>Ga0335077_10001196_pt1 | contig 30567 bp, 31 predicted proteins | sample Lox_Sample_31_FD_207151 | JGI IMG/M metagenome (GOLD analysis project Ga0335077, IMG submission 207151) | Soil microbial communities from Loxahatchee National Wildlife Refuge, Florida, United States - Lox_Sample_3.1 | ecosystem: Environmental > Terrestrial > Soil > Wetlands | place: USA... | reverse complement strand
CGATAGCGCCGCAGGCCGCCATTTCAGCCTGTACGGCCTGCGCGCTATCGCGCCGAGGTGCGTCGGCGGTCGCCCGCAAGATTTGACGCTGGAGACCTTGGTGGATCGCGAGAGCAGCATTCGAAGAACAACCCCCCCGGGTCCGCGCCTTCCCAGACTCCGGACCAGACTCAACAGGCTTTGGACAACCTGGGCCTCGGACGGTCCGACCAGAACCCTCCGGGGCAGAACGCGACCGGACCAAACACGACAGGCCAGGACCCGAGCGGGCAAGACGCGTCCGATCAGAACCCTACGCCGATGACCCGCGGTCGGCAGGCGCTTCACGACGAGGTGCAGAAAGCGTTGGACGACCTGGCGCCACAGCCGCCACCGCCGGGCTCGCCAAACAGGGTCGGCTCTTCGCCGGACGCCGCGCAAAAGCTTGCGGATGCGATTCCGCACAAGCCCATCCTGCATCCGCACTAACGCGGAGCAAACGAGCCTGACATCGAGTTCGCCCAGGGTATCGAGAAGGGCGTCTTCGCGTACACGGCCAGGACGCCGACGCATGGCCGCTTGGATCGCGCGGAGGCTACGCGTGAGAACCTTGTTTCTGCGATATGAGCTTTCGTCCGCCTCCAGCGCCGACGCTCATTGGCGCATTTGCCGGTGCTGGCAGCAATGCCGCGGGGTTCGTAGCAATGACGGCGTCCAAGCGGGCGTCACGTCGCAACCCTCCCGGCTGCGGGCTTGGTCGAGAAAACCGCGTCGACCCCATCACAGTTTGCGAGATCAGCTCCCACCGCCCCTGAGCCGGGCACGACCTGCGCGAGGCCGGAGAAATCGGCGAGCGCTTCGTCGAGGAGCCACTCGAGCAGCTCCGCCACCCGAGGCACGGACGACGACGGTTTGACGATGACCGCGTTCCCGACCGCGAGCGAGAGCACGGCCGGCGTCAGTGCGAGCTGAAACGGAGACCCCACCGGTGCGATCACGCACACGACGGCTCCTGGCGTGCAAGGCAGAAGCGCTGGGCCATATGCACCCAGCAAGCCAAGAAGGGAGATGGTCTCAGGGACGGGCTGATCCACGCGCGCGTCGCTGGCATAGGCGATGCACGCATCGAGCGTATCGATCGATCGCGCAACGTCGACGAGAAGCGCGTCGATCGAAGGCTTCCCGGTGCCTCGCGCAATCGCTCTTGCGATCTCGCGGGATTGCTGCGAAACCAGGTCGCGCAGCCGGACAAGGCCTTCCGAGCGCTGGCAGAACTGAAGTTTTCCCCAAGGGCCGGCGGCCGCTTGCGCGCGGGCGACGATTGTAGGAAGGCGAGACCGCGGGGTCGCCATGACGCGTGCACCTTGCCCGGGCGCCGGCCCGCCGATCATGCACGCGACATTTTCCGTGCGATCGTGCGCAGCGCCAGCTTGGTGTGGTGCGGCGTCATCTGCGGCAGGGTCGGAATCGTCGATATCGATCTCGGCGCTGTATTGCGCGTGGAAATCGGCTCAGTGACGAACCGGCTTCGAGTCCGCCCGTCGTGTGTCCCGAACCTCGACCTCTGTCCACATGCGAGTCGGGCGAATCCGACGCACATGTCGCGCCTCCATTGGACGCCGCACGCGCGCTCCCACATCCGCTCGTCATGGCTCGCGCAGTAGACCTCGACAAGACAAGCCTACGCTGAATTGAGCCAGCGCGTCCGTGCGCCACCAAACACAAGGCGCAGTCTGGCCGGACCACCAGGGCGTGGAGCATTTCACGCGGCGCTCGTCGTCCCAATCCCTATGCAACATTGGTTCGATTGCGATGAACTGGCATGCAGCCGGGAGATCTGCCTCGGCGAGGCCACGGGCGCCGGTTTGGTCGCCAAGCCGACCTCGAGGTCCGCCTATCGGTCCGCGCGGCGCAGCCTCTTCGAAGCGAGCGAGGCGCGAGCGCGCGACGGCGCGGGGCGCGGCGACCGCCGGAGACGGCGGATAACCATGCATCGCCTCGATTGCGCTATTCGGCGAAAAAGAATCGCGCACTCCCGGGCACAACCGGCCCATACTTGGTACGTGCGAAAGATCTGCACGCGCCTCGAAATCGAGGCCTGGGTTTCGCGTGTTTGGCACATTCTCATCGGGTTCGCGACCTACCGGCGGTGGAATTCGATCCCGTGAGCAGTCCTGTGGTCTGCGGAGCGCGATGCACTCAAGCATCACGCCGATTTGCCTTGCCGCAGCGGGCGAACCTGCCTCAGCCGGTAGAGCGCGGCAGACGCATTGCTGCCGCGCGCGCTGCCTTTGGAGCGACCGGTTATCGAATCATTTTTGCAGGGAGGAAACCATGGATCGACACGAGGACCTCCGACCGGCCGACCTGCTGCGAGTCGACGTAACAAGGTACAACGACGTCCGCTACTGGGCGCGTGAATTCAAATGCACGCCCGATCAACTGCGCGCCGCGGTGAAGGCCGCTGGTACGTCAACAGCCGCGGTCAAGGCCTACTTGACGCGGCAATAGGCACGCCGGCGCGCGACAAGCAGCATCCCCGCCCGGCGCTACGGCCGCAGCCTGCCATTCTGCCGGAAGGAGCGAGAAGTGAGACCGACAAGCGGAATCCGGGCGGCGGACCCGAAGCGCATTGACGTCAGCAACATTCGCGAGCTTCGCAGCTGGTCGACGACCTTTGGCGTCACGCAGCAGGAGCTTCTGAGTGCCGTGCGTCTCGTCGGCGATTCCCCGGTCAAAGTGCGCGAGTACTTTCGAAGGCGAGATAACGCCAGTGGTCGAGCCGGTTGAAGCCATGCCGACTCCGCGCCTACAAAGCACGTCGAGCCGGCGACGAGAAACATCCGCTTGTCACGGGCGAAAAGGAAGCCGCTCGCATCCGTGAGCGGCTTGGCGCGCGCTAGGGCGAAGATTCGCGCCGCCACCCGGCGGGAAAGGTTTGATCATCGATCCAGCCTTGCGCTCTGCACCGAGCGATTGCCTACTACGACATGCGCGTAAAAGAACGTGGACCCGAGGAAGCCAGACGCCCGCTTTACCGGCATGACCAAAGCGCGGACGGAAGAAAACCGGAGCAAGACAAGGAGCACGTCGGATCCGGCTCGGTTTGCCAGCCTTGTGTCTGGAACTGTGCGCACCGAGGGTGACACGTCATCAGGTCGTCAAATCGGGCAACAAGCGAGCGAACTCGTTTTTGACCGTTGCGTAGCACTCGCAAACGCGCGCTTCGAGCCCGCACCGGTCCAGCACAGTGATCCGCCCGCGGTTGTAGCGGATCAGTCCTGCCCTTTGCAGGTTGCCCGCCGCTTCGGTCACACCTTCGCGCCGAACGCCCAACATGCCTGCGATCAACTCCTGGGTAAGGTTCAGCTGGTTGGAAGGCACGCGATCGAGACTTAGCAGCAGCCAGCGGCAAAGTCGCTGGTCCACGGAGTGATGCCGGTTACACGCCGCGGTTTGCGCCATCTGTGTCAGCAGTGCCTGCGTGTAGCGCAACAGCAGCAGCTGCACCGCTCCACCGCGATGGAACTCCTGCTTCAATGCTGCACTGTTCAGGCGAAACGCGAAGCCTGCGCTCTGTGCGACGGCCCGGCTAGGGGTGGTTTCGCCGCCCATGAACAGCGCGACACCGATCAGGCCCTCATTGCCCACGACTGCCATCTCGGCCGAAGTACCGTCTTCCAGCACGTACAAGAGTGCGACGATGCAGTCCGTTGGAAAGTAGACATGGGCCAGCGGGCGGCCCGATTCATACAACACGTCGCCGGGGCGCATGGGCACGAGTTCCAGTTGCGCGAATACACGCTCGCGTTCGGGCGGCCTCAACGCGGCGAGCAGTTGATTGTCGATCGGGCGGGGCGATGGAGGCGGCGGAAGCTTCGGCAAGGGATCGGACCCAACCAGCACTTTCACGCCTGCCGACTCTGTGCGGCACCGAACGGACAAGCGCGATCACGCATAGTACCGTGCAGCCGTTCGCGGCTGATCGCGGTCGGTCGATGCAGCGCCCGCCCCCAAGCGAAAAGGGGTGTTGTGTGCGTCAACGTACGGACGGGCTGCGGCCGCACGCGTAGGCTGCGCGCTATGCATCCGCCATGCGCAAAGCGCGACCATGCCGGCGCGTGAAAGCGGCGAACTCAGCCGCGTCGAAGTCGGTACCGGGCTGCGATTCGATGAGCCGCCCGCCGTGCAGACGTTCGAGCGCGGCGAGCGCGTCGTCATGGAAGCGATCGATCCGGCTGCGCGCAAGAGCATTGCGAGCGTGTTTGTCACGCCGGCGCTCGAAATACCAGCTCTCATTGCGCGTGCGCGCAAGGCGGGTCGTGTCTGGGATGCCTTGTCCGCCGGGCAGCGTGCGCAGGGATTGATGAGGCTGCGCCACCTGATCGCGCAGCAGACCGACGCGATCGCCGAGACGATTTCACGCAGCACCGGCAAGCCGCTGCTCGAAGCGCTCAGGTTCGACGTGGCCGCGGTGTTGCATACGCTCGATGAGTGCATCGGGGGACCAGTGGCCTTCTTGCGCACGCCTCCACCGGTGGTGTGCGTCATCGCGCCGATCGGCCTGCCTTTCGAGCGCGCGCTGTCACCGGCGATCCTCGCGCTCGCCGCAGGCAGTGCGGTGGTGGTCAAGCCAGCGTCATCGGCGGCCCTGGTCAGCGTGCTGATGGCACGATTGTTCGAGCACGCGTTCGCCGAGTTTCCGGGGCTGGCGCAGGTCGTGCATGGCGGTGCGCAATTGGGATCGCTTCTGGCTACGGCGGAAGATGTCGATTGCGTCATTTTTTCCGGCTCCCGCGGCTCCGCGCGCAAGTTGCGAGAAGCGCTGGAGCCACTGCGGCGGCTGGCCTCGTTCGAGCCGCTCTCCGTGGCTTCCTTGATCGTCTGTGACGACGCCAATCTCGAACGCGCCGCCAACGCCACGGTGTTCGGCCGCTATTGCAACAACGGGCAGGGTGGCGGCAGTGTCAATCGGGTCTACGTTCAGCGGGCGGTGGCGGCTGAATTCGTGCACAAGGTCGTGCACAAGGTGCGTGCGCTCAAAAGTGGTCCGTACACCGACCCGCATTGCGAGCTCGGTCCGCTCGCCAGCGGGCGCGGGCTGCAGCATCTGCGCGGGGTCGTGCAGGACGCGCTGGATCAGCGCGCGGCCGTGTTGACCGGGGGTATGCCGCCGCACGCCGCCGGGCCGGCGCTCGGCGGCTGGCGCGGTGCGCAGGGTCAGGGATTCTATTGGCCGCCCACCGTGCTCACCGACGTGGCACGCTCGACGCGCCTGATGCGTGAAGAGACGTTCGGTCCGATATTGGCAGTCACGGCCGTAGAGGACGAACGCGAGGCCATCGTGCTTGCCAACGAAACGTCACAAGGATTCGGTGCCTGTGTTTTTTCGGGCGATCGGGTACGCGCCGGACGGGTTGCAGCCCAATTGCATGTCCGGTTGGTGGCCGTCAACGACCTGCTTCTCAAGGAAGGCGCGCCCGGTGGATACTGGCAGGGGGAGCAAGACGAGTCGGCCGGCGAAGGCGCCGCCGGGCGTAGGCAGGACGCCACGCAACGGGTGCTGGTGGGAAATGGCGACACAGACCGTGAGCCGACGTGGTTTCCGTACTCGCCGGCCAAGTTGCGTGCGGCTGAAGCCGCGCTCGCCGGGCGCGCAGCGCGCCGCGACCAATTCACGGTCGATGGAGAATTGATCGATGGCTAGCCGTCTGGTCGTGCTCCTTCTTGCCGCAGTGTGTTGCAGCAGTGCGCCGGCCGGCTCCTTGACCATGTCGCTCACCGACTACCTGGCTACCAAGCGACAGCTGTCAACGGAATATCGGGCCGCCAAGGTCGCGTGCGACGCGGACTTGTCGCAGGAGCGCGAGATCTGCGTGATCGGAGCAATGGGAAAGGACTGGATTGCGAAAGCGGACCTCGAGGTCGCCTACCGCTCGACGGCGCGCAACCGCTTCGAGGCGAGCGCGGCGCGGGCCGATGCGCGTTTCTGGCTGGCACGCGAGCGCTGCACCGAAATCGCGCAGGCAGACCGGCTCGGCTGCCTCGAGGCGGCAAGAACGCTTCACCTTGCCGCGCGTGACGAAGCGGCGGCGCAGCTCAGAGTTGAAGAAATGGATGACGTCTGCGCCAGCGAGGTGATTGCGGCCGGGCAGTCTCGTTCGCCGGCGTGTGTGCTCAGGGCAGCCGAAGTGCGCAAACGAACCAGAAGCAGCGCGCCATAGTGGGCAGCGCGATCGTGGCCGGGAGTCTTGCACTCTATGCGTGAAATCTGCACTCACGTCGACATCAATGCCGGTGCGTCGCTGGTCTGGGACATCCTCACGGACTTTCCTACGTATCAGCGCTGGAACCCCCTCCTGCGCAGCGTTCGTGGCGCCGCGCGGCGCGGCGACACGATCGTGATCACGGAAAAGCGCACTCACAACGGCAAACTGGTGCGGTCAAGTCCTTCCTCCACCGTCCGCCGGACGGTCAAGCACGTGCGTGAGCCGCATGAACTGTATTGGCGCGGTGGTTGGGCGGCTGACTCCATTTACGCGACCGAGCGACGCTTCCGCATCGAGGCGCTGCGCGCTGGTGGCGTACGCTTCCACCAGAGCGAGCGCTTTCGCGGGCTGGTGGTGCCATTCTTGTGGTTGTCGCTCCGGCGTGAGCGTCTCCCGGCGTTTCAGGCGATGAACCAGGCGCTCAAGGCACGGGCCGAGCGCGCCGAGGTCGAGATCAACGCGGCGCGCAGCCGGCCCAGTGGCGCACGCGCCTGATCACACGCAGTAGGATAGCCGTGGCCGAGGTGTCGAGCGCAATCTGATTCATCTTGAGGGGCAATACAAATGGCACGAGGCACGACTGCAGTACCGAAGATCGTTCATAGCCCGCTGCTCCTGGATTGGACCGAGGAAAAACTGCGCACGCTGGATCAGGATCAGCTGTTGAATCTGCTGGTCAACCTCGACCGCCAGCGTGCCACCGGCAGACTGAGCGAGGCGACCGCGGTCGTTCTCGATGCGCGCATCAGTGCGCTACTGACAAGACGCAACGGCGCCAAGCGCCGCGGCAACGTCAGCAAGGCGGCAGGGTAGGAGGCGCGCTGACGCTGTTCTTCGACAGCGAGGCGACGCACCGGGAGACTTCCTCGAGGGTTGGATCTGCGGGAAGTAATCTGTGAGATTCGCCTACATCGTTTCACTTCGTCGCGCGAAGTCCTTGGCCCCTCGAGACGACCTTTTTTTCGATGTCGCGTCGGTGCGGCCTTGGGAGGTTTCGAGACCTGCAATGGCCCGATCAACGGACCAGTTGCTGAAGCGCAGCCGCTCCTTCCCTGCGTCATAGGCCAGCGCCACGTCTTCCCGCAGCGGCGTCTTCTTCGCAAGCTCAGCCAATCGGCCGGCAGGCGTCTTACCCAGCAACCCGCCGTGTGAGCGCCGCCAGTTGTAGTCGAACTGCCATTCTTCGATCCGCGCCTCGAGATCGGCGTCTCCAGGCGAGTGCCGACTCCAGAACTCGGTCAGGTCCGTCAGCTGCGATCGCTCGACTTTGCCGTTCAGATGAGGCGACCTTGGCGGAATGGGACGGAACTTGATGAACTCTTCTTTGAAACGTCGTTGGACGCGTTCGGCGAAGAACTCGGTCCCTCGATCCGTTTGAATGTGTTGGATCGGGAAGGGCATCTCCTCGATGACCCGATCCAAGAACTTGACGGTGTTGGCGCCGCTGCGGCGAGGGTAGATCCCCAACACCCGCCAGCGCGAGCAGTCGTCGACCGCGGTGTACTGGTACAGGCCGGCGACAATCTTCATGGTGTCCAGCTGTACGCGGTCTCCGGGCACCTGCCTGCTGTAGCGCTTCGGCGTCTTCGGGCGGCGCAGCCTACTCAGCGGCTGCACTTTCGCGTTGACCAGCACCTTGTGAATCGTCTCCAGCGAGAACTCGCGCGCGTGATGCAGGCGCAGTTCGCTCTGGATTCGACGAGCACCCTGGCCAAGGCGGCGCAGCTGCAGGATGAGCTGCCGGTCCTCCTCCTTCACCTTCTGGCCGGGACTTCGGTGGGGGCGTCGACTCTGTGACTCGAGCCCTTCCACGCCCAGCGCTTCGAACCGCCTAAGCCACTTGCGCAGGGTCGGTCGAGAAACCCCGCAGCGAAGACAGACCAGGCCAGCGTCGCCACTCGCCTCGTACATCCGAATCCACTTCAAGCGCTGCCGCACTTCGGCCTTCATCCGCCCAATCGTAGTTGAAAGGATGTATGCGAATCACACAGGTTATCGTGTTCATGTCGCGCTGGCGGCGGTAGCCGCACGTCAAACCGTCCAGGAGGTCAATCAATGCATGCGGGCGAACAAACGGTGCCGGTGCACGATGTGCCTGTGTCCTCGCTGCGCGCCGCCCTTCGCACCGTTCTCCGTCACCGCGGCGTGCGTGTCGTCCTTGCCTTGTGGGTTGCCGGCTACGTCATCGCGCTGTGGCTCGCTCACGGATCGCTGCCGTTCGATCGACCCGCGGTCGCCGGATTGCCCTTCGCGGCTCAGATGGCCGGGCCGACCGTCGGCATGATCGAAATCTTCGGGCTGATCGTGGTGGCGTTTCTTCTTACGCGCGGGCGTGGCATCCCGGACTTGGGCGCTCGTGCCCCAGCCACGCGGATCGCCCAGCGCGAGACGGTCCTCGTCCTCGCGTACGCAGCACTCGGTCAGGCCGGCGGCTGGGTCCTGGGTCCGGCGCTGGGATTCCGCCCATTCAGCTTCCACATTGCTGGCACCGTGTTCGGCTGTACGGTGCCCCCGGGCGCTGCCGAGATGTTGCTCTGGGCGCTTTACAACTTCCTTGTCTTCGCCGTTGCGCCGTACCTTTATTTTCGCCGCCGCTACTCGAGCGCCGAGCTAAATCTAGTCTCGACCAACCGCCGCAGCGATTTCCTGCTGATCCTGGTGATCATGGTGCTCGAGTCGATATTCGAACTGGCCTTGCTGGACAACAACATTCTTCGCCTGAACTCCCGCCAGATACTCCTGGGAGCGCCGCTAGCGTTCGGCGCCTTCTTCATTGGGACGGTGCTGCCAACGATGATCCTGATCTATGCCATTCTGCTTCCGCGCTACATGAGGCTGACCGGGTCGGCCGTCAGCACCGTATTACTCGGCGGACTCAGCTACGCCGCGATGCATATCGTCGAAGGCTGGTCGGTGTTCGATTCACCGCGCGACATCACGCTATCGCTCCTTTTCGTGCTGTTCCAGTACTTCGGACCAGGCATGATGAAAAGCGTGCTGACGCTGCGCACCGGCAACGCGTGGGTCCATGCGTTCGGCTACCACGCCGTCGCGCCTCACTTGATCGTCGACACGCCGCTCGTGGTGAAGATTCTCGGTATCGTTTGAGGGAGCACCGTCACGGTGTTGGTCGAAATCAAGAGCTACGAAGTCGTTACACACGCGAAGAGCCTGCCCACATTACAAGCAACCCTTTTCGTACTTTTTGTTGCGGCTCCCATCGCCTCTCTGGCGCAACGTAACGCCGCTACGGAAGATGCCTGTCTGCGACTGCCGTCGCACGTCGAGTGGCGAGCTTGTTTCGCGGCGAAGTTCGAGCAAAGCAATATCGAGCTTCATGACGCGGAGGCGGCGATCGAAGCCGACATTGAGCGCTGGGACTTTGGGCCCACGTATCGCGCGCGCGCGCTTGCAGCCCTGAGGGAGGCATCGGCCAGCTTCGCCCGCTGGCGGGACGCGCAGTGCGAATTTCAAGCGACCCTGGCCGCGAGCGGTAACGGGGCAAACGATCGGCGCCTGCTGTGTGCAATCGAATTGAACCAACGCAGAATTGCCGATTTGAAGGCGAGCGGCGCCACGCGATCGCGATGAAGTGTCGGCCGCTCTCGCTCCCCACTACGACGTGCAGGTCCGATTTTTCCGCAACCGCTGCCTGTGCTCTTCTACCCGGGCCGGGTCATTGCCTCGAACGTCGCGCGCACTGCGGCGATGCCCGCCGGCGCGACCGTCATGCCGATATGCCCGATTCCTGGGACCAGCGTGAAGCGCAGGTCGTGCCGGACCGGCGCGAAGAGCGGCTGGAACCGCTCGGGGTAGAACAGCTCGTCGGAGCCGCCGACAAGCAGGGCGAGCGGCTTGCGACCCCGCGCGACTGCGTCCAGATAGTCATGCGGGGCGCCGAACGCCGCGGCAAGACGGAAGGAGTACACGCTGGTCAAATTCGTCGCCTTCGGAGAGGTCGCGAACGCGATGATCGGCAGGCCGCCGAACCCGTCGAAGCCGAGGCGGCGTAGCAGCGTCAGCACGACGATGCGCGGAACCGCCACCGAAACCCAGCCGCCTGCCGCTGGCCGCAGGGTTGGCGCTTCGCGTGGCAGGGCGGGTGAGATCAGGATGAAGCGATCGAACAGTGCCTCGTCACGGCCCGCCATCGCGCGCAGCACGAAGCCGCCACCCGATGAGAAACCGATCAACGACAGGCCGGCGTCGCGATGGTCGCGACGCAAGAGCGCTATGAAATCGGCCAGGTCGTCCTCGAGCTGGCCGATGTAGTCGATGTCGCCCCTTCGCCCCGAACCGAGGTGGCCGCGGATGACCGGGACATAGACCGAAGCGCCGGTGTCGCGGAGTGCCTTCGCCAGGGCGTGCATGCCGCTGCCGTCATCCGACGAGCCATGGATCAAGACGGCGATCTGCCGTCCTTGCCCCGGATACGCTCGATAACCGAGCGCCGTTCCGTCGCGAGCTGGATAAGTCTGGACCGCCGGCAGATCGCTGAAGTCGACCGCGGCGAACGGATCGCTCACGGCAGCAAGGGGCGGTGGCTGAACGGGCGCATCGAAGGCGAGGATGCCCGCCAGTGCCGCCACGAGGACAACAGCGATGCCCGCCGTGACCCAGATCGCTTTGCGCATCCGTCTCTCCCTTGGTCATCGTGGCCGTCACGAACCGCAGGACGCGATTTGACCACGTGCGAGTTCGGCCCTCATGCCAAACCGCATGGACATTTCTAGGCGCCGATCATGCGCGACCGCGGGATCGAGGTTGCCACGACCTGCACGTGGTGTATCAAACCAGCCCCCCTCACCGTTTCATCGGCGACGTGGAGGGCTCCGTCGGGGACGAGGCTCGGCAGTTCGATGGCACCGTAGGCCTTCGGACGGATAACGCGCGCCTCGAGTTCGCGCGCTTTTCGGACCCAGGCGGCCAAGAATCGGCGGCTCGCGCCCCGGCAAACGCTCCTGACTACCGCGAAAAGAGCCCGGGCGACCGACTGGTCAGTCCTTGTTCCATGGCAGCGACAGCGGCGAGCTCGTCGAGCGCGCGAATGTGTTTGGCCGCGCACAACGTAAAGCGTCGCGTGGTGCGGGCAACGCTCGATCGGTCTTGGGAATGTCAGGGTTACTTTGCCGCTTGCACGATCAATGCGGCACCGTCTGGGCGTTGTTCGGTGTTGTCCCTCCTTGCCGAGGCGCACCGCCCGGCGCGTTCTGCTCGTCCCACCCCTGAACCTTATCGATGGGCGCTATGTCGATCTTGGGTGTCCCGAACATGCCGGTCATGGACTGGCCCAGTTCGCTATCGATGTTCGCGATGGTTGGGTCGATAGTGCCGGGTTGTTTTGACGCCGATGAAACTTCGACGGGCTCAGACGGGTCGATGCCGTCGTCCGGATTGATCGTGTGCTCCGCTTGGCCGAGCCTAGCCCCCACTTGCTGGGCGGAGGGCGGCCCCACTGCGCCTGTTGCGACATCGGGGTCGTACATCGCGCTTACTTGACCCGGCTCCGGGTCTTTCACCGCGTTGTTTACGGCCTCGTTGTTCTTTTGAGTGTCTTGGGCTTCGCTGTTTTTCTTTTCCTGCTGCAATTGCATCCAGGACTCGTCGCTCGCCTCGTTGTGCGCATTGTTCGTGGCGTCTGCCGCCTTTTGTTGAGCGCTGGCGGAAACGCCATTGCTGCTCGAGGAGGTTCCGCTCTGCTTGTTCTGCTGATCCACAGCTTCGTTGTGCGCCGTGGCGGGGTCCCTAGGTGCGCCGGGATCATCGCGCGCCGGATTGGTCAAGGCAGCGGCGAGCCCTTTGCCAGCGCCGGCAAAGGCATCCGAGCAACTGAAATCAAAAGGCCCCACACTTGCGCTCGCCGACATACAGGCATTGACCTTATCGATGATCCAGGTCGCGCGGGAGTCTTGGGGCCCGACCGTACCTGATCCGTTCAGTCCACCGTCGGTGCCTCCATCGGCGCTATCGGCACCATAGAGCGACGGGTTGTGCGAACCCAGGTTTACTTCGGGCGCGGCGCCCGACGGCGTCGAGGTCCCGTCGCCTGGGCCCGCGCCGGCACTTCCAACTCCGAGCGCGCTCAGGTATCCGTTCAATTGCGATACCGTCGCATCCTTGGCACTGTTCTGCAAACCGCCGCTCGCTCCGCCCAGCATGCCGAGTGCCGCCAAGAGGTTGGGGTTCATGCCGGTGGATTCGAGTCCCGCGAAAAGAGCGCTTTGCCAGTTCGATGCTGAGGGCGTCCGGGCGACACCCGCGACGTCCGGGCCAGAGAGGCCGGCGTCGACTGCACTCTGCGCATGGCCCGTGACCTCCGCGGCTCCGCCCCATTGCGCCGGCATCACGCTCGGCGCGACGCTGAGCTGACTCTCGAATCCGCCATGCCCCGGGAAGGAGGTCTGGCTCGGCGAGGATCCGACATTGGTCAATTCGGGGGACCTATCGGCAAGGCCGCTGGGCTCCGTCGGCTGCTCGCTTGCAGACCCATTGTCTTCGGGCGCGCGTACCTGCCCGGTAGCCAAGTTCATTCCTATGACGGAAAGTCCAGTTCGCATGTTTTCCTCGACAGACGTGGATCGGGCAGCCGCGCGACCGAACTCGGCCCGCGGCGAAGGTCATCGGCCGGGAGTTCGCAGGGCGGCCGCAAAATTGACACACGCCCAACAGTACGAAAGACGGCGTGACACGAACGTCACACGCAGGGGCTGGAGCGAAGACAACGACGTGAGGAATACGGCGCGGCAGTGTTGAATCTTCACCGACGTCGACGCGTTGCGTCGTTTTGAAAACGAACGGATTGTTCGAGAGCGAGTCACGGGAGGTGTCGCGGCTTTGGCGCGCGAAATCAATGCGCCTATTCGCTGCCGCTCGACAACGGTGACCAATACTCGTCGCTCACCTCGCTAATCGTCGCCGCCCGGGTTGCCGACGCAGAAAGAGTGCCTGGAGATGCTCGGCTGCTACGGCAAGGACGCGGTCGAGAAGTTCGCCGAAATCTGCGCCGCCGTGGTGCTGGCCGGCGATACCTCTTCGCCGTCGATGCGAAGGGGCCGGCGAGACCGCTCGGCGCCTGCCCCCGCCCAGGAAGTTTTTCGATGTTTCCCGGAACACGGAAGACTCGAATGAGCCGGAGCCAATGTGCTTGAGTACCCTGCCCGTGCGCTCCTCGACGAAGCGGCGCCTCGTTCGCGCTATCTCGTGCGTTAGTCGTCGTGTTCCTGGAGATACGCCATTGGCGTAGATACGCCATTGGCGTATGATGACCGATATCCTCGGATTGTTTTGACGGACCACGATTCGGATGGGAAACGAGGTATTCGAGGCGTTGCTTGAGGTTTCCCGTGCCATGAGGCGCGAGCGCCGGAGGCGGCTTGCCGGTTTGATCGGAAAGAGCGGAAACCGCAGGTCCAGGCCAACGGTAGACGATCATGTGGATGTGCGCGCGGTACGGTCGTTGACCGGGCTCAGTCAGGCGAACTTCGCCGAGCTTCTTGGGATCGAGCTGGCCACGCTTCGAAACTGGGAGCAGGGGCGCCGCCTGCCGACGGGACCGGCGCGGGTATTACTGCGTGCTATTCGCAACAGCCCGGTCGAGGTGGTCAAGGCGCTGAGCCAGTGAGGGAGGAGCAGTGTCGATACTAAGTCGTACCGGCGTGGATGACGTGCGGGGAACCTGCCGAATCGTGTTCGACGCGCTGGCTGGCCTGGGTGGCGTGGTCGAGCGCATGCACACGACGATCCAGCAGCGACCGGCGCCCTTCGGAGCGGCCCGGGATGTTCGGGCACACGGAGTCACGGGCGTGGTCTACCGCAGTGTGCAGGGCGGCGCGCGGATGATCGGAGCGGGCGTGGATGGGGTGCTTGCCTCGATCGCCGACATGTTCCCGGATCGCGGCAGGACTGACGGCCGCGAGGCGATGGTTGCGATCGTCAACGGCATCTACGGCGATTACCTCGTGCGCACCTCAAATCCGTTGGCGATCGGCATGTCGATGCGCTATGCAGGGCAGGTTGTCGATCCGCTCGATCCGGCTCAGTCGCTTCGTGCGGCAGGGGCACCGCCCGCTGCGTCGAAGGTCCTGGTGCTTGTGCACGGGCTGTGCATGAACGACCTGCGCTGGCGCCGGGACGGGCACGACCATGGCGCGGCACTGGCGCGCGAATTGGGTTACAGCGCGCTCTACCTTCGCTACAACAGTGGCCTTCACGTGCGTGACAACGGCCGCCTGTTCAGCGAGCTTCTGGAAGTGCTCTTGCAGCACTGGCCGGTTGCGGTTCAGGAACTGTGCATCATCGGACACAGCATGGGGGGCCTGGTCGCGAGGAGCGCCTGCTGCCAGGCAGGCCAGAGCGGCAACCACTGGACGACGCGGCTCAAGAAACTCGTGTTCCTCGGCACGCCGCACCTCGGATCGCCGCTGGAGCGCGGCCGTTGGCTCGATTTCATGCTCGACTTGAGCCCGTATTCCGCGCCGTTAACGCGCGCCGGCAAGCTGCGAAGTGGAGGAATCCAGGACCTTCGTCACGGCGACATTGCTGCCACTGGCCATGCCATCCCACTGCCGGCGGGCGTGAAGTGCTACGCGGCGGCAGCGACCCTGGCGAAACGGCAGGGTTTGCTGGCGGACCGACTGATAGGCGACGGCCTCGTCCCGGTCGACAGCGCGCTAGGCCGGCATCGCGATCGGTCCAAGGCGCTGGACATTCCGAAGGCGCACCAATGGATCGGGTACGAAATGGGGCACCTCGACTTACTCTGCAGAGCCGAGGTCTACCGGCAACTGCGACAGTGGATCGGGCATCAAAAGCTATCCGAGGCGAATACGAGTGCACGCCAATGTCGAAAGTCGAGTCAACTAATCTAGGAGAGCAGTCGCAGACGCCACGGTGCGTACGGGAGCACGAGCAGGGCCATCCGGAAAGGTTCAGAATGAACACTGTTCGGGTTGCGCACCGCTCGTCCGCGTGAAACCTCTCAAGCAGGAAATTCGCTTTGCCCGCTCCTCCGATGGCACACGAATCGCATTTGCGACCATGGGCAGCGGATATCCGCTTGTCAACGCAGCCCACTGGCTGGGGCATCTCGAGTTCGATTGGCAGACGCCCCTTTTCCGGCCGTGGATGGAACGGCTCAGCTGCGGTTACCAACTGACACGCTACGACTCACGCGGGTGCGGGCTGTCGGATCGAAACGTTTCCTCCTTCGCACTCGACGATCTGGTTGCTGATATGGAAGGCGTCGTCGATGCCGCGGGGCTCGATCGTTTCGCCTTGCTCGGCGCATCGCAAGGCGGTGCGATTTCGATCGCTTACGCAGCCAGGCACCCCGAGCGCGTCAGCCACATCGTGTTGTGCGGCGCCTTTGCGCGGGGCGCGTTTCGGCGCAATCCGAGTCCCCGACAGCGCTCCACGATCGAAGCGATGATTCAGTTGATCGAGGTCGGTTGGGGCAAGCCGGATTCGGCTTTTCTACAAATGTTCACCACGCTCTTCTTTCCGCAGGCTTCACCGGAGCAGACGCGCGCGTTCAACCTGATCCAGCACGAAGCGACGTCGCCCGGCCACGCGGCGCGCATCCTTCGCGCGCTGGTCGAATTGGACGCCTCGCCATACCTGGCAAGCATCACGTGTCCGACGCTTGTCATTCATTGTCGGGGCGACGCCGTGAGCTCATTTGAAGAGGGACGCTTCCTTGCTGCCTCGATTGCGGGGGCGCGCCTCGAGCCGCTCGACAGCAGAAACCACGTGCCGCTCGCGGGCGAACCGTCCTTCGATCGCGTCTTTGCCCTGCTCTCGGAGTTCCTGCCGGGGGCGCCGATCGTCGGTTCGACATTGGGAGAACTCACGCAGCACGAGCGCGAGTTGCTGGACCTGATCGCCCGCGGACTGGACAACGCACAGATCGCCGCGCGCCTGGACCGGGCGGAGAAAACCGTGCGCAACCGGATCACCCTGATCTTTTCCAAGATTGCGGTCGAGAACCGCGCCCAGGCGATCGTGCGTGCCCGGGAAGCGGGGTTCGGTCGCTGAAGGCTGGGGTCGGGACCGTCGTCCCGGGCAGCAGTGCAAGTCCTGCCCTCCGCCTGACCCAAACTGGGACTGCGGTCCCGAGACGGCGCGCGCGCCCGTCGTTGTAATGCCCTCATCGCAAGACCCGCTGGCTCCTTCAGTGGGATGCGGCAGATGGAGGCATCATCATGGGCGCACTGCTATCGGTTGGTTACGGCCTGGCCTGCTACTCGGTGTTTCTTTGCACGGTCCTGTACGCCGTTGGTTTCGTCGGTGCCTTTGTGGTACCAAAATCGATCGACACCGGCGGCGGGGCGCCGCTTGGCGAGGCTCTGGTCGTAGACACACTCCTGCTCTGCCTCTTCGCGGTTCAGCACAGCGTGATGGCGCGGCGGGGTTTCAAGCGCTGGTGGGCCCGGTTCGTCCCGCCCGCGATCGAGCGCAGCACGTTCGTCCTCGCGGCAAGCCTGACGCTGGCGCTGCTCTTCTGGCAGTGGCGACCAATTGCGGCGGTGGTGTGGCAGATAGAAGAGCCGGCGGGCGTCCTGCTGTTGCAAGCTGTGTTCTGGCTCGGTTGGGCGGTGTTGCTGGTGAGCACGTTCCTCCTCAATCACTTCGAGCTCTTCGGGCTACACCAGGTCTTTGCGCGCCTCGTCGCTCGACAAGAGCCGCAGCCGACTTTCAGGACGCCACTCTTCTATCGCTATGTTCGTCACCCGATCTACCTGGGTACCCTGATTGCGTTCTGGGCTGCGCCCACGATGAGCGTCGGACATCTGTTATTTGCCATCGCAACGACAGGCTACGTCTTTCTCGGCATCTGGTTCGAGGAACGCGATCTGATCCATCAGTTCGGTGATCGCTACCGGCTTTATCGCGAACATGTCGGAATGCTCCTGCCGCACGTGCGCAAAGCCCGCGACGATAAGCGAGCAGCCCAATGAGCGCGCCTGTTCACCGGCGCACTTCGCGGGAGTGCGATCAATCCATGGAAGCGCTGGCTCTCATGTACCGGCGAGCGGGTCGGCTGGGAAGATGTAAGTAGGTCGCGTTCCGAAGGCCGAATCACTGCTGCTTCCCCGGCACGCGCAAGCCGCTGCGCGGCGCCGCGACCTGCCTTCGCCGCTGCCCCGCGCGGGGCAATGGCCGGTGCCGCGCCCGGCGTCAGCCCTTCAGCAGGGCCTTGCTGATGATGACGAGGATGATCAGCAGAACGACGCCCAAGCCGAAGCTCCATCCGATCAGCTTCTTTTCGATCGGAAGGAGCGGCTCGTGCGCCATCTTGCGCATCTCTTCGCTGACTTTTGGCTGTTCCATCTGCGCTTTCCTTCTCGCTCAGCCGGCCAGCGGCGGCTTTACGCCGCCGTAGAACAGCCATGAAATCAGCAGGCCCATCCAGATGATGAAGCCGAACAGGCACAGCAGGTAGACCGCGGCAAGCTTGCCGATGCCTTCCTCCCACAGCTTGCGGAAATTCGTCATCACGCCGATGGTGAAGAAGGTGAGCACGAAGAAGATGCCGCGGAACGCGTTCGCCTCGCCCATCGCCGCCTTCAGCTTGCCCAGCAGCTCGGGCGTCCCGCTGAGGGCGAGCAGCAGGATCAGCACGAAGGTAACCACGTAGCCAATCACGAACTTGGGGAAGCGCTCCCAGATCTCGCGGAGGCGGGCCTGGTCGCCGTCGCGCTTGTCGATGTGCTTGGTCCAGACGTAGGCGAGGACGAAGGCCCAGACGCCGATGAAGATGTCGATGAACACCTTCACCGTCGCCGCGGTCCCGATGATCCAGCCTTTCGCGTAGTTGATGCCCTGCGCCGCGTTGTTCGCGAGGATCAGCGATTCGGTGATCGCCCCGCTCGCCACCGCCGCGCCGTCGGTCTTCACCGACAGCGCCATCCATGCGCCGGCGACCATCGGCTCGTGTGCGAGGAACGAGTCGGCGAGGAACGGCAGAAACAGCAGCTCCACGACCGCGAAGATGACCACCAGCGAGGACACCATGATCGCGACCATCGGACGGGCGCGGATCGCGGCGCCCGTGGCGATCGCCGCCGACACGCCGCACACCGAGATGCCGGAGGCGAGCGGAGCCGCCCACTCGCGGCTGAAGCCGAACCAGGTGCGCGCCACCAGGTAGACGACCGACCAGAAGATCAGGTACGCGACGATGATCGCCGCGAGCCCGAGGAACATGAGCGAGGTTGCGAGACCCAGCTTCTCTGCGGCCGTGACGCCGAGGAACCCGCCGAGCAGCACGATCGCGATCTTGACGTACAGCTCGGGCCGCACCGCCTCCTTCATCCAGTCGGCGAAGCCGGGCACGAAGTTGCCGATGGCGAGGCCCGCGAGCAGCGCCACGACGAAGCCGCCCTCCGGGGTCAGCCGCAGCGACCAGGTGATCCCGAACTGCTTCATGCCGCCGGGCGTGTTGACGGCGAGGTTGGCCCAGCTGCCGATGATCCAGCAGATGTAGGCGAGCCAGAACACCACGGTGAAGGCCGCCGCGAAGCGCGCTACGTTCGCCTTGAGCGCCGCGGCGCCGGCCGTCATCACGACGAGCAGGGCCACGTAGGTGGCGATCAGGGCGCCCGGGCCGCCGAGCCCCGCGTAGGCCTTGGATGTGGTGCCGAGCGCCTTCGAGAGATCGGTCCAGACCTGCGTTCCGACGACCCACCCGAGAAGATCGGCGCCGCCTAGCACGCCGAGAGACAGCACGAAGATCAGCAACCCGATCCAGACGGACAGCCAGTCTTCGCCCAGACCTTGCGCCTTGTCGTTCATCTTTCCTCCTCCCGGCCTACGCCGCACCGCGATCTTCTGTGGATCGACTTGCGCGTTTCCGTCCGCCGCACGCGGCTTGGCGCAACTTCCTGCACCGTCCCGTCGAGAGCAGCTAGAAGCCAGTGTAGCTTGAGCGCTTGCCTAAACCATCCCGGTACGCGGGTGCAACAACGCCGCGCTCGCCAGGCGCCAGCTCGAACGACTGGCCAACTCGCCGGCGAAGGATCATCCCGGCGCGGCTGCCGACCTGCGTGAAGGCCTGGACGAAACGCTCACCGCTATCGACCTCGGACCGGACGCGGCGCTGCGTCGCACGTTCGCCATCACCGATCCGATCGCGCTGTTCAGTCTCCACAAGCCCTCACGCGGCGAACGACGCGCAGTGCCGCAGAAAGTCCTCGGCCCCGCGGCCCAGATGTTTGTCACGGTGCAGCACGATCGCCAGGCGCCGCGTCGCGCGCGGCAGCCGCGTGGTCAGCTCAATCAGCACCCCCTGCTCCAGCTCGCGGGCGACCGCCTCCCGTGGCAGGCAGCCGAGTGCGTTGCCGGCCGCCACCAGCCGCTTGATGGCCTCGGGGCTGCCCAGCTCGAACTCCACCCGTAGCGGCCCGACATGGTCGAGCAGCCAGCGCTCGACAGCCTCGCGCGTGCCCGAGCCGCGTTCGCGCAACGCCCATGTCGCCTCGCCCAGCTGGCGCAGGCTGGCTGTGCCCCCGGCCAGCGGGTGCGCCGGCGCCGCGATGATCACCAGTTCGTCGCTGAGCCAGCTGCGGACGATCAACTGCGGATGCGTCTGCCGACCCTCGATGAAGCCGATGTCCACATCGAACCCTGCCACCGCCTCGATCACCTCGCTCGTGTTGCCGATCATCAAATGCACCGGGCTCGCAGGATGCGCCGTCTTCCAGCCCGCGAGCAGGCCGGGAAGCAGGCACTCGCCGATCGTCAGGCTCGCTGCGAGACGCAGCGGAGCATCGTGCTCGGCGGCGAAGAGCTGTTGCAGATCGGCAGCTCGGTCGAGCAGCGCCATGGCTTTGGGCAGCAGCGCACGTCCGTTCTCGTTGAGCAGCAAACGCCGGCCAACCCGGTCGAACAACTGCGCGCCGAGCGAGTCCTCCAGTTTTACCAGTGTCGCGCTGGCCGCCGACTGCGACCGCGAGACCTGGCTCGCCGCGGCGCGCACGCTGCCCGCGCGCGCGGTAGCCGCAAAGATCTCCAGCTGCCGCAGGTTCAACCGCAAGCGCTGGCGGACCCTCGGGAGGGTCGACTCGTGATCGGTTTTTCCGGACACGTTGGCCACTATTGTCTGCTTTTTCTTTTGCTGCGTCGATGCCTACGATGCAGCATCGGCAGGCAACTCAGCACCTCCATCGATGGAGTCGAGCGACGCGATGAGATCCCTGGTGCGCCCGCACGGCGGTGGCGAATTGCGTCCGCTGCTGCTCGAGGGAGCCGAGGCAGAGGCGGAACGCGTGCGCGCGGCCACGCTGCCTGCACTGCGCGTGAGTTCGCGTGAGCGCGGCGACATCATCATGCTCGGGGTCGGCGGCTTCACGCCGCTCGGTGGATTCATGGGCAGCGCCGACTGGCGCGGAGTGTGCGACGGCATGCGCACGGCCAGCGGGCTGTTCTGGCCGATCCCGATCACGCTGTCGGTCGCCGAGGCACAGGCCGACTCCATTGCGGTTGGCAGCGACATCGCTCTGACGGACCCTGACGACGGCCACATCCTGGCGACGTTGCGGGTCGACGAGAAGTACCGCATCGACAAGGCGCATGAATGCATGCGCGTGTTTCGGACCATCGACGAGGCACACCCCGGTGTCAAGATGGTGATGCAGCAGGGCCCGGTTAACCTGGCCGGGCCGATCAAGGTGCTGTCCCGCGGCGGCTTCCCGGAGAAGTATGGCGATCTGTTCATGACCCCGGAGCAGACCCGCAAGCTGTTCAGCTCGCTCGGCTGGTCGCGCATCGCCGCGTTCCAAACGCGCAACCCGATGCACCGCTCGCACGAATACCTGGTGAAGGTGGCGATCGAGGTCTGCGACGGCGTGCTCGTGCATTCGCTGCTCGGCGCCCTGAAGCCCGGCGACATTCCGGCCGACGTGCGCACCGCGGCCATTGCGGCGCTCGCGAAGAACCATTTCGTGCCGTCGACGATCGTGCAGGCCGGCTATCCATTGGACATGCGCTATGCGGGGCCGCGCGAGGCCCTGCTGCATGCGCTGTTCCGCCAGAACTATGGCTGCTCGCACCTGATCGTCGGGCGCGACCATGCCGGTGTCGGCAGCTACTACGGGCCGTTCGACGCGCACCACATCTTCGACGACATTCCGCCCGACGCGCTGGAGATCCGGCCGCTGAAGATCGACGTCGCGTTTTGGTGCCACCGCTGCGGCGGCATGGCGTCGGGTCGAACCTGTCCACACGGAGATGCCGATCGGCTGCACGTCAGCGGTACACAGCTGCGCCGGTGGCTCTCGGAAGATAGACCGGTACCGGTCGAATTCAGCCGGCCAGAGGTACTGGCCATCCTGCGCGAGTATTACGCGAGCCTCGAGGCCGGACCGAGCGCGCCAGGATGAAGATCTGCGTCGTCTCCGACAGCCACGACCGCGCCGAGCCGCTGGCTGAGGCGGTGCGTGCCGCCAAGGCCGAAGGCGCCGAGGTCGTGATCCACTGCGGCGATCTGATCGGTACGCAGACGCTCAAACCTGCACTGGCGCATGGACTGCCCGTGCACCTCATTCACGGCAACAACCTCGGCGACGCGGCGGCGCTGCACCGCTTGGAACGCGCGAGCGACGGACAGCTCCAGTACCACGGTCCCGACGCGAAGCTCGAGCTCGGCGGCCGGCGTATCGCCGTCGTGCACTACGACGATCTGGGTTATGCGATGGCCTGTACGGGCCAGTGGGCATTGGTGTGTTGTGGCCATTCGCACCGGGCCGAGGTGCGGCAGGTTACCTGCGTGACCGGCGAAGCGATCTGGCTGTTGAACCCTGGCACAGTGGCCGGCCTGTCGGCGCCGGCGACCTGGGCATGGGGCGATCTGGCGACGATGCGGTTCGAACTGCGAGATCTGAAGGGCAGCACGCGATCCTGAATACAAGCGGCTGCCGAACAACGCAAGAGGAGACCGAGGACATGTTCAGCACCAATCCGTTCGCCGCGCTGTCGAGCACGCTGTCGCCGTCGGTCATGCAGACCTTCGTCGTCGTGATGATCGCGCTGGTGATCCTGGGCACGGTGTTCGACACCCTGCACAAGGGCAGCGCGATCTACTTCTTCGAGAATTGGCGCCGCTCGAAAGCCAAGGCGAAGGCGCCGCTCGGTGGCGGCGAGCTGGCAACGATCGCGGTGCAGACCGCGGTGGTGGATGTGCTGACGTCGGACGAGTTCTGCAACCCGCGCCGCCGTATCGCGCACCTGCTGACGATGTACGGTTTCGTGCTGTACGTGGTCAGCACCGCGGTGCTGATCTTCGCGTACCCGACGCCCGCCATGCCCGCGCCGGCGTGGCTGCCGCAGCTGTGGTGGCTGGGCGCGGCGATGGTTTGCGTCGGCGGGTACTGGTTCTGGTTCTTCATCCGCGTCGACGTCGCCGCTGAAGGCCAGACGCCGCTTCGGCTGATGCGCGCCGATCTCTTCATCCTGTCGCTGCTGGCGAGCACGACACTCGCGCTGCTGTGGGCTTGGCTGCAGGCCGCAGGCAGCGGCGGCGCGATGCCCGTTTTCGGCCTGTACGTGATCGCCACGGTGGTGCTGTTCGGCGGCGTGCCGTGGTCCAAGTTCGCCCACATGTTCTTCAAGCCCGCCGCGGCGTTCGAGAAGCGAGTATCCAAGGCCAATGGCACAGCCCAGAATCTGCCGACCCAGACCCGTGATGATCCCGAGCAACAGAAAAGACACTCCATGGAACTGTTGCGCGACGCTCCGATGGATATGGGGCTTGGCATCAAGCGCGAGGCACCCCGCCACTACTGAGGGAAAAGCAGCCCGCACGTTCTTGGACCAAACAAGGAGCCGGACGAATGCCAACCTTCGTATACATGACAAGGTGCGACGGATGCGGACATTGTGTCGACATCTGCCCGTCGGACATCATGCATATCGACAAGACCTATCGGCGCGCCTACAACATCGAGCCGAACATGTGCTGGGAGTGCTACTCCTGCGTGAAGGCTTGTCCGCAGCATGCGATCGATGTGCGCGGATATGCCGACTTTGCCCCGCTGGGCCACAGCGTTCGCGTCCACCGCGACGAACAGAAAGGCACGATTGCCTGGAGGATCAGGTTCCGCAACGGGACCGAAAAGAACTTCCTCTCGCCCATCACGACCAAGCCCTGGGGACAGGCAATCCCGCAGCTCAGAAATGTTCCCGCGCCCAGCAACGAAATGCGCGGCAGCGAGCTGCTCTACAACGAGCCGAAGTACATCCGCATGGATGACGGCGGTCTGCGTACGCTGGAAGCCGCAGGTCTGAGAATGAGGAAAGGCGTGTACTACTGATGGCGTACGAAACGATCATCGAAGACGGCATCGATATTCTTGTCGTCGGTGCGGGCCTTGGCGGCACCGGTGCCGCCTGGGAGGCGAGATACTGGGGTCAGAACAAGAAAATCGTCATCGCCGAGAAGGCCAATATCGATCGCTCGGGTGCGGTCGCCCAGGGTCTGTACGCGATCAACTGCTACATGGGCACGCGCTGGGGCGAAAACAACCCGGAGGACCACGTCCGCTACGCCCGCATCGACCTGATGGGCATGGTGCGGGAAGACCTGCTGTTCGACATGGCCCGTCACGTCGACTCCACGGTGCACCAGTTCGAGGAATGGGGCCTGCCCATCATGAAGGACCCGAAAACCGGGCGCTACCTGCGTGAAGGGCGATGGCAGATCATGATTCACGGCGAGTCCTACAAGCCCATCGTCGCCGAGGCCGCCAAGAAATCGGCGGACAAGGTCTTCAACCGCATCTGCGTCACCCACCTGCTAATGGACGACGGCAAGGAGAACCGGGTCGCCGGTGCCGTCGGGTTCAACGTCCGCACGGGCAACTACCACGTCTTCAGGTCGAAGACCGTGATCTGCGGCGCGGGCGGTGCCTCCAACATCTTCAAACCGCGCTCGGTGGGCGAAGGTTCCGGCCGGACCTGGTATGCGCCCTGGTCGTCGGCGTCTGCCTACGGCCTCATGATCAATGCCGGAGCCAAGATGACGCAGATGGAAAATCGCATCGTGCTGGCGCGTTTCAAGGACGGCTATGGCCCTGTCGGCGCCTACTTCCTTCACCTGAAGACCTATACCCAGAACGGTCTGGGCGAAGAATACGAGTCCAAGTGGTTCCCCGAGCTGCAGAAGATGGTCGGCAAGGAGTACCTCGACCCGGAAGCCTCGCACCTGACGCATCGGCCGATCCCGACGTGTCTGCGCAACCACGCGTTGATCAGCGAGGTCAATGCCGGTCGCGGCCCCATTCACATGGTGACGATGCGCGCCTTCCAGGATCCACATCTGGAAGAGGTTGGCTGGGAGAACTTCCTCGGCATGACCATCGGCCAGGCGGTTCTGTGGGCCGCGACCGACGTGGATCCCAAGCACGAGAATCCCGAGCTGACCACGTCCGAGCCCTACGTCATGGGCTCCCACGCGACCGGCTCCGGTGCCTGGTGCTCCGGCCCCGAGGACATCTCGCCTCCCGAGTATTTCTGGGGCTACAACCGCATGACGACGATCGACGGTCTGTTCGGCGCCGGTGATGCGGTCGGCGGCACGCCGCACGCCTTTTCGTCGGGGTCGTTCACCGAAGGCCGTCTCGCCGCGAAGGCGGCCTGCAAGTACATCGACGACGGAAAGGCCGAAGGCCTAGTCGTATCCGATGAACAGATCAAGCGCCGTAAGGAGGAGATCTACAAGCCCCTGGAACACTACAGGGTCTACCGCAACGAGATCGTGGCAGGCGACGTCAACCCACACTACATCAACCCCAAGCAGGGGTTGGACCGTCTGCAGAAACTGATGGACGAGTACTGCGGCGGAGTGACCGTCAACTACATGACCAACGAGAAGCTTCTCAACATCTGCCTCAAGAAGCTGAAGATCATGGAGGAAGACCTGGAGAACCTGGCGGCCAAGGACATCCACGAATTGCTTCGTGCGTGGGAATTGAAGCACCGTCATCGCGCTGCCGAGTGCGTCACGCAGCACACGCTGTTCCGCAAAGAGACCCGTTGGCCGGGTTACTACTACCGGGGCGACGCCATGAAGGTCGACGACGCGAATTGGCACGTGCTGACGGTTTCGCGTCGCGATCCGAAGACTGGCGAATACACCATGGAGAAGGCGCCCTGTTATCACCTGGTAGCGAATGACAATTAGCAAGATCCGCGGGCCGGAGCTCGCGTTGACTGTCTGCCTGGCGCAGATGAGACCGGCATGCCGCGTGGGGCCAGTCCTTTGAACCGGTCTTTTCCGCTCGCGGAGACCCGCGCGTGAACATCACCGAAAAGACGGATGACGAGATCCTGGCCATCGCCAGACCCCTGTGGCGCGACCTCGTCAAGTATTCGAACGAAGGCAAGTATGGGGAATTCGCAAGGAACTTCTGCAGTTCCCTGGCGCTTGCCATGAATCAGGTGGTTGCGGGCCACCAGTTTGCGAATAGCGAGCTAGCCAGAAATCTGTCTGAACAAATCGACCCGCTCGGCATCATCCGCCGCGGTGAGCATGTGACCGTCGTTTACCGGCAGCGGAGCACCAAGAGGCCAGGCGAATGGCTTGGCCGACTTGTCCTCGGCTATGAAGACGGCAAGGTCAGGATCTTCGGCGCATCCATCTTCTGAACACTTCATCGGGACTTGACGTGAGCGAAGTCATCCGGGGTGGCAAGTTCGTCGAGCTGGCCTACAAGGTGACCGACAGGAAGTCGGGGCATGTTCTCACCAGGGTCGAGTTCCCGTTGGGCTATGTTCACGGATACAACGAGATTCTGGCCCCTTCGGTCCACAGGGAGCTCGAGGGCAAGTCGGCTGGCGACGTCATCGAAGTGACGATCGACGGCAATCAGATCTTCGGTCCCAGAGACGAGTCGCTGGTGTTTTCAGATCCCATCGAGAACGTCCCGGAGGAATATCGGCAGGTCGGCACCTCCATACTCATGGAGAACGAGAGGGGTCAGACGCGCAGCTTTCTCGTGACGCATGTGGACGACGAGACGCTGACGGTGGATGGCAACAACCCGCTTTGCGGCAGAGACGTCGTCTTCACGCTCGAGATTCTGACCGTCCGCGACGCAACAGACGCCGAGACAAGGGCGGGTGGGGCGATCGACGCGGGCGCCGCTGTCGATCCGTCGCTCTTGAGATCTGTTTGAGCGAAGGGTGCGAATGGCATCGGACGAACTTCGGAAAGAGTCGACTGCACCTGCAGTCTTCAATTCGCGACAAGAGAAAGGTGACTCATGGGCGAGCAGAAGCAACCCCCCGCCAAGGTTCCAGACGGCGTTACGCGTTTCGTGACAACGCGTCAGATGCCGCCAAACGAAAAGGGGTTCGTCGGTTTCGAAACCGTCTGGAAACCGTTCCAGAAGGAAGCCGAATACAAGACGCCGAAAAAGCCGTAGCCCTGTCTGGCCCGCCTCGCGCGTGTTGCCATCAGCGCCGCGCGCGCCGCGAACCGCGTACGGCAGACTTCTGCAGCATCATTTGCGCCTCGATCAGGCGCGCGCCGTCGACCAGCAGGAAATCGCGAAAGGCGCGCGCAGCGGGCAGCAACCGCTTGTCGGTCCGGTGGACAAAGTACCAGTGACGCAGCACCGGGGTGTCCTTCAGACGCAGGCGCACCAGCCGCCGCGTCTGCAACTCGAGCCCGACCGTGTGCTCCGACAGGAACGCAATGCCCATGCCGGCCATTACGGCCTGCTTGATGGTTTCGTTGCTGCTCATCTCGAGCATCTGCGCCGGATGGATCCGGTGTGCGCGCAGATACCGATCCATTGCGCCGCGCGTACCCGACCCCGGTTCGCGCACGATCAGGCGTTCCTCGTTGAGCCGCGCCGGCTCGATGTTCGCGAGCGCCGCCAGCGGGTGCTGCGGCGAAGCGAGCCAGGCCAGCGGGTGCTCGGCGATGCGCGCCGCCTCGCACTCGAAATGCTGAGGCGGCGTGCCCATGATCGCCACGTCGACCACGTGATCGTGAAGCATCTGTACCACTTCGGCCCGGTTCGCTACTGACAGCTTCAGGTCGATGTCGGGGTGGCGCCGCTGGTATTCGGCCAGCAGCCGCGGCGCGAAGTACTTCGCGGTGCTGACGACGCCGATGTCGATGCGCCCGGCGCGCAGGCCCTTCATCGCATCGAGCGCCGCCTCGGCCTCGCGCACCTGTTGCGCCAGACGGCGCGCGTGCAGCGCGACCTCCTCGCCCGCATCGGTGAGCTGGATGCGCCGGCCAACGCGTTCCGTCAGCGGCAGACCGACCTGCTCTTCGAGCTGTTTAACCTGCATCGAAACCGCCGGCTGCGTCAGATGCAGTTCGCGTGCCGCTGCGGACACGCTCGCCAGCCGGGCGACCGCCTCGAACACGCGCAAGCGGTGCAGCGTGACACTGCGCATCGCGGTACTCATTCGGGATGCCTTTGATATATATCAGGTTGTGCTGATGATAGATTGAATAAAGTTTGAATTGTTCTTATGTGTCTCCAAGGCTAACTTGGCGCACATCGGAGCCGTCGAGCGCCGTTGTGCAGAGGAGCCCATGGACCAGTCAAGCCGCTACGTCGATCTGTCGCTGCGCGAGGAAGACCTGATCGCGCGTGGCGAACACGTGCTGACCGCCTACGTAATGAAGCCCAAGGCTGGCCACGCGTTCGTGCCGACCTGCGCGCACTTCGCTGCCGAATCGTCGACCGGTACCAACGTGGAAGTCAGCACGACCGACGCGCACACCAGGTCGGTCGATGCGCTCGTCTACTTCGCCGACGAGGCGCGCGGGCTGATGAAGATCGCCTACCCGCTCGCCTTGTTCGACCGCAACATCACCGACGGCCGCGCGATGATCGTGTCGTTCCTGACGCTGGCGATCGGCAACAACCAGGGCATGGGCGACGTCGATTACGCCAAGCTGCACGACTTCTACATCCCGCCCAGGTACCTGCAGCTGTTCGACGGGCCGTCGTCCGACATCGGCGACCTGTGGCGCGTGCTGGGCCGCCCGGTGGTCGATGGGGGTCTGGTTGTCGGCACGATCATCAAGCCCAAGCTCGGCCTGCAGGCCGAGCCGTTCGCCAAAGCCGCCTACGAGTTCTGGCTCGGCGGCGACTTCATCAAGAACGACGAGCCTCAGGGCAATCAGGTATTTGCGCCGATGCGCAAGACGATCCCGCTGGTGGCCGATGCGATGCGGCGAGCGCAGGACGCGACGGGAGAGCCGAAGCTGTTTTCGGCCAACATCACCGCGGACGACCCGGTCGAGATGATCGCGCGGGGCGAGTACATCCTGGAAACCTTCGCCGAGAACGCCCATCACGTGGCGTTTCTCGTCGACGGCTACGTGGGCGGACCGGCCGCGATCACCACCGCGCGCCGACGCTTTCCGAACCAGTTCCTGCACTACCACCGCGCCGGTCACGGCGCGGTCACCAGTCCGCAGGCGAAGCGCGGCTACACGTCGTTCGTGTTGTGCAAGATGGCGCGGCTGCAGGGCGCCTCGGGCATTCATACCGGAACCATGAGTTTCGGCAAGATGGAAGGCGAGAGGGAGGACCGCGCGATCGCGTACATGATCGAGCGCGACGCAGCCGACGGACCGTACTTCCACCAGGAATGGCTCGGCATGAAGCCGACCGCGCCGATCATCTCCGGCGGCATGAACGCGCTGCGCATCCCGGGCTTCTTCGACAACCTCGGCCACGGCAACGTGGTCCTCACCGCCGGCGGCGGCTGCTACGGCCACGTCGACGGCGCCGCAGCCGGCGCCAAATCGCTGCGGCAGGCGTACGAATGCTGGAAAGCGCGCGCCAATCCGCTCGAGTGGGCCAAATCGCATCGCGAATTCGCCCGTGCCTTCGACTCGTTCCCGCACGACGCCGAGAAACTGTTCCCAAAGAACAGGCGCGCTGCCTGAGGCGCGCTACAGGAGCAGCGGGGAGGACACATGCATCTCGGACGAACGACCCTGTCGAAATTCCTGATCCAGCAACTCATGGGCATCGAAGGCGCGAGCGATCTCGGCGCGCTGCTGGTCGACGTCGCCGCCGCGGTCAAGGCGATCTCGGCGATGACGGCCAAGGGTGCGCTCGGCGGCTTTCTGGGCGAGATCGACCGGCGCAACGTGCAGGGCGAGACGCAGAAGCGGCTCGACGTGCTCGCAAACGAGGCGCTGATCCGCAGCTGCGAATGGGGCGGGCTGGTCGCCGGCATGGCATCGGAGGAGAACGACGAACCGATCGCGGTGCCGGCCGAGTTCGAGCGCGGCCGCTACCTGCTCGTGTTCGACCCGCTCGACGGTTCGTCGAACACCGACGTCAACGTCGCGGTCGGCACCATCTTCTCGGTTCTGCGCCATCAGCGGATCGAGGCGCCGACCACACCGGACTATCTGAAGCCGGGGCGCGAGCAGGTCGCCGCCGGTTACGCGATCTATGGACCGGCGACGATGCTGGTGCTTACGGTCGGCAAGGGTACGCACGGCTTCACCCTGGACCGCGAGATCGGCAACTTCATCCTTACGCATCCGAACCTCGCGATTCCCGCGGACACCGCCGAGTTCGCGATCAACACCAGCAACGCGCGCTTCTGGGAGCCGCCGGTACACCGCTATGTCACCGAGTGCCAGGCCGGCAAGACGGGCGTGCGCGGGCGCGACTTCAACACGCGCTGGATCGCGTCGCTGGTCGCCGAAGTGCACCGCATCCTGATGCGCGGCGGCGTCTTCATGTATCCGAAGGACAGCAAGGATCCGGGCCGGCCGGGTCGGTTGCGGCTGCTGTACGAGGCCAATCCGATCGGCATGGTGATCGAGCAGGCGGGCGGCATGGCCTCGACCGGGCGCGGGCGGATCCTCGACGTCGCGCCGCAGGAGTTGCATCAGCGTGTGCCGGTGATCCTCGGATCGAGCAACGAGGTCGCGCGCGTCGAGCGCTATCACGGCGAATACGACCGCGGCGAGGACAAGCCGTTCGTGTCGCCGCTGTTCAACGAGCGCTCGCTGTACCGCCCCGAAGCAACCGCGTAACGCGAACCTGCGCCGAGCGCAGCGGGCGGATCGTGCGTCATTCCCGGAGGAAACCGTGTCGACCAAACACCCCATCATCGCGGTCACGGGCTCGAGCGGCGCCGGCACGACAACGGTGATGAAGAGCTTTCACCACATATTCCGCCGCGAGGGAATCAAGGCGCAGGCGGTCGAAGGCGATTCGTTCCATCGCTACGACCGCGTCGAGATGAGAACGAAGATGAGGGAGGCCGAGGCCGCGGGCAACCGGAACTTCAGCCATTTCGGGCCGGAGGCGAACCTGCTCGGCGATCT
>Ga0335077_10001195_pt1 | contig 30589 bp, 28 predicted proteins | sample Lox_Sample_31_FD_207151 | JGI IMG/M metagenome (GOLD analysis project Ga0335077, IMG submission 207151) | Soil microbial communities from Loxahatchee National Wildlife Refuge, Florida, United States - Lox_Sample_3.1 | ecosystem: Environmental > Terrestrial > Soil > Wetlands | place: USA... | reverse complement strand
CCAGCAGACCGATTGTCGGCGGCCGTGCCAGCAGACCGATTGTCGGCGGCCGTGCCAGCAGACCGATTGTCGGCGGCCGTGCCAGCAGACCGATTGTCGCCGGCCGTGCCAGCAGACCGATTGTCGCCGGCCGCGCCAGCAGACCGATTGTCGCCGGCCGCGCCGTGCGCTGCTCGCCAACTTTCCATACCCGACTCCTTCCCCCTGGACCATCCTCGCCCATCGCTTGATCGGGATCACCTGGCGCCCGGCCTCCTCGCCGCTGTGGCCTCCCTGATTCGCCCCGCCACGCCGGACGCCGACGGCGTGGAACATACGGGTAGGCGCCTGTGCCAGGTGGTGCGCCGGAGCTACTGGCGGCGACACCGGCACTGAGTGGGTGAGGTGACTTGTGCCGGAGATCGAGACGCGTTCCCGCGTGGGTGCCGATACCACGCTCGCCATCGAGCGGCATGTAGTGGTCGAGACCGATCCCGAGCGGGCTGGCCGATCGATTGGTCGACGCTCTCGTAGCCTGGGGTGACGCCGGTTCTAACGCAGCTGTCATTTCACGGCAGCTGCAGGCCGGAGCTGACCATGTCGCCATCTCGGTTACTTCTGACGCGCCACAAGCCCAGTCGGTCGGCTAATGGCGCCAACTGGCGGAGCGACTCATCGCCGCATAACCGTTTTTCACCGCGGGTCTGCGAGCGCCGGGGTGCTGCCTCGTTCCCGTGCCGCTGCGCTGAGTACGTTGGAGCCGTTCGCCGTAGAGTTGATCAAGCTCGTGCCCGAGTTGGCGCTGTGGCTACCCGAGGTCACGCCTACCCAGCCGTTGGATCCCGAGCAGGAGAAGCGGCGTCTGTCCAGCACGCTCGAGGTTCCCGGTCACCGAACGCCGCCGTTGCTCCAGGCGCCGGCTGCCATAGGCCTGGAAGCCCGTGCGAACGGAAGCTGACGGGGATATAGCGTCGGACCCGTTTGGCGGATCACGCAACGTGGTTGGTCTGCAGCCCCGGGCCGCCGAACGCCTCGTCGACCACCCGGCGGGCCCAGCGCATCCGCGCCACCGCGATCTCCGGGTGGTCGCCGAACTCCTGCGCCACCTGTCCGGCGCAGCCCCGGCGGCCGAACTCGCGAACAGCCCCAGCGATGGCCTCAAGGACTTGCTCGACGCTGGGTTCGTCCGACCGTCGCAACGCCGACACGAACAGGGCCGCGGCTCTGTCGGCATTGATGCTGAGGTGGTGCCTTGTTGGCCGCATCGTGGGCCTCCTCGAGCTGTCGCTACCTCGACTACACCATGGGGGTACGACACATTTCGGGCCCGAAGTTCATGCCGACTGTCATCATCCACCCGGGGCTCTCCGCGGAGCAGCCGGATGATCTCGCAGACCTGCTCGAGCTGATCGAGCTGCGACTTGAAGCCTGCGACCCCGATCCTGGTGACCAGGTGGCGTGCCCGGCTGTGAGACAACAAGTGTTGTGAGATTCGAGTGTTGTGAGAGTTCGAGTGTCTGTGCGACCTTGGAGTTGTCCGTGAGACTCGATTGTCTGATGGGCTTGTCGCGGCGGACGAGACTGGGCGGCGGATGAGACTGAAGTGTGCGTGCCGCCAGTTGTCAAAGGGTTCGCGTTGGTCCGGCCGGGCCTGGGGCCGATAAATGATGGCCCCTCGTGTGCGATATCTGGGACACACGATCGGCCATCATGTGTCACGGGCCGCAGCTGATCTTGACGCTATTGAGGGACGGAATGAGCCCGACTGGGTGGGCCGCACGAGGGGGAGGTCATCGGTGAACACGTCACGACAGCCCGCGGATGCCATGCCGCCAGATCCTGTCCCGGGCGCCACGGTCCCGGGCGCGACGGTCCCGGGCGCGACGGTCCCGGGCGCCACGGTCCCGGGTGCCACGGTCCCGGATGCCACGGGCCCAGGCACCACGGGCCCGGGTACCACGGCAGCGAGCGCCGCCGCAGCGGGCGGCGCTCATCCGCTCGACCCGCTGACCGCCGAGGAGTTCAGGCAGGTTGCCGGGATCCTTCGGCGTGACCGGGGGGTCGGCGCACGCTGGCGGTTCGCCTCGATCGAGCTCAAGGAGCCCGACAAGCACGCTGGCCACACCGATCACGCTAGCCACGCCAGCGAGGCCAGCGACGCCAGGGAGGCCAGTGGGACAAATGGGATCAGCGAGGGCGGTCACGCCAGCCAGGAGAGCGAGGCCAGCGAGCCCCACAAGCACGCTGGCCACGCCAGTCACGCCAGCGAGGCCAGCCCGGCCGAGGTGCCGGCCCGCCGTGAGGCGTTTGCCACGTGCTGGAATCGCGACGACGGCCAGGCGTACCGCGCCGTCGTATCGCTGGCCGACGGCACCGTCACTGCCTGGGAGCATCTGCCCGGCCAGCACCCGAACATGACGCTCGACGAGTGGCACGAGTGCGACGAGATGCTGCGCGCGCATCCGCTGCTGGCCGCGGCGCTCGCCCGGCGCGGGATCACCGATCACACGCGCGTCCTCACCGACGTCTGGGCCTACGGCGCCGCTCTGGTTCCGCCGCGCTATCGCGGCCTACGGCTGGGTTGGGCAGATGTGTGGTACCGCGGCAGCGACGACGGTAACCCGTACGCGCACAACGTCAGCGGACTGCATCCCATCGTGGACCTCAACCGGATGACGGTGCTCGAGATCGAGGACAACCTCCGCCCCACGGCTCCCGGCGACCAGCCCGACGTCAAGGGTGAGTACTTGGCCAAGCTAATCCCGCTGCCGCTGCGGGAGGTGAAGCCGCTGCATATCAGCCAGCCAGAAGGAGTCTCGTTCATCCTCGACGGCCGCCTGCTGTCGTGGCAGAACTGGCAAATCAGGCTCGGCTTCAACTACCGGGAGGGCCTGGTCCTGTATGACGTCGGGTTCCGCGATGCGGGCCGTCTCCGGCCGATCGCGCACCGGCTGTCGTTCGCGGAGATGGTCGTGCCCTACCGGGATGCGACCACCGATCACTACCGCAGGACCGCGTTCGACATCGGCGAGTGGGGACTGGGCTTCATGACAACCTCGCTCGAACGTGGCTGCGACTGCCTGGGCGAGATCACCTACCTCGACGCGGTGCTGCACGACTCGAGCGGCGAGCCGCACGTCATCCCCCATGCCATCTGCATCCATGAGGAGGACAACGGGATCCTGTGGAAGCACGTTGATCACGCGTTCGGCGCGCAAGTGCGGCGCGCGCGGCGGCTCGTCGTATCGTTCCACGTCACCGTCGCGAACTACGAGTACCTTATTTACTGGCGTTTCTACCAGGACGGCAACATCGAATGCGAGGTGCGCGCCACCGGGCTCATGGTCACCTCGAACTTTCCCGAGGGCCGCCAGCCGCCGTTCGGCACACTCGTGGACGAGCGTACCTACGCGCCTTTCCACCAGCATTTCATCGTGGCTCGCCTTGATCTTGACGTGGACGGGTACGCAAACACGGTCCACGCGGTTGATTCGCAGGCGTCTCCCGCGGATGACGACGACCCGTACGGACTTGGCCTGGTGATCCGCGAGACGCCGCTTCGCACCGAGGCGGAGGGCAAGCAGGACTATAACTGGCACACGCAGCGGGGGTGGAAGGTCGTCAACAACAACGTCCGCAACGGGCTCGGCACCCCGGTCGGGTACAAGCTGGTTCCTGGCGGGTCCTTCCCGCCGATGCTGAACAACTCCTCTCCTGTGCTGCGGCGGGCCCGGGTCATCGAACATACGCTCTGGATCACGCCCTACCAGCAGGACGAGCGATGGCCCTGCGGCGACTTTCCAAATCTCAGCGACCGGGACGCTGGGCTGCCGACGTGGACCGCGCGGAACCGGTCAATCGACAACACCGACGTGGTGCTGTGGTATGTGTTCGGCATTCACCACATCACCCGGCCGGAAGACTGGCCGGTCATGCCGGTCGACACGGTCTCGTTCTGGCTCAAGCCGTTCGGGTTCTTCGACCGCAACCCGACGCTGGACGTACCGCCGAGCCAGGCCGAATGCCACGACTTAATGCCCCGACTAGATGCCACTGCCGCGAGCTACTGGATGCCACGGCCACGGCTAGCGGGTTACGGCGAGCCTTCGAGCTCGACGTTATGCACGCTTGCCTCGAAGGTCCCGGCCCGATCTCGCGGCAGCCTGGTGAACCAGATGAGCACGTAACGCCCGCGCGCTGCGGTGGTGAACCGCAGGCGCACCACCCCGCCCGCGTCGGCCGCGTGCGCGACGGGCCGCAGGTCTGCCAGCGCGCGTGTGGCGCCGACGCGAAACTGGAAGCGGGCGCCGTGCACGCTGCCGAGGGTGATCCGCGCCCCGTGACCGCCACCCGCCGGCCCACGTCAAGGACCAGGCCGGTGCCTGGATAGAGGTTGCCGAAGCGGGCTGATGTATACCAGTCGGTGTGCCAGGCCGTGGTGAGACTTCTGTCGATCGCTTTGGAAGCGAGCTGGGGGTTGTCGCCCCGGCCGACGCCGGCCGGACCGACCGCCGTGGCGCTGACCGGGATCAGTGTTCGCAGGGCTGGGCGCGCGGAGGCGGCGGGGGAGTGCGCAGGGACGGCGGTGCGCGGGAGGACAACGGCGGTTGCAGGGCGGTTCGGGCCGAGGCTCAGCGTGATCGGCTGCGCCGCCGAGCCCGGCGGCATCGGGTCCTTACCGTCCACGGTCAGCCGGATGCTGCCCGGGTAACCCAGGGTCATGTCCACCGCACGGGTGAACGTCCAGCTCTTGGATGCTCCGGCGGGGAGATACGACCGGAACAGGTACAGGCCCTGTGGCGTGATGAAGTCAACCCAGCAGTCGCGGACGGCGGTGAGCTCGACAATTGTCCCGTGCGCGTAGGGGTGCGCGGCCTGGTCGGTCGTCGGCGCCGGGTTCAGCCGCGCGCGCCCTGCACCGCGGTGCGGCACCGGCTGAGCCCGTGCCGACGGTGCGGCGCTTGTCGCATGGTCCGAGCCTGAGAAGAAGTAGTACGCGACGAAACCGAGCGCCCCCACGAGCCCTAGTGCCACGGCCCACTGCGACCGGCGCCGTCCGTGCCTCCCGGTCGGCGTGGTCGGCGGTAACACATCCGCCGCCGCGATCTCCTGCGGCGCCAGATGGGTCGCGTCGTACTCCCGGATCAACGGCACGGGATCGGCGCCGACGGCCTTGGCGATGCTGCGGATGTGGCCCCGAGCGTAAAAGTCGCCGCCCGCACCAGAAATACCCGATGACCGCGCAACCAACCCGGCGGCCAAAGCGGAGCGGCCCCCGCGTGAGCCGTTTGGCTTCATTGTCCTGACGTGAATCGGCGGATTCTCAGCCAGCAGCGGGCGGGCCGTTACCCTCTGCGGGGGATCCCGTCGTCCTCCCGGGCCAATACAGTCCTAACGGCTGCCGCGGGCGTGACACGGCCTGTCACCAGCCGCCCGGGCGGCTGCCCGGTCAGGAGAGCACCCGCCGCCTGAAGTTGCGCAACCCGATCGCCAGGAACACGACACCGAATGCGATCACCACCGGATAGATAACGTAGAGGTGCATGTGCGGTGCCAGGGTGAACGCGGCCCGCATCCCCTCGTTCACATAGATGAGCGGGTTGATCAGCACGATCGTCTGAAGCCAGTGCCAGCCGCCGACCGTTACGGGCGCGAGCCTGGTCCACGCGTAGTACGTGCCGCCGAGGAAGGTGATCGGCAGGATGATGAAGCCGAACATCAACCCGATGTTCCTTGGCTCGAAACTGGTACCCAAGACGAGTCCGAGGCCGGCCATCGCGATGCACGCGAGCGGTACGAAGGTCACGATGATCCACCAGTGCAGCGTCAGGTGGGCGTGCACGCCAGGCGCGTGCACGACAGAAGCCATCGGCAGCACGATGATCGCGGAGAGCACTCCCTGGGCGGCACCGGAAAGCACCTTGGCGATGGCTACCAGCCAGATGGGGCAGGGCGCCTGCACCCGGTCCTCGATCTCCCGGGTGAAGCCGAACTCCTGGGCCATGGCGAGGGCGATCGACTGCACGCCCTGGAACATGATCGAGATCCCGACGACCCCGGGTACCAGTATGGTCGCGAAGGCGGACTCGGCCACCGTGCCGTGCCCGCCGATGCCCTGCCCGATCTTCGGGAAGACGAACAGGAAGACGAAGCAGAGCAGAAACGGCTGGATGATCGTACGCAGCACGAACTCCCCGCCGTGCTTGCGCAGCACCACGAGATCACGCAGCATGAGCGCGCCCAGCGCGGTCCAGCTTGCCGCGGCCACCGAACGGGTGGGGCCACCGCCGATATGCCGAGCCGGCGCCTGCGAGGTCAGCGAGGCGGCCATCAGTCCCGCAGCTCCTTTCCCGTGAGGTTGATGAACACCGTCTCGAGACTGGGCTCGGAGACCGACACGTCGACGAGATCGAAACCGCCGCGCTCGGCAGACAGGACGATGCGCGGCACGAGCCTGTCACCGCCCTGCATGTCCAGCTGGAGCCCGCCTACTACGTGGCGCGTGCGGGTGACGCCTGCCACGTCGCTGGCGAGCAACCGGGCGAGCCTGTCGGCGTCGCCGGTGGCCTTCACCGTGACCACCGTGTCGGCCCCGATGCTCTGCTTGAGCGCGGCCGGGGTGTCGAGGGCGAGGATCCGGCCATGGTCCATGATGGCGACCCGCCCGCAGAGCCGGTCAGCCTCCTCCATGTAGTGGGTCGTGAGCAGGATGGTCTGGCCCTCGCGATGAAGATCGCCGAGGAGATCCCACAGCGCGAGCCTGCTCTGCGGGTCCAGGCCCGCGGTCGGCTCGTCGAGGAAGAGCACCGAGGGCCGGTGGAAGATGGCGCGTGCCACCATGAGCCGTTGCGCCATCCCGCCGGACAGCGCGTACACCGACGCCTTGGCCCACTTGGATAGCTGGAACTGTTCGAGCAGCTCATCGGCGATCTGTCGGGACGCCTTCGACCCGATGCCGAACAACCGGCCGTGGAAGTAGAGGTTTTCCCACACGGTGAGCTGGCGGTCGAGGGTGTTCTGCTGTGAAACGATCCCGCTCAGCTGCTTCGCCAGCGCCGGATGCGCCGCCACGTCGATCCCGCCGAGGTAGGCGTGCCCGGACGTCGGCAGCACACGGGTCGTCAGGATTCCCGCGGTCGTCGTCTTCCCCGCACCGTTGGGCCCGAGCAAGCCGAAGATTTCGCCCGTCTGCACGTCGAGGTTGAGCCGGTCGACCGCGGCAAAGTCCGTCCCTGGATAAACCTTGGTCAGGTGCTCGGTGTGGACGACAGAGCCCCGCTGGTCTGCTGGAAGGCCGGTGCCGCTCGCCGGCGCTCGTCCGGTGCTCATCGCCCACACATCGTATCGCCGGCTCTATCGTCGGCCGCATCCGCCGATGTCGCGTAGCCGCTGCGCCGCCGTCGGCACGCGGTTAGGCGGTGGGCCGCCGGCGGCGCACGGTCGTGGTGCTGGGGCTGTCAGGTGCTGGGGTACTGGGTTCTCGGGTTCTGGCTGCGTCAGCGATGCTGAGCGGCATCGATCGCGATCCGCACCTCAGAAAACTCGGCACGGTCGAGCGTCTTGTAGCCACGGTGTGCGACCAGGGCGAACATCTTGACGTTGTCGAGCAGAACGTCTGCTTGCAGGCGAGGCACACCACGCGCTGCCGCGGCGGCGACAAGGGCGTCGAGCAGGTAGGGTCCTAGCCACCCCCGCCAGCCACTGGCGACAGTAATATCGAACTCGCCGTCGCCGTCGGGCAAGATGGCGTATCCGGCCTCGGCGACGAGTGTGTCGTGTGGGCCTGCGTCCTGTCCGCCGGAACCAGCAGCGCCCTCCGGGCCGGAACCAGCAGCGCCCTCCGGGCCGGAACCAGCGCCCTCCGGGCCGGGACCAGCGCCCCCCGGGCCGGGACCAGCGCCCCCCGGGCCGGGACCAGCAGCGCCCTCCGGGCCGGAACCAGCGCCCTCCGGGCCGGAACCAGCGCCCTCCGGGCCGGAACCAGCGCCCTCCGGGCCTGAACCAGCGGCCTCCGGCCCAGAACCTGAGCCCCCCGGCCCAGAACCTGAACGCTCCGGGCCAGAACCTGAGCCTGCGGGGCCGGAAACGACCGCGACCAAGCGATAACCGCCCTCATCCTCAGCTCGGGTCATCCGCTCGATGAACTTCCGAGCGGGATGGTAGAGGTTGAAGAAGCGGTAGTGCCTGTCCTCATCGGACAGCCCCTCGAACAGCGCATCAAGCCCGTCGACGTCGGCCCGCGTCACCTTCCGCGCCGTAAGCGTCCGGCCGTCGGGAAGGCTCACGATGTCCACGACGCCGTCGTCAGCGCCAGCGGCAGGTGCAGCTTGAGCCAGCGTCATCTTCGGGACCTCCAGGTCTCATTGTGCGCGCAGGTGTGACGCCGCGTAAGCGCCGAATGGCACTCAACGGCAGGGCGAATGGCCCGAGCACCCGCTCAGGGCGATGCGCCGCGCGTGACCTGTCATACGATTCGAGACAACGCCGTCACGAGGCTTTGACCCCCTGGAGAAGCGGCCATGACCCGCGAAACTATCCGCAAGGAAGGGACTGATCTGGCCGTCCGGGCGAACATGCCAGATTATGACACTGCTCGGCGCACGTTCTCGTGGGACACCGCACGCCGACTGCTCGATGGCCTTCCCCAGGGCAAGGGGCTGAACATCGCCCACGAGGCAGTGGACCGCCACGCCGGCGGATCACGGGCCGACAAGGTTGCCCTGCGGTTCTTGGACCAGTCCTTCGCCAGCACCGACATCAGCTACCGGCAGCTAGGAGCGCTGACGAACCGCTTCGCCAACCTGCTCCGGTCCCTGGGTGTCGGCAGGCACGACAGGGTTTTCGCTCTCACCGGGCGGATTCCCGCCCTCTACATCACCGCGCTCGGTGCGCTGAAGAACGGAAGCGTCTTCTGCCCGCTGTTCTCGGCCTTTGGCCCCCATCCGATCCGCCAGCGCCTTGAGCTTGGCGATGCCCGAGTGCTTGTGACCACCGGGTCCTTGTTCGATGGCAAGGTGGCCAAGCTGCTCAACTCGCTTCCCGAGCTCGACGTGATCATCGTCGATTCGTACGGCTCGGATGCGAGATCGGGACAGTTGCTCGACTTTGATGAGGCGCTGGCCGCAGCGAGTGAGCATTTCGACATCGGGCCGACCGATCCGGAGGACATGGCGCTGATCCACTTTACCAGCGGCACCACAGGCCCGCCGAAGGCAGCGGTCCACGTCCACGAAGCCGTCATGGCCCATCTCACCACCGGCAGCACGGCGCTGGACCTTCATCCCGACGATGTCCTCTGGTGCACCGCGGATCCTGGCTGGGTGACAGGCACCTCCTACGGGATCATCACGCCCTTGGTCCACGGCCTGACCAGCATCATCGATGGGGGAACTTTCGATAGTGAACGCTGGTACCGGATCCTTGAGGCGGAGCGGGTCACCGTCTGGTACACCGGGCCCACCGCGCTTCGGGTGCTCATGCGGTCCGGCACCGACGTCGCCGGCCGATTCGACCTCAGCACGCTCCGGTTCGCGGCCAGCGTCGGCGAGGCCCTCGGCCGCGAGGCGGTCTTGTGGGGTGAGGAAGCCCTCGGCCAGCCGATCCACGACAACTGGTGGCAGACGGAGACCGGCGCGATCATGATCGCCAATTTCGCCGCCACGGACATCCGCCCGGGTTCCATGGGTCGGCCAGTGCCCGGCATCGAGGCCGCCATACTTGCTCGCGGCGAGGACGGCCGGGCCCGGGTACGCGACGGCCAGGTCACCGTCGTCGACCAAGCGGATTGCGAGGGCGAACTAGCTTTGCGTCCCGGCTGGCCCTCGATGTTCCGTACCTACCTGCACGACCAGGCCGATTACCACGCGTGCTTTGCGGGCGGCTGGTACCTTACCGGCGATATCGCTCGCCGTGACGCCGACGGCTATTTCTGGTTTGTCGGCCGTGCGGATGATGTCATCAAGTCCTCGGGCCACCTCATCAGCCCCTTCGAGGTCGAAGACGTCCTCATGGAGCATCCGGCCGTCGTCGAGGTCGGCGTCATCGGCCGACCTGACCCCATCGCCGGTGAAATCGTCAAGGCCTTCGTGACGGTCGCGCCCGGGCGAACGCCCGATGATCAGCTCCGCTTGGAGCTGATCGGCTGGGGTCGTAGCAGGCTGGGTGCCGTCATGGCGCCCAAGGAGATCATCTTCGAGCAGCACCTCCCGAAGACCAACAGCGGCAAGATCATGCACAGAGTACTGAGAGCGCGCGATCTCGGCGTACCAGAAGGAAATCCTGACGAGCTATGACCAGCGACGAAGCAACTGCCCTCCTGACGAGCGCGATGCACGAGATCGCCCCCGAGGTGGATCTCGGCAGCGTCGATCCCGACCTCCCCCTCCAGGAGGCGACTGCGATCGACTCGATGGACTTCTTGAATCTGGTCACGGCCATTCACGACCGCACCGGTATCGAGATTCCCTTCCGTGACTATCCTCAGCTGTCCACGCTGCACCTGTTCGTGTCGTACCTGACGTCGCGCCAGTAGCTGCCGTATTCGCGGCAGCCGTTAAGTTCTCCGTATGGCCGCAGAAGTGCAGCTCGAGGTCGGGAACCGGACCGTGCGTATCTCCAATCCGGACCGTGTGTACTTTCCTGCCCGCGGCGAGACCAAGCTCGATCTCGCCCGTTACTACCTGTCGGTCGGCGACGGCATCGTGCGCGCATTGCGCGAACGGCCGTGCATGATGCATCGCTTCCCGGCCGGGGTGAGCGGCGAGAAGGTGCACCAAAAGCGCGTTCCGCGCGGGGCACCTGCCTGGCTGGAGACGGTGCGGGTGGATTTCCCGCGCTACGGCAGGCACGCCGACGAACTGTGCGTAACCGAGCTGGCGAGCGTGGTGTGGGCCGTTCAGATGTCCACCGTGGAGTTCCATCCGTGGAACTCACGGCGCGCTAACACAGAACGGCCCGACGAGTGGCGCATCGACTTGGATCCAATGCCCCGATGCGGCTTCGGCACGGTGCGCAGGGTCGCCCATGTCGTGCATGAGATTCTCGACGAACTCGGCGCGGTCGGCTGGCCGAAGACATCCGGCGGCAATGGACTGCACGTCTACGTCCGGATCGAGCCACGGTGGGGCTTCGCCGACGTCAGGCGGGCCGCTTATGCCTTCGCCCGCGAAGTCGAACGCCGCGCGCCAGGCGAGGCGACCACCATCTGGTGGCGCAAGGACCGCGATCCCGCCCACCTGTTCGTCGACTACAACCAGAACGCCCGCGACCACACGATCGCCAGCGCCTACTCGGTGCGCGGCGTGCCAGAGGCGACCGTGTCGACCCCGATTAGCTGGGACGAGATCGATGACGTCGAGCCAGGCCAATGGACCATCGCGACCGTGCCCGGCCGCTTCGCCAAGCTCGGCGACCTGCACAAGGGCATCGACGACGCCCCCTACTCGCTCGACACCCTGCTGGAATGGGCGGACCGCCACGGTCTTGCGGGTCGCCGGCCCGGGCGGACGACGCGGTGATGATGTCGAGGTTGCCGGCGTACGGCGGATCATGTAGCGCGGATCGACATGCTCGCTGCGCAGCAGCTTGTACATCAGGTCGGTGGCTATGTTGCCGGAGCCGATGATGGCCGCGGTGGCCCTCGACATGAGTTCTTCTCGGGATTCAGGCGTGCGCTTGCCCACGTTATGCGAATCGGCAAAGTCCTGATCAGGCACGCAGATCTCCGCACCGATCGCGCAGGCGGCGCAGCGACGGATGTGGCACCGGCATCATCGACCTGGCAAGAGCCTGGCCACGAGGCCCGGACTTCCACGACGCCGGCGCCACTGCGTCATCGTCGCCCGGCTGCTGAAGCGGTGTCGCTAGGGTCGGACCCTAGGCTGACCCCAGTTTTGCCCGTCTGCGACTGCCCCGCCGCGGCGGCCCGGGCAGCGCCGACCGCCACCCAAAAGGGACCTTCGGCGGGAGCCATGCCTCGTTGACGCGTGTCGACGTGGCATCGAACGTGGCATATGTTGACGGCAGAGGAAAAAAGCGGGGATCGCCGCGGGCTGACAGCGGACGACCCCCGAGCCACCCGCCGGGCCTGCGGAGGGTAATTCTGCGCGCGTGCAGCACAACGCCTCAGCCGCGCTGGTTCGACCGACACGACGGCAAATGGTGATGTTCATTCGTGAACCCCGGGGCAAGGCCGCGAGTCAAGCTGACGCAAGCGAGACCCTTGTGGCGGAAACCGTCATGGGTTCGATCGAGGCTGAGAAAGATTCCGACGAGCTGGTATGCGAGCTGTACAGCACGAGTTATCAGTCGCTTGTGCGCTTAGCCGCGATCCTTCTCCGCGACACCGCCGCGGCGGAGGAAATCGTGCAGGACGCGTTCGTGGCAATGAACGGCGCGTGGCGGCGGCTGCGTGACCCCGACAAGGCGCTTTCGTACCTGCGTCAATCGGTGGTCAACCGGTCCAGGTCGGTGTTGCGGCACCGGGCGGTGGTGGATAAGTACGCGCCGAAACCCGCGCCGGACGCGCCAAGCGCGGAGGAGGGAGCGATTGCCCTGCTGGAGCGGTCGGCGGTGGTCGCTGCGCTGCGCACGCTGCCTGCCCGCCAGCGTGAGGCACTGGTGTTGCGCTACTACGCGGACCTGTCCGAGGCGCAGATCGCCAGTGCCATGGGGATCAGCCGGGGAGCGGTGAAGAGTCACATGACGCGGGGCATGTCCGCGCTCCGCAGCGTGCTGGGGCAGGAGTCATGAGGGATCCCGACGACGAGTACGGCGAGCGGTTGCGCCGCGCGTTGCACGCGGCGGCAGACAGCGTCGTGCCGTCCGAGGACGGCCTCGAGCGGATCCGCAGCAGGATCGCCCAGAAGCCGGCCCGCAACAGGCTCGGCTTCGGCATGCTCCATGGCTGGCCGCGGTCCGTGCCGGAGCGGTCCCGAGCCAGTCGCGGCTGGCTGCGGCCGGCACTCGCGACCGCGGCGGCCGTCCTCGTCGCCGCGGCGACGATGCTCGGCATCCCGGGGCTGCGCGACAACGTCGCCGCGCGGATCAGCTCGCTGGTGCACCAGACAAACCCGAAGCCGCCGGCCAGCCATCCAGCGGTTGCCCCAGCGCCTACCACCCCCGGGTCCAGCCCGGGTAACCCCCTCCCATCCAAATCAGCGCCGCCGTCGCCGCGGTATGCCGCCACGCCGTCGCCCGCCCGCACGCAATCGACGCCGGCGCCCACGACATGTGCTCCGGTACCTGGCCAGCCGAGCCTGGCAGTCACACCCACAGCCACCCCAACGCCGACCCTGACAACGTGCCCGGCCCCTGCGCCGGCGTCAACGCCGACAGCCACACCCACCCCGCCGCCGACACCGACACCGACGCCGACGCCGACGCCGACGCCGACGCCGACGGGAACACCGACGCCGACGCCGGCGCCCACCCCGACACCCACGCAAACATCAACGCCGGCACCGTCGCCAACACCAAAACTGTCGCCAATACCAAAACCGTCGCCGACACCAACGCCCAACCCCTCGCCGACATGGTCAAGCAGGTCGGTCACACGGGCCTCGGCGCAGGCGAAGGAGACCTGGGCCGCCGAGCGATCAGGTGGCCGTCAGGCACCTGCTCGGCCATCGGGAGACTCACGGTAGCGACGCTCGGACTCAGCCCCGCTGCCGCCCGCTGCGCACGAACGTCCCGTGTCCAGATCTCGTCGTCCTTGTAACTACCCGCATGGTCCAACCCGACGAGGAGACCAGGGTGACAATTGAGGCTATTGGCGTCAAATACAAGCCGGGCACGTGTGGTCCATAGATTCTGCCTGAGCGCAGTTTATCAGCCCGGCTACTGGCAGTCCTGGTGTAGTCCTGGTGGCTGGTAACACAGGGGTAACACAGGTGGCCGATAAGCGTTCAACCTGTGACCATGCGGTGTAATCCGTCACATGAACTGGAGCGTTTTAATTCACGGAGCTCTCAACGGTGAGTCGCTCCACCTTGATGTCAAGGATGCCAAGGATGTCAAGGATGTCAAGGAGGACACCAATGTAGAATAAGAGACATTTACGGCCCGCAATATATGCGAGCGTGGCAGGGTTAGCGGCAATCACTGCCATTTTTCCCGCGACAGCGGCGCTCGCGCACCCGCTGCCCACCACCCGGCGGTCGCGGCGACTACCAAGATCGCGAACCGCTATGACGGTGTCGGTGGGGTTACTGGGCGTATGACACACGTTCACCCGGGTGGCCACCGATAAGGTGGTCAGGGTGAAGGGCAAGAAGGTCTCTAAGACCAGCCATCAGAAGTGGGTTGACTCCGCCTGGAATGGCGACGACCAGCTCAAGGGGGACGGCAACAGAACCGGCTAACCTTCCCGTCAGGGTGATCCTCCCTCCGCTGGAGGTTTTCCCCGACGGGAAGGCCGGCAAAGCGCCGCTATTGTGGTCAGGTCGGGGGTCCGGCCGGAGCGTAAATCGGGTTCGCTGCTAGCCGCGTCGCCCGCGTCGCCCGCGTCGCGCGGCGTGGCGCAGCTCGGCCTGGCGAGGGACCGGTGAACGCACGTGGACGACGGGGAGGCGCACTTATAGCGGAGATTTCGAGCAAGCTCGGCCACGCGGCGGTTGACCGGGGCCGCCGACCGCATCGGCGTCGGCGGGTGGTCGCGACCGCCGTGCTCGCTGTGCTTGTCGTGTTCGGCGCGGCTACGGCGCGTCTGTTCGTGTGGCCGGCCGAGGGAATGCCGCAGCACGTCAGCGCCATCGTGATGCTGGCCGGCCCGGGCGATCGGCTGGACAAGGCCCTGCAGCTTGCCACGGCACGGCGGGCGCCGATGCTTGTCGTGTCCCGGGGTCACGAGGGTTACGGCGGGGTGTGCCCGCCGAAGATCCCGGGCCTCACACTGATCTGCTTCGACCCGAGCCCGAGCACGACCCGCGGCGAGGCGCAGTACGTCGACCGCCTCGCGCAGCGGTACCACTGGCGCTCGGTGGTCCTGGTAACCGCGCGTGCGCAGGACACCCGTGCGCGCATCCGGGTCGGGCGCTGCTATAGCGGCCAGACCTACGTGGTCACGGTGCCGCAGCCCTTGTCCGAGTGGCCCTATGAGATCGCCTATGAGTGGGGTGCGACGTTCAAGGCGCTATTCCTCCAGCGCGCCTGCTAGGGCGTAGGGAGTGTGCCGTGCCAGGCATTAGCTGATCTTAGCCGCGACGATCACGCCGGGCGGCAGCGGTTCCGCGTAAAGCAACTCTACGAGCGCCGAGTGGTTTTTCAGCATCTGCCGCTGGTTGACGTAACCCTTGTCGGTGATCTCCCCGGCGTCCAGATCCGCCGGGCGCGAAATCACGGCGAGACGCTCGATCCGCGACGCGGCGCCTGCGGTGCCATTGTGGTCGGCCAGCGCCTCGGCAATCGTCCTGTGCAGGTTTTCGTGCACGATCAGCTCGCCGTCGGCGCTGATGTCCTCGCCGAGCAGCGTGCGCGCCTCGGCCAAGTTCAACCACGCCAGCGCGCACAGGTAATCGCGGTGCTCGCCAGCGATCACCGCGTCGGACAGGACCCGTATGTTGGACAGCAGTGCGGTACGCACGGCACCGACGCGGACGAACGTTCCGGTGCCGAGCTTGAAGTCCTCGGCGATCCGGCCGCGGAACACCAGCCCGGCGTTCAGATCGGCGGGGTCGGCGAGCGTGCCAGCATCACCGGTGCGGTAGAAGCCTTCCTCGTCGAACGCCGACTCGGTCAGGTCCGGCCGCTCGAAGTAGCCGGGCGTGACTATCGGGCCCTTCACCCGGATCTCGTAGGCTCCTTCGGCCGGGGCGAGCTTCACCTCGGTGCCGGGCAGCGGCGCACCGATGTTCCTCGCGTCGGTGTAATCGAAGTTCGCCGTCGTCACGGCGGGAGCGGTCTCGGTCGTGCCCCACGAGCCGGTGACCGGGACCTCGCGGTCGGTAGCCTTCGCGGCTAGCTCGCCGAGCCGGTCGCGCAGGCCGCCCGGTAGCGCCGCCGCGGCATTGAAAAGCAGCCGAAGCCTGGCGAAGAACGTGCGCGCGAACTCCGGGTCCGCCTCGAGCGCGGGGACGAGCTGCGCGTAACCCGAGGGGACGTTGAAGTAAATCGTTGGCGCCACCTCCATGAGGTTCGCGATCATCTGCGGGAACGAGTCCGGGGTCGGACGCCCGACGTCAACGTAAAGCGTGGCGCCTGAGGTCAGCACCATGCCCAGGTTGTGGTTACCGCCGAAGGTATGACTCCACGGCAGCCAGTCGACGATCACTGGCCGCTCGGCGGCAAGGAACGGCCACGCCTGGCGCATCATCTGCTGGTCGGCCGCCCACATCCGGTGCGTATTCAGCACGCCCTTCGGGATACCTGTTGAGCCGGAAGTAAACAAGATCTTCGCGATCATGTCCGTATCCAACGCGGCGAACGCGTCCGCGACCTGCCGACGTGGTCTCGTCGCCTCAAGATCGGCCAGTCGGCCGGCACCGTCTCGGCTGCCCATCGCTACGAACGCCGGGACGTCTCCAAGCGCGTCAAGGGCCGGCCCGAAGGACTCCGCATCCTCGGCGAAGACGGCGCCCGGATGGATCAGTTCGGCGATCAACCTGATGCGGGCGTGGTCGCGGCTCTGCAATGAGTAGGCCACGCTGATCGGTGCCACCGGAATGCCCGCGGTCATCGCGCCGAGCATCACAAGCAAGTGGTCGACGCTGTTGCCAGACAGCACAAGCAGCGGCCTGTCGGGGCCCAGGCCACGGTCCAGCAGGCCCTGGCCGATCGCCTCGGCCGTGGCGACCGCCTCACCATAGCTGCAGCTGCGCCACGGCCCTGCTGGGGTGCGCTCGGCGACGAGCGTATGATCCGGGCTGGCCGCTGCCCACGCCCGCATGCTGTGCACGACAGTGGGCGGGTAGTCGCGCAACGGGTCGGTGGAACGCAGCAGCACACAGCCGTCCGCCCGCTCCCACCCGGTGATACTTGGCCGCGCGAACAGCGGTGCGTCAGTTTGGGCAGCAGTCATTACCTCTCCCGCCTTCGCCCTCGGTCAACCGAGCGACCAAGATGTCATCATTCGACTGATATTGAATGTTTTGTAGCGTATTCGTAGCATTCATTCCGGAGCGGCACAAGGTCGGCTGCGGCGGCTCACGCGAGGTGGACGTAGTCGTAGTCGAAGGCCTTGCCGTTGATCCCGTTGCGCGGCGGCGCGATCCAGGCGGCGATCTTGCCGCGTTCGTGCACCGGCTGCATCAGCGAACGGACATGGGTCTTGTCGACGGCGCTGGGCAGCCATTCATCCTTGCGGCGCTGCCATTCGGCCGCCGGGATGCGCTCGCCTTCCGGGGTGACGTCGATGCCGGCGAACGCGCCGACCTTGCGGTTGAAGGCGACGTGCGGCAGCCGCAGCCGTTGCGGCAGGTCGGCGCCCGCAAGGATGCGATTCCACCGGTTGACGCCGTTCTGGCAGTCGGAGATGTACTCACGGCGCAGATCGGTGTTGAGGCCGACGAGCGCCGCGACCTCGGTCTGCCCGATCTGCCCGTCGTCGGTGAGGGATTCCACCATGATCGACTCGCTGGTGAGCTTGTGGTCGTCGCGGCGCCGTTCCTCTGACCAGCGGCCCTTAAGCCCTGCGGTGAAGTAGTTGGCCACGTTCGTCGACGTCTCGCCGCCGAACAGGTCAAGTGACACGGTGTAGTGGAAGTTCAGGTACTTCTGGATCACATCAAGCGGGATTCCGCCCCGCGGGGCAACTTCGTCGCTGTCGTGCTCGGTCATCAGCTGCGCTGTGCGCTCGACGACGCGGTCGATGCCGGTGGTACCGACGAACATGTGATGCGCCTCTTCCTTGAGCATGAACTCGCAGGTGCGCGACAGCGGGTCGAAGCCGGACTCCTTGAGCGTGCCGAGCTGGTACTTGCCGTCCCGGTCCGTGAAGTACGTGAACATGAAGAACGACAGCCAGTCCGGAGTTTCCTCGTTGAACGCGCCGAGGATGCGCGGCGCGTCCTCGCTGCCGGAGTGGCGGTGCAGCAGCTCCTCGGCCTCCGAGCGCCCCTCGCGGCCGAAGTACGCGTGCAGCAGGTACACCATCGCCCACAGGTGCCGCCCCTCCTCGACGTTCACCTGGAACAGGTTGCGCAGGTCGTACAGGCTCGGCGCGGTGGCGCCCAGGTTGCGCTGCTGTTCTACCGAGGCGGGCTCGGTGTCACCCTGGATGACGATCAGGCGCTGCAGATCCGCGCGGTACTCGCCGGGCAGCTTCTGCCAGGCCGGCTCGCCCTTGTGCTCGCCGAACGCGATGCGCCGGTCGGGATTGCGCTCGGCGAGAAAGATGCCCCAGCGGTAGTCGTGCATGGCGACGTGCCCGAAATGGGCCCATCCCTCGCGGCCGACGTTGACCGCGGTACGCAGATAGACGTCCTGAGTCGGCAGCGTCGGGCCCATGGACTCCCACCACGACAAGAAGTTCGGCTGCCACGATTCAAGCGCCCGCTGCAGCCGCCGGTCCTCGCCCAGATCGACGTTGTTCGGGATCTTCTCGGTGTAATCAGCGGTGGTCGTCACGGCTCAGACTCGCTTCCGGTCGAAGTGGGCACGTTGCCCGGTGCCGAATTTGCGCAGCGCGCCGTCCGGGCCGGACGCGTTGGGCCTATTGAAAATCCAGTTCTGCCATGCCGTCAGCCGGCCGAAGATCTTCGTCTCCATCGTCTCCGGGCCAGCGAAGCGGTAGTTCGCCTCCAGCCCGCTGAGCGCATCGGGGCTGAAACTGGCCCGCTCCTCCACCGCGATACGGACCTCCTCGTCCCAGTCGATGTCGTCGGGTGCGAACGTGACCAGGCCGAGTTGGTCGGCGGCATCGGCCTCGAGCGGCTTGCCGACGCGATCGTGCGCCGCGGTCAGTTGCGTGTCGTCATCGAGAAAGCGGGTCTGCAGCCGGGTCAGTCCGTTGCCCATCGGCAGCGGGCCCATGTTGATCTCCCCAAGGGTGACCACAGCAGGTGCCCCGTCCGGGTCAATTTCCTCGAAAACCCCGGACAGCATGTAGGAGCGGTCGGCGGCAAGGGCGAGCTCGAGCAGCGATCCGGCGAAGCAACTGCCCGGCTCGATCAGCGCGATGATGCTGCGGCTTGTCACGTCCAGGCGCTTCAGCGTGCGCTTGAGGTAGTGCACGATCTCGTTGACGAGCCAGTGGTCCCCGTTGTCGAGCAGCAGCTGATCGTAGGCAAGTAGCCGCTCCGGGTCGCCGGCGGTCTTGACGACCCAGGTGCCGAGTTCGAGTTCGTTGGTACGCAGGTCGAGGATCAGGTCATCGAGCGCGCGGGTCACCGCGAGCGTCCAGAAAGCAGCTCCCTGCTCGCACATCTGCGTCACATCCGCTGGCGCGTCCTGCTCCGGACCGGTGACGGTGATGGTCGCTACGCCCGCTGCCCGGTCCAGCTCCGCGGTCAGGTGCGGGTAGCCGATCCGGTCGTCGTCGCGCTCCTTGGCCAGCGGGAACAGCGTGATCCCTGATGCGCCGGACGGGCGGTCCGAACCGGCCGCGAGCCCGGCGGCGCGCGCCGCAACGGTCTCGTCCCATTTCGGCCGCGGGACGACCTCGTCGACCAGCTTCCACTGCACCGCCTTCTGCCCGCCCAGCCCTTCTGACCTGGTGGCGAAGTAGTCGGCCAGGTCGCGGCGGACATGCCGTTTATCCACCACCCGGGTCAGGCCGCCCGTGCCCGGCAGCACCCCGAGCAGCGGCAGTTCGGGAAGGGATACCGCCGAGGAGCGGTCATCGACGAGCATGATGTGCTCGCATGCCAGGGCCAGCTCGTACCCGCCGCCCGAGGCGGTGCCGTTCAGCGCGGCCAGGTACACCTGTCCGGAGTTCGCTGACGCGTCCTCCATGCCGTTGCGCGTCTCATTGGTGAACTTGCAGAAGTTCACCTTCCACGCATGCGGCGACACGGCCAGCATCCGGATATTCGCGCCAGCGCTGAAGATCTTCTCCTTGCCACTCGTCAGCACGATGGCGCGCACCTCGGGGTGCTCGAACCGCAGTCGCTGCATCGCGTCATAAAGCTCGATGTCCACACCCAGGTCGTAGGAGTTCATCTTCAGCTCGTAGCCGTCGCGCAGCCCGGCGTGCTCGTCCACGTCCATCGCCAGCGTCGCGACCGAGCCGTCGAAGGTGAGTTTCCAGTGCCGGTAGCCGCCCGGCTCGACCTGGAAGCTGACCGGCTCGCCGCGGTCGCGTGCCGCCGCCCCTTGCGCCTCCTGCACAGCATCGGTTGCAAGGTCTCCTGCAGCTGCCGTCATCCCGTGGACCCCTCCTGTGCGCAGACTCTTTTGCGCGAACTCACCTAGTAGCCAGATTCTACACAAATGTCTTGCTCAGTAAAGTATCTGTAGCATATTGTCTGCTGGACACCACGCCGCCGAGATCAAGCGCCGTGGCTGGGGATGCGGCAGGATCGGGATACCGCGCGGTCCCGGCCTGCTATCCGGTCCGTCTCGCGCTACGGTCTTCGCGCTACGGGTTTCGCGCTACGGAAGGTGCCATGCCGAGCAACAGACGGCCGGGGGCAGCGGCGACGTACCCGGCATCGATGCCGGCACCGACGCTGTCGCGGCGGGAAGCCGCAGGCGCGCCGAGCGCGCGCGGACTGCTGTTTACCCTGCTCGGCGAGTTCGTGCTGACCGGCGGCGGTGCCGCCTGGACGTCGGCGGTGATCGCCGCATTCGCACGGCTCGGGGTCGAGGAGAAGGCGACCAGGCAGGCGCTGATGCGCACGGCCGGTGCGGGCTGGCTGTGTGCGGAGAAGTCCGGCCGCCGTACCCGCTGGCATCTCACCGATGCGGCACGCCGGCTGCTGACCGACGGCGCCGAGCGCATCTACTCCTTCACCGGGCCGACGGACAACTGGGATGGGCGCTGGCTGCTCGTGGCGGCGCGCATTCCTGACAGTGACAGGAGCGCACGCGATGTCGTGCGCAACCGGCTCAGCTGGGCGGGTTTCGGTTCCCTGGGCCCATGCCTGTGGATCAGCACGCATCCGGAACGGGAAGTCGAAGTCACGCAGGTACTGCGCGAGGTAGGCATCGCGGACGACACCCACATGTTCGTCGCGACCAGATCCGGCCTTGCCGACGTGCGCGCCATGGTGAGCGCGGCGTGGGACCTTGCCGCGATCGAAAGGGAGTATTGGCAGTTCATTGACGAGTTCGGCAGCCGCGACCGTGGCGACGTTCTCGCGCAGCAAGTCGAGTTGGTGCACGCCTGGCGCAGGTTCCCCGCCATCGACCCGGCGCTGCCCCGCGAACTGCTGCCGGCCCGGTGGAGCGGCCTCGAGGCGGCCCGGCTTTTCGCCGACAGGCACGAGCGCTGGTCCGCGGAGGCGCGGATCGAATGGAAGCGCCTCAACGACGCCGGATAGGGCCATGTTGGTCTGATTCGCACGCACAAGCCGACGTGCGAGGTCGGCTGTGAGCGGGCCCTGCCGGGCCGGGCCAACTGGCCGGACGCACCAGAAGGCCGTTGAAGGCGACGGCCACGACCATGTCCGCGAGGTCGGCGCCGCTTGTGCTGCCGCCCGGCTGGTACCACTCGATAAGAGAGTTGATCATGCCGAACAGCAGTCGTCCGGCGATGGCCGGGTCGATGTCGGACGGCAGATCGCCGTCCGCGGCGGCCTCGGTGACCAGCTCGGTCACGATGTGGTCGAAGGCACGGCGCCGCGCCAGCGCATCGCGCTCCACCTTTGTGTTGCCCCGTACCCGCAGCAGCAGCGTGACGAAGGGGAGCTGCTCCGCAAGCAACATGACACTGGCCCGCACGAGGTGCTCGAGGCGCTGGACCGCGCGGCCGTCGAATGATCCGAGCTGGTCAACCGCGGCGAAAAGGCCGTCGAGCGCCCTGTCGACGGCCAGACGCAGCAGCGCTTCCTTGCCTGTCACGTGGTGATAGATGGCGGACTTGGTGATGCCGAGTTTGCGGGCGAGGTCCTCCATGCTGGTGCCGTCGTAGCCACGTTCGTCGAACAGCTCAGCCGCTACCTGGAGCAGGGATTCGAGGTCGTAGCCCGGCCGGCCGCGTCTGGCGGGACCGGTCGGGCGCGGCGCGGTCATGGCCCGAGTATCGCAGCGCGCCGTCCCCTTGCCCGCCTGGTCGGCCGCGCGACGCGTCGGCGCGGGCGAACATTCCGGCACCTGCTCCGCGTGCACGTTCCAGCCTCCTCGCCCAAACAGAAGAACCGCTCCTGCGGCTATCTTCAGCCACGCAGGCACGCTACCATGCAATTACTGACCGAACGGTCAGTAATTCGCCCGCAACGGCTTCCAAGGAGGTCAGCCCGCATGAGTACGCTGCGCAGTTACGTCTCGGGCCGGTGGCAAACGCCGGACGACGAAGGCAGGCCGCTGCACGACGCCGCAACGGGCGCGGAGGTCGCGCGGATCTCCTCGGCCGGCATCGACATGGCCGCCGCCCTCGATCACGGCCGCTGCGTCGGCGGCCCCGCCCTGCGCGGGCTCACCTTCCACCAGCGGGCCGCACTGCTGAAGTCGCTGGGATCTTACCTTCGCGAGCAGCGCGACGACCTGTACGCACTGAGCACGAGGACAGGTGCGACCCTCGGGGACTCGAAATTCGATGTGGACGGCGGCATCGGCGTCCTGGCCGCCTACGCGAGCAAGGGCACCAGGGAACTGCCTAACGATACCGTCTATGTCGAAGGCAACGTCGAGCCGTTGGGCCGGGGCGGGACGTTCGTCGGTCAGCACATCTGCACGTCGCTGCGTGGTGTGGCGGTCCAGATCAACGCGTTCAACTTCCCCGTGTGGGGTCCGCTGGAGAAGTTCGCGCCCGCCTTCCTGGCCGGCGTACCAAGCCTGGTGAAGCCGGCCAGCCAGACGGCCTATCTCACCGCTCGCCTGGTCAAGCTGATCGTGGAATCCGGGCTGCTGCCGACGGGTTCTTTGCAGCTGATCTGCGGAAGCACCGGCGCGCTGCTCGACCATCTGACCAGCCAGGACCTTGTCTCGTTCACCGGCTCCGCCGCCACCGCCACCAAGCTGCGCGCGCACCCCGCCATCGTGCGCAACTCGGTCCGATTCAATGCTGAGGCCGACTCGCTGAACATGTCCGTCCTTGGCCCCGACGCCGGGCCCGGGACCGCGGAATTCGACCTGTACGTCAAGCAGCTTGTCACCGAGATGACGGTGAAAGCGGGGCAGAAGTGCACCGCCATCAGGCGCGCGTTCGTGCCTGCCGGGTTGATGGGCGACGTCGCCGCCGCGGCGGGTGAGCGGCTGGCGAAGGTGACTGTTGGCAACCCGGCCAACCCAGCCGTGCGGATGGGACCGCTGGCCAGCCTCGAGCAGCGGGAGGAGGTCCGGCGGTCGCTGAAGGCCCTGCTCAGTGCCGGACAGATCGTCTACGGCGACCCCGAGCGCGTGGCGGTCGTGGACGCGGATGCCGAGCGTGGCGCGTTCGTCTCGCCCGTGCTGCTGCGCGGCGACGATCCGGACCGGGCGGAGCCGCATGAGGTGGAGGCGTTCGGGCCGGTGTCGACCTTGCTGCCCTACACGTCCGCGGAGCAGGTGATCAGGCTAGCGGCGCGCGGCGACGGCAGCCTCGCTGGGTCGGTAGTGACCGGTGATGCAGCCTTTGCCCGCGACATCGTGCTGGGCGTCGCGCCCTGGCACGGCAGGCTGCTTGTGCTCGATGCGGAGGACGCGAAGGAGTCGACCGGGCACGGCTCACCGCTGCCCGCGCTTGTGCATGGCGGGCCCGGCCGCGCTGGTGGAGGCGAGGAGCTTGGTGGTATCCGTAGCGTGCTGCACCACATGCAACGCACCGCCGTGCAGGGCAGTCCGACGGTACTCGGCACGGTCACGGGCCGCTGGGTGCCAGGCGGCCGGCGAGGTGATACGTCCGTGCACCCGTTCCGCAAGTCGCTGGCCGAGCTCAAGGTGGGCGACACGGTCGTCGCGGGGCCGCGCATGGTCACCCGCACGGACGTGGACCACTTCGCCGAGTTCACCGGCGACAGCTTTTACGCGCACACCGATGAGGCCGCGGCTGCGGCAAATCCGCTGTTCGGCGGGATCGTCGCGCACGGCTACCTGATCCTTTCCTTCGCAGCCGGGTTGTTCGTATCACCCGAGCCTGGACCGGTGCTTGCCAACTACGGCCTGGAGAACCTGCGCTTCGTAACCCCGGTCAAGCCGGGGGATGAGCTGACCGTGACGCTGACCGCCAAGCAGATCACGCCGCGGGAGAGCGCCGACTACGGCGAAGTTCGCTGGGACGTCAACGTGACCAATCAGAATCAGGACCCGGTGGCCAGGTACGACTTGCTGACCATGGTGTCCAAGGAGCCGAGGTCATGACAACGCTCCCATCGGCCAAAAACAGCCGAAGCGGCCAAAGCGGCCAGGACAGCCAGCGCCGACGCGATAGCCAGCGCGGCCAGGACAGCCAGCGCCGACGCGATAGCCAGCGCGGCCAGGACAGCCAGCGCGGCCAGGACCCGGCGCAGCACTTCCAGCGCACGATCGAGCAGGGTCAGCGGGTCGAGCCGCGGGACTGGATGCCCGATGGCTACCGCAAGACGCTGGTCAGGCAGATCGCGCAGCACGCGCACTCGGAGATCATCGGGATGCAGCCCGAAGGCAACTGGATCACCCGCGCGCCCTCACTGCGCCGCAAGGCGATCCTGCTCGCGAAGGTGCAGGACGAGGCGGGGCACGGGCTGTACCTGTACGCCGCTACGGAAACCCTCGGCGTGGACCGGGCCGACCTGACCGAGTGGCTGCTCAACGGCAAGCAGAAGTACTCGTCGATCTTCAACTACCCGACGCCCAGTTTCGCGGATGTCGGTGTCATCGGCTGGCTTGTGGACGGCTCCGCGATCTGCAACCAGGTCCCGCTGTGCCGCAGCTCCTACGGACCGTACGCCCGCGCGATGATCCGAATCTGCAAGGAGGAGACATTCCACCAGCGGCAGGGCTACGAGCTGCTGATGACGATGATGCGTGGCACCGACGCCCAGCGGGCGATGGTGCAGGATGCGGTGGACCGGTGGTGGTGGCCGTCGCTGATGATGTTCGGCCCGCCCGACGACGCGTCGCCCAACTCCGCGCGCTCCATCGCCTGGAAAATCAAGCAGCACACCAACGACGACCTCCGGCAGCGGTTTGTCGACATGGCCGTGCCGCAGGCGCAGGCCCTGGGCGTGGCGCTGCCCGACCCGGAGCTCAAGTGGAACGCTGAGCGCGGCCACTACGACTTCGGACCGGTCGACTGGGGCGAATTCAACCGCGTCGTCGGCGGCAACGGGCCGTGCAACACCCAGCGCATCGCCCAGCGCCGCAAGGCGCACGACGAAGGGGCGTGGGTGCGCGAGGCGGCGACAGCTTACGCGGCGAAACAATCCGCGAGAAGGGCGGCTGCGGCATGAGTGACGTGACGCCAAGGCCGGTGACCGGTGACTGGCCACTTTTCGAGGTGTTCGTGCGCAGCAGGCGGGGACTGAACCACGTACATGTCGGTTCGCTGCACGCCAGCGACGCGGAGATGGCCCTGCACAACGCCCGTGATCTCTACACCCGCCGCAACGAGGGCGTGAGCATCTGGGTCGTCAGATCCGCCGACATCACCGCGTCAAGCCCGGACGAGAAGGACCCTTTCTTCGCACCCGCCGGTGACAAGGTCTACAGGCACCCGACTTTCTACCAGATCCCCGACGACATCCCGAACATGTGAGTGACCTAATGTCCATTAACAGCGTCGGCGAGACCAGCGCCGCCGAGACCAGCGCCGCGGAAGCGGGAACCGACGATGCGGGCGCCGCCGCGGACTCAAGGTGGGCGTTCGGCACTGGGTTCGAAGACCCGCTGGCTGGCATCGACACATCGGTTCCTGACGACGTGGATCGCGACGCCTTGGCCAGCTACTGCCTGATGCTGGGCGACGATGCGCTCGTCATGTCGCACCGGCTGCAGGAATGGTGCACCAACGCCCCCGAGCTTGAGGACGAGATGGCGATCGCCAACATAGCGCTCGACCTGCTCGGCCAGGCCCGGCTGCTCCTCGCCAGGGCGGGAAAGGCCGACGGTAGCGGTCGCGGCGAAGACGACTACGCGTTCTTCCGCGCCGAGCATGAGTTCCGCAACGTGCGGCTGGTTGAAATCAAGCGGGGCGACTTCGGCGATCTGATCGCGCAGCTTCTGGTGTTCGCCATCTGGCGGCTCGCGCTATTGCAGCGCCTGCTGACCTCACGCGACCCCGTGCTCGCCGCGATCGCGGCGAAGGGCGTCAAAGAAGTCACCTACCACAGGGACTACGCCGCCCAGTGGGCCGTCCGCCTTGGTGACGGCACCGCCTACTCGCATCAGCGGATGCGGGCGGGGCTAGCCTCGATCTGGCCAATGGTCGATGAACTGTTCGCCGCACACGAGGTGGAGCGGACCATGACGGAGGCTGGCGTCGGGGTCGACCCGGCGGAGCTGCGCGACGAGTTCGACGACGTGCTTTCGCAGGTCCTGTCGGCCGCCACCCTCGAGCGGCCCGATGTGTCACCGCTGGCCGGGGTATCCGGCCGGACGGGGCGGCACGGATTGCACACCGAGGCGATGGGCTATGTGCTCGCAGAACTGCAGAGCGTACCCCGCGCGCACCCGGAGGCGAGATGGTGACGATGCTGGCCGAAGCGAGGGCTGTGGCGCGGACCGTCACCGACCCCGAACTGCCGCTGCTCACGCTGGCCGATCTCGGCGTGCTGCGCGAGGTATCAGAAGAGGACGGAAAGGTGATCGTGTCGATCACGCCGACCTATATCGGGTGCCCCGCCATGGACACCATGCGCGACGACCTCGTGCACGCGCTCCAGAACGCGGGCTACCGCGACGTCGAGGTACGTACCGTGCTGCGGCCGCCGTGGAGCAGTGACTGGATCAGCGAGGACGGCAAGCGCAAGCTCGCTGCGGCTGGAATAGCGCCGCCGGGCGCGGCCACGCGGCGCGCCGGCGGCCAGGTTCCGCTGACCCTCGCCCCGCCAGTGCGCCGGGTGCGGTGCCCACGCTGCGGCTCGGCCGACACCGAGGAGGTGTCCAGGTTCGGCGCCACCGCGTGCAAGGCACTGCACAGGTGCCGTGCCTGCCGCGAGCCATTCGAGCACGTCAAGGAGATCTGACGTGACGGTGAGCACGAGATACCTGAGCACGGGGCCGTTGCCTATGGACTCACTGAGCACCCTGAGCACGCAGACCCTGAGCGCGTCCACGCGCACGCGGTCCAGGCCGCGTCTGGAATTCCATCCGCTGACCGTGGCCGCGGTCTCTCACCTCTGTGACGATGCCGTGGCGGTTACCTTTCGCGTACCACCGCACCTCAGGGAAGCCTACGCCTTTCGCGCGGGCCAGTCGCTGACGCTGCGGCGCACGATCGAGGGCAAAGAAGATCGCCGATCGTACTCCATCTGCGCACCTGAGGGCGCCGCGCCGCGCATCGGGGTCCGGGTGATACCTGGCGGGACGTTCTCCACCTGGCTGGTGCGGCAGGTGCGCCCCGGCGACGAGATCGAGGTCGGGACGCCCACCGGTAGCTTCACCCCCGATACCGCGAGAGCGGGACATCACGTGCTCATCGCGGCCGGATCGGGAATCACGCCGATACTTTCCATTGCGGCTACCGTGCTGCGGAATCCGGCATCGACCGTAACGCTCATCTATGGGAACCGGCGCACCAGCACTGTCATGTTCGCCGAGGAACTCGCGGACCTGAAGAACCGCTATCCGGCTCGGCTTGGCCTGCTGCACGTGCTCTCCAGGGAGCCGCAGCAGGCCGAGCTTTTCACCGGCCGGCTAGACGCGGCGAAGCTGAGCGCGCTGCTCGCGCTGCTTCCCGACATCAAGCAGGTGGACCACTGGTGGCTGTGCGGACCGTTCGGCATGGTCACCGACGCGCACGACGTGTTGCAGCATGCCGGTGTCGGCGCCGAGCGGATCCACCAGGAGTTGTTCTACGTCGACGAACTTCCACCACCCCCGGTCCGCCACGAGGACGCACTGATCGAGGGCGCAACCAGCGAGGTGACGGTTGTCCTCGACGGCCGCTCCACCACGGTCACCGTGCCGCGCAGCACCCCGGTCCTCGACGGCGCCCAGCGTTCGCGGCCTGACCTGCCGTTCGCCTGCAAGGGCGGGGTGTGCGGCACCTGCAGGGCCAGGGTGACACAGGGCGAGGTCGAGATGCGGCGCAACTTCGCGCTCGAAAAGTCCGAACTCGACGCGGGCTTCGTCCTCACCTGTCAATCCACGCCGCTGTCGGAGCGGGTCACCGTCGATTACGACGCCTGAGTCGGAAGCGGTGAATCTACCGCGCAGCCGTTCAGGAGAACTACCGGTGTGCGCTGAGGACGTCGGCGAGGTCGAATTTGACGGGTTCGTCAAGCTGCTCGTAGGTGCATGAGCTGGGGTCACGATCGGGTCGCCAGCGAACGAACTGTGCGGTGTGGCGGAACCTCACGCCTTCCATATGCTCGTAGCGGACCTCGACGACGCGCTCGGGGCGGAGCGGGGTGAACGATAGGTCCTTGCCCGCGGCCCACCGGCTTCCTTCTGCGTTACGTGGCGTCCTGGTGCCCTCCGCCTGCTTGGCCCACGCCCACGGGTGGTCATCGAACCTGGTGACCAGAGGCTGCATCTCCGCGAACAGTTCCTTGCGACGCTCCATCGGGAACGCACCGATCACGCCGACGCTGGCCAATATGCCGTCGTCGGTGTAGAGACCAAGGAGAAGCGATCCGATCCGGTCCGCGCCGCTCTTGTGCAGCCGGTAGCCGGCCAGCACGCAGTCGGCGGTCCGTTCATGCTTCACCTTGAACATGGTCCGCTTATCCGGCTGGTACAACCCGTCGAGGGGCTTGGCGATGATGCCATCGAGCCCGGCGCCCTCGAACTGGTGGAACCACTGCTCGGCCACGGCGGCGTCGGTCGTGGCCGCAGTGACGTGAATGGGGGGCGCCGCGGCGGACAGCGCGTCCACGAGTGCGGCTCTCCGCTCGGCGAACGGGCGCTTGGTGTGGTCGCTATCGCCGAGCGCGAGCAGGTCGAACGCCACGAAACGCGCCGGCGTCTGCGCAGCCAGCATCTTCACCCGGCTGGCGGCGGGATGGATGCGTTGCTGCAGCAGCTCGAAGTCCAGCCGGTCGCCTGCGGAGCCAATGACGATGATTTCCCCGTCGATCACGGAGCGCTCAGGCAGGTTCGCGCGCACCGCCTCGACCAGTTCAGGAAAGTAGCGAGTCATCGGCTTCTCGTTACGGCTGCCGATCTCGACCTCATCGCGGTCGCGGAAAATTATGGATCTAAAGCCGTCCCATTTCGGTTCGAAGCTCATGGCGCCGCGTGGAATCTGCTTGACGGGTTTCGCCAACATCGGTGGCACGGGTGGCATGACCGGGAGTCGCATCTGCCCATTGTGACCGACCCGAGCAGTGCGGCATGTCATGGCGCGGTCCCGGCTCAGGTAGTGTTGCCGTCTCTGAGCGCCCATCGGCATCCCGAAAGGCTCTCATGTCGGTCTCCCCGTCACCTCGCCAACGATCGGTCATCATCACCAGGCTCCGGGCCGCCGGCTGTGTCTTCGCCGAGGACGAGGCGCGGTTGCTCGTCTCCGCTGCACAGACGCCGGCCGACCTCGCCGGAATGGTGGACCGGCGAGCCGCGGGCCTGCCCCTCGAACAGGTCATCGGCTGGGCGGAGTTCTGTGGCCTGCGGATTGCCCTGGACCCCGGAGTCTTCGTACCCCGCCGCCGCACCGAGTTCCTCGTCCGCCAGGCCGCCGCGCTCGCCCCGCCACGAGCTGTCCTCGTCGACCTGTGCTGCGGCTCGGGCGCCGTGGGCGCCGCGCTGGCTGCGGCCCTGGATCGGGCCGAGTTGTATGCCGTCGATATCGACCCCGCCGCGGCGGCGTGCGCGCGCCGCAACGTCGCCGCTACCGGTGGTCAGGTGTATGACGGTGATCTCTACGAACCGCTGCCCGCTACCCTGCGGGGCCGCATCGACATTCTGGTTGCCAACGCACCGTACGTGCCCACCGAAGATGTCGGGCTGATGCCCGCTGAGGCCCGCCTGCACGAGCCGCGGGTGGCGCTCGACGGTGGCCAGGACGGGCTCGACATCCAGCGACTGGTGATCGCAGCGGCGCCACTATGGCTCGCACCGGGCGGCCATCTCCTTGTCGAGACTAGTGCGCGCCAGGCGGCGCAGACCGTCGAAAGCGTGGCCCGTTGCGGGCTGGTCCCGCGGGTGTCCTGTTCCGAGGAGCTGAACGCCACCGTCGTCATCGGCAACAGGCCCGCCCTCGACGGTGGACCGTGAGGCGAGCCCTGAGGGTGGACCGTGAGGCGAGCCTCTAGATTGCTTTTCTCCGAGGAGGACGCTAACGGCAGTTGAAGATCGCCATCGATTGGGGACGCTATGGCGAGCTTTTCGACTTCGACGCTAATACAGGCCGGCTGACGCTCAAGCATTCGCACCGCCCGCACGGCCGCTGAGATGAGAGCCCGCCCCCGCGGCTGGCGGATCCACCGCGCGGCCGTTAAGATCAACGTTCCCAAACGGC
>Ga0335077_10001194_pt1 | contig 30589 bp, 23 predicted proteins | sample Lox_Sample_31_FD_207151 | JGI IMG/M metagenome (GOLD analysis project Ga0335077, IMG submission 207151) | Soil microbial communities from Loxahatchee National Wildlife Refuge, Florida, United States - Lox_Sample_3.1 | ecosystem: Environmental > Terrestrial > Soil > Wetlands | place: USA... | reverse complement strand
ATGGCTTTGAAGTAGCCGGGCGTAGCGGGACGCCAGTCGGCTTCGGGGGAGGCATCGGGTCCGGACACGGCGCGGCTGTCCACCGTAGTTGTACCCGAGCCGCCGTTTCCACTGAGCGGAAGCGCGGAAACTAATCCGGCGGCCTCGACGCCGGGCAGTTTCGAAACCCGGTCGGCGACTTCGCCATAAAACGCACGGACCTGCGCCTCTTTCGGATACTTGGCGTCGGGCAGCGAAAAGCGCATCGTGAGGACGCCTTCAGGGCGGAAGCCGGGATCCACTTGCATGAGGCGGGCAAAACTCTTGAGCAGCAGTCCGGAGCCTGCCAGCAGCACGAGCGACAAGGCGATCTCGGCCACTACCAGCGTGCGTCGCAGCCCCTCGGAAACCCTCCCGGCGGTTGTGCCACGCCCGCCCTCTTTGAGCGCTTCGTGCGTGACGTGCGAGATCTGAAAAGCCGGGGCCAAACCGAACAGCAAGCCGGTTCCGATGGAGATCAGCATGGTAAACGCAAGCACGAACCCGTCCAGGCGAGCATCGGCGACCCGCGGGAAACTGGCCGCGCCAATAATGCCGAGCACGTGCAACCCCCAGTACGCCAGCAACAGTCCGGCCGCACCGCCACCGAGGCCAAGGATGACACTTTCGGTAAGCAATTGCCGTACGATGCGCCATCGCCCCGCGCCTACCGCTGTGCGGATGGCGATTTCGCGCCCGCGGGTGGATGCGCGCGCCACCAGCAGATTAGCGACGTTGGCGCATGCGATCAGCAGGACGAAACCGACGGCTCCCATCAGGATCCATAACGCGGTTTTAGTGTCACCGACCATTTCTTCGAGCAGCGGCGTCACGATCAAGCCAAATCCGTACCGCCGGTACGGATACTCGGGATGCGATTCTTCCATGCGCCGCGCCACAGCGTCCATATCAGCGTGCGCTTGGGCCAGTGAGAGATCAGGCTTAATCCGCGCCAGTACCTCGAGTCCGTGGTTTCCGCGCCTCCCAGGACCCAGGTCGTCGTTGGAGAAGGCGAGCGGCACCCAAATGTCGGCGTCGGCAGGATAACGGAAACCTGGTGGCAGAATCCCGACTACGAGAAAACTGCGGCCGCTAATCGTGAGCTTCTGGCCCACGACCTTCGGATCGGCTCCGAACCGCCGGCGCCATAGACCGTCGCCAAGCAGCACCACGTTGTCGCGCCCGGGGTGGTCTTCTTCAGGAAGGAAGACACGGCCCAGTTGGGCTTCGACACCGAGTAGTGGAAAGAAGCCGGAGGAGACAACCGCGGCTTCAACACGCTCCGGAACCCCGCCCGACGAAACGTTGGCGCTATCGCCAGAGATGGCGGCGATGTGCGAGAAACTCTTGCCGAGCGCGCGAAAATCCATGAACTCGGGCGCCGAAACCCAGTTCCGGTTATTGGGCAGGCCGATTCCCTCGAACCGCGTCCAGATCTTGACCAGGCGGCCCGGGTCTTTGTATGGCAAGGGGCGCAGCAGGATAGCGTCGATTACGCTGAAGATGGCGGTGTTGGCGCCAATTCCCAGGGCCACCGCCAGCAGCGCCACGGCGGTAAATCCAGGCGCTTTGCGAAAAAGCCGGAGTGCGTAGCGGAGGTCTTCGAGCAAAGTGGGCATGATGATCTCGTCGGTTTCTGAATATAACTCATCTAAATGGCAACGGTTACATTCAGCCGCGCGTCCACCCAGTGGGGAGTGATGGGTGCGGTTCCGGAACGGGGTTCAGAAAGGTAAACCCGGCTGGGAACCCATTGACAGGCCAATGATATAAGAGGATGATCGAAAGTGAGGTAACCCCCATGAAACCGCTCGTGCGCTTAGCGTTGGGCGTCACGGTGTGGGCGGCAATGGCCCTCTCCATTGCTTCGGCCCAGTCCGTCATTTCGGCTAAATCCGGTTTGATCCATTATTTGGAAGGCCGTGTCTATCTGGGCGATCAATTAATCGAGAGTAAGGTTGGGGAATTCCCGGACCTCAAGGAAAATGGTCAGTTGCGTACCGAAGAGGGACGGGTTGAAGTGTTGCTCACGCCCGGTGTCTTTCTGCGCATTGGTGAACACAGCGCCATCCGCATGATTACCAACCGCCTGATCGACACCCGGGTGGAATTGCTCTCGGGATCCGCCGTGGTCGAGGCCGACGAGCTGCTGCGGGACAACGGGGTGACCATCGTCTACAAGGATTACGCGCTTCAACTTCAAAAGAAGGGCGTGTATCGCTTCGACTCTGAGCCGCCGGCGGTGCGGGTTTATGACGGCCAAGTCATCGCTCTGTACAACGGAAAGAGCGAGGAGGTCAAGCAGGGCCACATGCTGGAAATGGACGGCGATCTCAAGACGGCACGCTTCGACAAGGATAAGAGCACCGACGAACTGTATTTGTGGAGCCGCGATCGTTCCCAGTATCTGGCTATGGCCAACGTGTCGGCGGCGCAGTCCGTGAACAACTCCGGCGCTTACTGGGGGGCGAGCAACTGGTATTGGAATCCGTTCTTCAGCATGTACACTTTCATTCCGATGGCGGGCGTGTATTACAATCCGTTCGGCTATGCGTTTTGGAGCCCCTACTCGGTTTACTCCTATCTCTACAGCCTGCCTTACTACGGCTACTATCCGCCCGGCGGGTATTCGTCTGGCGGGGGTGGCGGCAGCGCAGCGCCTGGCCATAAGCCCGGCCGCATCGGCCATGGGCCGGCGCCGTCTCCGCATAATCCCGCTTACACGGCTCACGCTCCGCGCGGGATACCACCGGCTACAACAGCCGCGAGGGCAGCCTCAATGGGCAGCGCACGTTCGGGCGGCGGGGGATTCCCAGGCGGCGGACACTCCTCTGGAGGCTTTTCTTCGGCAAGTTCCGGCCACAGTTCCGGCTCGTTTAGTTCCATGTCCTCTGGCGGCGGCCATTCATCGGGTGGCGGCAGTAGCGGCGGGCACGGAAAGTAGCGCTTACTTTAGGTTCTTCTCAAAGAATTCAAGCATTGTTTCGTAGAGGTGTTTTCTGAGGGCGCCTGACACGCCGTGCTCCTTCTGCGGATAAAGCATCAACTGAAACGGCATTCCCGCGCGCTCAAGTGCGTCCACGAATTGGACGGTGTTCTGAAAGTGAACGTTGTCGTCCTCCAGATTGTGGATGATCAGCAGCTTGTCCCGCAGATCGGCGGCGTGGGTCAATGCAGAAGCGCTTTCGTAGCCTGAGGCGTTCTCCCCCGGCAATCCCATGTAGCGTTCGGTGTAAATGGTGTCGTAGTTGCGCCAGTGCGTCACGGGCGCCCCGGCGATACCCGCGCGGAACAGGCCGGGCGCGTGCGTGAGCACGTAGAGCGTCATGTAGCCACCGTAACTCCACCCGTAAATTCCCAGGCGCGACGTATCCGCGAATCCCAGCGACTGCAAATAGCGGATGCCTTCTTTCTGGTCTTCCAGTTCGTGCGCGCCCAGGTTGTGAAAGATGACGGATTCAAAGACATGGCCCCGGCCCCAGGTGCCTCGATTGTCCAACTGCCAGACGACGAAGCCGCGATGAGCCAGCACCTGGTCCCAATGGGTCTCCGGCCACGTGTCTAGCACCGACTGACCTACGCGCGGACCTCCGTAGATAAACACGATGACGGGATATTTCTTTCCCGGCGTGAATCCAGACGGTTTGATTAGCCGGGCGTAGAGTAGCGCGCCATCCGGCGTTTTCACCTTGTGGATCTCGGTGGGCAGAATCTCGAATTCACCAGATAATGTGCGATCAGCTTCTTGGAATACGGCGGTTTGGGCGCCGTCATTCCGGTGGATGGTGCGGCGGGGCGGGGAAGTAAGGCTCGACGCGGTATCCAGATACAATCCGCAGTCCGGGCTCATGGAGATCACGTGGGTGCCGGGTTCCGTCGAGAGGCGGTGGCGGCCGGCGCCATCCAGGCGCACGGCATAAAGCTGCCGCTCGAGCGCGCTCTGTTCCGTGGAAGTGAAATACACTTCGCCCTTAGCCTCATCCAGTCCTGCCACCGTATCCACTACCCACTCGCCGCGCGTCAACTGCTGGAGGAGTTTGCCTCCGGTCGAATACAGGTACAGGTGATGAAATCCATCACGCTCGCTGCCCCAAAGGAATCGCTTTCCGTCTTTGAGAAAATGTAAATCGCCGTTGACGTTGATCCAGTAGGGATCCTCCTCGTGCAGCACTACTCGAGCCGCGCCGGTGGTTGCGTTCGCAATCAGCAGGTCGAGCCGGTTTTGAATCCGGTTCAGCCGCTCGGCCGCAAGCGACTGGCCGTCCGGCAGCCAGGCGACGCGCGCCAACAGGGTGTCGCGCGTTTCTCCCAGATCCATCCAGCGTGTCAAGCCACCGCTCGCGGAAACGATTCCCAGGCGGACGTCGGCGTTCGGATCGCCCGCGTTGGGATAACGTTCCGGCTCCAAGCGTGCGCGCAGACTCAACAGGTCCGCCTGCGGATAGACCGGCTCGCGGCCCACATCCAATTGCAAATAGGCGATCTGCTTGCCGTCAGGCGACCACCAGTGTGCCGTGCCGATTTCCAGTTCTTCGGGATATACCCAGTCCAGTTCGCCATTCAGCAGTGTTTCGGAGCCGTCATTCGTCAGGCGCGCGGTTTTGCCCGTCGCAATCTCGAGCGAATACAGGTCATGCTCGCGGCGAAAAGAGACGTAGCGGCCATCGGGCGAGAACTTGGCGTCCCTCTCGGCTTCGGCGGTGACCGTGAGCTGATCCCATTTGCCGTTCTGCACGTGGAGCAGAAACAGATCGCCGGCGCAGGAAATGAGAATCTCCTTGCCGGCGTCGGACCACGCGAAGGCCTGCTCGGAGACGTGGCGGTTCTTCCAATCGAATGGTTGGATCTCCGCCGGTTTCACGGCCTTGGATTCCAGATCGGCAAGGTTCACCAACACTTTCTCGCGACCGGATGCCGTATCGTACAGCCGTAGTTCTTTCTTCTCCAGCCACGCGAACCGCTTGCCGTCCGGCGCCCATTGAACGGGCTCAAAACCGGTAACGCGCCTTTCGGCGGTTATGGATTCAATCGTGACGGGCTTTTTCTGTGCGAGCGCGGCCAAGCCGATCAGGGCCGCGATGGTGAGGGCGGTAGTCCGATGCACCCTGAAATTGTAACGGTGTTGGTCATTTGGGTGCTTGATCGTCTTGTTGGAGGACGGCTGTCATGAGGGGACTCTATAAGAAGCCGCGTTTTCAAGCAGAATCTGGTTTGGGTTCTGACTTCGATCCGCAGTTGCGAGTCAGGGTGACTCAACCTGTGGCATGCCGCCTGTTCCTCATCTGGGGAGCGCTCATGGCGTTCCTAGTGCTTCCCAGTTACGCAGGGTTTCAGGTACAGAAGCTTCAGCAGATACCCTCAGAGCCAGGGCAACAGGTCGTGACGACGAAGGCGGATTCGAAAGGTGATCTGATTGTCACCGCCTATGTCTCGCCTCCGGGGCTCTACACTCCCGGCTCGTTTGCCTTGATCAAGAAAATCGACACATCGGGAAACGAGCTGTTCTCCAGGATTTTGCCGGGCGTTATCTCTCTTGCACTTCCCATCGCGATCGATAACAATGACGACATCTACGTCGCCGGGACGACCTCGACGCCTTCGGAGTTCCCTTTCACCAGTACACTTTCTACAACTGGGGATGGCGGCTTCGTCATGAAGCTACGCGGCCAGGATGGAACCATCGTCTACTCCACGTCGTGGGGATACCTTGTGCCTGACAGTGTTGCCGTCGATAGCGCCGGGCAACTCCTCGTCTCAACATCTATTCTGTCGGCGACCTTGCCCACAACTCCAGGTGCTTACGCCTCTCCGGTCAGCGAAGGAATGAACGCGCCGATGTACCTGGTCCGCTTTTCCGCGGCGGGTGACCGGATCATGCTTGCTGCACGGTTTGGCGGGAAGACGGCGAGTTGCTATGGCGGCTCCTCTTGTGTGGGTTTCGTGCAGTATACCGGCGGCGGCCAGATCGTTCTGGACAGCCAAGGCAATATCTGGGTTGCTGGATCGACCGACACCACAGATCTTCCGCTGACCTCCAACGCCCTCAAGAAAACGTGCGGGTGCAGCAACTTTGCGGGCGCCGACGGCTTTCTGGCCGAGTTCTCTGGTGACGGTTCCCGGCTTCTGTACGCGACATACTTCGGGACCTCGCCCGGAGATGTTTTCGGGACCACAGGAAACGACACCGTCACTGCAGCAGCGGCCGACAGCGCAGGGCATATCTGGATGGTTGGCACGACGAATGGCGCCGATCTGCCGGTCACGGCGAACGCTCCGCAAAAACAACTGGCGGGCGGCACGGATGGATTCATGGCGGAGTATGATCCTGCAACCAACGAGTTGCTTTATGTGACTTACTTCGGCGGCACTGGCGACGACAGCATCACGAATATCGAGATTCAGCCGGACGGAACTGTGAATATCTCGGGACAATCCAATTCGAGCACGCTGCCGGGCACAGTGACAGGTTTGTCTCGCGGCACGGATTTCGTTTCCAGTATTGATCCGCACTCTTATGCTATTACGGCTGTGACGCGATTCCCGAGTGGCAGCGTGGGATCGGGACTGGCTTCCACGCCAACTGGATTTGTCGTGTCGGGAACGAGCAACGTGGCTGCGTTGGTGCAGCCGAGCAGCGCAAACACGCCGAGCATTTACGCGGTTGTGAACAGCGGCGGCACAGCGGTTACTGGGCAGGTGGCGCCGGGCGAACTGATCAGCCTTTATGGGGCCAACCTTGCGTCGCTGTTGCCTGTGGTTGCGGACCTGAGTTCGGGACAAGCGCCCACAAAGCTGGGGGTTGTCGAAGTGCTGTTTGACGGAACGCCCGCGCCGTTGCTGTACACGCAGGGGGACCAGGTCAACGCCATCGTGCCGTTTACGGTGAACCTCTCGGCCACGCACATCGTCGTCAGCAACGGCCGGGTTCAGTCTAATGAAGCTGCGCTGGGGGTGGAGATCGCGGCGCCCGAAGCATTCAAAACCAACACGAAACTGTGGGCCGCTGCTCTGAACGAAGACGGCACCGTCAACAGCGCTGCCAACCACGCGAAGTTGGGCAGTATTGTTTCGGTGTTCGGAACCGGTTTTGGATCCCTCTACCCGCCGCCGAAAGACGGGCAGATCCTGACAGGAACACTGCCAACCCTGGCTGCGCTCGTCCAGGTGCTGTACCAGGGGCTGCCGCTCGAGGTCACATACGCGGGACCGGCCCCCACGCTGGTCGCGGGCGTAACCCAGGTCAATTTCCGGCTGCCAGCATTTACGGGAACGTCAACGCCGGCATTTCAGTTCCTACGAGACGGGTGGCCCAGCGGGGATTTTATCGTTCTGGTGGATGAATAGGCCTCAGGCCGCAGAGTCGTGTATACTCTCTCCGCCGGGTATACAAGAATGGGCCGGACCCTGAGCCATTACGAACTTCTCGAAGAGATCGGCAAGGGCGGCATGGGAGTGGTCTACCGGGCTCGCGACACGCGACTCGATCGCTTCGTGGCCATTAAGCTCCTGCCTCCGGAGCAGATGGCCGACCCTGATCGTAAGCGCCGCTTCGTGCAGGAAGCCAAGGCGGCTTCCGCGTTGAATCACCCCAATATCGTCACCATCCACGAAATCGACGCGCTCGACGGAGCCGACTTCATCGTGATGGAGCACGTCGCGGGTTCGCCGCTCAACCGGCTCATCCCGGAACACGGGTTGCCCGTCGCCCTGGCGCTGGCGTACGCCGTGCAGATCGCCGACGCGCTGGCTGCGGCGCACGTCGCGGGCATCGTGCATCGCGACATCAAGCCCGGCAACATCATGGTGACGCCGGTGGGCCGCGTCAAAGTGCTGGATTTCGGCCTCGCAAAGCTGCTGGAACAAACCGGATCGGAAGACGCCACCATCACCGCTGAAGCCGCCACGCGCGCCGGCGCGATCGTCGGAACCGTGGCCTATGCTTCGCCCGAGCAGATTGAAGCCAAGCAGGTGGACGCGCGCTCGGATGTATTTTCCTTCGGAGCAGTTCTGTACGAGATGCTCACCGGCCGCAGACCGTTTCAGGGCGAATCGCAGCTCTCTACCATGGCGGCGATCCTGCGTGACCGGCCGGAGCCCTTGACGGCCCGGCGTGCCGACGCTCCCCGCGAGGTCAGCCGCATTCTCGAACGGTGTCTGGAGAAGAATCGGGATTCGCGCTATCCCTCCGCGGTTGAGTTGCGTGACGATCTCGCTGCGGTTCAGGCTCGCCTCGCCGCTCCACCAACGGGAGTCCAGACTCTGCTGCGCCGTCCGGCATTTGGCATTGCAGCGGCTCTCCTCATCATCGTAATCGCGGGCGCCGCCACCTGGTTTGCCTGGCGAGCGGCGCGCACCCGCTGGGCCCGTAACGAGGCCTTGCCCGCAGCCGGCCGGCTGGCTCAGCAGATTCATTTTCACGGCGCTCTGCGCATGCTTCGCGAGGCCGAACGCTACATTCCCGACGATCCACAGCTCCGGCAGTTGCGCGATACGATGACGCGCGTCGCCTCTATTCAAACTAACCCCTCCGGCGCCGAGATCTTCGTGAGAGATTACGGCGACCCCGACGATGCGTGGGAGTCGATCGGCCGCGCACCGCTCCATAACATCCGGCTTCCCGCCAGTTACCTCCGTTTGAAAATTGTGAAGCCGGGATTCGAGACGCTCGAACTAGCCGGCCTCAAGGGCTCCGATTTCCAGGTGCGCCTCGAACCCCAGGGCTCGGCGCCGGCGGGAATGGTGAGAGTCCCGGCCGGCGAGTATCAGTTGGGTGGCTCTCCGGCGGTTGCACTCCCCGAATATTGGGTCGACAAATACGAAGTCACCAACCGGCAATTCAAGGATTTTATCGACCACGGAGCTTATCAAAAGCGCGAGTACTGGAAACAACCGTTCACGGAGAACGGACGGACGCTCTCATGGGACGAGGCAATCCGCAAATTTCGCGATGCCACCGGGCGCCCCGGTCCATCCACCTGGGAGTTGGGCTCCTTTCCCGAAGGACAAGCCGATTTTCCCGTGGCCGGCGTGAGCTGGTACGAGGCTGCCGCGTACGCTGAATATGCCGGCAAAGCGCTACCGACCGTCCATCAGTGGTTCAACGCTGCGGGCACGGGAATTTTCTCCGACATCCTGCGCTTCAGCAATTTCGACCGCAAGGGTACGGCGCGCGTGGGCGGTTTCCAGGGGCTTGGGCCCTTCGGAACTTATGACATGGCCGGCAACGTGAAAGAGTGGTGCTGGAACCAGGTGGAGGAAAAACGCTACCTGCTGGGTGGCGCATGGAACGAGCCGAGCTACATGTTCACCGACCTCGACGCCAGATCGCCCTTCGACCGGTCGGCAACCAACGGATTTCGGTGTGTGAAATATTCGGGCGATCTGCCAGCCAACTTGACCGGCCCCATCCAGCATCCATACCGCGATTACTCCAAGGAGAAGCCCGTACCGGATCAACTTTACGAGGCGTACCGCCGCTCTTATTCCTATGACCGGACGCCGCTCGATGCCCGGACCGAATCAACGGACGACTCGCACCCCTATTGGCGAAAAGAAAAGGTCGGCTTCCGCGCGGCATACGGGAACGAACGCGTGCCGGCCTATCTGTTCCTGCCCAAGAACACCGCGCCGCCCTACCAGACGCTGGTCTATTTCCCCGGCGGGGACGCCCTGGAAGTGCAGTCGAGCGAGAGTCTGGGCCGCGGCTTGATTTACATCGAGTTCGCCGTGCGCAGCGGGAGGGCGGTTCTGTTTCCCATATACAGCGGTACATTCGAGCGCCGCTTTGAAGCAACTGGAATGAATGCCTGGAGGGATCTCGTGATCCGGTGGGAGAAAGACGTATCTCGCGCGGCAGATTACCTGGAAACGCGCCCGGATATCGACCACGGGCGGCTGGCATTCTATGGATTGAGCCTCGGCGCCAACCGTGGCCCAATTATGTGCGCTTTGGAAACTCGTTTTAAGACATGCGTGCTCCTGGCGGGAGGGCTGTCAGCCGATCAAGAGCCGCCTGAGGTCGATGGCGTCAACTTCGCCCCGCGCGCTCATCAGCCGCTGCTCATGCTGAACGGGCGCTACGATTTCGACCAATCGTCCGAGATGCAGGCCAAGCCGATGTTCCGTGTCTGGGGCGCTCCGGAAAAAGACAAGCGGCTGGTGATCTTCGAATCCGGCCATATTCCCGCCGATCTCCGCGACATCATTCGCGAGATTCTCGACTGGCTGGACAAGTACCTTGGGCCGGTGAAAACGGCTGGGTGAGGTAGAGTGGCCAGCAGACTCTAAAGCCCAGAGCCCGTTCGTCCGATCTCCGTTTTAGGAGCGGAGATGCGTCAATCGCTAAAAGACTACCCACCAGATATGGCCTGGGCGATCGTCCAGGCAAGAGATCAGTCGTATGCGGTGGCCACGCAAGACTTGCGAGAGATGGTGATCATGCCGGAAGTGGCCGCGGTGCCCAACACCGGGGAATACGTGAGGGGAGTAATTAACCTGCGAGGCAGGGTGCTACCGCTGATCGACCTGCGCAAGCGCCTCGGACTAACATCGGCGGTCGAGGAGACGAACGCGCTATGCACCACGCTGGAACAGCGCGAGCAGGACCATCATAATTGGCTCAACGAACTCGAAGCCTCGGTACGAGAGAATCGCGAGTTTCACCTGGCGACGGATCCCCACAAGTGCGCCTTCGGTAAGTGGTACGACGGTTATCACGCGGAGAATCAGCTCGTCGCCATGCACTTGAAGAAGTTTGATCTGCCGCACAAGCAAATCCACGGGATCGCGGCCGAAGTGCAGAAGCTGACCGCTCAGGGCCTGCACGACCGCGCTCAGGAGTTGCTTGACTCCGCGAGATCGGGCGCTCTCGCAAGGCTGACACAACTTTTTGCTGAACTGTGCTCACTAATCCGGGAAAACAGCCGGGAAATCGCGCTCGTTGTAGAGGGTGGCGGCAGGCAATTCGGCATTTCCGTCGATTCCGCTTTGTCGGTGGAGAGACTAGCAGCAGGAAGTGTGGAAGAATTCCAAGCCGGAGTTGGCGTTCAGCAGGATGCCGTCGTCCACCGATTTGGCAAGCGAGCCAAGGGCGGGGAAGTCATTCTGATCCTGGAAACAGCCTTGTTAATGAACGGCAGTGAACTGGGAGATCTCAGTCTCGAGCCAACTGCCAATCCGTCATAAACCCGGCTTAAGGCGCCAGTTGCGGCGCCACGTACGTATAAAACACCACGATCAGCCCGATGATCGACGCCAGCAAGATGCTGTGTCGCATGGTGAAGCGGAACAGCCGCCCCTCGTCCTCGGGTTTCATCGCCGTCGCGCATGAGGCCACCGCCACGCTCTGCAGGCTAATCATCTTGCCCATCACGCCGCCCGCGGAATTCGACGATGCCATCAGCACCGGATTCATGTGCAACGTTCCGGCCGTGATCACCTGCAGGTTTCCGAACAGTGCGTTAGCCGCCGTGTCGCTGCCCGTCAGAAACACCCCCAGCCAGCCGAGCAGGGAGCTGAAGAACGGAAACAACGCGCCCGTAGCGGCGAAGGCGAGTCCCAACGTCGCTGTCGCGCCGCAGTAATTCATAAGGAATGCCAGCGCCAGCACCGATCCGATGGTCAGCTCGGCCAGCAACAGTTGCTTCACCGTGCCCAGGAACACGCGCGCGAACTGCAACACCGGCATACGCAGCACCACCGCGGAAACCAGCGATGCAAACAGGCACGCGGTGCCGGGCGCTGACAGCCAGCTGAACGTATACACCGCTGCGTAAGGGGCCGGTTTCAACACCACGGGCGGCACGCGCAGAACCGCGTTATGAAGGCCGGGCCACGGAAAGCTCCGCGTAACTCCGTTCAACATCGTCTGGACCGGTTTGTATCCCCAGAGCAGCACGAAGACCACGAGCAGTACGTAGGGCGCCCATGCCTTCACGAGCTCGCTAGTGGCATGGCGCGGCGGCGCTATGTGAGCGGAGCTGTGCTGGTCGAAATTGAAATCTTCCTTGGGCCTCCAGAATTTGAACAGAAGCACCAGCGATCCGATGGCGGCCAGCGAGCTGAGAATATCGGTTAGCTGCGGGCCGATAAAGTTGGAGACCACAAACTGCGTTCCGCCGAACGCGACTCCGCACAACAAAGCCGCGGGCAGCACGCCGCGTAGAGCCCGCCAGCCACCCATGACCATCACCAGGTAGCCGGGCACGATCAGCGAGACCGGAGCGCAAATGCGTCCGACCCCGGCGCTCAAGCGGTCGAGAGGCAGGCTCGTGATCCCGCTAAGCATCAGGATCGGCGTGGCGATGGAGCCGAAAGCGACGGGCGCGGTGTTCGCCAGAAGGCAGACGCCGGCCGCATAAAAAGGGGAAAAGCCGAGGCCCGCCATCATCGCCGCCGCGACTGCCACTGGCGTGCCGAATCCGGCGGCGCCCTCGATGAACGCGCCGAACGCAAACGCGATGAGCAGGGCCTGCAGCCGGCGGTCATCCGTCAGGCTGCCGACTGAGTCTTTGATGATCTGAAACTTGCCCGTAGCCACAGTGATGTTGTAAAGCAGGATCGCGGTGAACACCACCCAGCCGATGGGAAAGAATCCGTAGGCAGCGCCGTAAGCCACCGCACTTACCAGCGCGCCGCCGTGCATTCCGTAGACGCCGAGCGCCACGACCGCCGCTGCGGCCAGCCCGAACAGCGAGGACAAACAGGCCGGTTTTCGGAAGACGCCCAGCAGGATCAGCAGGACAAAAACAGGAACGGCAGCAACCAGCGCGGATACGCCCAGGCTGCCGCCCACGGGCGTATAGTTCTGCGTCCACATAGGGGACTATTATCCATCGGACCGCAGGCGCTCCACGGTCACCTGGATGCTTTTTCTGATTTTTTCCATTTCCCCCGCGTCCGCGTATTTCTGCCGCGGCCAGAAGAAGCCGCGCAGCCCGTCGCCTTTCCGCCGGGGCACGATGTGCGCATGCAGGTGTGGAACGCTCTGGCTGACGCGGTTGTTGATGGCCACGAATGTGCCTTCGGCCGCCAAAGCCTGCTCCACGGCTCGGGCGAGCAACTGCGCGTTCGCGAACAGCGGCTCGAGCAGTGCGCGCGGAAGTTCGGCGAGGGTTTCGTGATGGTCTTTTGGGATTAGCAGCGTGTGGCCGGGAAACACCGGCTTTTGATCAAGAAAGCCCAGGGAAACGCCGTCCTCGAAAACCACCGCCGCCGGCGCCGCACCTGCCACGATCTGGCAGAAGTGGCAGCCGGCGGCCGCTTTAGCCATGGCCGATCACTCGCTCGGCCAGTTCGCGAGGAGTGTCGACAAGAAAATCGGGCGGATGCTCGGCGAAGGTCTCCGGCTGAAATCCCCAGGTGACGCCGCACGCCGTGACCCTGGCATTCCGCGCGGTCTGGACGTCGACGGCGCTGTCGCCCACCATGAGAGTGTCTTCCCGCGAAGCGCCAAGCTCAGCTCGCAGAGTCTCAATGCCCACCGGGTGCGGCTTCTTTTGTTCGAAGCTGTTCCCTCCATAGACATGACGAAAATGTTCGTGCAGGCCGAGACCGTCCACTATCCCCACGCTGAACCGCGCCGGTTTATTGGTGAGAACCGCCATGGCAATGCCTTTGCCGCGAAACTGGTCGAGCACCTCCCGCACTCCCGGATACAGAACGGTGTTGTCCAGCATGTGCTCGCGATAGTAAGCCAGGAAGTAATCAAGCGCGCCGGCCACCACGTCATCCGGATATTCCGGGCCCAGGGCCTTGCGGATCAGCACGGGCGCGCCGTTACCCACGTACGAATACACCTTCTCGTGCTCCATGGGTGGAAGACCCAGGTGAGCGCGCGTTGCGTTCACGGAGTGGGCCAGGTCGGCGCTCGAATCAATGAGCGTGCCGTCCAGATCAAAGATGACGAGATCCATTCAGAGAGGAGTGATCAGCCGGCCTTCACCCGCCGTCGCACGGGCCGCGCCTGGTGGACGGGCTTCTTGCGCCTCCGCTCGTCCTCCAGTTTGTATTCCGTGATTTTCCGATGAAGTGTGTTGCGATGGATTCCAAGAAGCTTGCTGGCGGCAAGCCGGTTGCCCTCGGTCCGCTCCATCGCCCGTGCGATGAGCGTCCGTTCCAGAACTTCGACGGCCTCTTCCATGAAGAACCCGTTTTCCAACAGGTGATCCACCAGCTCTTCGAATGTCTCTTTCATTACAGATGCGTTCAAACTGAATCCCCCTGCCGCTGAGCGCCCTTCTTTACCGCGTCATCCCAAATGCTTTTCACTTGTCCATAGTGCTTGCGGAAACCGTCTTTCAGCTCACGCGGCGCCATGGAGGCAAATACGTGCGCCGTGTCAATCACGTACGGGGCGAAGCGCGAGCCGACCACCGCCCGGGGAGGCTGATCTCCGGAACCCGGCACAAATGCGAGGATCGCTACAATCACGGCCACTGCCAGCAGCAGGCCGCGCACCGCGCCGAATCCTGCTCCTAGGAGCCGGTCGAACACCGAAAGCCCTGCCGCCTTCACCAGCCGGCTGAAAAGGTGGCCGATGATCGCTCCCAGAATCAGCACGCCGATAAACACCAGGATGAAGCCGCAAAAATGAGCAATCCCAATCGAGCTGACGTAAGGGATCAGAAAGGCCCCCGCCGAGCCGTAAAACCAAAGCCCGCAGAACAGAGCGGCCACCACGGAAATCAGCTCGATCAGCTCGCGTGAAAATCCCTTCTGAAAGCTGAGAATGATCGACCCCCCGATCAGAATCAGCAGAACGATGTCCAACCAGTTCATAGTTCCTTGCCGGTCAGCCGCCGGTAGGCTTCCCGGTATATTTCACTGGTCTTTTGCACGACTTCAGGCGGCAAAGCGGGCGCCGGCGGCTGCTTGTTCCAGCGAATCCCCTCCAAATAATCTCTTACGTATTGCTTGTCATAGGAGTTCTGCGGTTTACCTGGTTCATAGGTATCCCGCGGCCAGAACCGCGACGAATCCGGCGTCAGGACTTCATCCCCCAGCACCAGCTTGCCGTCGATGAAGCCGAATTCGAACTTCGTGTCGGCGATGATGATGCCGCGCGATTCGGCATAGGCCGCCGCGCGCGTGTAAATCGCGAGTGTCACATCGCGAAGCTGCCGCGCCGTGTCGCTCCCCACGATCGACACCATGCGGTCGAAAGAAATGTTTTCATCGTGGCCGGTCTGCGCCTTGGTGGACGGTGTGAAGATCGGCTCGGGCAGCCGGCTGCTCTCCTGCAAACCTTTCGGCAGGGGAATGCCGCAGACGGCGCCGCTCGCGCGGTACTCCTTCCAGCCCGAGCCTGCCAGGTAACCGCGCGCCACGCATTCAATTGGCGCCATGTCCGCCAGTTTCACCAGCATCGACCGGCCTTCGAGCTGAGAGCGGAAAGGCTCCAGTTCCGGCGGATACTCGTCCACGTCCGCGGTGAGAAAATGCGTCGCGGTCACGTCGCGCAGCAGGTCGAACCAGAACACCGACATCTGCGTCAGCACGCGCCCCTTGTCCGGAATCCCGGTGGGCAGAATGAAATCGAACGCCGAGATGCGGTCAGTGGCAACAATCAACAAGCGGTCGCCCACGCGGTACACATCCCGGACCTTTCCCTGGGAGAAGCGCTCGATCCCGGGGAGGCTGGTTTCTAAAATGATTTGCTCTTGGGTAGATTGCACAGTGCCTTCAATTTTACTCGGGGGATAGACAAAGAATACTGGGAATTTTACGCAAAGGCAAACGCGAACTGCCAGTGTGCACCGAGCGAGCCCTGGTCTCTATCGATGCAGGTCCTCGGTTGCGCGGCAGATCGCGCGGTAAGCATCGGGACGGCGATCGCGGAACAGCGGGAATCGCCGCCGTGCCTGGATCACCCGTTCGCGCTCGATGGCCGTAACCAGGATCTGTTCGCTGGCGTCGTTGGCCGTTGCGAGGATTTCACCCAGCGGATCGATGACCAGGCTCTTGCCCGACATCTGCCACTCGCCTTCGCGGCCCACATGGTTGCAGGCCGCTAAAAACACTCCGTTCTCGAGCGCTCGCGTGGTGAGGAAATTTTCCCAGGGAGTGGCGATGGGCGTGGCGTAAGGAGCAATGATGAGTTCCGCGCCGTTCAGAGCCAGGCAGCGGCACGACTCCGGGAAGAGGTTGTCGTAGCAGATCGAAAAGCCAATCGTCCAGTCGCCAACGCGAAACACAGGGAACGACGATCCGCCGCGGAAATAAATTTTCTCCAGGCTGAGAAGCGCCGCGGGATGCACCTTGCGGTACTTGCCGGCGATCTCCCCGTCCGGCCCGATCAGCATCGCGGTGTCGTAGTAGAAACCGGGCCGTGCCATCTCGAAGATGGTTGAAACCAGGTAGATGCCATGCCGCCTGGCGGCTTCCTTCATTCGCGTCTGCGTGTACCCGGCCTCGGGCTCCGCATAATCCATATAGCGCGAATCGCGGTACTGCGGGAAATACTCGTTGTTGAAGAACTCTGGAAGCACAACTATGTCGGGCTTCTCGTGCGCGGCGGTTTCGATAAACGCGCAGGCGCGTTCGACATTCTCATCCCGCGCGGCCGTCCGGCTGTTCATCTGGATCAGAGCAATTCGCATGGTTGGCTCAAAGGCAAACGCGCACGGCCCGCGCATCAATTTCTTTGCCGGCTGTGGCCAGCAGATCCTTCGGCAGACGGGACTGGACATCCTGGAACAGCTCGTTCTCCTCGCGGCGGATGTGGCTCCGCAACAGTGCGCAGAATTTTTCCAGCAACTCCGCCGATGGCGCGGTCCGCATCTGATCGATTATCCCTTCCAGGGCGCGATGATCAGCCACTAGTTCGCCGACAATCGCCATTTTGCCCAGCTCGCGCTCGATGAGCGGAAACAGCAGTTGTTCTTCGATTCCAAAGTGGTTCGTCAACTCGATCTCATACCGGTCGATGGCCTTGCACGCCAGCTTGAGGATGGTGGCCTCCGACCGGTCGCCTTCAAGCGCGCGCTCGGTGAGCACACACAGCGCGAGGCCGTTGTGGTGCTGCTGGGACAGCGGGATCAGAGCCGGATCGCGCAGCATCTCTTCATTGTGCTGCAATTTTGATTTCCGCGCCTGAATCCCTATACTTCTTCTATGCCGTTTTGCGTGAATTGTGGTACGCAGCTTAACGATGAAGCGAAGTTCTGCGGAAACTGCGGAACGCCGGCAGGCGGGTCGAGTGCGGTCGCTACTGCAGTGATCGAGAAGCTCGATTACACCATCCAGGGCGACAACCTGCAGGTGGCGCGCGTGCGCCTGAAGCCCGGCCAGGAGGTTTATGCCGAGGCGGGCAAGATGGTGTACAAGACCGCCAACGTGGATTGGGACACACGCATGAGCGGCGCTACGCTGGGTGACAAACTGCTGGGTGCGCTGCGCCGCACCATTACCGGCGAGTCGCTCTTCCTTACTTATTTCCGGGCGAATGGAGCGGGGGAAGTGGGTTTCGCCGGCAGCTATCCGGGCCGCATCCAGGCATTCGATCTGGCCGCGGGCCAGAGCATCCTGGCGCAGCGCGACGCGTTCCTGTTCGCGCAGCCCAGCGTTCAGTTCAACATTGCCTGGGTGAAGAAGCTGGGCGCCGGCTTCTTCGGCGGTGAAGGTTTCATCCTGGAAAAACTAACCGGACCGGGAACGGTCTTCATCCATGCCGGCGGCGATTTCATCGAATTCACTCTGGCCGCCGGCGAGACTTTGCACATCGACGCCGGCAACATCGTCGCTTTCGATGAAACCGTCAATTACGACATCCAGTTTGTCGGCGGCATCAAAACCGCGCTATTCGGCGGCGAAGGCCTGTTCCTCGCCACCATCACCGGCCCCGGGCGCGTCATTGTGCAGAGCATGACCATCAACAAGCTGCGCCGCGAACTCGCTCCCAGCAAGCCGTCAAGCGAAGAGCACAACCCGCTGAGCGCGCTCGGCAGCATCTTCGAAAGCGAAGACTGATCATGCACCGCCGCCCTTTGGCCTTTGGCCTTTTGCTTTTTGCCTTTTGCCCTTCCGCACGCGCGGATTCTCGTCCTCGCGCCCGCGCCGCTGGCGTCCCATTTGACGGAACGCCCGGCCCACTTGATGCCATTACCGATGTCGCGGGCGTCGAAGTCGGCCACAGCACCATCATCTCCGGCGACGGAAAACTGGTTGTCGGCGTCGGCCCTGTCCGCACCGGAGTCACTGCCGTCTTGCCGCGCGGCAAGGAATCCGTCGATCCCGTCTTCGCCGCCTGGTTCTCTCTGAATGGCAATGGCGAGATGACCGGCACCACATGGGTGGAGGAATCCGGCTTTCTCGAAGGTCCCATCATGATCACCAACACGCACAGCGTGGGCGTGGTCCGAGACGCGGTGGTCAAGCGCCGCGTGGATCGCTCCGTGCCCGGCGACTGGTGGTCGCTGCCGGTAGTCGCCGAAACCTGGGACGGCGGGTTGAACGACATCAACGGCCTCCATGTAAAACCGCAGAACGCCTTTGAGGCGCTGGATACCGCCGCCCCTGGAGCGGTGAAGGAGGGCAACGTCGGCGGCGGCACCGGCATGATCTGCTTCGGGTTCAAAGGCGGCATCGGCACTGCGTCACGCAAGCTCGATGTCAAAGCCGGCGGCTACACCCTGGGCGTGCTGGTCCAGTGCAACTGCGGCCGCCGCGTGCAGCTTCACATCGCCGGCGTTCCGGTGGGCCTCGAGATCGAAAAGCAAGCCGCGCAGCAGGAAGAACACGGTTCCATCATCATTGTGATCGCCACTGACGCGCCGCTGTTGCCCCACCAGCTGAAGCGCCTCGCGCGGCGAGCAACCATGGGCCTGGCGCGCGACGGCAGCACCTCCGGCAACGGCTCCGGCGACATCTTCATCGCTTTTACGACAGCCAACCCCGGCGCAGCCGGAGCGACGGAGGTCTCGCAAATCGCGATGCTTCCCAACGAGCGCATGAATCCGCTCTTCGACGCCGTCGTCCAGGCCACCGAAGAGGCCATTGTGAACGCCATGTTCGCCGCCGAGACCATGGTCGGCATCAACGGCACAAAAGTCGAAGCCCTTCCCATCGACCGCACGCGCGAGATTTTGAAGAAGTACAACCGGCTGAAGGAGTGAGTGTTCCTACTTGATACGGTAGACGTAAGCTCGTTCGATAAAGACGCCGTTCACAACGTTACCGCCTAAACGCATACCGTGGACGCTCTTCGTGGTTCCGAATATTCGTCTAAGACCACGGATGAGATCGTCCTTCGGACTCACGAGCGTGATAGTTACAGAGGTTGCCAGCTCAGGTTCGGATGCCTGCAATGTGGACAATAGCCGCACGTATGCCTTCTTGGCGCCCTCTGAGTCAAAGAGCGGCGTTGCAATCATGAGACGCCATTCCTCAAATTCCGACGAGTAAAGCCATAGCGCAACATCTACCTTAAAATCAGCTGCATCCAGAATGTGAAGAACACGGTCCCCCGCGGCAATGTCGATGTCTACCAGCGCTGCTTTATCCATCGCAAAACTCCGTGCCTTCGGTCGGCCACGGCCGACAGCATATCCTCAGCAGATTCCGGCGGGTGTTTCTTGTACCGGCTCTGCTCTGACCAATCCTTGACGATGTTCCAGTTTGCTCCGAACACAACGTCTCTGCCCACTTCGTCAATGTGTGCATCCTCCAGTTGCGCCGCCTTGATGAGGTCGGAAAGTCTATGTGTGTGACTTGCATCAGCCGTCTTCTTGTCCGGAAATTCATGCCGGCGGGTCCGCTTCGCAATGCACGCCTTCAGCGCGCACTCTACAACATACCCACTCAGATAGTAGGCACCGTCATGATGGCCATTCCTAAGCAGGACTTGGGCCTCCTTTAACCTGATCAGGGCTAACTCGCGAAAATCACGCCTCGTCACGTTACACGATTTTCGGCAATCACGACCATTGTTGTTATCCTACCTGAGTGCCTTCCTCACCGCACCGGCGAATACGGCGTCGCCTTGAACAGGGAAATCTGAATGATGCTGCTCATCTGCCCGTGCTTCTCGATCGACTCCTTGCGCACCTTGATCCACTCCGGGTCGGCGGCGAACGCCTCCCATGCCTTTTCGCGCGCCGCCAGGTTCTCGAACGGAATCAGATAGCACAGGTTCGGCATGTTCGTGCCGATTAGCGTCGACGTGTAAAGGATCGGGTTGACACCCACGCGGTGGAAGATCTGGATTTCCGGTCCTGCGAAGCGCTCGTGCAGCGCCTTGAGCTGGCGCCATGTGGGCGAATGATAGACACGCAGCTCAAAAAGACGCGGCGTTTTGGGTGGCTCGGCCGGCATGACGATCTCCGGGCTGTACTCGGCGGCCTGCAAGATCGTGCTGGATGCCTGGTCGAACGGGGGATCGCCCGAATCCCACTGCTCGAAATTCTTCACCAGTTCCGCGTTCTGCTGGATGCGCGATTGAACACTCCACATATGGTCCAATGACTGGAATCCGTACACCGCCACCATCTGCGGCATGTGAGGCGCCACCAGCGATTCCAGAAAAACTACCGGACCCGTGTACTCCACGCGCTGCAGCGCCGGCAGTGCCAGCTTGCTGAAGTAGTCGTGCATGCGCGCCACCTGCGAACCCTGCTGCAGGTAGAACGCTTCCAGCACGTAGAAGGCGGTTCGCTTCTCACCCGCCGCCCCCGCTGGGCGTGCCGCTGCCATCATTCCCATTCCTCCCATCAAGCCAAAAAACGATCGACGATCCACGGTTCGGTCCCTCCTGGCCGTGTGGGTATTCTAATGGCTGCTCTGGTGAATGCGCAACGATCAACCAACGCGCGCGAGCTGGCGGATCGAAAGCGCCGTAAGAACCAAAGTCACACTTGCAAGGACGAGAATATGAACCGTGGCTGCGCCTTGGCTGGACGCGCCCAACGCTCGGAACATCAGATGGTCCAGATGATAGGCGGGCCAGATAATTGCCGTCGCCTGCATGGTCTTGGGCAGAGGAATCATGATTCCCGAGAGATAAATCATCGCCATGTACATCACGTTAGTGATCGCGGGCGCCGCCTTGGCTGAAATCCGCGTACCGATGAATAGCCCGATAGCGCAAAACGGCAGCGCGCCGAGGATATTGATGGCGGCCACACTGAAGCACTGGCCGGCAGTGAGCGGGAGGTGGCCGAGCGTCAGCGCCGCGACGATCATCGTGGCGGTGACGATAACGCCAAACACCGTCGCCATGGCCATCTTCGCAAGCAGGTAGGCGGCTGGGGGCATGGGCAGCGCGCGCTTCAGCGTGAGCAATCCTTGCTCGCGCTCCATTGCCACCACAACGCCAAAGCCAAACATGCCAGGTCCCATCACACCCAACACATCGAAACCCGCAAAGACGAACAGGGCCCCTTTCGGGTCGCTGCGCAGAGCCTCACCGAAAAGAAGAACAGCAAAAAGAAGATACAAAGCCACCGGGAGACTGAGAAACGGGATGCCGAACGCGGGCGAGCGCAGCATGCGCACAGATTCGTACCTGGCTTCTTTGAAAAAAGCGCCAAACACCCGGCGGGCCGGCATCACCGTGCGGCAGCCAGGCGCACGGCCAGTTTCCAACGACGTTGCATTCATCATGGTTTCCGCTACGCGAGTTCCGTTCATGCCACCACCTCCTGTGTGAGTTCTGTGAACGCTTCGGCGAGACCGGCGCGGAGGACTTCCAATTCCTCCAGGTCCTCATCGGCGGCCAGCAACCGCCGCACGACGGTTTCCGCATTGCTCACGGTAATGTTCAGGCGCTGCCCATCGCGGCTCACGCTCTGCACGTCCGGCCAGGTTGCGACCTCTTCAGTGGTGAGCGCAGTGACGCAAGCAATGCGCTTCCGCACCACATGGCCGCGAATCTCGCTCACCGTGCCGGACGCGATCATGCGGCCTCGGGCGAGCACCGCCACGCGATCGGCCAGGGCCTCCGCTTCTTCGAGATAGTGGGTCGTCAGGACGATGGAAGATCCCTCTTCAACGAGCTGCCGCAGCGTGGCCCACATCAGTTCTCGTGCCTGCACGTCGAGTCCGACCGTCGGCTCGTCGAGAAACAAAAGCCGGGGACGGCCACAGACCGCCAGAGCAAACTGAGCTTGCCGCTTCTGTCCCGCCGAAAGCTTTCCGTAGGGGCGGTCTCGGAGCGGCGTCGTGTCGGTCATCTCCAGAACCTCATCTGGGGACAGAGGATCAGGATAGTAACTCGCCACCAGGTCGATCAGTTCGCGGATCCGCAGCTCGGCGGCGAGCGTCACTTCCTGCATCATGACGCCAATCTGACGCCGCGCTTCCACGCGTTGCGGCGATTGGCCGAACAGGAGCGCCGATCCGGCGTCGGGTTGCCGAAGTCCTAATAACAGCGATATCGCTGTCGTTTTGCCGGCGCCGTTCGGACCGAGAAGCGCGAACAGTTCGCCACGGCGCACGTCGAGGTCCACCCCGTCGAGCGCCACAATTTTTCCGAAGCGCTTGCTCACGCCCGAAAGTTCTGCAAGGCAATCAGTGTTCATGCATCCAGTCTGGAGTCTGAACAGAGATTGCGAAAGCGGATTTTGACCAAGTGGCCGAATGGATTTACGAACGGCCAGCAGCGGACCAGTACCTGCCGGGCTGGCCCCACATTAGAATGGATTCGCCGCCAGCAATTTCAGTTTTTCGTGATACATACGGCCAGACTGAAGCCGGACGCCATTCTGCAGCGTGACCACGTATTCTCCATGCAGAGCAGGCTGCAGTTCCTTGATCCGCCTCACGTTCACAATGACCGAGCGATGAATGCGCTGGAACGTCTCGGGATCGAGAGACTTCTCCAGTGTATTCATGGCCACGTGGAGGAGATGCCCCGATTGTGCCGTGTGCAGTTGAACGTAATTCTCCGCCGCCTCGATCCAATCTACATCCTCAACCTCGACGAAAACCGTCTTGCCCGCCGACCGTACGGCGAGACGCTTCAAATATCGCCGCGGCGAGGCGATGGTTTCCAGTAGCGATAGAATCTGCCGGCTGGCTTCGTCTGCAGGCTTGAGATGAATGCGAAGTTTCGCCCGCGCAAGCGCCTGAGCAAATCGCTCCTCGGTGACGGGTTTAAGCAGATAATCGATGGCGCTGATTTCGAATGCCTGAATGGCGTATTGATCGTGAGCCGTCACGAACACAACCGCGGGCATGCGCTCCGCGCCGATTTCCTTCACCACTGCGAATCCGTCCATCTCCGGCATCTGCACATCCAGAAGAACCAAGTCCGGACGCGTGTCATGGATCGCCGCCACCGCCTCGCGCCCGTCTCTGGCTTCGTGAATTGCCGTGACCTCCCGATCCCGGGCGAGGAGCATGCGCAGGCCCTCGCGCGCCAAGGGCTCATCGTCAACGATCAGCGCTGTCAAGCTCATGCAGTTCCATCACTTCTGTTTCCGAAATTCCCGGCGTCAGATGGTACGGGAGAACCATGGTCGCGACCGCCCCGCCTGCCTCGCCGTTTTCCACCGACAATTGCGCGGCTTTGCCGTAGAGTTGTTCAAGACGCGCCCGCGTGTTCGCCAATCCGATTCCCCGGCCCGTTGACAAACTCAGCCCCGGCCCGTCATCTTTTACTTTGATTTGTAGCGTCTCGTTCACACGACGGGCCACGATCTCAATCCTGCCCGCCGACGAACTCCGCCCGATGCCGTGGCGAATCGCATTCTCCACAATCGGCTGCAGTCCCATATGCGGAACCGCGGCATCCAGAATCGCCGCATCCGCGGATATGTCGACCTGCAAACGGTCTTGAAAGCGAACCTGTTCAATCGACAGATACAGTTTCAAATATTCCAGTTCCCGGCGTAGCGGCACCTCCTGGGCCTCCACATCCTCCAGGACGCAACGCAACAGATCGCTCAGACGCGCCACCATCTCTTCGGCCTGCCGTCCCTTCTGCTGGCGGACCAGCACCATGATGGCATTCAGGGTGTTGAACAGAAAATGCGGCTGCAGCTGCATCTTTAACGCACTCAACTGCGCCCGCATCAGTTGCGACTGCAGTTCAGCCGCGCGCAGTTCCAGCCGTAATGCCTCCCGCTGGCGCTCCTGATACTTGCGGTAGTAGCGGAATCCGTATTGAATGCCCAGTATTGTGAAGTACGTCGTGATATTCCCGTGAAAGCCCAGCATGAATACGACAAAAAAAGTCGATACAAATCCCTTCATCACAGAAGGGAAGACTCCCGTATGCGGAAGAATGGTACTCTCCCACGCAAGCTGAACGAATGAGAAGGCGACACTAAAAAACAAATGGAGCGCCACGCGGCGCAACCAGTTTCGGCGCTCGATGGGGAAACGGCGGCCGAGCCAGAGGATGACGGGCGTCAAGCAGGCGCTGGTGTACACTCCAGCGAGCCAGGCGACCAGAAAGTGCCACCATGGCGTTGGGTCCCGCGAAAAGAGTTTTTGCGTCAGGCTCTGGGTAAAGAAGAAAATCCCAACCACGGTCCAGGCCAGGAAAATCAGCCCGTAATTCCGCAGGTTGCGTTTGGTCACATCTCCACCCGGCCAGTAGCTTACCTCAAAATGGCGGTAATCGGCCTCAGGATTTGACGAACTGGCCTTTTTGGATGTCCAGCCGCGCAAGGGAGCGCGGATCCGTCGCCCGCAGGTATCGTCAGGCCCGCGTCACGCCGTGATTCTCTTCGTCGCAGCGTCCCAAAACACGGGCTTCTTCTGGAAATACGACTCGTTTGCCATGTGGCAGGCGATGGCGGCGTGATTGCCGAATACCGCGTCTTCCACCACGGGTTTGCGCGACTTCACCGCCTGGAAGAAGTTCCACAAATGTGGTTTGACATCGTCCCAGTCGTGGCCGCGATAGAGGACGTCGTCGCTGAATGGCTCCTTGCCGAGCGGAGGATCGTTCTGGGCGTGCCACTGCGCGAGATACTCATCGCGCATCTTCTGTGGAAATCCGGTGGTGTAATAGCTGGGCGCCAGGTCGATGCCCTTTTGCGGGGAATAGCGGAGGTCGAACTCACCCGCATCGAGAATTCCCTTCGGACCCATGAAGCGGGCCAGCTCAGGAGTCTCCGTGCCAAGACCGAGCCGCACGTAAACCGGAATGCCGTGATAGTCGAACAGAACGACGTGCAGATCCGGCATGTTCCGGCCGTCTTTCCAGCGGAAAATGCCGCCCAGCGCGGATGCCGACCGCGGCGGTTCGTTCCATCCCAGGGTGTACTGCATGCCACTGATGAGGTGCACCATCAAGTCGCCGCCCACGCCGGTGCCATATTCTTTCCAGCAGCGCCATCGTGCGAACCGGTACCTGTCAAAAGGAATTCTGGGAGCGTCGTTGAGCCACGTGTCCCAATCCAGATTCTGCGGAGACAGGTCAAACGGCGGCGGATACTCCCAGGCGCCTGTCGGATCGTTGCGACCCAAACTCAGCTCGACCATCTCGATTTCACCGATGGCGCCGTTGTGGTACATCTCGCGAGCCTTGGCGCACAGATTTGAGCTGACGCGCTGCGAGCCAATCTGCACGATGCGATTGTTCTTGTGCGCCGCCTCCACCATCTCGAACCCTTGTTCGGCGGTGTGCGACATCGGCTTCTCGCAATAGATGTCTTTGCCGGCATTGCAGGCGTCGACCACCACCCGTTTGTGCCAGTGATCCGGCACCGCCGCCACAATGCAATCGATATCCTTGCGGTCGAGCAACTCCTGGTAATGCCGGGTGACCGGCAGGCCGAGATTGTTGGTGATTTCTTTGGCCAGAGTGTGCCGGCCGTCATAGAGGTCGGCGGCGCCGACGCACTCCACCCCGGGCAGGCTGATGGCGTTGGGCAGCAGCCCCGAGCCCTGCATGCCAATTCCAATCTGGCCGAATCGTACGCGGTCACTGGGCGACACCGGTTTGGAGCCTTGGCCGAGCGCCAGGGGCTCGAGCAGGATGCCTCTGCCTGCCGCGAGACTGCCCGCGGCCATCGCACTGCTCTGGAGAAATTGACGGCGGGGAAAACCGTTCTTCATGGGACAGCTCCTTGATTGAGATTTGCTAGTCGGTGTGCCGGATCGAAAGCTCATCGGGCGTGATGGCTGACGCTGGTCACCCTCGCCTGAGATTGTATGTCATCCGCTGGCCTCGCGTGTGACGCGGGGATATTGCAGGCAGCATCGTTACCTGAGTTCCGCCATCATCCCCGGTAGGCTCCACTGCATCTGCATGCCGTTGGGAGCCCAGCCGAACTCCGCCATCATCACTTTGCCCACCTCGTCCTGACTCTTGCCTTCACGAATCAGACCGGCCGCGCGGTTCCGCAGTTTCTCCACATTATTCCGATAGGCCAGCAAGCCGGCCTTGTTCGTCACAGGACCGTGGCCCGGAATTACGGTGTCGAAATCGAGCTTCAGCACTGCGTCGAGCGTCTTGGTCCACTCCACCACGCTGCCGCCTCCGAGGTAGTCGATCAGCGGCGTCGTGCCCGCCATCATGTCGCCGGTGTGAATCGTCCGCTGCGCCGGGAAATAGATAAAGGCATCGCCGTTGGTGTGCCCGCGTCCGAAGTGACGGGCGCGCACTTCCTTGCCGCCGAGAAACACCGAACATTCCTCGGTGAATACCACCCGCGCCGGCGCCATCTCGGGCGAGACGTTCGGCTGTTTGTGTCCCACGATATTGGCCCGCGCGTTCGCCGTCGAGATGATCTCCGCCGTCGGCAGGAACTTGGCATTGCCGCCGCTGTGGTCGGAATGATGGTGCGTGCTGAGCACATACTTCACCGGCTGGTCCGTGACGCTCTTCACCTTTTCCGTGATTGCCTCGTGATCCCGGTCGAACTTATCGTCGACGAGGATCACACCTTCATTGGTGAGATACACGGCGACATTGCCTCCGTCGCCTTCGATCTCATAGAGATCGTCCTTAACTTTGTTGAGACTCAACTGCGGAGGTTGCCCGCCCTGGTTTTGCGTGTAGGCGATCCAACAGCCCAGCAGGAGAAAGCCTCCCAACGAAACACGTGCGACAAGTGTTCGGTTCATTTCCGCACACTATATCAGATGTTCGCTGGCTCGAATCAACCATGAACCGCTCCGCGCAAATGGAAATTCGCCAAATTGCATTTGCGGCCGCTCATGGCCCTTTGAACGGTACCTCAATAACCACCTCAACCGCGACCGGCTTGCCGTCCTTCTTTCCCGGCCAGAATCTCCATCTCCTCACCGCATCGATGGCTGCTTGGTCGAGCCCGTATGGCGAGGGCTTGTCGACCCGGAAGTACTCCGGCACGCCCCGCTCGTTAACTACGAAACGGAGCTTTACAGGAGTTGGTTTTATGCCGGCACGGGACGCCTCCCGGGTAAGAAGCGCTGCCACGGTCTGCAGCGGTTGGGGCAGCGAGATTCCAGGACCTGGACGGTACACTCCCGCATCACGGTTTTCCTTCGCCTCATTCCGCAGCCTGGTTGCGACTGGGTCCAAAGGTTTCAGGGCAAGGGTATGCTCAATATCCTGAAGAGCCTCGTTCCATCTGCCGAGTTCGAAATATGCGCCGCCCCGGTTGAAATAGTACGCAGCCTGATCGGGCCTTAATTTAATGGCTTGGCTGAAATCAGAGATCGCTCCGGAATAGTCCTTACGTTGGTGTGCCTCCACACCGCGTAGATTAAACGTCCCGGCAAGCTGATCCGGGTTCGGTTGACCCGCCTTGGGAAATTCCTGGGTAATCGGCGAAGTCTGCAACGCGGCCGGAAGGCTCCCAGGACTCATGGGCCCCTTGTCAGGCGGTGGTAGCAAGTCAGGGGGCGGCGGGGATGCTTTTCCAGCCTTCGCTACAGGTGGCTGCCCAGAACCGAGGACCAAAGGTCGGTGTGGTTCAACACTCTTTTTGCCCGGATTAGAGTGACTACCCTCGTCCCTTTGCTCGCTTACGGCGGCGACTTGTTTGGTCTCCGCGGAAACCGTGTTCTTAGATTCGACCCCGTGCGTAATGCCGGAGTCCGTTGATGCGGATTTGGTTTCAACGGCCTTCATAACGGCGGCGCTCACGGGTTTGTTAGACGCGCGTGGGCGCATCTGCTGGTAAACGACCGCGATGGATACGCCGAGTATTGCAGCCGCGGAAGCGATCAACGCAACCCGCCGTCCGTTACCTTGCAATCGATTCCCGGCCCTGGGTGGCGCTTCGGAAGTCACCGGCAGTGCTTGCGTAGGCGGCAGCGCCCTCTCGCGATGCTGCGCCTCTTCAGCCTTCTGCCTGGCGTGGACCTGTTCGCGCGACTGAGCGAGCAACAGGCTAAGTTCGGCCTCCCCGGGGAATCTGCGCAGATGCTCCTCAAGCAATGAAATGGCGGGCTCGAAGCGCTGCTGGCTCATCAGCGCGCGTGCCTGGTTGGAAACCCGCTGCACTTCTTCTGCCTGCTTCTTCCAGTCCGCTTCGATTCTCGCTTTCAGAGTGACAAGCTCCGGATCCCCTGGATGGGAGCGCAATAGCGGTTCGACCACAGCGGCTGCTTCAGCGAAGCGGGCTTCGCTGCACAACTGGCCACCTTGCCGTATGCCTGCCTTTCTTTCCTGTTCTTGCTGGTAGCTGGAGCGCGCCAGGCGAGTAGCCTCCAAGCACCGGACCAGTGAGGCATCCTGCGGATACTGCCTGAGGGTTTCCTGAACCAGAAGTTCCGCGCGATCGAACTGCCGTGTCTGAGCTAGCGCCGACGCCTCGCTCACAACCTGCCGCACAGCTTCCGCGTGCTGCTGCTCCACCAGCCTCGTTTGAGCGACTTCGAGAAGTGCCGCCAGCTCCCGGTTTCCCGGATGCTGAGCCGTCGCTGCCTGCAGCATGCGCGTGGCGAGGTCCGGGCGGTCCTGTGTCAGCAGGTCCCGCGCCTCGCTCATCATTTTCTCGATTGCTCGGATACGGTTCTGAAGTTCCCACTCAGCGCGCGCCCGCTTTCGCAGTTCGCCTAGCGCCGGATCGTCTCCATGCGCGAAAACAAATGCGTCAATGCGCCGCAGCGCCTCTTCGTGCCGCTGTCCGGCAAGAAGCTCCTCGAGGGACCGCAGCGTCTCGGCGAGCGCTCCCTGGCGTGCGAATGCAGCCTTAGTCGAAATCGCAGTCTGCAGCAGATAAGATAGGGAATCTTCCCCAGGAAACACCCGCAACGCTTCGTTCAATGTCTCTATCGCGCGATCGAATTCGCGGGAGTCCAGCAAAGCGCGCGCTTCATGGGTAGCCTGCTTTAGCCTCTCTGTCCGGTGTTGGGAGGCAAGTTCCTCCTGTGCGTAAGAGAGCAGGTCGCGCACCTCGGCTGTCTCGGGAAACTCCAGAGCAAGCTGTTCAAGAAGCTGCGCTGCCTCAGCCAGCCGTTTGTTCCGCAGCAGGTCTTTGGCCCCGGCGATGCCGGCCATCAGGCGCTGCCGCCGTTCGTGGACCGACTTGTCCAATCTGACCCGCCCCAGCAGCTCGGCCAAGTCGCGCGATTCCGGGTAATCCGGCTGCAGTTCCAACAACAAGGTGATCGCTTCGTCGAAGCTCTGGAGCATCAGAAGACCCTTCGCGCGGCTGATCCCCTGTTGCAGACGGCGCTCTCGCTCGCGGGACGCCATCTCCCGCAGCACTTCCTCCATGAGCAAGGTCGCTTTGGCGTTTTGCGGATCCAGCCGCAGAGCCTCAGTCGCGTTCTGGTACGCCCCAGTGAGATTTTTCAGGTCAAGCGCGCGCTGCGCCTCCTCCAGCAGAATCCGCGCCTTCTGAGCCTGCTCCATGGCGGCCCGCGCCTGCTGGATCACGGTTTGTATATCAAGATTCGACGTGTCGAGTCGCCGCGCCGACTCGAAGCTTTCTATAGCCGCCTCGTAATCCTGCTCCGCCATTTTCTCGTGGCCGGTCTTCAGTAGACCCTCCACGCGCGCGCGGACCGCTTTCCTTTGCGCCTTCGCCTGCAACATCTCATGGAGTTCGCGTGCCTTCGCGTTTCCGGGATCACCCCGCAGAATTTCCCGAACCAGCGCCTGGGCCGCATCCACCTGTCCCCGCGTCGCCAGGTCCTTAGCGTTCACCAGCAGCTCGGCATCGTGCCCCTTTTGCAGTTCGAGCAAGATTGGCTGGAGATCGAATTGCACATCTTCCAGCGATTGGTAACGCAGATCGCGTTCCTTATAGAGGAGCCGTAGGACGACCGGTTCCAGCCCCTTTGGACAATCCGGACAAAGCTCGCGAATAGGCCGCGGCTGTGCTCGCAGGATCTTGCCTATTACACCCGCCGGTTCGGCCGCGTCGAAGGGATGCGTTCCGGCCAGGAGTTCGTAGAAAATCAGGCCATAGGAAAAAATGTCACACAGGTTGTCTGCGGCCGTGCCCTCCCACTGCTCAGGAGCCATGTAACGGAAAGTCCCGATCGTCGTACCCTGAGGAGTCAGCCGCGGGCCAGTCGCCTGCGTCAGCAGCGCGATGCCAAAATCCATGATCTTCACGTTGCCATCGGAGAGCAGCATGATATTCGCTGGCTTTACGTCACGGTGAATAACACCGTGCAAGTGAGCGTAATTCAGCCCTTCGGCTACCTGCGACATGATCCGCACCTTTTGCAGAATGGTGAG
>Ga0335077_10001192_pt1 | contig 30607 bp, 36 predicted proteins | sample Lox_Sample_31_FD_207151 | JGI IMG/M metagenome (GOLD analysis project Ga0335077, IMG submission 207151) | Soil microbial communities from Loxahatchee National Wildlife Refuge, Florida, United States - Lox_Sample_3.1 | ecosystem: Environmental > Terrestrial > Soil > Wetlands | place: USA... | reverse complement strand
CCCTTGGAATGTGAGGTTCGCAGAACCACGTTTGGCATCATCCGGTGCGCTCAATATAATGGCACTGCGCCGACCGCTGGAGTGCCCGTGTCCGCATACCCGCGTTTCGATTCGCCGAGCGCCGTGGGCCGCGCGATGTTCGCCGTGGCCACGGTCGTCACGGCGCTGCTGGGCGTCCTCGGCGACGGGCGCTGGCTGGCCGCCTCCGGCGCGTTCGGCATCGCCTGGTGGGCCTGGGACTTCGTCTGGGAGAGCGTGCTCGGGCCGCTCGGCGGCCTGGCCACGGGCGTCCTCGGCGGTAGCGCCGCGGTCGAGGACCCGCCGGACCTCACCCTGGACGACACGATCCGGCTGCTGGAGAGCCACCTCGCCGCCGACGGCGTCCCGCGCCACGTGCAGATCCAGTCGGCGCTGCGCCTCTCGGAGATCTACCGGCTGAGCCGCAACGATCCGGCGAGGGCCGACGCGGTGCTGCAGCGCGTCCGGGAGCGCTGGCCCGACGCGCCGGAACTGAAGGCCCGCTGACGCCGCCTGCCGAAAGAAGAAGGCCGGCGCCCGGGAGCGTCGGCCTCGTGCCTCGGTCGAGCGGAGCCGGCTAGGCCTTCGGCGCCATCTGCTCGTCACGCTCCGCGACCATGCCCCGCAACTCCTTGCTGGGCTTGAACACCGGCACCGGGCGGGCGGCGACCTCCACCGGGTCTCCGGTGCGCGGGTTGCGCGCCATCCGGGTCTTCCGGCTGCGGATCTTGAAGGTGCCGAACCCGCGTATCTCGATGTTCTTCTGCTCGGCGAGCGCGTCCTTCACGGCGTCGAGGAAGCTGTCGACGACGCGGGCACAGTCCTTCTTGCTGATCATCGGGCCGGCCGTGCGCGCGATCTGCGCGGTGACCCGCTCAACCAGGTCGGCCTTGGTCATCAGCTCCTCCCGAATCCGCAGGGTGGCCCCCACAGGGGGCACGGGAGGGCTAATGTGAAAGCTTACTCGTTTAATGTCAAGGGGTTGAGGACATCAAGCGCACAAACTCCGCGAAGTGATGCCTGGCGTCGTGCGGTCCGGGGCTCGCCTCGGGGTGGTATTGGACCGCGAAGATGGGCAATTCGCGGTGCCGGACGCCTTCCACGGTGTGGTCATTGAGGTTACGGTGCGTGACCTCCAAAGCCGGGGCCCCGGGGACCTCGGCCGTGCCACTCTCCCCCTCGACCGCAAAGCCGTGGTTCTGGGAGGTGATGAGCACCCGGCCGGTCGCCAGCTCGCGGACGGGGTGGTTGCCGCCGCGGTGCCCGTAGGGGAGCTTGACCGTGCGGGCGCCGAAGGCGAGGCCCAAGAGCTGATGCCCGAGGCAGATACCGAAGACGGGGGTTCCGCTGGCGGCCAGGTCGCGGAGAATCGGCGGGCTGTAGGCGACGGCCGCCGGGTCGCCCGGGCCGTTGGAGAGGAAGATCCCGTCCGGCTTCCGCTCGAGGACCGCCGCCGCCGGCGTGTGGCTCGGGACGATCGTCACCTGGCAGCCGGCGGCCACGAGCAGCCGCACGATGTTCTGCTTCATCCCGTAGTCGTAGGCGACCACCTTGAAGCGCGCGTCGTCCGGGCCCACGGTGTCCCACGCCTCGCGCGTGACGCGGGACGCCAGGTCCAGGCCCTCCATCCGCGGCGAAGCGGCGAGGACCCGGCGGGCCTCCTCCGACGGCTCGTCGCCGGTCGCGACCACGCCCTGCATCGCGCCCTTTTCCCTGATGTGCCGTGTCAGGCGCCGGGTGTCGATCTCCGAGACGATGGGGATGTCGAATCCGCCGAGCCAGTCGCCCAGCCGGCCGCTGGAGCGCCAGGACGACGCCACGCGCGACAGCTCGCGCACGACGACGCCGGCCACCCTCGGCCGCGGCGATTCGAGATCCTCCTGGTTGATGCCGTAGTTCCCGATCATCGGGGCGGTCATCGTCACGATCTGGCCGGCGTACGACGGGTCGGTGAAGACCTCTTGGTAGCCGCTCAGGTTGGTGGTGAAGACCACCTCGGCCGCCTGGGCGTCAAACGGGGCGCTCGTCGCGCCCCGATAGCAGGTGTCGTCTTCGAGCAGGAGGTACGCCGGCAGCAACCGCTCGCTCACAGCCTCAACGTGCCGGCGGAGACCGACCGGCCGCTGCAGCGTCGGTCGCGCCGCCCGCACGATCCCGAGCGATGGAGGAGTGTCACCGTGCCGGCGTCGTGGACTTGGCCGGGGCCTTCTGGGCGCCCAGCGGCGGGGCCGGCGCGGGCGTGGTCGCGGAGCTGCTCTCGAGCGGGAGCGGCGCCAGGGGTGCGGGCGCGGCCTGCTGACTCGGCTGGTTCTCGAACACCGACCGCGGGGTGGACGATCGCATCGACAGCAGCGAGAGGATGAGGCACAGACCGAGGAAGATGCCCCCGCCCCACCAGCTCGCCTTGGTCAACAGTGTGGCCGCCTGGCGATTGCCGACGAAGGCGTCGGTGCTCGACGCGCCGCCGAACGACGCGGCGAGCCCGCCGCCCTGCCCCGACTGCAGCAACACGGCCGCGGCGAGGACGAAGGCATCCAGGATGAGCAGAATCAGGAAGAAGGTGTACATGGCGGCAGGCAATGTACCTGGGGCGAGAGGGCTTGGTCAACGTGAGAGGTGAGAGGTGAGACGACCAAGTGAGAAGTGAGAGGCAAGGACGTGAGAAGTGAGGCTCACCTCTCCCTCACCTCTCACACCTCGGGCTTCTCACCTCTCACCTCGCCTTCTCACCTCTCACCACCATCGCTCACCGGTCGGGCCGTGGCGTGGCGAGGATCCTCAGCCAGCTCTCCGCCTCCAGACTCGCCCCCCCCACCAGCACCCCATCCAGCTCCTCCTCGGCGAGCAGCGCGGCCGCGTTCTCCGGGTTCACGGAGCCGCCGTAGAGGATCGCGTGCCGCGCGCCCGGGGGAGTGCGCCCGGCCAGCCAGCGCCGGATCGTGCGGTGCACGGCCGCGGCGTCCGACGGCGTCGCGTTGACGCCCGTGCCGATCGCCCACACCGGCTCGTAGGCGATCGCGACGCGCGCGGTGGACGCGGCGTCGAGACCGGCGAGGCCGGCGGTCAACTGGCGCAGCACCACGGCCTCGGTGCTGCCGGCGCGGCGCTCCTCGATCAGCTCGCCCACGCACAGCATCGGCTGGAGCCCCGCGGCCAGCGCGGCGTGCACCTTGCGGCCGGTCTCCGCGTCGGTCTCGCCGAACTTGTGGCGGCGCTCCGAGTGGCCCACCAGGGCCCAGGTGGCGCCGGCGGCAGCGGCGATCGGCGCCGAGATCTCGCCGGTGAAGGCGCCCTTCGCCTCCCAGTGCACATTCTGAACGCCCGCGGCGACGTCGCGCCGGCCCTTGATCTCCTCCACCACGGCGCCGAGCGAGACGGCGGGCGGGAAGAAGACCTGGTCCCGGTCCGGGAGCGGGCGATAGCGCGCGAGGATCTCCCGCACCACCTGCCGCGCCGCGGCCGGCGCGTGGTGCATCTTCCAGTTGGCCGCGAAGAGCAGGCGGCTCATGCGCGGTCGTCGAGTGCCGCGACGCCCGGGAGGACCTTGCCCTCGAGGAACTCGAGCGACGCGCCGCCGCCGGTCGAGACGTGGCTCACCTGGTCGGCGAGCTTCGCCTGCTCGATGGCCGCGGCGGAGTCGCCCCCTCCCACCACCGTGGTGGCGCCCTTCGCCGTGGCGGCGGCCATCGCGCGGGCCACCGCCAGGGTGCCCTGGTCGAACGGCGGCGTCTCGAACACGCCCATCGGGCCGTTCCACACCACCGTCTTCGCGCCGGCCACGATCTCGGCGAATCGCCTGGTCGTCGCGGCGTCGATGTCGTACAGCGCCCAGCCCTCGGGGATCGCGTTCCACGCCACGTCGCGCCGCTCCTGCGCCCTCTCCAGCGACGGGGCGGCCACGCCCCCGCCGGGCAGGACCAGCTTGTCGCCGGCGCGGGTCAGCAGGTCCTTCGCCATCGCGACCCGATCCTCCTCGACGAGGCTCGTGCCGGTCGCCGCGCCCTTCGCGCGGAAGAACGTGTTGGCCATCGCGCCGCCGATGAGGATCCGGTCCACGCGGGGCAGCAGGTTCTGGATGACGTCGATCTTGCCCGAGATCTTCGCGCCGCCCAGGATGGCGACGAACGGCCGCGCCGGCGAGGCCAGCAGCCCGCCCAGGTAGGCCAGCTCTTTCTCCATCAGCAGGCCGGCGACGGCAGGCTTCAGCAGGTGCGCCACCGCCTCGGTGGAGGCGTGGGCCCGGTGGGCCGAGCCGAACGCGTCGTCGACGTAGAAGTCGCCGAGCGCGGCGAACATCCGGGCCGTGGCGGGGTCGTTCTTCTCCTCGCCCGCCTGGAACCGCGTGTTCTCGACCAGGGCGACGGCGCCGCGCGGCAGCACCCGGACCGCCTCGGCCGCCGCCGGCGCGGCCGGGTCCGCGATGAACGTGACCGGCATCCCGAGCAGCGTCTCCAGCACGGGCACGACGGGCTTGAGAGAGTACTTCGGCTCCGGCGTCCCGCCCTTGGGACGCCCGAGGTGCGAGAGCAGCACGATCCTCGCGCCGCGGTCCTTCAGGTCCTCGATGGTCGGGATCGCCGCGCGGATGCGCGTGTCGTCCGTGACCTTCCCGTCCTTGACCGGGACGTTGAAGTCCACGCGCACCAGGGCACGGCGGCCCAGCACCGCCGCCGTGTCCAGGTTCTCGATCGTCTTCTTGGCCATTACATCCTCGCCGCCACCAGCTCCATCAGGTCCACGCAGCGCATCGAGTAGCCCCACTCGTTGTCGTACCACGACGACACCTGCAGCATCGTGCCGTCCACCACGCTGGTGCTCATCGCGTCCACGATGGACGAGAAGGGATTGCCGATGAAGTCGCTCGACACCAGGGGCGCCTCGCACACGTCGAGGACGCCCTTCAGCGGGCCGGCCGCGGCCTTCTTGAACGCCTCGTTGACCTCGGCGGGCGTCGTCGTCTTCTCGACCTGCACGATCAGGTTGACGGACGACACGTCCGCCGTCGGCACGCGCAGCGACACGCCGTCGATCTTGCCCTTCACCTCCGGGATCACCAGCGACGTGGCCTTGGCGGCGCCGGTCGTGGTCGGGATGATGCTCAGCGCGGCCGCGCGCGCCCGCCGTAGGTCCTTGTGCGGGAAGTCGAGCACGTTCTGGTCGTTGGTGTAGGCGTGCACGGTGATCATGTAGCCGCGCACCCAGCCGAACGCGTCGCGCACCACCTTCACCACCGGCACCAGGCAGTTGGTGGTGCAGGACGCGTTGGAGAGCAGGTGGTGCTTCGCCGGGTCGTACTTGTCGTGGTTGACGCCCATCACGATCGTGATGTCCTCGCCCTTGGCGGGCGCGGAGATGATCACCTTCCTGGCGCCGGCGGCGAAATGGCCCGCGGCCTTCTCCTTGTCGGTGAACCGGCCGGTGGACTCCACGACCAGCGTCGCCCCCAGGTCCTTCCACGGGAGCTTCGCGGGCTCCTTCTCCGCCGTCACCGCGATCTTCTTCCCGTTGATCATCAGGTGGTCGGCGCCCGCCGTGACCTCGCCCGGGAACGTGCGGTGCACCGAGTCGTACTTGAACAGGTGGGCCAGGGTCTTGGTATCGGTGATGTCGTTGACGGCGACGATGTCGAGGTTGGTGCGCTTCTGCAGCGCCGCCCGCAATACCAGCCGTCCGATCCGTCCGAACCCGTTGATGCCTACGCGCACTGCCATGTCCAGCTTCCTCCGTCGTTCAGTGGTTCGTCATCCCGGCACCAGCGCGCGGGCGAACGTCACCGCGCCGACCGAAGCCGGGCCCAGGCGAGCGAGCGCCCCGGCCGCAGCGGCCAGCGTCGCGCCCGTCGTCAGCACATCGTCCACCAGCGCCACCCGCAGTCCTGCCAGCGCGGGCCCCGCAGCCGCGAACGCCCCGGCCACGTTCTTCCGCCGGTCCGCCGGGCTGAGCCGGGTCTGGGTCCGGGTCTCCCGGGTGCGCCGCAGCGCTCCCTCCAGCACCGGGACCGCGAGCGCGCGACCCAGCGCCTGCGCGAGGAGCGCCGCCTGGTTGTGGCCCCGCTCCCGCAGCCGCGTCGGCCCGAGCGGCACGGCCACGAGCGCATCGAGCGGCCCCAGCCGCGCGCCGGCGGCGGCGATGTGGTCGGCCATGGGCTCCGCGGCGACCCGCCACCCTCCGTACTTCAGCGCGTGGACCAGGTTCCGCGCCGGGCCCTCGTCCAGCCAGGTCCCCGAGACCGCCCACGCCAGCTCGGCCGGCCACTCCCGGCAGAACGCGCAGTGGGCACCGGCCCCGGCGCCGCGACCCTTCCCGGCCGGCTCGACGGCCTGCAGGCTCCACCGGTCGATCGGCTGCCCGCACCTGCCGCACACCGGCGGTGCGATCTCCCTCAGCCGGTGCCGGCACAGCTCGCAGCAGGCGCCGCGCGCCCCCGTCTGCGGCAGCGGCCGCTCGCATCCCAGGCACGCGCGCGGCAGCGCGAGGGCCTCGATCTCCAGCACCCGCGCCCGCGCCGCGGCCAACATACTACCCGCGAAGCGCATCCTCCACCGCCGCGCGCATGACCGTGACCGGTGCCGGAACACCGAACCACCGCTCGAACGACGCCGCTCCCTGCGCGACCAGCACGCCGCGTCCGTCGGCGGCGGCGATGCCGATCTCCCGGGCGACGCGCACCAGCGCGGTTCCTCCCCGCGCGTACACTAGGTCGAGCACGGCCGCGGGCGCCAGCCGCCTCAGGGTCGCCGCGTCGATCGGCGGTGGATCCCCCTGGTCGAGCCCCAGCGGCGTGGCATTGACGATCAGGTCGGCCGACGACACTTCCCCGATCCCCACACCCGTGACCCCGACGCCCGCTTCCTTCCCCCATGCTGCGAAATCCGCCGCTCGACCGCCGTCCCTGGAGACCACCGCAATCTCCGCGCCGGGCCACCCGTCGGCGACCGCCACGGCGACCGCGCGCGCGGAGCCCCCGGTGCCGAGCACGAGCGCGCGGCGGACGGGGTGCGGTCCCGCGAGCCCGGAGGCCACCGTGCGCACCGCGCTCACGTCGGTATTGTCTCCGGCCAGCGCCGTGTCGTCGGCCCACAGCGTGTTGCACGCCCCGCTGCGGCGGACCGACTCGGAGGGACGATCGAGCAGGCCGGCCGCCGCGCGCTTGAACGGGATCGTGACGTTGAGGCCGCCCCCGGCGCCCACCAGCGCCCGGGCCAGCTCCGGGAAGGCCTCGCGCGACGTGCGCAGGGCGAGGTACGCGGCGTCGAGCCCCAGCGCGGCGATGGCCGCGTTGTGCATGGCCGGCGACAGCGAGTGGCCGACCGGGTCGCCGACCACGGCCAGGAGCCTAGTGGTCGCCCGGATTCGCATCCGCCGGCTTCCCGGGCAGGCGTCCCACCGCGTCGGCCAGCAACGCCTCCAGCCGCTCGAACGTCGCCCGGTACTCGTCGAGGTCGCCACCGAACGGGTCGTCGATCTGCGCGTCCGCCGCCGCGCGGCCGGCGTACTCGCCCAGCAGGTGCGCCTTCCCGGTCCCGCCGAGCGCGACCGCGCGCTCCACGTGGTGCGGGCTCATGCCGAAGATCAGGTCGGCGGACGCCACCAGGTCGGAGGTGATCTGCCGGGCGCGGTGCGCCGACAGGTCGAGGCCGTGCTCGAGCGCGACGAGGTACGCGCCCTCGGACGCGGGCGCGCCGTCCTGGGCCGCCGTGCCCGCCGACGACACCGCGACGTCGGCGCGGCCGCGGGCGCGCAGCAGCCGCCGCGCGATGGCCTCGGCCATCGGACTGCGGCAGATGTTGCCGGTGCAGACGAGCAGGACCTTCACGCTACGCCACCAGCGCCGGCACGATGCTGGCGAGCCGGCCCCGGGCGATGGCGCCCTCGCGCACCAGGCGCGGAGCGCTGCCCGTGCAGTCGATGAGCGTCGAGGGCGGCGAGTCGGGCAGCCGGCCCGCGTCGAGCACCAGGAGGGTGCCCTCCGCGACCGCAGGCGCGAACGTGCGCTCGATGGCCGGCGCCTCCATCAGCGACGGCTGCCCCGGGCGGTTCGCGCTGGTCGAGGTGATCGGCGAGCCGAGGGTCTCGATGAGCTGCGCCGCTCCAGGGTGCGACGTCCACCGGACCGCGACCCCGCCCTCCGGCCCGCGCAGCGCGTCCGGCAGCCGGCCCTCGCCGCCGGGCAGCACGAGCGTGAGCGGCCCCGGCCAGAACGCGGAGGCGAACCGCTCCGCCGCGTCGGTCAGCCGCAGGCCGATGCCTTCGAGCATCCGCCGGTCCGCCACGAGCACCAGGAACGGCTTGCCGGGCTCCCGGCCCTTCAGCGCCGCGAGCCGCTCGACCGCGGCGGTCGCGGTGACCGAGCCGAAGCCGTACACGGTTTCGGTCGGGTACGCGATGAGGCCGCGGCGCGCCAGGTGGGTCACCACCGCGGGCAGCGCCGCGGCCACCTCGGCCGGGGTGCGGTACGCGATCACGCCCGCGCCTCGGCGGCCAGCGCCTCCGCCAGGACGAAGTCCTCGGCCGTGGTGATCTTGAGGTTGCGCGCGCTGCCCGCGACCACGCGCACCGGGTGGCCGAGCCGCTCGCACAACGCGGCGTCGTCGGTCGCGCCCGAGGCGGCGTCGGCGCGCGAGCGCTGGTGCGCCGTCTCGAGCATCGCCCGCGGAAACGCCTGCGGCGTCTGCACCGAGACCAGGCGCTCGCGCGGCACCGTCCGCACCACCAGGCCGGCGGTATCCGTCTCCTTCACCGTGTCCGAGACCGGCAGGCCGGGCACGGCGGCAGCCCCCAGCTCGGCCACCGCCAGCACGCGGTCGATCAGCTCGCGCTCGACGAACGGCCGCGCCGCGTCGTGCACCAGCACCAGCGACGGACCTCGGGGCAGCTTCGCCAGGCCGTTGGCGACGGACTGCTGGCGGTGCTCGCCGCCCCCGGTCACGAGCAGGCGGTCGGACAGCAGCGCCCGCAGCCACTCGGGCGGCGACGCCGCGTGTTCCGGCGGGAGGACCACGACGATGGGGCCCACGCGGGGATGCTGCGCGAAGGGGCGAATGGCCCTGAGCAGGATGGGGACGCCGCCGATCGGGCGGAACTGCTTGAGCTCCCCCGCGTCGGGCCCGGCCGCCTGAGCGCGGACGCCGCGCCCGGCGGCGACGATCACCGCACCGGTGTCAGGCGGCAAGCCGATGGGCCAGCTCCCCCAGGTGCTCGACGCGCACCAGCTCCAGGCCGCCGGGCGACGCCTGCCTCAGCCCGGTGCGCGAGCCGACGAACGCGCGGCGGAAGCCGTGGCGCGCCGCTTCGGCGAGCCGCCGGTCCACGCTCGCCACGGCCCGCACCTCGCCGCCCAGGCCCACCTCGCCGAGGAACAGCGCATCGGCCGGCAGGGCGCGGTCGCGCACGCTGGAGATCAGCGCGGCCACCACCGCCAGGTCGCCCGAGGGCTCGCTCAGCCGCACGCCGCCGGTGACGTTCACGAACACGTCGAGATCGCCGAACGGCAGGCCGGCGCGCCGCTCCAGGACCGCGAGCAGCACGGCGAGCCGGCGGTGGTCCACGCCGGCGCTCACCCGCTGCGGCGTCCCGAAGCCCGCCCGCGAGGCCAGCGCCTGGATCTCCACCAGCAGCGGCCGCGTGCCTTCCATCAGGGCGGTCACCGCGCTGCCGGAGATGCCCTCGTGCCGCGCCGCGAGGAACGCCGCGGAGGGGTTCGCCACCGGGAGCAGTCCCGCCGAGGTCATCTCGAACACGCCGATCTCGTCCACGCCGCCGAACCGGTTCTTGGTCGCGCGCAGGATGCGGTGGTCCAGCGCACCCTCGCCCTCGAAGTAGAGCACGGTGTCCACGATGTGCTCGAGCGTCTTGGGGCCCGCGATCCCGCCGCCCTTGGTCACGTGGCCCACCAGCAGCACCGCCGGACCCGACTCCTTCGCGAAACGCATCAGCCGGCCCGCGCACTCGCGCACCTGGCCGACGTTGCCGGGCGCACCCTCGAGGTCCGCCGTGTAGGCCGTCTGGATGGAGTCCACGACCACGACGCGCGCGCCCACGCGCACGGCCTGCTCGATCACCCGCTCCAGCGCGGTCTCCGCCAGGACGTGCACGCGGCCCGCGGGCTCCTCCAGCCGGTCGGCCCGGAGCCGCACCTGCTCGGGCGACTCCTCGCCGCTCGCGTACAGCGTGGGCACGCCGGCGGCCTCGAGTCGCGCCGCCACCTGGAGGAGCAGCGTGGATTTCCCGATGCCCGGCTCGCCGCCCACCAGGACCAGCGAGCCGGGGACGATCCCGCCGCCCAGCACGTAGTCGAACTCGGCGAGGCCGGTCTTGTAGCGCGGCATCGCGTCCGCCGCGATGTCGTCCAGCCGCACCGGCTCCGGTCCGCCGCCCGAGCGGCCGCCGCCGGCGGCGCTGCGCGCGCGGGGGTGCGGCTTCGCGGCCGCCTCCTCGACCAGGCTGTTCCACGCCTGGCAGGCCTCGCACCGCCCGGTCCACTTCGGCTGCTCGGCCCCGCACTCGGTGCAGCGGAAGACCGAGCGGGCCTTAGCGGCCATTCCCGCCGTCTCCGTTCTCGCGGGCGCTGTAGTTGTCGAACCGGGTGTACGCCTTGTGGAAGTGGAGCTTGATGGTGCCGGTGGGGCCGTTGCGCTGCTTGCCGATGATGACCTCGGCCTGGCCCTCGATGTTCTCGCCGGTCTTGGGGTCCTGCGTCCCCGAGTACATCTCCTCGCGATAGATGAACAGCACCACGTCGGCGTCCTGCTCGATCGCGCCCGACTCGCGCAGGTCGGAGAGCTGCGGCCGCCGGTGCTCCCCGCCCCGCTGCTCCGGCGCGCGCGACAGCTGCGACAGCGCGAGGATCGGGACGTCGAGCTCCTTCGCCAGCGCCTTGAGCGCGCGCGAGATCGCGCTGATCTCCTGCACGCGGTTCTCCGCCTGCTCCGGCGAGCGCATCAGCTGCAGATAGTCCACGATGATCAGCCCGACGTTGTGCTCGGCCTTGATGCGCCGCGCCTTGGACCGCAGCTCCAGCGGGGTGAGCGCCGCGCTGTCGTCGATCCAGATCGGCGCCGACGAGAGGATGCCGGCGGCGCGCGCCAGCAGCGCGTAGTCGGCGTCCTTGAGCATGCCCTGGCGGAGGCGGTGCGCGTCCACCCGCGCCTCGCTGGTCAGCAAGCGCTGGACCAGCTGCGCCTTCGCCATCTCGAGGCTGAACACCGCCACCGGAATGCCCTTCTCGATCGCGGCGTGCTGCGCGACGTTGAGGCACAGCGCCGTCTTCCCCATGCTCGGCCGCGCCGCGATGATCACCAGGTCCGCGTTCTGGAACCCCGCCGTCCTGTCGTCCAAGTCTGCGAAGCCCGACGGCACGCCGGTAATCGATTGTCCGCCGGCGTGGAGCGATTCGATGCGCTCCATCGTCGGCCACAGCAGTTCCTTGAGGCGGACGAAGCCCTCGGTCTTGCGGGTCTCCGACACCAGGAAGATCCGCTGCTCGGCGCTGTCGAGGACCTCGTCGGCCAGCCGCTTGGCCTCGTAGGCCTCCTGCACGATCCCGGTCGCCGCCTCGATGAGCCGCCGCAGCAGCGCCTTGTCGCGGACGATCTTGGCGTGGTAGTCGATGTTGGCGGCGGTGGGCACGACGTCGAGCAGGTAGGACAGGTACTCGATGCCGCCGACGGCCTCCAGCTCGCCCCGGCGGTCCACCTCGTCGCGCAGGGTGACCGGGTCGATGACGCCGCCGCGCTCGACGATCCCGTGCATCGCGCGGAACAGCCGGCGGTGGCCCTCGCGGTGGAACATCGCGTCGTCGAGGAGCTCCACCCCCCGGAGCGCCGCGTCGGCATCCAGCAGCATCGCGCCGAGGACCGCCTGCTCGGCCTCGGCGCTGTAGGGAGGCTGGCGGCCGCCGAAGACGTCAGGCGCCGTCGCCATCGTAGATCCGGCGTGCGATACGGATGTCATCCCAAGTCGGACGCTTCCAGTGCGGGTTGCGCAGCAGCGCCGCCGGGTGATAGGTGACGATCAGCGGGATGCCGCGGTAGCGGTGCAGCTTGCCCCGCAGCTCGCCCAGCGACGCGGTCACGCCCAGCAGCGCGTGCGCGGCCGGGCGCCCCATCGCCAGGATCACCCGCGGCCCGATCAGCTCCAGCTGCCGATGGAGATACGGCGAACAGGCCGCGACTTCAAGCGGCTCGGGGTCGCGGTTCTCGGGCGGCCGGCACTTGAGCACGTTGCAGATGAACACGTCCTCGCGGCGGAAGCCGATCGCCTTGAGGATGTCGTCGAGCAGCTTGCCGGCGCGCCCCACGAACGGTCGCCCCGTCTCGTCCTCCGTGGCCCCGGGTGCCTCGCCCACCACCACTAGGCCCGCCTTCGGGTCGCCTTCCCCGGGCACGCTGTGCCGGCGGCTGTGGCCGAGGGCGCACTTGCGGCAGGCGTCGACGACCGGCACCAGGGCCTCGAGCGTGGCCAGCTGGCGGAGCGGGTCGGCGGCGAACAGGTCGTCGCCGGCGGCGGGGGCTTCCGCCACGATGCCGGCGGGAATCGCGGCCGGAGTCTTGCCCTTCGCCGGTGCCGCCATCCGGTCTGGGGCCGGAGCCGCCGCCTCGGCGGGAGCCCGTCCCGCGGTCGGAGCCTGCGGCCGACGCGCTCCAGCTGAGCCCGCGGCTGCCGCCTCGCGACTGACCACCACTGATGGAGTCGGCGTCTCGGAACTGCTCTGTTCTGACCGCTCGATCCCGGGCAGAACGACGTCCGTCTCGCCCAGCTCGATCAGCTGTTGGAGGTAGCGTCTGCGGGCATCATCCACGCCTGGAAAGTAACCTCTGCACGCGGTCGAGGATGGCGGCCGCGGCCTCGTCCTTCGACATCAGGGGGAGCGCCTCCGCGCCGTCTCGCGCGACCAGCGTCACGCGGTTGGTGGGCACCTCGGGGCCGGCGCCCGGCTCGGTCGCGTCGTTCGCGACCACCAGGTCCAGCTGCTTGGCCTCGAGCTTGGCGCGCGCCGCGGCGATCACGTCGTCGGTCTCGAGCGCGAAGCCGACCACGACCGCACCCCTCTTCCGCCGCGCCGCCGTCCCGGCCAGCACGTCGTCGGTAGGCTCGAGGTCGAGGCGGAGCGCGCCGTCGCTGCGCCGCAGCTTCTGGCCCAGCGCCCTCGCGGGCCGGTAGTCGGCCGGCGCGGCGGCCATCAGCAGGAGGTCGGCCAGGGGGAGCGCATCGCCGACCGCGGCCTTCAGGTCGGCGGTGGATTCCACCCGCACGACCTCGACGCCGGGCGGGGGCTCGAGCCCCGACGGGCCGCTGACCAGCGTGACCTCGGCTCCGCGCAGCCACGCCTCGCGCGCCAGTGCGTAGCCCATGCGTCCGCTGGAGCGGTTGGTGACGACCCGCACCGGGTCCAGGCGCTCGCGGGTCGGTCCCGCGGTGACGAGCACCCGGGCGCCGGCCCACGGCGCGGCGCTCCGCAGCAGCCGCTCGACGTGAGCGACGATGGCCTCGGGCTCCACCATCCGGCCCGGGCCTTCGCCCTCGCCGCGGGCGAGGGCGCCGGTGTCGGGGCCCAGCACATGCGCCCCGCGCGCGCGCAGCAGGGCGAGGTTGGACTGGGTTTCGGGGTGGGCGTACATCCGGTCGTTCATCGCGGGGGCGAGCAGCAGCGGCGCGCGGCGCGCCAGCAGCAGCGCGGTGAGGAAGTCGTCGGCCATGCCCTGGGCCACGCGGGCCACCAGGTGCGCCGTGGCGGGGGCGACCACGATCAGCTCGGCTTCCCGCCCGAGCCGCACGTGCTCGAGCGAGCGGCCGGGCTGCCACAGCGAGGTGACCACCGGCCGGCCGGTGAGCGCCTCGAACGTCACGGGTCCGACGAACTCGGCCGCCGCGGCCGTCAGCACCGCGTCGACCGTCGCGCCGGCCTCGGTGAGGCGGCGCGCGACGATGCAGGACTTGTACGCGGCGATGCCGCCCGACACGCCGAGAACGACGTGCCGGCCGGCGACCCGGGTCACGCCTCCTGCCTGCGCCGCCGGGTGATCTTGTACTTCAGGTCCCCCGACGACAGCTCCTCGAGCGACGTCGTGGTGAGCTTCTTCTCCCGCTCGACGGTGCGTTCCTTGGGGAAGTCGTTCACGAAGCGGGCGAACTTCGCGGCCACCAGCACGCCGATGTACTTGTTGCCCGCCTGATGCGCGATCTCCGTGGGCGTGAACACCCGCATCCTACGCCTCCTTGACGTCACCCAGCCGGTCGGCCAGCGCCCCGATGTCCCGGCCCAGCTGGGCCAGCTCGTCCACCAGATCGGGGTTTCGGCGCGGCCGGCGGTTTTCCGCGTCGAGAATGGCGGCCACTTCGGCGACCGCCTCGGTTCGGTCAGCGTTGACGACGACGTAATCGTAGTCCAGCGCCTCGCTCAGCTCGGCGACGGCGGTCCGCAGCCTGGCGCCCAGCGTCGCAGCGCGGGTCCCCGTGGGGCCCCCCAGGCGCTGCAACAGCTCCTCGGCCGACGGCGGCACCACGAACACCAGCACCGCGTCCGGATAGCACTGTCGAACGGCACGCGCACCGCGGGTCTCGATGTCCAGCACGACGTGGCGCCCCGAGGCGAGGACCTTGTCGATCTCCGACTTGAGGGTGCCGTAGCGCTCGCCGCTGTACTCGGCCCACTCCAGGAACTCCCCGGCGCGGACCCGCCGCTCGAACTCCTCGCGCGAGAGGAAATGGTAGTCCACCCCGTCGCGCTCCTTGGGCCGCGGCGCGCGGGTGGTGGCGGAGACCGAGTAGCCCACGTCCTCGCGAGCGGTCACCAGCGCGTAGGCGATGGTGGTCTTGCCGCCGCCCGACGGGGCCGAGAGCACCAGCGGATACGGCTTCACTCGAGGTTCTCGACCTGCTCGCGCAGCTTCTCCAGCTCGGTCTTCATCACGATGACGGCCTCGGCGATGGTCGCGTCGTTCGCCTTCGAGCCCATCGTGTTGACCTCGCGCCCGGCCTCCTGCAGCAGGAAGCCGAGCCGGCGGCCCACCGCCGGCTCCGCGCCGTCGAGGGCCTGGCGCATCGCGTCCAGGTGCGTCGCGAAGCGCACCAGCTCCTCGGTGATGTCCAGGCGGTCCGCGATGATCGCGATCTCCTTCGCCAGCCGCTCGGGCTCGAGGGCCACGCCGCCGGCGAGCGTCTTCACCGCCGCGGCCAGCCGCTCGCTCTCCCGCACCAGCCGGCCCGGCGCCGCCTCGCCCACCCGGCGCCCGAGCGCCGCCAGCGCGTCGAGGCGGCGCAGCAGGTCGGCCCCCAGGGCCCGGCCCTCCTGCTCCCGGGTCGTCACGCAGGCTTCGGCCGCGCGGTCGAGCACGGCCTCGACGCCGCCCGTGTCGGGCCCGGCGTCCCCCCGCGCCACCCGGACCACCTCGGGCAGGCGCGCCAGCGACGCCAGATCGAGGTCGCCCTTCACGCCCAGCTCGCGGCCCAGCGCGCGCAGCGCCGCGACCAGGGCCCGCGCGCGCTCGGTGTCCACCTCCACCGTCTCGCTCTGCGGCGGCGCCTCCAGCCAGTGCCCCGCGACCGTGACGTGGCCCCGCTGGAAGTGCGCCCGCAGCCGCTCGCGCAGCTCCCCCTCGCGATCGGCCAGCTCCGCCGGCACCCTGAGCTGCACGCTCAGGTGCCGGTGGTTCACGGAGCGGATCTCGATCCGGAGCCGGCCGCCGGCCACTGCGCCCTCGGCGGCCCCGAACCCGGTCATGCTCCTCGCGCTCACGCCGCGGCTGTCCCGGTCAAGCCTTGTAAGATAGCCCCGAGGGCCTAGTTGGTGAACTCCCAGCGCACGCCGTACCGCTGCGCCACCGGCGGCATCGGCACGCCGGGGATCAGGGCGTACTGCTCGTTCCGCGCATTGCGCAGCGTCCAGAACAGCGCCGCGCCCAGCAGCCGCATCTCCGCGCGCCAGTCGAACACCATCGCCCCCGGCAGCCGCACCGGCGCCCCGCTCCCGTCCACGCCCATCGCCCCGTGGCTCCACGACTCCACGCCCACCTCCGCCGTGAAGTCGAAGGCGTTGCGTCGCAGGATCGGCAGCAGGCGCGAGCGGAACGTGGCCGTCATCCGCGCATGGTGCGGCGGCTCGTACGCCGAGGTCACGGGATCGAGCGGATGCCGGTACCAGCCGGCCAGCGTCAGGGACAGCGCCGGCCGGAGCGCGAAGCTCGCCGTCACCGTCCGGACCGGGAGGCTCGAATACGCCGGCACCACGCTGTCGAACACCCCGTACACCGGGGCGGCGAACCCGCCGTGCCGGGTGTAGGTGAGGTCGAGATCCGCGAAGGCGCTGGTGAGCGCGACGCCGCCGGAGACGTCGGTCACCCGCTGCACCGTGTCGGCGAGCACGGCCGGCTCGGCCACCGCCCGGCGCATCCGCGCCGCGCCGTGCAGCGCCAGGGCCCGCCACGGCCGCAGCTCGGCGCCGAGCGAACCGTCGAGGGAGTGGCGGGCGCCGGTGTGGGTGCGGAGGTCCACGTCGCCCGACACCGTGAGCGCGCTGAACGGGGAGACCGCAGCCCGGAGCCGGAACTCGAACGGCGTGCTGGAGTCCCTCACGCGGCTGGTGAGCTCGCCGGACCATCGCTCCGCCCGGTAGCCCACGATCGCCGCCCCCTGCAGCTCGTTGCGGGCCAGCGCCGCCACGGAGTCGGTGTAGGAGGTGCTGCCGGCCAGCGCGTCGAACCGGAGCCCGAGGCCGTCGTCCCGCGTCGCCGCGTAGCCGCGGAGGAACAGATCGGTCCGGTGCGCGCCGGGGTTCGGAATCGTGTCGCTGGCTCCCGAGGGCAGCGTGACGGCGAACGCGTCGCGGTTAGTCGTCATGCTGATGGCCTGGTATTCCACGCCGAGCCGGGACGACGGGCTCCACGATCCCTTGGCCCACACCGTGATGTCGTTCGTGTGCCCGGAGGAGGAGTTGCTGGCCGCGGTCCCGAGGAACTCGACGCCTACGCCCACGCCCGCCCCGCCCCTCCAGCGGTTGAGATAGCGGATGCGATAGGTGTTGGTGCTGGCGTCCCCGGTGGCGAACGAGGTCTCGGTGCGGGGCCGGGGCACCAGCTGCGCGTCCGAGAACAGGTACACCCGCACCACCGTGGGCAGCACCTCGACCTCGACCCGCTGCACGAAGCCGAGGCCGTACTGGGAGAGATCGATGCCGGCGCTGTCGCGGCCCAGCGGATCGATCGCGAACCCGTCCCAGAACAGCTCCACGGACGCGGCGCCCTGCCCGGCGTAGTGCAGCGCTTCGGGTCGCCCGAACCACCCGGCCCTCACCAGGAAGACGCCGGGGACCTTCTGCAGCAGCTCGCCCAGGTTGAGCGCCCCGCTGAACCACAGCGCGTCGCGGTCGAACACGATGCGTCCGTTCCTGGGCAGCGGACCGGGCGGCGCACCGAGGCGCGGGAGCTGGGGGAGGAAGCTGTCGGGGCGGAGCGAATCGGGCACGGGCGTGGTGTCGGCCCGCGCTGCACCGGCGGTCGTGTCCGCCCGGTTGCCGGGTGCCACCGCGTGCGTCGTGTCGGCCGGGGCCGGGCGGGCGGGCGGAGGGTTCTGGGCAGCGGCGCCGGTCGCCAGGAGCAGCGCCGCGAGCGCGACTGTGGGGCCGCGAGGCGTCACGTCAGCCGGCGCGCCCCAGCAGGAACTCCACGAACAGGCGGGTCGGCACGCCGCTCGGTCCCTTGGGGAGCGGCGGCGCGTCGGCCTCCGAATAGGCCGTGCCGGCCACGTCGAGGTGCACCCACGGATAGCCCTCCGCGAACTCGCGCAGGAACCAGCCCGCGGTGATGGTGCCCGCCGGCCGCCCGCCGGAGTTCTTGACGTCGGCGATGTCCGATTTGTTATGCTCGCGGTACTCGTCGAGCATCGGCAGCGGCCACACCCGCTCCCCCGCCCGGTCGCCGGCGCGCCGCACCTCCTCGATCAGCGCCTCGTCCGTCCCCATCACGGCGCTGGCGGCGTGGCCCAGGGCGATCACCACGGCGCCGGTGAGCGTCGCGGCGTCCAGCACCGCGGCCGGCTTGAAGCGGCGCACGTACGAAAGGGCGTCGGCCAGCACGAGCCGCCCCTCCGCGTCGGTGTTGACGATCTCGACGTGCTTGCCCGAGTGGCTCTTCACCACGTCGGACGGCCGCACCGCCGAGCCGCTCGGCATGTTGTCGGTCGAAGGGACGACGCCGACGGCGTTGAGCTTCGGCTTGAGGCGGCCCAGGGCCTCGAACGCGCCCAGCACGGCCGCGGCACCCGACATGTCGTATTTCATCTCGTCCATCTGCGCCGCCGGCTTGATCGAGATGCCGCCGGTGTCGAACGTGATGCCCTTGCCCACCAGCGCGACCGGCGCCGCGTCGCCCGCGCCCCGGTATTCGAGCACGATGAACCGCGGCTCCGTCGTGCTGCCCTGTGCGACCGCCAGCAGCGCCCCCATGCCTTCCTGTCGCATCTGCTCCCGGTCCAGGACCGTCACGGCGAAGCCGTAGGCCGCGGCGAGCTGGCGCGCGGTGTCCGCCAGCAGCGAGGGGGTGCACTGGTTGGGGGGCAGGAACTGGAGCCGCCGCGCCAGCGCGTGGCCTTCGGCCGCCGCCTGGCCGACGGCGAAGCCGCGCTGCGCCTCGGCTGCCTCGCCGGGTTCGACGACCACGGTCAGGTCCGTGACGGGCGGCCGCCGGTCCGGCGCCGGCGTCTTCAGCTCGTCGAACTGCCAGGCGCCCTGCGCCAGTCCCTCGAGGGCCGCCTGCGCGAAATCGGCCGCGCCCACGCCGGGGCGCAGGGCGGCCGGCATCGCGAACGCGAAGGCGCCGGTGCCGAAAGAGCGCGCGCGCCGCGCGGCCACCGCGGCCGCGCGCCGGATCGCGTTGCGGAACGCCGCGGCCCGTGCGAGCCCGCCCGCCAGCGGCAGCTCCTCCGGCTTCCCGACCCCCACCAGCAGCACGCGCTGCGGCGAGGCCGGCACGTAGAGCAGCGCGGTCTCGTCGCGCGCGCCGGTGAAGTCCCCGGCCCAGACGCGGGCGAGCATCCCGCCGGTGCGCTCGTCCAAGCCCGCCAGGGCGGCGGGCGGCGTCTTGTCGAGCTTCGGCACGGCCACCGCCAGGACCGGCACGCCGGCCGCTTCGACCGTCGAGGCGAGGAGCGTGTAGTTCATCCGAGGTGGCCGATGATCTGGTCCGCGAAGGTGGAGGTCGAGACCTCGGTGGCGCCCTCCATCTGGCGGGCGAGGTCGTACGTCACGCGCTTGGCGCTGATGGCGCCCTGCAGTCCGGTCACGATGGACGTCGCGACGTCGTCCCAGCCCAGGTGCTCGAACAGCATCACGCCCGAGAGGATGACGCTGCCCGGGTTGATCTTGTCCTGGTCGGCGTACTTGGGTGCCGTGCCGTGCGTGGCCTCGAACACCGCATACCCGTCCCCGATGTTGGCGCCGGGCGCCATCCCCAGGCCGCCCACCTGGGCCGCGCAGGCGTCGGACAGGAAGTCGCCGTCCAGGTTGGGCGTGGCGAGCACCGCGTATTCCTTCGGCCGCAGCAGCACCTGCTGGAACATGCTGTCGGCGATCCGGTCCTTGATGATCACCTTCCCGCCGGCATCGCCCTTGAGGTCGGACTCGGGCACGGTCTCCTTCCCGTACTTCTCCCGCGCCAGCTCGTAGCCCCAGTCGCGGAACGCGCCCTCGGTGAACTTCATGATGTTGCCCTTGTGGACCAGCGTGACCGACTGGCGGTGCCGGTCGATCGCGTGCTGGATCGCCCGCGCCACCAGGCGCTTGGACCCGAACTCGCTGATCGGCTTGATGCCGAGCGCGCTCTTCTCCCGCACGCTCGCCTTGAACTCCGTCACCAGGAAGTCCCGGAGCCGCGTCGCCTCCCTGGAGCCGGCCTGGTACTCGATGCCGGCGTACACGTCCTCGGTGTTCTCGCGGAAGATGACCACGTCGAGGTCCTGCGGCCGCTTGACCGGCGAGGGGACGCCGTCGAAGTAGCGGACCGGCCGCACGCAGGCGTAGAGGTCCAGCAGCTGGCGCAGCGCGACGTTGAGCGAGCGGATCCCGCCGCCGACCGGCGTCGTGAGCGGGCCCTTGATGCCCACGCGGTAGCGCTTGAGGGTCTCGAGGGTGGCTTCGGGGAGCCAGCTCCCGGTCTCCTTGAACGCCTTCTCGCCCGCGAGCATTTCCACCCACTCGACCCGCCGCTTGCCGGCCGAGGCCTTGGCGATGGCGGCGTCGAACACCCGCCGCGAGGCCCGCCAGATGTCCCGCCCGGTGCCGTCGCCCTCGATGAAGGGGATCACCGGGTCGCTCGGGATCACGTACTTCCCGTCGCGATAGCTGATCGGCGTGCCTTGTTGCGTACCGGGCATCCTGTGGCTCCTCGGCTCGTCTGGAAGTGGACTCGAACGGGGTTGAGGGACAACCTCAACGGGAGCAGGCAAACGTAATTGGGGAAACGTCTTAGGGCAACCGGGCTTGAGCAGCTTGTCAGCCCGTCGCCTGTACCGTCAGGCGCGCGGGCGCGTCAGGACGCGTGGTCGGCCGGGTAGTGGAACTTGTGGAGGAGCCGGTGGACGGCGGGAGCTGCCAGGATGGCGGCGGTCACGAGGAAGACCAGCCCGGCGTAGAGCGCGTAGCAGCCCGCGAACAGCTTGCCGCCCGCCGTCTGCGGGCTCTCGACCGGCCCCATGCCGCCCAGGAGCATCGCGGCGTTGAGGAAGGCGTCGCGCCAGGCCAGGCCCTCGTAGCGGGCGTAGCCGACCATGCCGATCAACAGGGAGACGGCGACGAAGCCTGCGGCGATCGCGAGATGCCGCAGCATGCGCCGCAGGAAGTGGCGGCGCGAGATGGGTGGATGGTGCCGCGGTTCGTACACGTCGGTCGCTCGCTGCGGGATCGGGCTGCGGGAATCGGGCCGCCGCGAGTATGGCGGGTCGGGGACCGGGGCCGCAAGTGGCGACCCACGGCCCCCCGGCGGCGGCAGATCCCCCCTTGGGTCTGCTCGACCGCCTTCCTCTCCCGCGCGGGCTACGGCGCGCCGGCCGCCGCCTCGTCGAGGCACGCGATGGCCTCGTCGAAGCTGCCGGCCGGGAGTCCCTCCCGGCTCATCCGGCGCGCCATGGCCTCGAGAGCGGAGCGCTGCTCTTCGCGCGCCTCCCTCGTCCGATACGGCTCCGGGTCCCAGAACGGTTCCGCCAGCACGTCCGGCAGCGGCGGGAGACCCCTGGCCCCACCGCTCGGGTCGTGCGGCGTCGTGGCTTCGCCCCGCGTCTCGGATCGCATGGCATCCGTCTCCGGGCTTGACCATATTATCTGCTGGCGCCTATTATGTGCTATCGCCTTATAGCGCGCAAGAGCCTAATAGCTAGATTGGTGGGGACGAGGCATCGCGAAATGGGAGTCCGGCTCAACCTTATGGGGCTGCTGCGGACGCGGGGGCTGACCCGCTACGCCTTGGCGAAGGCGAGCGGGCTCAGTCTCTCGGCGATCTACCGCCTGGCCGGGCGGTCGGGGCGCTTCACGCGCTTGGAGGCGGATACGATCGACCGGCTGTGCGGGGCGCTGCGCTGCACGCCGGGCGAGTTGATCAGCCGGGATTAGCTTCCTGGTGGTGCGAGGCGCAGGGGCTCAGATGGCCCGCGAGGAGGGTCCATGCCTGCCGACTACCGGATCGACCGTGCGGCGCGGGTCGTCTACAGCAGCGCGTGGGGCGTCCTCACGGACCAGGACCTCGTGGACAATCGCGTCGCGCTGTTCACGGATCCGGCGTTCGCCCCCGAGTTCAATCAGCTGTACGACCTGTCCGCGGTCACGGAGATCAGGGTCACCTCACCCGCCCTGCTTCAGCTGTCGCTGTCGTCGCGGTTTGCGCCCAGCTCGCGGCGGGCGGTGGTCGTCTCGAGCGACGTCGCCTTCGGCATGGCGCGGATGTACGCGATCCTGACCGGTCACGAGGAGACGGTCCAGGTCTTCCGGGACCGCGCGAGCGCGGTCGGCTGGCTGGAGGCGGCCCGCGGCTGAGGCGCGGCGCCTTGCCCGGGCGCGGGCCGCCGTCCCGTCAGGACCTCGAGGTCAGAACAGCACCCCGCCCGACAGCGCGAAGGCGCTGCTGCTCCTGACCAGCACCAGGCGCAGCTCCGCGAACGGCGTGATTGCGCCCAGTCCCGGGAACTGGGTTCCACCGATGAGGTCGATGCCGGCGCCCGTTCTCCTGCCGTGCAGAATGGCCAGCCCGGCGCCGACGTACGGCGCGATCGTCTTCACCGTCGGGATGTCGAAGTGGTACGTGCCGGTCGCGTCGATCCCCCAGCCCGTTTCACCGTTCGGGAAGTAGAGGTTGAACGCCCCCATCACCCCGAGGCCCTTCACGGTCGGAATCGCCTTGGCGAGACTGGCCTCCACCCGTCCACCGACTCCGAGGCCGATGCCGTTGCTGGCCCAGTTCAGCTGCGGCCCGAACTGGATCTGCGCGCGGGCCGTCTGAGCGGTGGCGGCGGCCAGACAGGCGACGCCGGTGGCGGTGAGCAGACGAAACCTCGAACTCATGGAACCTCCCTGGGGGGTGAGAGTCGAACGTCTTCCGGTCACGGGCCTGGCGCGCGACGGGGCCTCGGTCGGCCGAGCCGGAGCGCCGGCGCCGGTAACTACGGCGCGCGCCGGCGTCCATCAAGACGCCCGCCGACTCGGGTATCGGGGTTCGGCGAATGGGCAGGAACCGGAAGGCCCCGGAGCGCATCCGTCCGTCGGATGGCCCGGGGCCTCTGGCGTCTCGTGCGGCGGCCGGCGGCTCGCCGGCCGGGTGTCGCTAGAACATCCCGTGCGCCGCGTACCGGTCGTGCACGCGCTGGAGCACCAGCGGCAACCAGCGCACGTCGTTGTGGCCGAGGCCGGGATAGACGTACAGCACGTGCTCGACGCCGAGCGCCGTGAACAGCGAGTCCAGCCGCAGCTCGAAGCTCAACGCGACCGTCGAGTCGGCGTCGCCGTGATGGGTCTGGTAGGGCGTGCGAATGGTGCCGAGCCGAACGCCGGACGCCAGCGTGTAGTTGACGCCGATGCAGACGAGTCCCCGGGACACGAACGTCGGCGCGATGAGACTGCCGAAGTCCGCGGCGCTGCTGCCGCGGCCGTGACTGAGGACGACGGCCGCGAACGGGCCCGTTCCCTCCGGCCTGTAAACCATGGAACGCCGTGCTTCGAGTGGGAGTGCCCGAGGTGAGAGTCGAACTCACACGCCGTTGCCGGCACGGGATTTTGAGTCCCGCGTGTCTGCCATTCCACCACTCGGGCGAGCGCACGCAATATAGCGCCGGGCGCGGTGACGCCGCCGCGGCCAGCGCCGTCCCGTGCAGGGCCGACGGCCGGAGGTTCGCCCCCCGATCAGGGCTACCCTGCAGACTCTCCGGCGCCCGACGCGGGCCGGCACGCACGCGGCGTGCGCCGCGAAACCTTTGCCCTGCGTCGCCTGTACGGGCTAGAGCAGGCTGACCAGCGCAGGAGGCAGAATGGGCGCGATCAACTTCGTCGTGTCGATGGTGTCGTTTGCGGCCGGCATTTCGCTGATCGCCTTCGCGATCGCCGCCGCCAGGCGATTCAGCGCCGGAGGGGCCACGCGCGCCCTGCACGAGCTGCACGACGAGATCCAGCTGCTGCGCGCCGAGATCGACCAGCTGCACGCCGCCGTTGAAGAGACGAAGAAGGGCTCCGCGGCGCTCGACGAGATCCAGAACCGGCTCGACTTCGCCGAACGCCTGCTGGCCCAGATGAAGGCCCGCGAGGCGCTACCGGGGCCACGCTGACGCCGCCCGATTCCTGACCATCGGGCGCCCCGCCCCGAGCCCCCCGAAAATCCAAGCCCCCGGCGGAATGCCGGGGGCTTGGGCGCTCCTGCTGCGGTATGCGGAATCGATCTCGAGACTACCGCGGTCCCGGGCCAGGGCTGTCGGCCGGAGGTTGGCCCCGCAAACCGGGCCTCCCTGCCGGCTGCCGCCACCGTCCCTCGCGAATCGTCTGGATCCGCTGCATGAGCATCGCCCGCATCTGCAACAGCCGCGCCCGCTGCACCGGCGTCAGGAACTGCGCCAGCTCCCGCTCGTTCTGCTGCTCCAGCTGGGCCCGCGCCAGGTGGTTCTGCACCAGGGCGTCCTGCAGCCGCGAGAGGCTGTCCTGGTTCGCGGCCACGCCGGGCCGCATCTGCTCGTAGATCGCGCCCCGCAGATCCTGCTCCCGGTCCCGCAGGTGCATCCGCCGGTCGCGGTCCGCCCGCATCGCGCCGCGCAGCCGGTCCAGCTGCTGGTCGGTCAGGCCCAGCTCGACCTTCACACGCTGGGCGAACCGCTCCTCGATCATCCCGCGCAACTGCTCGGCGCGCTCGCCACCCCTGAGGCCGGGCCGCCGCATCGCATTGCCCATCGGGGCGCCGGTGTCCGCCGGCGACGGCGTCGGGTTCTGGCCCTGCGCGCTCCGCCCGGTGACCAGCGCGATGGCCAGGGCCGCGGCCGGCAGGGCGATCTTCATCAGGTTTGCGTTCTTCATGGTGACGTCAGCCTTCCGCTCCGTTCAAGGACGCGAGCAACACTTCGAGTTGAGCCTCCGAAAGGTCGTCGAGCGAGCCGCCCAACGACGCCGGGACGACCGAATCCGCGGCCGAGCTGACCTCACCGGCCGCCTCCCACACCGCCTCGAGCTGCCGCGAGCTGAGCGAGTCCATCGCCGGGATGCCCACCGGCAGCCGCACCGCCGACTCCCGGCCGCCCGTCGTCAGGCGCACGACCGCCGCGGCCGCGACCAGCACGACGACGGCGGCCGCCGCCCGCAACGCCACGGGTGACATCCAGCGGAACCGCGGCGCCTCGGCCCCCTCGCGGCGCAGGCGATCCAGCACCCCCGCCGCGACCCGCTCGACGTCCACCCGCGCCGCCCGCTCGGCCGTGCGCGCCTCCAGCGCCTTCCACGCCGCCCCGATCTCGGGGGGCAACTCGCCGCTCATGCGATCCATGCCTTCAACCTCTTCACGGCGTGATGGTAATGCACCCGTGCCGCCCCTTCGGAAATCCCCAGACCGCCCGCAATCTCCTCGTAGCCGAGCCCCTGCTGGGCCCGCATCAGGAACACCTCGCGCTGCAGCCGCGCCAGCTTCCCGATCCCCTCCTGCAGCCGCTCCGCCGTCCAACCCGCCTCGGCCTGGGCCCCGGGGTCGCCGGACGGATCCCGGATGTCCGGCGTCAGCGCGACCACCTGGTGCCGGCGCCACCGCCGCCGCCGGTCCTTCAGCACGTTCCCGCCGATCGCCAGCAGCCAGGTCCGGAACGACGCCCCGCCGCGAAACGTCCCCAGCGCCCGGAACGCCTTGAACAGCGCCTCCTGCGTGAGATCCTCCAGCTCGTCGTCCGGCGCCCCGTGCGCGGCGACGAAGCGCGCCAGCGCCATGGCGTGCCGGCGGACCAACTCCGCGGCCGCCGCTTCCTCGCCCGCGAGGTACCGGGCGATCAGGTCGCCGTCAGCGGCGACGGACAGCGCAGGAACTCCCATGCGTCAGTGAGTTGGACGTGACCTTGCGCCTGGCGTTAAGGGCCGGTGATATTCTCTCGAACAACCGTTCGAACACTCCGAGGGTGTATGCAGGACTTCGACCGCCGCCGGGACGCGCTCCTGGCCGCCGCCGCGCACGTGTTCGCGGCCCGGGGCTACCACCGGACCAGCATGCGTGACCTCGCCAAGGCGAGCCGCATGAGCCTGGCGGGAATGTACTACTACGTGGCGGGCAAGGAGGATCTCCTGTTCGAGATCCAGAAGGGCTGCTTCGAGCGGGTGCGCAGGGCCGCCGAGGCGGCCGTCGCGGCGGCGGTGACGCCCGAGGAGCGGCTGGGCGCCTTCATCCGCCACCACGTGATGTTCTTCGCGAACCACATGGACGAGATGAAGGTGCTCTCGCACGAGGCGGAGTCGCTCACGGGACCTCGGCTGGAGGAAGTGCGGGCCCTCAAGAAGGCCTACGTCGAGCTGGGCCTGGGTCTGCTGGCGGCCCTCGACGCGCAGGATGGCGGCCACCGGACCGACCGGCACGTGGCCGTGTACGCGCTGTTCGGCATGATGAACTGGATCTACACCTGGTACGACCCCGCCGGGCCGGTCGGGGTCGAGGAGCTGGCGGAGTCCATCTGCCGGCTGTTCCTGAACGGCTACGCTGCGGAGGTACACGTCCGATGACGGCGACGATGACGCAGGACACGAAGACGGCGAAGCGGCTGGTGGACGTCACCAAGCAGGACGGGATCGCCATCGTGGCGCTGAACGACCCGCCGGCCAACACCTACACCTACGAGATGAACCGGCAGCTCGACGAGGCGATTCTCGACGCGCGGATGGACGACGAGGTGTACGTGATCGTCCTGCGCGGCGCCGGCAACAAGTTCTTCTCGGCGGGCGCCAACATCAGCATGCTCAACTCGGTCACGCCGCAGTTCAAGTACTACTTCTGCCTCCACGCCAACGAGATGCTCAACCGGCTGGAGCACACGCCCAAGCTGGTGATCGCGGCGCTGAATGGCCACACCGTGGGCGGCGGGCTCGAGATCGCGATGGCCGCGGACATCCGGATCGCCCGCAAGGAGGCCGGCAAGATCGGCCTGCCCGAGGTCACCCTGGGCGTGCTGCCCGGCACGGGCGGGACGCAGCGCCTGTCGCGGATCGTGGGCAAGAGCCGCGCGATCGAGATGATGGTCACCGGGCAGACGTTCTCGTTCGAGCGGGCGCAGGAGATCGGCCTGGTCAACGAGGTGTGGGACGGCAAGCCGGAGGAGTGGTGGGAGCGGGTGCTGCTGTACGCCAAGCAGTTCTGCCCGCCCAACAAGGCGTCCAAGGCGGTCGGCAACATCAAGCGCGCGGTCTGCTCGGGCCTCGAGGTCCCCTTCGAGAGCGCGCTGGCCATCGAGCGCGAGCTGCAGCAGCTGCTGTTCCAGAGTCAGGACGCGAAGGAAGGCATCGGGGCGTACGTCGAGAAGCGCGTCCCGACCTTCAAGGGGAAGTAGTGCGGACGGACCTCTACATCGGCGGGGCGTTCGCCCCCGCGGCCGGCGGCCGCCGCTTCGCGGTCGAGAACCCGGCCACGGAGGAGACGCTCTGCCAGGTAGCCGAGGCGGGCGCTGACGACGTGGACCGGGCGGTGCGGGCCGCGCGCGCCTGCTTCGAGTCCGACGGATGGCAGAAGCTGGAGCCGCGCCGCCGGGGCCAGATGCTCGCCAAGGCCGCCGACCTGCTGGAGTCGCGCGCCGAGGAGTTCGCCCGGCTCGAGACGCAGCAGAACGGCAAGCCGTTCTTCGAGTCGAAGATCGACGTGGCGATGACGGTCGAGACGCTGCGCTACTACGCGGGCTGGGCCGACAAGATCACCGGCGCCACGCTGCCCTCCGGCGCCGACGCCTTCATCTACACCCTGAAGGAGCCGGTCGGCGTCGTCGGCGCGATCGTGCCCTGGAACTTCCCCCTCAACCTCGCCAGCTGGAAGTTCGCGCCGGCCCTCGCCGCCGGCTGCACCGTGGTCCTCAAGCCCGCCTCGGAGACGCCGCTCACCGCCCTGCTGATGGCCGAGGTGATGGAGGCCGCCGGCTTCCCGGCGGGGGCCTTCAACGTGATCGCGGGCGACGGCAAGACGGCCGGGGCGGCCCTCGTCCGGCATCCCGGCGTGGACAAGATCGCCTTCACGGGCTCGACCGCCGTGGGCCAGGGCATCATGCGCGAGGCCGCCGCGACGCCGAAGCGCGTCTCGCTCGAGCTGGGCGGCAAGTCGCCCAACGTGGTGTTCGCCGACGCCGACGTCGCCGCCGCGGTCCGCGGCGCCCAGAACGCGATCTTCTACGGCAAGGGCGAGGTCTGCGCGGCCGGCTCGCGGCTGGTGGTGGAGCGCTCGGTGCACGACCAGGTCGTCGAGCAGCTGGCCGCGCGGGCGAAGAAGCTGGTGCCCGGCGACCCCTTCGAGAAGACGACCCGCCTGGGCGCGGTGGTCTCCCGGAAGCAGCAGGAGGTCGTCCTCGGCTACATCGAGAAGGGCAAGGCGGAGGGCGCGAGCCTGGTGGCCGGCGGGAAGAGCGCCACCGTGAACGGCAAGGGCTACTACGTCGAGGCGACGGTCTTCGACGCCGTGAAGCCGGAGATGACCATCGCCCGCGAGGAGATCTTCGGCCCCGTGCTCGCGGTGCTCGCGTTCGACGACCTCGAGGAAGGCGTCGCGCTCGCCAACCAGTCCATGTACGGGCTGGCAGCGGGAATCTGGACCAGGGACCTGAGCAAGGCGCACCGGGTCGCCCGGGCGATCCGGGCGGGCACCGTGTGGGTCAACACGTACAACGTGTACGACAGCGCGGCGCCGTTCGGCGGCTACAAGGCGTCCGGGTTCGGCCGCGACCTGGGCCGCGAGGGGCTGGAAGGGTACCTGGAGACCAAGACCGTTTGGGTGGGACTGTGAGCTGGACTGCCGGCTTCGGTCTGCAGACATCGGAACGGTTGCGAGACGCCCGTGAGACTGGTTGCGAGTTGCGAGACGCCAAGTTGCGAGCGGTGACGAGACTGGAGTTGCGAGATTGAGAAAAGACGCCGTCATCGTGGATGCGGTCCGGACGCCGGTCGGGAGGCACGGGGGGGCGCTGGCCTCCGTGCGGCCGGACGACCTGGCGGCGGTTGCGATCCGCGCGCTGGTCGAGCGGACGAAGCTCGATCCGCGCACGATCGACGACGTGGTCCTCGGCTGCGCGAACGGCGCCGGGGAGGACAACCGCAACGTGGCCCGGATGGCGGGGCTGCTCGCCGGACTGCCGGTCGAGGTTCCCGGGCAGACCGTGAACCGGCTGTGCGGCTCCGGCCTCCAGGCCGTGGTGAGTGCAGCCCATGCGATCGGCGCCGGCGAGGGCGAGTGCCTGATCGCCGGCGGCGTCGAGTCGATGACCCGGGCGCCGTACGTGATGCTGAAGGGGGCCGAGCCGTTCTCGCGCACTCCCCCGCCCTTCGCCGACTCGACGCTGGGATGGCGGTTCGTCAACCCCGCGATGCGCAAGGAGTGGACGGTCTCGCTGGGCGAGACGGCCGAGGTGGTGGCGGGGTTGCACCGCGTGAGCCGCGAGGAGCAGGACTGCTTCGCGCTGGAGAGTCAGCGGCGGGCGGCGGCCGCCGCGCGGGAAGGCGCGTTCGACCGCGAGCTGGTGCCGGTGACCGTTCCGGGCGGCGGGCCGGGGGGCGCGGCCCTGGTCGTCCGGAACGACGAGCACCCGCGGCCGGAGACGACGCTCGAATCGCTGGCCAAGCTGAAGCCGGCGTTCCGGCGCGAGGGCGGCACGGTGACGGCGGGCAGCAGCTCCGGGATCAACGACGGGGCCGCCGCCCTGCTGGTGATGGAGCGCGGCGCGGCGCGGGAGCGCGGGTACCGCCCGCTGGCCCGCGTCCTGGCGAGCGCCGTGGTGGGGGTGGACCCGCAGATCATGGGCATCGGTCCGGTGCCGGCGGTCCGCAAGGCAGCCGAGCGTGCGGGACTCGACGTCCGCGACCTCGACCTGGTCGAGCTGAACGAAGCGTTCGCGGCGCAGGCGCTGGCCTGCATCCGCGAGCTTGGGCTCGACCAGGCCAGGGTCAACGTCTACGGCGGCGCGATCGCGCTCGGCCACCCGCTGGGCGCGACCGGTGCCCGGATGCTGACGACGCTGGTGCATGCGATGGGGAGGCGGAACGCGCGCTATGGGCTGGCGACGATGTGCATTGGAGTGGGTCAGGGGATTGCGATGATCGTCGAGCGTGAGACGTGAGCCTCACCTCTCACCGTCGCCGGGGGAGGCCATGACGGCGTACGCGCAGGTGGCAGTCGAGGTCGACGGTCCCGTAGGGACCATCACCCTGAACCGGGCCGACAAGCTCAACGCCTTCACCGTCGAGATGGTGCAGGAGCTGAAGGACGCGCTCGACATGCTGGCGGGCTCCGCCGCGGTGCGGGTCATCGTGCTGACGGGGGCCGGGCGCGCGTTCTGCGCGGGCGCCGACGTCGGGTTGCTGAGGAGCCTGATCGAGCGGTTCGACGAGCCCACCGGCCGCCGGCTGGTGGACGGTATGCGGGGCGTGTCCGCCGTGATGCGCGAGGCGCCGCAGCCGGTGCTGGCGTCGCTCAACGGGGTCGCGGCGGGCGGCGGGGCGAACCTCGCGCTCGGCTGCGACCTCCGGATCGCGGCCGACACCGCGCAGATCGGCCAGGTGTTCATGAAGATCGGGCTGCACCCCGACTGGGGCGGCACGTTCTTCCTGCCGCGCCTGGTGGGGCCTTCGAAGGCGCTGGAGCTGTTGCTGGGCGCCGAGCTGGTGGACGCGGCCGAGTGCCTGCGGCTGGGGCTCGTGAACCGGGTCGTGCCGGCGGAGCGGCTCGCCGCGGCCACCCGTGACTGGGCCCGCGCCATCGCGGCGGCGCCGCCGCTGGCCGTGCGCCGGGCGAAGCAGGCGGTGTACCGGAGCGAGCGCGCCTCGCTGGAGGAGATGCTGGACTACGAGCTGGACGCCCAGCTCGCGTGCTTTCAGAGCGCCGACGGCCGCGAGGGCATCGCGGCGTATTTCGAGAAACGGCCT
>Ga0335077_10001191_pt1 | contig 30608 bp, 26 predicted proteins | sample Lox_Sample_31_FD_207151 | JGI IMG/M metagenome (GOLD analysis project Ga0335077, IMG submission 207151) | Soil microbial communities from Loxahatchee National Wildlife Refuge, Florida, United States - Lox_Sample_3.1 | ecosystem: Environmental > Terrestrial > Soil > Wetlands | place: USA... | reverse complement strand
CCAGGACGCGCAGGGCCGCGTACCCCGCCAGCGCGAGGAGGTGCGGCGCCAGGAAGAGAAGATGCGACCGGCGGGAGCGCTCCCGGTCCTCCCGGAAGAACCAAAGCCACCCGGCGGCGAAGGGCAACGCCATGATGGCGGTCTCTTTCGAGAGCAGGCCGGCAAAGAACGCGAGCGCGGAGCCGGCGCAAAGGCGCCTCGACCCCCTGCGCTCTGCGACAATCAGCAGGGCGACGGAGAGTAGGGAGAAGAGCGTCGCGAGCAAGCTGTTCCGGCCGGAGATGAATGCCACCGCCTCCGCGTTGACCGGGTGGACCGCGAACAGGAGCGCTGCTAGGAACGCGGGGGGCTGCGACTCGAAGAGAAGGGCGGCGAGCCAGAACAGGGCAAGGACCGCGGCCGCGTGGAGCAGCACGCTCACGGCGTGGAAGCCGGAGGGGTTCATGCCGAACAACCGGTAGTCGAGGAGGTAGGAGGCCCGGGCGAGCGGCCGGTAGTAGGGCGCCGTCTCGTCCACAGACAGCATCACGGCTGGGAGCGCGGAAAGGTCCCGGGTCTGCGGGTTCGACACGATGATCTCGTGGTCGTCCCAGACGAATCCATTCCCGAGCGAGGGCGCGTAGACGGCGACCGTGACCGCGACGAGCACCGGCACGGCCGCGAATCGCAGAAGGGCGGGCCGACCGCCTAAAGTCCCCGCCGACGGAACCTTAGCCCCCGGTGTCGCGTTCTCGTCCAAGAGATGGACTTCCTTTCTTCGCCGCCGCCTCGGGGCTGGTGCTCGGGCGTAGCTTCGCCCGTTCTTGCCATCTCGGCGTCGACAGAGGGGCGACGAAGTGGTTGGCGGGCCTCGCGCATCGGAGGGGACCCGACCCCGTCCGGGCGGCCGGCACCGAGAGGGCGACGTGCCGGTCCCGGGAACCGGCCCAGGACCTTGTCGGAATCGTCGACATCGCCACGCGCCGCGTCGACGGGTTCGAGGGCGATTCGAGGAAGGATCGGGCGCCTATCGCTTCGTCCCTTTGATGGGGCGGCGCGAGACCTCTCGCAGGAACCGGATCAGGTCCGGTAACTCGTCGACGTGCTCGACGAGGAGTCGTAGCGCGTCGGGGTGCTCCTGGGCGAGTCTCACGATGAGACGCTCGGCTCGTTGGGCGTTGGCAGTCTTCAGGGCGTGACCTCCGCCCCCCGCTGGGAGGCACCGTCCCACAGTAGTCACCTGGGGTCAAGGCGGCGTCTGCCTCGAGAGCAACAGCCGCCGTGCGGGCTCGCCCCTCTTTACCCCCGGGCGGTCCGTCGGGCTTGGGGAGTTCCTTGGCCCCGTCGACCTCGCACCGACTATCCACGAGATAAGGGGGCCTTCCCCGGTGTGCCACCGTTCGCGAGGCCCGCTAACAGGTTGCCTGTCTCGATCGCCTAGGTCACGCCCTGGCCCTCGATGGCCGGGTGGCGAGGAAGGAGCCCGCGAGAATGAGGACGAAACCCGTCGCCGTGGACCACGTGAAGGGCTCGCCCAAGACTCCGACCCCAAGAAACACCGCGACCGCGGGGTTGAAGTAGGTGACCACCGTGGCGCGAATCGGTCCGACCTCCGCGATGAGCTGAAAGAAGACGACGAAGGCGAGGGCCGTGCAGATGACACCGAGGGTCGCCACCGCGGCGAGGACGTTCGGCGCCGGCAGGCTCCTCGGCATCTGCGCGAGTCCCGCGGGTGCGTAGGCGAGCGCGCAGAGGACGAGCGAGGCCGTCACCACGGGAAGGCTCGGGAGGTCGGCGAGGCGCCTCGAGATGATGAGCGGTCCAATGGCGTAGCAGACCACCACCATCGCCATCTTGGCGATCGCCCCCCAGTCGTTACCCGAGAAGTCGAGCCCGAGCAGGACAGCGACGCCCGCGAAGCCCACCACCAGTCCGGCGATGCCCGAGGCGTCCAAGTGGTGGCTTCCTCCCGAGAGGCGGCTCACGATGACGCCCGCCAGAGGTACGGCCGCCACGAGGAGTCCTGCGAGGGAACTCGAGATGTGGCGCTCGGCGTCGGAAAGGAGGAGCCATGGCAGTCCCACCTCGATCGCGGTGTAGAGGACGATGGGACGCCACCGCGGCAGGAGCACCCGGGCTCGCTCCGTGCGAACTGCGAGGGGCAAGAGCAGCGCCGAGCCGATGGCCGTTCTCAGAAAGACGAGGGCCGCAGGCGTGATGGTCGCCACTGCGATCTTGATGAACAGGTAGGGGAGGCCCCAGATCACGCACAGCGCAGCGAACAACCACCCGCCTCGTCTCGTCACCGGCGCGAACCTCCCGGCCGATATAGGCCCCCGCGCTCCGCCAACAGCGACTCGCCGTCCGAGAGCGCGTCGGGGCCTCGCCTCTCGCGACACTCCGGTTTGCGCCGCTCCGCTTCAAGAGGCGCCGGTATCGACCGCCCCATCTGGGTTTCGCGGGCCCATTGTTGACCGGAATCACGCGAAGCGTCGCGCGAGATGTTAGCCTCCCGGGCTCTACTCCTTGCCCCTCTTGGCCGCTCGGCTAGTGCCATGAGGACGAACGGACAGCCGATGGACAACCACACCGCGAAGACGGAGGGCTTCGGCTCGTCCGCTCCCGCAGCCGCGCGAGGGAGCGCTGCCTCAAGGTGGGTTGCCGAGCTGGCGCGCGCCGCTCTGAGGATTCGGACCGCCATCGCCGGGTGGGTCTCCCGCGCGGCCCCGGTGCTCCGCGATGTGGCCAGAGCCGTCGGTGCCGGGCTGGAGGCCTTCCGCCGGAGGGTCGGCCCCTGGTTCAACGTCTTGCAGGCGCACGCCGAGGCCTTGCGGGCGGAGGCGGAGGGAGCACTCATCCTGCCGGCCCGGGACGTGGAGGCGGTCGTCCACACCACCACGTGCCCGGCGTGTGGAGCCCTGGCGCGAGAACTGTGCTGCAGCTCCCGCCCAGAAAGCGGTGCAGACGCTCGCTACGTCCACATCGCCCGAGTCCGCGCCTGGGCCGTCACCTTGAGCACCTAACCACCAGGCTGGCTGTGCTGTCGCGCGCCCCGGGCAGCTGGCTCGGGCACCTGGGATGATTCCTTCCCTTCGCCCTTCCACGATTTCCGCTGGGCCACGAGGCGAGCGCGGACCTTCACGGTGGGCTCCACCCGGAATCCGAGGAACCGAGGCGGCGTGAGCCCGAAGTCCCGCATGTCGATCACCTTCTCGCCCTCCACTTCCACCTGGTCCTCGCCCACGACACGCGCCCTGACGTCTACCGCGAGCGACCGCACGACGCCGTGGATGGAGAGATCGCCCTTTAGGCGGAGGTGAAGGCCGCCGAGCGGCGCTGCGCTCTTCAGATCTCCTTTGATGTGCTTGTACTTCCGGGCCTCGAGCCTGCGGCGAAGGTCCATGTCGATGAGGGAGTTGTGGGATTGGAGGCGCTCGACCTCGAGCTCGATGTGCGTGGGAAGGCCCAGCCGGACCGTCCCCCCTACGATGTCGGCCTCGAGTACGCCCGTCAGTCCCGCGGTCTCGACGTGGATCGGGTGCAGGCTGGAACGCGCGTCCGCCCAAATCCGGGTGCGCTCCGGGAGGATCTCGTACTGGGCCAAGAGCCCTCCGCGCTCAGGTCGTCGCCGTCCTCGTTCGACGGCCCGCCGGGGCCCGCCTGCCCGCAACTCGCGAAGGACCCGCCGCGGGGCACGTGGACGCGTCCTCGCCGCTCGCTCCGGTCACGAGGATCCCATAAACCTGGGACCCTAGCAGCGCCCGTCCTCCTTCCGAAGCCGCCCCGGCCTTCCTTCAGGCGCGAGCGCGCCAAGAGACTCCGGAAGAGAGCGTCAGCGGGCGCCCCGGGTCCGCCCGAGAGCGACCGAGAGTTCGAGCAGCGCGTCGACCCGGCAACGGACGTTGCGGCGCTCGGAGCGAAACCCGCGCTTTTCGACGACGACTTCGACGTCCTGCCCGGGCTCGCAGTCGACCGTGGTCACGATGGGGCTTTCGCCCACGTCGTTCCCGTCGACGAGCACCCGGGCCCCGAGGGGGGTCGTCCCGATGGAGAGACCGAAGCCCTGGAAGGGCGCTAGCCGCTCGCCGCTCGCCGTGGTCTTGGCCCCCCGCGGAGCGTACATCTCCGCGCTCTCCAGGTTCCGCTGCTGAAGTCGAGCTGCCTCGATCGAGGAAGTCGTCGCCGCCTCGATCTCGGCGGCGGTGGGCGCCTCGGGGTGCCGAGGTTGCTCAGGCGGACTCTCCGAATCGGCCACGGCGCCTCCCAGGCTGCCGCCTCCCAAGCCGCCGCGGCCCGTGCGGAGGTGTCCGAGTACCCAGGGCATCGCCGCGGCGGACAGGACGACCGGCACCAGGAGGAGGACGGCCCAGCGGGTGAAGTTGCCTGCGGAGGGGGAGCGGTCGTCGGAGGGCATCCGGCCCAAATGCTAGCAGACCCACGCTGGGACTCCGCGTTCCGTGCAGGTGAACACTTCGGTGTGGGTGTGCAGACCTGCCTGTGGGAGAAGGCGCACTCGCGGCGTCCGAGAAGCCGGACGGTTCGAACTCGCTCCCGTACCTGCCCCCCACCAGCCTCCGACGCGCCTCGCCGCGAGGGTGCGGTTTTTTGTGTGAGTCCGCTCGCCATCGAACGTTCACCGGCTCGACGGACGGCTGCCTCGCCCATTGCTCAATTACCTCCAGGCGCGAAAACGAGGTCGAGGACCCCCCACGGATCGCTTCCCCGTGCTGCATCCGTGCGCGGACACGGCGCAGAAACGTGCAGGTACACGAGGTGGCCCCCGCACTAAAGGCCCCGATGAGCGGTGCCGCGAATGCGGAGCGCACCAAGGAGGATGTCATGTGGACCCTGTGGAATCGGAATGGCGGCGACGTCGAGACCCGCGATCTTTTGGAGAACACCGCGCTGCGAGTGGAGCCTGGCCGCCACGGAGTGGCGCTGCGCCTCGAGCGCGGACTCGTGATGGTGACCCAGGCCGGGGATCCGATCGATCACGTGCTGATGCGCGGGGAGGCGGTCCAGTTGCCGCGCGGAGGTCTGGTGGTGACGCTGGCGCTCGAGCCGGCCCGGCTCACCGTGGAGAAGGTACGTGCGCCTTCGCGAACCGCCGGGCCTCGGCCGCTTCCCCTCCGCGCAGCCCGCTGAGAGACGAGCGGCCCGTCGGTCCTGGGTACCCCTCGGGACTTCGGCAGCTCGCAGGGGCGCGGAGGGCGCCCAGGCGCCCTCCCCTCCACCCTGTGCGCCCTCCACCGTGCAACGCGACCTCGCCCCGATCAGCTCGCTCCTCGCCGCCCGGCTCCATCTGGAGGGGAGCTTGCCCGCCCGTCCCGGCTCGCCCCCTCCAGGAGCGGCCGTGCCTTCTCCACGAGGGCGTCGACCCACTCGATGACCGCTCGCACCCTGGGCACGTGGCGGAGATCCCCGTGCACGAGGAGCCAGAGTTCGTAATTCGCGGGCTCGGGCCCGTCGATGCGCGTGAGAGAGGGATCGGCGTCCGCCGCAAATCGCGGAAGGAGCGCGATCCCGACTCCCGCCTGGGCCGCAGCGTGGAGCGATGCCGTCGAGTTGCTCTTGAACACCACCCTCCGCTCGGGCCCGAGCCTCGCGATCCAGCGCTCGTGGGGGGTACTCGCGAGTGAGTCGTCGAGGCCTACGAAGGCGTCCCGGGCGAAGTCCACCGGTCCCTTCCGTCCCGCTGCGTACTCCCGCGACCCGTACAGCCCATAGACGATGTTCGAGAGCTTTCGGGTGACGAGCCCCGAATCGCGCGGGCGCCCCATGCGAACGGCCAGGTCCGCCTCTCGCCGCGTGAGGTCGAAGGCGCGCTGGTCAGCTGCGATCTCGAGCACGATCCCGGGTTGACGCCGGCGCAACTCCGGCAACGACGGGGCGAGGAGATTCGCTGCGATGTGGGAGGCGGTGGTGAGCCGCACCGAGCCCGTGAGCCCGCGGTCCTGCGCGTCCGCGTGACGCGCGATTCGCAAGACGTCCTCCTCCACGCGCGAGGCGAGCTCGGAGAGTTCCTCTCCCGCCGGAGTCCGCGACCAGCCCTGCGGGCCTCGGTCGAACAGGGAGAGGCCGAGCTCCTTCTCCAGGGATGCCATGCGCCTCGCCACTGTGTTGCGGTCCACCCCCAGCCGATGCGCCGCCTGCGAGAGGCTTCCGGAACGGACCATCTCGAGGAAGTAGCGAAGGTTCCCCCAGTCCAGTCGACCAGTGCGTTCCTGCGCGGGGGCAGGGACTCTCTGCGCGTTTCTTTGGGCGTTCGGCGAGGACACACTCCGCCTTGTGAAATTCGCCGGCGAGAGGCCGGCTACAGGGAGCAGCAGATGACCACTCTGGACCTCCGCCGTGATGTAACCGCCTTCCTGGGAAGCCGCCGCGGTGCGAGCCGAAATCGAGCGGGTGCCGTGCTGGCCGTCACCGCCTGGCTAGTGCTCTGGGCGTTCTTCCTCGCCGGGGTGGCGGGCCCGGCCGGGCGGCTCGCGTCCGCCGGCCGCGCCGCGACCGCACTGGCGACCGGGGCCGCCAATGGCGAGGGGCCTGTCGCGAGCGGGCTCGAAAGATAGAAACGCCCGCTCTCTCGCTGCTTCCGGCCCGGATAGCTGACGGCATCGGGCGCGCCCGTCCCCGGGTGCCCCCGGAGCGTGACCCCAAGTGCGCCGCAGCCAACGGTCGCGGGCCTGTTAAAGGAAAGGCCTTTCGCGCGGTCCACGCCTCGGCACCGGAGCGACCCGTATGCGCTTGAGTTCGACTGGAACGGGAAGGTTCACTCTCATCCTCGGCTCCATCGCCGTCATCACGAGTTGCGGCGCTAGCTCGCCACCGCCCGACGCCTTCTTCGACGTGACGAACGACTCCTACGACGCCGTCGACATCTATGTCGGCGGACAGTACCTCGCGACCCTACAGCCGAATACCGCGAACAGCTACGACCTGGGGCCGGGAGACGTCATCTACAACGTCCAGATCTTCGAGTCGGGCGACCAGAACTTTGAGCTCAATGACGACGACGTCTCCTTCCCGAGCGGCGTCACAACCTGGGACGTGTACGACAACGCGCCGGTAATCCTCGTCGACAACCAATTCGCGACCGGCACCGGCGAGTGCGCAAACATTTTCGTCGACGGCCAGGCCCAGGAGTTCGTCCTCTCGAGCAGTGACCACTGGACGCCGCCCTCCGACACCCAGATCTGCCCGCAAGAGACCGGGTTCTTCCTCGTCGACTTCGGCACGCACACGGTCACCACGGTGGGCGTGACGTCCGGGACAACCTACGACGACAGCCAGCAGGTCTACGGCGATGGAACGCACGTCACCTACACCCTCCCACCGTCCTGACCTCGCCTCCGTAGCCGGGGGAGCTCCGCCCGCCGGGGCGGAACCGACCGGGCTCGTCGCGACCTCTCACCTTAGACAAGAGACGACTCGGCGGAAGTACCGCCCCGCCCTGAACGGCCCTGAACGGCGGGGCTTGCCGCGCATCCGGGTCAGTTCGCGACGAGGGGGACCTGTTGCCAGGCAACCCCTCCCCGATTGTCGTGCACCACCGCCCAGAGATAGAACGACCCGGGAGACTGGGGAGCGTAGAAGTCGTCCGAAGTGTTCGGAAGGAGACCCGCCGCCGGATCGTAGAGGATCATCGAGTCGTTCTTGACCTTTCCAGCCGTCAAGAAGTACTCGACATAGATCTCCTCCTTGAGCGGGTTCCCGTTTGCGTCGAGGTCGCCGGGATCCGTCTCGTCGCTCGAGGCGGGCACGATGGTGTCGAGAGCAGTCGTGGAGCACTTGTCGATGTTCGACTGGGTGCAGTGCTCTACCGTGATCCCAACCGCGGGATCGACTGTACTCCCCCCGAAGGTGATGCTCTGGATCACCGGATTCGCGTTCGTGCGATCCGTGAATGCGTACACGAGGGAGTAGGCGAACACGAACTCGTCCGGGCCGAGCAGGTTATTGGCCGCGTCGAAGCAACCGAATGGCAACGTGTCCGGAGGAGCCCCGGGCGCCGGGCTCAGGTACTGCACGTGGCCCGCGCAGGCGATGGTGAAGACCACTGCCAGGCCGTACGGTTCGCCGCCGCGGCTCCCGGAGTGGGCGGCGATGGCGTCGCTCGGCATGCCGAAGCTGAAGGCCGGGCCCGGGACGAGCTGGCTCGTGAGATCTACGCCGGGCGCGTAACTCTCGGCGAAGGCCGGGAAGCAGGCATAGAAGGCGTCCCCGGGGGGATCGATGCACGGTTGCGGCAGCCACCAGACGCCCATGGGCGTCAGCTGGCTCGCTCGGCCGTCGAAGGCGAGCACCTGCATGGTCACGGTGTCGCCGGGCAGGGCGTAGGGCTTGTCCGCGGACGTCGCCAGGATGCGAACGCTCTGGACGAGGCTCACGGGGGTGAGGTTGTTCGAGTTACAGCCCCAGAGTGCCAGGGCCCCGAGCAAGAGGGTCGGAGCGCGCCTCATCGAAACTCCCCCCGAATGCCGAGGATGGGAAGAATGGGCAGGCCGTTGACGTAGGCCGACTGAGTGAAGTTGTAGTTGTAGCTGATGGCGAAGGGGTTGCCCGCGCTGTAGGTGTTCTCGACGTCCAGGTACAGGCCTAGCTTCCATTCCCCCCACACCCATTCCTTGTCGACCCGCGCGTCGAGCGCGTTGAAGAACGGGAGCCTCGAACCGTTCGGAGGGAAGGCCGAGACGCCGAGTTGCGATCCGACGGTTGCGTTGTAGGCCCCGTAGGTCATCGGGGTGTAGGGATCGCCGGAGACCACCCGGAAGCGCAGCCCGACCTGCCACCCCCGCCCGAGCTTGTAGCTGCCCACCAGGGTCAGGATGTGGGTCTGGTCGTACTGGAACAGGTAGAAGGGCTGGCCGGGGAGACTCCGTCGCTCACTGCGCGACAGCGTGTACGACATCCATCCGAAGAAGTGGTCGTCGGGCTTGTAACGGAAGAGGAGCTCGGCGCCGTAGGCGCGACCGAGCCCCGAGTTTCCCGACCCCGCGATGACGAGGTCGCTCATCGCCTTGTAGAAGAGGTCCAGCGACGTCTCCACCTGCTGGGTGATCTCCTGCTCCACCCCGATGTCGTACTGGGCGTCGCGATTGGACACGAGCGCGACCTGGCCGTAGTTGGGGGCCGTGTCGAAGACCGTCGGCGGCTGGTAGAAGAGCCCCGCGCCCGCCTTCAGGGTGGTGCGCGGGAATCCGGTGAAAAGGTCCTGCCGGAACGTCATGCGGGGCGCTACGTCCCAGGCACTCGTCGCCGTGTCGTAGTCCAGCCGCAGGCCCGGAACGAAGCGGGCGCCCCGCCAGGGGAGGACCTCGAGCTCGGCGTAAGCGGCCGGAAGAGCCAGGGTCCCGGAACTCCGCGCTTGGATGGGTATCTGGCCGGGGCCCCCCGGCGGCACGCCGGGCGGAGTCGGCGGCGGGAGCTGGAGGTTCAGGTCGTACCACTCGTAAAGGACGTCGAATCCGACGTTGGCCACGAGCCAAGGAGCCACCTTGGCGGAATACTCACCCCGCCCGGAGAGAGGCCTCGCCGCGGGGTTCACGAGGTACGTGCCCAGCGTGGCGTCGAAAGAGTCCTCTCCGTAGGCTAGCGTCAGTCGAAACTCACTGTCCGGAGAGACCCGCTCTTCGTAACGGGCCTGGATCCGCCAGAAGCTCGTGCGAAGGCCGATGTCCCCAGCAACCTCTCCGCCTCCTGAATTCGTGACGGCCAGGACGTCGTGGGATCCGAGAAAGAGGAAGCGGAGCGAGGAATGGGCGTCGAGGTCCTTCTGGATCATGAGCTGGTAGTCGTAGTAGACGGGTGCGGCCACCACCCCGGCACCGGCGTTGGTCAGGATGGGCGTGAGGTAGAGGTCGAACCAGGAGCGGCGGCCCGCAGCGAGAAAGGTCCACCCGCCCGCGATGGGGCCCTCCGCGAGCACACGCAGGTCGATCAAATCGGCTTGCGCGAGAGCGTGGTAGTCGTCCTTCTTGGGATCGCGGAGGTCGACGTCGACGACCCCTCCCATTCCGCGGCCGTACTCAGCGCTGTAGTTGCCCGGGTAGAAGTCGATCTTGTCGATTACCTCGGTGGGGATGACCGAGCTCAGGCCGCCGAAGTGGTAGGCGATGGGAATGCCCGTGCCGTCCACGAAGATGTTCGTGTCCCCTGGCGCGGACCCTCTCACGATGAGCTGTCCGCTGAAGAGCGGCGGCAGCCCGACGCCGGGGAGGTTCTGCAAGGAGCGCAAGGCGTCTCCGTTCGTCCCCGGAATCCGGGCGATCTCCTGGGCTTCGAGCGTCCTCTTCGTCACTTCGCGAGGCGGCCGCGTGCCCCGGACGGTTACCTCCTCGACGGGTTCGTCGGCGACCGCGACGGGGGGCTTGGGGCTCGCTAGGCGGAGCACCACGGTCGTCTCTTCGCCCGGGGAAAGGGTCTCGTCCGCCTCCTCGGCGTTCTGGTTCACAGCACTCGCGCTCACGTGAACGGGACCGGGTGGAAGGCCGTCCAAGCTCCAGGACCCATCTTCCGCGGTCGTCGTCTCGTGGGTCTCACCTTGCGCATCGCGGACGACGACGCTGGCGCCGCCGATGGCCCGATCGGCCGCCTGGGTCGCCACTCGTCCGTCGAGGCGCGGTGGCGGAGGGACGAAGTCGTACCGGAACCCGATTCGGGCCGCGACCGCCCTCCCGCCCCTCGTCGCGGGTTCGAACCTCAGGCGCCGCGCGGCCGCGACGGCCGCTTCGTCGAAGCCATGCCCACGGGGCTCGACCACGGTGGCCTTGGTGACGGCCCCCTCGGCATCTATCTCGATCACGAGCAGGACCGTAGTCGGCTGGAAGTACCGCTCCTCTAGCGCCTGAGCCGGGTAGGAGACGCCTGGGTCGCTCTCAAGGCGCGGAGGCACGACGTCCGGTGAGGGGGGAGGCGGCTCGAGTGCGCCGGCACGGGCGGCAAGGGAGCCGAGTGCCAGCGCCGAGACCAGGGCCGCGAGGGATCTAGCGTTCGAAGTGAACACGAATCGTCACCCGCGTTTCGATGGGGTTTCCGTCGCGGTCGAGCGCCGGGGTGAAGCGCTTGCCGCGCGCGCAGCGCTCGGCCTCCCGGCCAAACCCGTGGCCCGGATCGCTCAGCACCGCCACTTCTCGCACGAGGCCGGTCGCGTCGAGGTCCACCCGGATGGGGACGACGGCGCTGTTGATCTCTTCCCCGTCGGCCTCGGGCGGAAAGGGACAGTGCCACTGCGCGCCACCCTCCAGCGTCGCGCGCCGCGATCGGTCCGGACCAGCGGCCTCGGGCTCGGGCGAGGCAGGCCCCGAACTCGGCTGGCTCGGCACCGCTCGCCGGCTCGTTCCCTTCGAGGAGGTGAATCCTCCCGCGTAGGCCGAGGACGAGCCGGTGACGAAGCCCTGCCCGGTCAAGTCGACCGGTTCGTCGGGGCCCGGCTTCACGGTGAGCACCTCTCCCGCCCGAGCGAGCCCCGAGCGGGGCTTCGTGGCCGCCGGCGGACGTGAGGCAGGGGGCCTTTCCGGCGCGCCCGCGCGGGCAGGCGGCGGTGGAGGAGAGTCGATGAAGACGACCTGGCTCGGGGGGTTCGCGCCGCCCGGTTTCCGTTCGGGAAGCCGCTCGATCCCGAAGGCGACCACGAGGTGCAGGAGAGCGGCAAGGGAAAGGGCCGCTCCGAGCCAGGCACGGTCGCGCCGCCCCGCCTCGACGATCGTACGGATAGGATCTGCGGCCTCCGGGGACGAGCCCATCGGTCTCAATCGCCCGGTTTGCGGAGCGCTTCGAGCTCGGGCACTACGCCAAAGCCGATCTTTGACACGCCGGCCCCGCGAAGAAGGTCCAGCACGTGCATGACGCGGCGGTGGTAGACCGCGCCGTCGGCCTTGATGACCGCCCGGAGCTCCGGGTTCGCCTCTCGGGCCAGGCGTGCCAGTCGCCCGATCTCGTCGTCGTTCGGCACCGCGACACCGTTCACCTCCGTCTGTCCTCCGGCCGCCAGAACGATGCTGAAGATCTCCTGGACGCTGGCGCCGGTCGCGGCTCTGGGCAGATCGACGGTGAGCGCGTCCCGGCGAACGATGAGCTTCGCCGTCACCATGAAGATGATGAGCAACACCAGCGTGATGTCGACGAGCGGGGTGACGTTGATGCTCGTGATCGCGCCGCTCTGGCGCTCGAGCTGGGGGCTCGAAGCCATGGCCCTATCGCTCCCCCGACCGAGCATCGGTCTCGGACGCTCGGACGCGTGCCGGCAGCTCCGACCCGCCGACGGGCGGCGCGTCGGCAAAAGGCGCCTCGACGTGCGCGAGAACGACGTGGCCGAGCGTGTCGGCTCCGTTGAGGGTCGAGGTGAGGAGCCCCTGGAAGTAGTTGAAGACCGCGACCGCGGGAATAGCGACCAGCAGGCCCAGGGCGGTGGCGACGAGCGCCTCGGCGATACTGCTCATGACCTGTTCGGGCGCGAGCTGCGAGGAGGCGGTGGCCGCGGCGCTCGTCCTTCCGAGTTCCTCGAATGCCCGGATGACGCCGATGACGGTGCCCAGGAGTCCGATAAAGGGAGCGTTGTTCCCGATGGTCCCGAGGATGAGCAGCCGCCTTTCCAGGCGAGCGCGCTCCAGGCCGGAGGCCGCGGCCATGGCCTCCCTGACAGCCTCGGCGCCCCTTCCGCGCTCTGCGAGGCCCGCCAGGGCAATTGCCGCCGCCGAGCTCCGCGATCGAGTCAGGACATCCTTCGCGCCGAAGTCGTCGCGAGCGGACAGCAATCGATGGACCTCGTGAACGAGAGCCTGGAGATCGGCCCGCTGACGCCAAAAGACGCGCGCGCGGTCCAGCATCACTCCCACGGAGAGCACGCTGAGTCCTACCAGGATCCATACTACCCAGGTGGCGCCGGCGCGTACCAATGTGTGGTCGAGTTGCTCGATCATGGGGTCCAGTCACCGTTCGGTGCTCTTGAGATGGGGCTACCCAGCTGCCGCGACTACCGGCCCGAGTCCGTGGACAAGTCGGCGCAGGGATCGGGGGCCCGCCGTCACCATCGCCGGATGATACATGGAGGAGCTGCGCAGTCTTGTGCAAGGAAGTGAACTTTTGTGAACCGGGCTGTATCGGTCCTTACCCGGAAAGGCGCGATCGTCGATCGCCGTCGATGCGTCCGGGAGGTACGCGGCCACGACACCTCCTCGAGCACCAGGCTCGCGGCGCCACTATCTCTGGGGACCGTGAGCGCGCCAAGAGTCCACGCCGTCCCCGTTCCCGATGGGGGTCTCGTCGCGGTCGCCTTCCCGCACATCGACTACGCCGATGCCTTCGGGGTTGCCCTTCCGTCGAACGTAGGCGCTCGCGCCCTGGCCGAGGCGGCGTTCGCGTCCTCGCCGTGGTGGGTGGGCGGGTTGATGGCCCTGCGAAACGCACTCGTGCGCCCGCTCGGCCTCGTCGCCAATTCCTCCGCCCTTGCGCGTGCGGCTCTCGCGGCCAACGGCACCGGAGAGCGCACCGGCATCTTTCCCGTCGTCGCGACGGCGCCCGACGAAGTGCTGCTTGGTTTCGACGATCGCCACCTCGACTTCCGCATCTCCGTACGCACCTTCAGCCTTGAAGACGGGCGCCTCGGAGTCGTCACGACCCTCGTCCGGTTTCGTGGAGCACTCGGCCGCGCGTACTTCATACCCGTCCGGCCGGCCCACCGGCTCATCGTACCGGTCATGCTCCGCCGCGGAGTGCGGTCCCTTGCGATGACGCGTGGCTAGCCCGAGGCGGCCGGGGAGGGCGTCTGCCTAGCGATCGTGTGCTCATCGATCTCTGCCTCTGCGCCGACGGCAATGAGCAGGTGCCGTACGGGCAACAGTGACCAGATTCGCCCATCGGAAGCCGAGCAGGCACCGCGCTTTGCCGTTCTGCACGTCGTGGTTGCGACGCTAACCTCGACAGCGCCCTCAGCGGCGGGCCTCGATCAGCTTCCAGCCGTTCCCTGACGGATCTCGGAATCCGGCGTCCACGCTCCCGAAGCGCGCCACGGGCTCCTGCGTGAACTCCACCCCTCGGGCGCGCAGCCGTTCGTAGGCGGCGCGGCAGTCGTCGACAACCAGGACGAGCGGCGGCATGGCGCCCTTGGCCACGATCTCGCGCAGCGTCTTCGCGGTCGCCGTGTCGACCACCGGCGACTCCGGCGTGAACAGGCCGAGTTGGAAGAACGGCTGGTCCGGGTGCTGCACCGTGAGCCACCGGTAATCGCCTCCCCGCGCGTCGGTATGGACGCGGAACCCGAGCTTCTCAACGTAGAACGCCAGCGCTTCGTCCTGATCTCGAACGTACAGACCGACCACTTGCACACCTTGGCTCATAGGATCTCCTTTCCTTCGGACCCCTTCGTATCGACCGCCGCTTGCCGGCGCTTCTCCGAAACTGCGATCGTGAGGTCGGGCCGCTGGGCAGCGCGGAGGAAACAGGCCGGCACGCGCTGGGGGTCGTGTGGAGCGGCCTTCTCGCGCGCCCGGATTGCGCCCGGGCTCTCGCCGGTGACGTCGCAAAACGTACGCCCGAACGTGCCCAGGCTCCTCCAGCCCGTCTGGAACGCGATCTTTGTGATGGACAGGTCGGTTTCGCGGAGCAGCGTCTTGGCCCGCTCGATGCGCCGCGTGAGGAGGTACCGATGCGGCGGGATGCCGAAAGCCTCCTTGAAGGATCGCGCGAAGTGGGCCTTCGAGACGCCGCTCACGCGCGCCAGCCTCCGGACGGGCCACTCCTCGTGCGAGGCGGCGTCCATCCGGTCCTTTGCGCGCAGGAGGCGCCTCAAGAGCTCGGGATCCTGGCTCACTCATCCTCCTATCCGGTGCTCCGGCGCGTAGATAACACCCGGATGCGCGGCAAGCCGCGCCGTTCAGGTCTCATGCTGATCACATCTTTGGGCAGCGGAGGTTCGTAGGCCTCGTCGGCCACGGATCTGGGCGACCGGAGTCGGGCGGGACTCACCGCGGAGTCGTGGCGCCCAAGCTGCAGGCCATGGGTTGCCTCTAACCTCTTCTGGCATCGGAACACTCCACCGAGGGCAACCGGCCGCTTTGGACCTGCCCGGGGCGTTCCCGGGTCCGCCGGGAAGGTGCACGCTGCGCCACTGGAGGAGTTCCATGGACTTGAAAGAACAGATGCCCGATTCGGGCGGCCTCTTCCTGCGAAACTGGCTGCTCTCGTACGCAAAGTGTCGCCACCGATTGTCACCGAAGCAGCGGGCCAAGGTCATGATGGCTCTCATCGAGCACATCGAGAAAGTGGACAGGGCGGACCAGGCGCTGGCAACGATGGCGGCGAAGCGTCGCGGCGGGAATTGCCGATCGTAGGGCCTCTCGCCGGCCGGCTGGCGGCTTGGTCTCCCGAGCGCGAGAAACCCCGCTCGCCAGGCTGGTGTGTAACCTTCCACTCCTCCTCTATTCAGAGAGCGCTGCCCCGCCGTCCAGAGCATCCGCAAGGCCATCGCCACCTCGTCCACGCGCTCGCAACGCTTGGGCTAGGGCCGAGGCGAGGTCGAGCGCCATGCCTTCGTGGAGTCGGGTCGCATAAGCGGCGGAAGGCTCCCGCGGAACCCGCTGTGACCAGTTCCGCGACGCGGAGGTCCCAGGCACGTTGTACGGTTGCTCGGAACCGAACAGGTCCGTGAAGAAGATCATGATGTTCGTCGCCGGGCCGACGAAGAGGTCCGTGAGTTGCGCCTGTACGAGCGCGCGCCGGTCACGCGACGCGCGTTCTACCAGGCTGGCTCGCGGCTCGCCCGGCGCGAGAACCCGACCGGCGAGGTATTCGGCCCGGGCTCGTGACTCGCCGCTGGCTATCCACTGCGCTGCCACTGCCCAAATGGTCGGCGTGTCGTGCGTTCCCATCTGGACCCAGTCCTCGGAGCGAGCGTTTTCCCCTCGATACACATCATCGGGTCGACCCAAATCGGCCTTCTGCGTAACTCGAAACCGACCCAGTCGGTGACGATCGATGACGAGGCGAAGGGGGAGAGGCTGCGTGCTCAGCACCTCCGCGGCGACGTCCGATGAATTCCGTCCATGGTTTCGGGTTTCGGCCATGAGCACGTCGAAGAGGATCGAATAGAGGTCGACCTGTGCTGGGTCTAGCGAGCGCACCCACCCGTCGGCGTAGCGCGCTACGCCTTTGTCAAGCTGTTCCGGTCGGGCGATGGCGAAGGGCGCCAGGGCCGGCAAGTCGGGCGACTCGAAAAGTCTGGCGCCATCGCGGCGAACCGCCACCTCGGGATTCGAGCCCACCGGGTACACCCACGGGCAGACGAGGCCGTGGGGGTGGTCCACTCGCACGCCGTCGTAGTCCTCAAAGACCCGGTGCAGCCTGGCGCGGAAGAAGGCCAGCGCCGGGCCGTCTCGACTGGCCGAAGCCTCTTCGCGGCGGTACAGCCGTGGGTCAAGCAGCGGGTAGTTCCAGGCCTGCCCATCGGGGTTTGTACGGCTCGGTGGTGCCCCCATGCGCCAGTTCTCGAGGGTGAGGCGGCGCGCCGCCCACGCATCGCGCTCTGACATCCCGACCTGGAGGTCGCCAAAGAGTTCGAGACCAAGGGCACGAGCTTTCGCCCGGAACTGACGGTGCTGAGCGGAGAGAACGAATTGGACCAGGGCATAGGCCTCGATCTCCGCGTCCCTGCTGGCGAGCAATGACTTGCGGCTGGCAACCACGTCAGCCCAGCGAAGGCCATCGCCCAGAGGCCCTCCCCTCTCCTTCCGGAAAGCCTCGTGGAGCGCGTCCCGCTCGAGCCACCACGCCTCGGCGACCCGGAAGTGCGCCAACTCGGCGGCCATCTGCCCTACCCGACCTTTCTCCTCTCGCTGCTTGCGCTCCCGAAACGCTGACGCCGCCTCGCGGAGGAGCCTCTCTATCCGCTGGAACGCGCGCTCATGGTCGACGCGGTCCGGTGATTCCACCTCCCGCGCGGCATCGGCGAGCTGGGTGGCAGGGAGAAGTGTGCCCCATTCTGCTCTCGCCAATGCCGCCAGTCCGACCGACAGAGGGTTTCGCGAAAAAAAGGCTCCGTCGTAGGGAGACGGATTGCCCGGCGAGGTGGCCCCCTGGGGTCCGAGTTGCAGGCCTCCGAAACCGAGTTCGTGCGCCAAAGCGAGAAGACCCTCGGCACCATCGGCGTGCGGCGTGCCACGCCCCACGTCCTCCCCCGGCAGCGAGGGAAAGGCGGCGTCGTGGATACCGAGAAACAGACGGCGGATGCACAGCCGCGAGAGGGCCTCGCGAACCAGCGGGCGGAGAGGAGCAGACACCGCAAGTGCAGCCTAGACGACCACCCTGGAATCGGCAACGGCGCCGGGGGACAGGTCAATTCGCCGGACGCAGAAAGAGCGCGCCGAGTGGCGGGAGCGTGAGCGTGAGCGAAAAGGGTCTTCCGTGCGCTGGGACGGGGAAGGCCTCGACCATTCCAAAATTCCCCCAGCCAGCCCCGCCGTAGACCGTAGCGTCGCTGTTCAAGACCTCTGCCCAAGGGCCGGGGAGGGGCACGCCGACGCGGTAGTCCGTACGCGGGACCGGCGTGAAGTTGAAGACCACTAGGACCGGGACCGTTGATGGTCCGGCGAGGCGGAGGAGGCTCAGCACGCTGAAGTCGGCGTGGGTGCAGTCGACCCACTCGAAGCCACCGGCCCCCGCATCCCGCCGGTGCAGAGCAGGCTCCCGGCGCATGAGTTGGTTGAGGTCCCGCACCCAGGCAAGGATGCCCGCGTGGCGGTCGACTTCTAATAGGTTCCAGTCGAGGCTTCGTTCGTGACTCCACTCGAGCCCCTGGCCGAACTCGCCCCCCATGAAGAGCAGCTTCTTCCCGGGCTGAGCGTGCTGGTTGGCCAGAAGAAGGCGTAGGGTCGCGAAACGAGCCCGGTCCGTCCCCGCCATCTTGTCTAGGAGCGACCCTTTTCCGTGCACGACCTCGTCGTGGCTGAGGGGTAGGACGAAGTTCTCGCTGCCGGCGTAGAGCGTGCGAAACGTGACTTGGTTTTGATGGAACCTCCTATCGATCGGATCTCGCGCCAGATACTCGAGCGTGTCGTGCATCCACCCCATGTCCCATTTCAGGCCAAAGCCGAGACCGCCGAGGTGCACGGGCCGCGTGACGCCCGGCCATGCTGTGGACTCCTCAGCGATGGTCTGGACGTCCGGATGCACCTGGTAGACGTCCCGGTTGAGGCGCTGCAGAAACTCCACTGCCTCGAGGTTCTCGCGACCCCCGAACCGGTTGGGGATCCATTCGCCTGCCTTACGCGAGTAGTCGAGGTAGAGCATCGAGGCCACTCCGTCCACGCGCAGGGCATCCGCGTGATAGACGTCGAGCCAAAACAACGCGCTGCTGAGCAGGAAACTCTGCACCTCGCGCCGCCCGTAGTTGAAGATGAAGGAGTCCCAATCGGGGTGATGACCCTGGCGCCGGTCGGCGTGCTCGTACAAGTGCGTCCCATCGAAGTAGGCGAGCCCATGGCCGTCGGTCGGGAAGTGCGACGGCACCCAGTCGAGGATCACACCCAGGTCGCGCCGATGAAGGCTGTCGATGAGGAACATGAGGTCTTGGGGGGTGCCGTAGCGGCTCGTGGGAGCAAAGTAACCAGTGACTTGGTAACCCCAAGATCCATAAAAAGGGTGCTCCATGATCGGCAGGAGCTCGACGTGGGTGAAGCCGAGCGAGGCCGCGTGGTCGGCGAGGAGCCGGGCCGCCTCGCGGTAGGTGAGTGACCGGTTCTTTTCCTCCGGGACGCGCTTCCAGGATCCCAGGTGCACCTCGTAGATGGAAATGGGTGCCTCGAGCGAGTTTCGCGCCGAGCGACTCCGCATCCAGTCGCCGTCGCCCCACGCGTACTCAAGATCCCAGACCACCGATCCGGTCTCCGGGGGATGCTCGTGCAGGTAGGCGTAGGGGTCGGCCTTGTCGGCCTCGAAGCCGTCCACTCGGGAGCGCAAGTGGTACTTGTAGTGCGTTCCCTTCCCCAGCCCCGGGACAAAACCCTGCCACACTCCGGAGGTGCCAAGCGGCCTCAGGGCGTGCCTGGCTTTGTCCCAGCGATTGAAGTCGCCCATGACCGACACGCTCTCGGCATTGGGCGCCCAGACCGCGAACGAGACCCCCTCGGCCCCGTCCACCCTGGCGAGGTGGGATCCGAGGTGTCGATGGGCCTGGTAGTTCGTTCCCTCATTGAAAAGGTGAAGATCGTCGGCGCTGGGCCCTCCCTTAGAGAGAACCTCGACGGATGGCCTCACCGTGCGCTGCTCGACGCTCATGAGCGCACCTCCTCTCGGCTACTTCGAGAATCTCATTCGACACCCAATAGCTCGGCCAGTCCCGCGAGCGGCAACCCTACCCAGCCCGGGCGGTTGTTGAGCTCATAGTCGAGCTCATAAAGGGCTTTCTCGAGCAGATGGAACTCGAGCAGCTCGCGCAGAACCAACTCCTCCTGCGGGAGGAAGGTCGCGTTGCCGGCCCTGCGGAGATAGGCCTGCAGGAAGGTGACCGAAACGCTGCTGTACCACTGGCGGAGCCACTCCGCAGACTCTGGTGTGGGATGTGACCCAGGCGCGTCAGCCGCTCCCGCCCGCGCGGCGTAGTGGAAGGAGCGGATCATCCCCGCTACGTCGCGGAGCGCCGACTCCTTTCCTCGACGGTCTGCGAGCGGGCGAGCCGGCTCTCCCTCGAAGTCGATGATCACGAAATCGGCTCCGGTCCACAGCACCTGGCCGAGGTGGTAATCGCCATGGATCCGGATCCGCCTTGCAGAGACGAGGCGCTCTCGCAACCAGGCAATTCGATCGGAAACCTGGCCCCGGTGCGCCAGCACCGCGACCGCGAGCGGCCTGTCCGCGCCCGACACCTCCCGCACTTGCTGCTCGAGGTGCGCGAACGAGGTTTCCGCCTGGCGCGACAAGGCCTCGTGGAGTCCGGCCTGCCATTCGAGCGTGAAGGCCTCCGGACAAAAGGCTCTTACACGGACGTCGGCTGCGAGAGCGAGGTGGAGCTCGGCGGTGCGCTGCCCAAGGAGTGCGGCCAGGTCCAGGTAGTGGCCGATGTCCTCGGGCGCATGCCGAAGAGAGGTCGGGGGCATTCCGCTCGTCGTCTCCTGCAAGGGTGCGCCCGGCCTCGCGCAAACCCGAGCCAGGTACTCACGCACGGCCTGCAACGTGAGTCGCCAGGCGTCGCCTTCGTTCTTGACGAACCCCTGGAGGAACGCCACCGACATGGGCTCGCCCACGTCCGGCCGGTAAACGATGCTCCCGAGCGCGGGCGGTACGTGCGGAAACCCTACGTCCAAGGTCAGGTACTCTCCAACCTCGAGGTCCGGATTCACGCCCGGCGCCGTCTTGCGATAGAGCTTCAGGATGAGCCGGTCGCCGAAGCGGATGGAGGTGTTGCTCTGTTCGGCCGCCAGCGGAGCCGGCTCGAGGGCGCCTGCTCCCACGGCGTGTGCGTCGAAGGCCTTCGTCGCGTGCGCTAGAAGCACACCGCGCGCGCCGCGTCGGACCCTGCCGGCCTCGATGTCGGCGAGGAGGCCGCTGGCGAATGTGGAGCCCTGTTCCGCAGCGTGGATGACCCCTGGCCGCCCGTCGACCTCGAGAAGCGCCACACGAGCTGCGCGGCCTGGGAGACTCTCCGACCATGCAAGCGGCAGCACATAGGTTTCGCCCGGCCCGCGCAGGTACTCGACGTCGGCAAGCACGAGCCAGTCGCAGGCGTCCGATCTCCCGAGCGATACCGCGTCCCGGATCCGAACCCGGGCGGCGGGTCGAGCTTTTGCCCCGAACCAGCGCTGGCTGGCGAGGTGGCGGGGAAGCTGCGACTCGAGTACCGAGCGTTCCGGCCCGGTGAGGATCCTGTGCCACGGGCTTCGCGTCGCGAGGGGGGCGGAGGGATCACTTGCGTTTGGGCCGGGCATCCACTGCTCACAGGTAGTAGTCGAAATCACGCTCGGTCCGCAGGTGGCGCCGGATGGCGAAGATGTGTGCGGGGATGACGGCGGGGTCGAGCTCGACGTAGTTCCGGGACCCGCTCCAGAGATAGCGGCCCCCGCCCAGCAAGTCGTGGGCCTGATAGGGCCGGACACGGTCGAGGCCGAGCTCTTCGAGCGGAAGCTCGACCCACCCGCTGTGTCGGTGGTGCGGATCGAGGCACACGACGGTCAGGATCACTTCGGTCAAGTCATCGGTGGTCTTGCTGTACGCGATCAACTTCTCGTCGTCGACCGCATGAAAGGCGAGCGTGTCGTTGCGCTGGAGCGCGGGGTGCTCGCGCCGAATCCGGTTCACCTGGGCGACGAAGTGACGAAGGCTGTCGGGCCGCTCGATGGGCCAGTGGCGCAGCTGGTACTTCTCCGAGTCCAGGTACTCTTCGCTCCCCGGGCGCAGCGCAGTGCCCTCGCAAAGCTCGAAGGCGGGGCCGTAGAGGCCGTAACTCGCGCCCAGCGTCGCGGCGAGCACTAGCCGCGACTGGAAGGCGGGACGCCCTCCATACTGAAGAGACTCGGGCAGGATGTCGGGGGTGTTCGCCCAGAGGTTGGGTCGCAGGTACTCGCGCGCTTCGCCCCGAGTGAGCTCGGTCAAGTAGTCGGTCAGCTCCTGCTTCGTGTTCCTCCACGGGAAGTAGTTGTATGACTGCGAAAACCCGATCTTGGCCAGCTCGCGCATGACTCGTGGCCGCGTGAACGCCTCGGCCAAGAAGATGGCATCGGGGTGTTCGCTCCGGACCCGGGAGATGAGCCATTCCCAGAAGCCGTAGGGCTTCGTATGGGGGTTGTCCACGCGGAAGACTCGAACTCCCTGCGCGAGCCAGAACTGGACGACCTCGGCAAGGGCCATCCACAGTTCCCGCCAGTCCTTCGACTCGAAATCGATCGGATAGATGTCCTCATACTTCTTGGGCGGGTTCTCGGCGGTCTTGATGGACCCGTCGGGGAGGTGGCGGAACCACGACGGATGCTCTTTCACCCATGGATGATCGGGCGAACACTGGAAAGCGAGGTCGAGCGCAATCTCCAGGTTGAGGGTGCGTGCTTTGGCCAGCAACGCCCGGAAGTCGTCGAGCGTCCCGAGTGCGGGATGAATGGCGGTATGACCGCCTTCCGCCGCACCGATTGCCCAAGGGCTCCCCGGGTCATCGGGGCCGGCTTCTTCGGCGTTGTTGCGACCCTTGCGATGGATCCGCCCGATGGGGTGGACCGGCGGAAGATAGGCCACATCGAACCCCATGGAGGCGACGTACTCCAGGCGGCTCGCGGCATCCTTCAGGGTACCGTGTCGACCCACCTCCGGACTGCATGAGCGGGGGAAGAACTCGTACCACGCACCTGTTCGCGCACGAACGCGATCCACTGCGACGGTGAGCTTGCGCGGATACCGAGCTGCGTTGCCACGGTCCGGCCAGCGCGATACCACCCTCTCCAGGCTCGGGTCGAGAGCGCGCTCGATCTGATCCGCGAGACTGGCCTCCGCGCCCGAAAGGAGGCGCGCCGAAGCCGCGAGCATAGCGGCGTCGTCGCCCGTTGTGCGCGCGCTGGCCGCTTCCAGGAGGGCTGCCCCTACGAGGAGATCGACGCGGGCAACGACGCCGGCGGCCGATTTCTTCTCGAGGTCGCGGCGCCAGGTCGCAAACTCGTCGACCCAGGCTTCCACCGTGTATTCATGTGGGCGCAGCGACTCCACGCTGAAGGCCGCGCCCCATACATCGTTGCCGAGCGTCGAAAGCGGCGTCTCGTCCCACTGCTGCGCACCGACCTCGCGGTGCAGCAGAACGCCCGCCAGAACATCCTGCCCGTCCGCGTGCACGTCGGCCCTTACCTCGACCTTTTCACCCATGACCCGCTTCACCGGGAAGCGGCCGCAGTCGATCTCTGGCGATAGGCGCTCCACGACTACGCGCGCCGGACGGAGTCTCAGATCGCCTTCGGGTCTCATGGCCATCGGCATCTTCCCGATCTCCACACACCAGGCGTACCTAGTTGGCTCTCCCTTCACCTGCATCAAAGGGGCACCTCGGAAGGCTTGTGGCCTATAGGGCGCAGATCGTCTCCTTATGGATCTCGATCGAGTGCACCCCTGGCCTCCCACCCGGGGCGTATCGGCCCCATCAGTAGCGCGCGCCTAGCAAGGAGGGCACGGAAGAGTACCCCCTAGGTACTCGCACCCCGAGGGAGCGCCAGTCCCACCCAATTGGCTGCCCTCGCAACGAAAGTTTCCGGGGCAGTGCGCGATTACTTGCTGGATCGCTGCCACTAGCGGAAGGGCCACGAGGAAAAGAGACATGAGGGTACAGGGCGTCGCGTCGAGCGAGCTCCGAACCTGGAGCCTCGGGCACTTGCCTGCGGCGTCGGCACCGCCTTCGGGGAAACACGACCTCCGCGCCCTGCCCATGTTGAGCGACAGGAGCCGGGCCGGTGTGGTCACCGACCGGCGCATCGGCGTGGCAGCTCACTTCGGCGCACGCGCACTCTCAGTCGATTTCGGACACTCGACGCGGTCGGGGCGCTGACGCAATGGCTCGGTTGAAGCCCGGCTTTCCTTATCCACTGGGCGCCACCTGGGACGGCCGGGGCGTCAACTTCGCGCTCTACTCCGAACGAGCCGAAAAGGTCGAGCTATGCCTCTTCGACGGCCATGAGGCGAAGGCCGAGAGCCGCCGCGTGCCCCTCTTGGAGCACACGGACAACGTCTGGCACAGCTACCTCACCGACGTGCAGCCGGGGCAGGTGTATGGCTACCGCGTCCATGGCCCCTGGGCCCCCGACAAGGGGCTGCGCTTCAACCCAGCGAAGTTGCTGCTCGACCCCTACGCCAAGGCGATCGCGCGCAATGTCCGCTGGGGCGACGAACTCTTCGGATACCGGATTGGTGCAGCGGATGCCGATCTGGTCCTCGACGACAGGGACAGCGCCGCCTTCGCCCCGCTGGCGGCCGTGGTAGATCCCTCCTTCACTTGGAGCGACGACCGTGCTCCGCGGACGCCTTGGCACCGAACGGTCGTCTACGAAGCGCACGTGAAGGGGCTGACGCGGCTCCACCCCGACGTTCCCGAGGCACTTCGCGGGACTTACGCGGGCCTCGGTGCTGAGCCCGTGCTTCGTCATCTCAACCACCTCGGCGTCACCGCGGTCGAGTTACTCCCCGTCCACTACCATGCCTACGATCGCCATCTCGTTGAGAAGGGGCTCTCCAACTACTGGGGCTATAACACCCTCGCCTTTTTCGCTCCGGACCTCCGCTACGCGTCGAACGCGAGTCCCCTCGAGTCCGTCCAGGAGTTCAAGGGCATGGTCCGAGCGCTCCATGCCGCCGGCATCGAGGTGATCCTCGACGTCGTCTACAACCACACCGCGGAGGGGAACCACCTTGGCCCCACCCTCTCCTTGCGCGGCGTCGACAACGTCGGCTACTACCGGCTCGCGAAGGATCCTCGTTACTACATCGACTTTACCGGGTGCGGCAACACGCTCAACATGCGCAGCCCGCGCGTGTTGCAACTCATCATGGACAGCCTGCGCTATTGGGCGCTGGAGATGCGCGTGGATGGATTCCGCTTCGACCTCGCAAGCACTCTGGCACGGGAACTCCACGAGGTGGATCGTCTCTCCTCCTTCTTCGATGTGATCCAGCAGGATCCGGTGCTATCGCAGCTGAAGCTCATCGCGGAGCCCTGGGACCTCGGCGAGGGGGGCTACCAGGTGGGAAACTTTCCGGTTGGGTGGACCGAGTGGAACGGGAAGTACCGGGACGACGTACGCCGCTTCTGGAAGGGCGACGGAGGCATGGTCTCCACCTTCGCGACCCGCCTCAGCGGTTCTTCGGACCTCTATGAGGCAAGCGGGCGTCGTCCCTACGCGAGCATCAATTTCGTCACCGCCCACGACGGTTTCACGCTTCAGGACCTCGTGAGCTACGACAAGAAGCACAACGAGGCGAACCTAGACGAGAACCGAGACGGCTCCAACGAGAACTACAGCTGGAACTGCGGCGCCGAGGGACCCACGCAGAATCTCGCGATTCAGGCGCTCCGGGACCGGCAGAAGCGGAACTTCATCGCGACTCTCTTCTTCTCCCAAGGCGTACCCATGCTTCTCGGGGGCGATGAGCTGGGACGCACCCAGAACGGAAACAACAACGCCTTCTGCCAGGACAATGAGATGAGTTGGGTGAATTGGGAGCTCAACGAAGGCGGCCGTGCACTTCTCGCCTTCACTCGACGCGTCATCGCCCTGCGCCGCGAGCACCCGGTACTGCGCCGGAGGACGTTCTTCCAGGGACGCCCCATCCGAGGCGTGAAGGACATCGTGTGGCTAGATCCTTCCGGAAGTGAAATGACAGACGCAGCCTGGAACGAACCTCATGCCCGCTGCCTGGGCGCGCTGCTGGTCGGCGACGCGATCGTCGAAGTGGACGACGATGGGAACCCGATTCGCGGCGACACCTTGTTGCTCCTGCTGAATGCGCACCATCTCCCCCGAGCCTTCGTCCTGCCGGAAGTCGCTCCCTCCGGGTGGGAGACCCTCATCGACACGAGCGAGCAATCGCTCGACAGGGCTCGGTCGAACGGTCGCCCACAACGCTACCGGCTGGCCGCGAGGTCCCTGGCACTCCTGGTCGCGCTGCCGTTGCACAAGGTGGGGGAGAAGCGAGGGTGAGTGAGCGGGGCACCTGGACCCCGTCGCTCGGAGCAATCCCGGACGCCGAGGGGACGAGTTTTCGCGTCTGGGCTCCGCGCGCCCGCGACGTCGAGGCCGTCATCGAGGGCGGGCCCGCTGTGCCCCTCTTAGCCGGGGCGGAAGGTCACCACGAGAGGCACGTGGGCGGAGTCCGGCCCGGCGCTCTCTACCGCCTCCGGGTGGACGGCGCTGGTCCCTTTCCCGACCCAGCCTCCCGCTTCCAGCCTTATGGAGTCCACGGTCCATCACAAGTCGTCGATCCTGCCTCCTACGCGTGGAGCGACCGCGACTGGCCTGGTCTTTCGCTCGGCGACCTCGTCCTCTATGAGTTACACGTGGGCACGTTCAGTCCCGAGGGAACTTTCGACGGGGTCCGCGAGCACCTTGGCCATGTGGCGAGCCTCGGCGCCACCGCGGTCGAGCTCATGCCCGTGGCCGATTTCCCGGGCCGCCGCAACTGGGGTTACGACGGCGTGGCGCCATTCTCGCCGGCGCGCTGCTACGGCGCGCCCGACGACCTGCGGCGACTCGTGGATGAGGCCCACCGCCTCGGGCTCGGTGTCTTCCTCGACGTGGTCTACAACCACCTCGGCCCTGACGGGAACTACCTCAGCTCGGCGAGTCCTCACTACTTCACCAGCCGGCATCGAACGCCGTGGGGCGATGCTCTGAATTTCGATGATCAGGACTCGGATGGCGTGCGGGCGTACTTCGTGGAAAACGCACTCCACTGGATTCGGGAGTACCACATCGACGGTCTTCGCCTGGACGCCACCCACGCCATCGTCGATGACTCTCCCCGCCACATTCTCGCGGACATCGCCGAACGGGTGGCCCTCGATGCCGGGCGGCCGGCGCTGATCGTGGCCGAGGACGATCGGAACCTTGCCGCACTCGTGCGGCCCCGAGAGGAGGGCGGCTACGGACTGGATGCGGTCTGGGCGGACGACCTGCACCACGAGCTCCGGGTGGCCCTGGCTGGCGACAAGGGCGGGTACTTCGGCGATTTTTCCGGCTCCGTGTCGGAAATCGCGACGACCCTGCGCCAAGGTTGGCTCTTCACAGGGCAGCCTTCCAAGTACTGGGGCCCCCGCGGCACCGACCCAGCCGGCGTGCCGCTCGAGCGCTTCATCGTGTGCCTGCAGAACCACGACCAAGTGGGGAACCGGGCCCTCGGCGACCGGCTGAACCACGTCGTCGACCCGGCCCGGTGGCGCGCGGCGGTCGCACTTCTCCTGCTCGCCCCGGAGACACCGCTCCTCTTCATGGGCCAGGAGTGGGCCGCCTCGTCCCCCTTCCTCTACTTCACCGATCACGAGCCGTCGCTCGGCCGCCTCGTGACCGAAGGCCGCCGGCGCGAGTTTGCCAAGTTCGAAGGCTTCGCCGAACCCGCACGCCGGGATCGGATCCCCGATCCCCAGGCCCTGGCCAGCTTCGAGAGGAGCCGCCTGCGATGGGAGGAGGTCGGCCGGGAGCCGTTCGCCTCGTGCCTTCGCCTCCACGGCGCCCTGCTCTCGATCCGTCGGGAGGAGGTCCTCCGGCGCCGCTCCGCGTTCTCCATCGCCACGACGCAGGAGGATGCCTTGGTGCTCTCCTACGGCGAGCTGGAGGCGGCAATCCGTCTCCGGAGCAGTGGGGAGGTGCGCCTGCCGGATTCGCGGGGGTCGAGGCGCATTCTCTTGACCACCGAGGACCCACCCTTCGTTCCCGATCCGGCTCGCCCCGTCCTATCGTCCGGCGCGGGGGCCGCCGTCCACTTTCGCCGACCGGGCGCGGTCGTGCTCATCTCACAGCGCCTAACTGGGGCGTAGAGGCAAAGGGAACCCGCTAATCAAGAGCGCCACTGGGAAGGCCGCGAACGCCTCCGCGAGGTTCAGGACTTGGCCTGACCGGACCTCACCGGTGACGGCATCGCGCAATCCCCCCGCCAGGGTGGCGGGCAATGGCACGCCTCCCTGCCATGCCACCTGGCCACCGCCGCTCTCGAGCAGGGTAAGGACGAGTCGGGGTGCGATGCAGACGAGCGCACGCCCCCCCTTGTGGCGCCCGAATGCCACGAGGTGCCCCGCGTGGGGTCCAACGGCCTCTAGCGGCAAGTACTCGCCTTCGAGGAAGAGCTCGCGCGCGACCCTCCTAAGCCTGAGCCCAGTCGCAAGGAGCAAGAGTTTCGCCCGCCCATCCGCGAGCGCGTCCCTCGCCGATACCTCGCGCGCTACCGCGCCTCTCCCCTCGTCGGACAGCATTCGGCGGTCGAGCTCCTCGAGCATCTGCCTTCTCAAGGCGAAATCCACCGGCCGCCGGTTGTCGGGGTCGACGAGCGACAGGTCCCACAGTTCATTGCCCTGGTAGACATCGCAGACGCCTGGAGAGGCGATCTTGAGGGCGACCTGAGCCAGCGACGACACTCGCGCTGCCTGAACCACGCGCGCGGCGAACGGAGTCAGGTTGTCCAGGAAGGCTTGCGATCCGAGAACGGACGTCACGAACTCGCGGACTGCGCTTTCCCATGCCGTGTCGGGTTGGACCCAGCTCGTGTGCACTTTCGCTTCCCGGAGCGCCTTCTCCATGTAGGCCGTGATCCTACCCACGTACGCGTCCCAGCCGGGGGTGCCGGGACCGACCTCCTCCGGAATGGTCCCGACGACAGTCTGGTAGAAGAGAAGCTCCTCCCTCTGGCTAGGCGCTCGTTCTCCACTCACCACTTTGCTGAAGCGTCGGTGCAGGCGACTCCAACGCCGGCAGCGCGCCCACCACTCCTCGGGGATCTCCGAGAGAGCATCGATGCGCAATCGCACGTCCTCGCTCCGCTTCGTGTCGTGCGTGGACGTGCTGAGGAGCGATCCAGGCCACTTCTCCAATGTGTGGGCGTTCAGGACGTGGAAATCGTTCGGGCTCGTGCCGAATCGCGAGGGATCTCCGCCGACCTCATTGAGCGACGCGAGCGGAGCAAAGGAATAGAAGGCGCTGTCCTCCAGACCCTTCGCCATCACGGCTCCGGTCACCTGCTGAAGCTTGAGCGCGAACTGCAGGCGCTCGCGCCGGGCCTCCTGGGACAGAGAAGCCGGGTGGTGCTGCAGAATGACGTCGCGGAGAAACTCGAAGACCGACGGGTCGATGAGGGGAGAGCGCCGGCGCGCCCGGGCGATGGTGGACTCGATGTAGACGCGATCCCGTGTGTCCACCTGACCTTCCGGTGTCACGTAAGTCCGATACACGGGCAGGAGCGATACGTACTCCACCAGCGCTCGTGTGAGCTCGCCGAGTGTGAAGTCGCGCGTGGCCCGGTCGGCCTCGCAGGCCCCCTCCAGACGACGCGCCAGCATGCGAATCTCACTCGACATGATGGAACGGCAGACGAGCCTCCTCTTCGAGTAGCCCTCTTCGTCGAACGTGGCGCGTCCCCCTGACCTGGCGTATGCCCGCGCGAACGTACGCGCCGCCGCGGCATCGACAAAGAGCCCGTTCACGGTGTTCAAGAACTCGTACCCGGTGGTCCCGTCCACGGCCCAGCCGTCGGGCATCCGCTCTCCTGCAGCCAGGACCTTCTCGGCGACCACATACAGCGCGCGGCGAGAGATGAGGCCTGCGCGCAAGTCGGCCTCCAGTCGGTCCTCGAGGGCCTCCAAGTCCTCAGCCCCAAGCGGAACCTCGGCGCCTTCGCGGGCCAGGGCCGCCGCCTGCAGGCGTCGAAAGTAGCCTGGTGGGTCGTACAGGCCGTCGGGGTGGTCGATCCGCAGTCCCCGGACGAGGCCCCGGCGCACCAAGTCCATGATGAGCTGGTGAGTTGCCCGGAAGACCGGTGGGGCCTCCATGCGCACCGCAGCGAGCGAGCTCACTTCGAAGAAGCGGCGGTAGTTCACCTCCTCGCCGGCGACCCGCCAGTGAGCGAGGCGATAGGCCTGGGCCTCGAGCAATTCGTGCAGCCGATCGAAGCTATGCGGCTCGCCTGGCGATCCGTTGAAGAGCGCGACGTTCCTATTCACGTGGGCCTCGACGCGGTGGCTTCCCGAGAGCAACGCCGCCAGTCGGCGCTTCGCCACCTCCTTCTCCCGGGCACGCTCCGCTATTTTCTCCGCGTCTACCTCCTCGCGGGGCGCCAGCTTTTCGAGAGCCGCGCAGATGCTCTCGAGCTCCTGGAAGGCGACGTCCTCTGGGCCCATCTCGACGCGAAGGCGGTCGAGATCATGGCGAAGAACAGTGGGTACGGACCGCGGGGAGATGGGGAAACGCTGATCGCCGTATTGAAGCCAGAACGACCCACCTTCGCGGCAGAGGGCGAGCTCGCCCTTCTCGAGGACGCTCCCGTACTGGTCGCCGAGGACCGGCACAAGTACCCGGTTCCGGAGCTCGGACTTGAGAGGGTCCCAGTCGATGTCGAAATACCCCGCGTAGACGGACGACGGTCCGTTCTCGAGGACGTCCGTCCACCAACGGTTCTCCGGGGCCAACCCTACGTGGTTCGGGACGAAATCAACGATCACCCCCATGCCGCGTTCCGCGAGTGCCCGTGCGAACCGTTCAAATCCCTGGTCCCGCCCGAGGCCATCGGAAATGCGCGAGTGGTCCACTACGTCGTAGCCGTGAGTGCTTCCCAGCGCGGCCTGGAGGATCGGCGAGACGTAGACCGCTTCGGCGCCCAGCGCTTGCAGGTAGGGCACCAACTCGGTCGCCGCGGAAAACCCGAGACCTGGTCCCAGCTGAAGGCGATACGTGGACGCGGGGGGCCGGGCCCCTGCCCCCCAGCCATTAGTGTCGCGCTGGACGGGGATCGTGGTGAAGGAATTCATCCGCCGTACCCCGCGAGTGTCCCCTCCGCCCTTGCCGCGCGTCATAATGGAACGGCGCGCCCCCGCATTGTGGCGCAGGCCAATCCCGGACGGGGCTTGGTCACCGCGCGTTTTTGTGGCACCGGGCCCCTCCTGCGACCCTTCTTGTATACGCGAGCAGCACTCTCACAGAACG
>Ga0335077_10001190_pt1 | contig 30647 bp, 26 predicted proteins | sample Lox_Sample_31_FD_207151 | JGI IMG/M metagenome (GOLD analysis project Ga0335077, IMG submission 207151) | Soil microbial communities from Loxahatchee National Wildlife Refuge, Florida, United States - Lox_Sample_3.1 | ecosystem: Environmental > Terrestrial > Soil > Wetlands | place: USA... | reverse complement strand
GTCCGCAAGACGAGAGACGAACTCGGCCACCCGGCGTTCCGTTCCGTGATGCTTGTCGATAAAGGGCGAGACCACCGCTATGACCTGGCGGGACATGCCCGGAGTCAAGGAACCACGTTCATGAGGTCACACCAGCGGGCGAGTACAAATAAACTCCAGATCCGCGACCAACCCACGGACTCGGGTGAACTCTGGAACCGTTGCCAAATTCGCCCGACCGCTTGAGGATTTAAAATTCCTCTGTCTGCGAGCCGGTCTGCGGAAAAGGTGTGTGCGAGCAGCGGCTTAAGATCGCGGTTCAGCCATCTGGAAAACGGGAAGGTAAAGGTACGCTTCGCCCGCAACTTCAGATCCGCAACAAGCTCCCCTGGCATGAAGGGCTTAATGGCTTGCAAAAGCAACTCCTTGGGCTGGCGTTGCGTTCGCCCCGAAAGATTGAGCGTGAATTTAACGACTTCGTCGTCCAGAAAAGTGGGCCGAACTTCCAGACCGTGAGCCATGCTCGTAGCATCCAAGTCGCGCAACAGTCTGGGCTGAAGGTGCGTGCGGATATCCATCATGGATAGTTTGTCTGGCAGCGGAAGCTCCGCTGCCTGGGACGCGTCATCCCTCAAGTGGTCCCAAGCCTCCTTAAATTGCTCATATTCGCCGAGCGGCGCGGTCAGAAGCGCAACGTCGCCTTCCAGAAACAGGGCCTTAACGGCCATCTGCGAAGCGGTGAAAGGATCCGTGGCTCCGAAGAGGTAACGGAGTTTGCGCCAACGATAGGGCCATTCGTCGCGATCGAACAAACGCCCAACCGCCGACGGGACGGGGCGCGCCCATGCGGCGATCCGCTCGAATCGCTTGAACCATTTCCATGAGGTGTACCCGCCGAACAACTCGTCGCCCCCCTGGCCGGACAGAGCAACCTTGAATCCCTGCTCTGCTACAACTTTGGAAATCCAGTAGGAATTCAATCCGTCCACAGAGGGCTCATCCAGGGCCACGATGTAATCATCGATCCCGGCGAAAACGCGCTCCGCGGAAACATGGACGGTTTTTAGGGGAAGACCAAGCTGCCCCGCGGTTTGCTCGCTCAATGCCGTCTCGTCGAACTCGCTCTCGCTAAATCCGATGGTTACCGCCGTCACATCCGCCTTCCCCGCCTTGCGAGCCAAGGCGCCCAGGCATGCGGAATCGGCGCCGCCGCTCAGGAACAAGGCGATCGGTACATCGGAGATCAAGTTTCTTTGCATCGCCCCGAGCAGCACATCTCCAAGTTGATCGGCCACGCCGGCGGCCGTGGGACGTTCACGTGAGATGCGAGAACCGCCCAGACTCCGGTACGCTTGCAAGTTCCATGCGCCATGCTGCCACGTTGCCAAGCAGCCTGGCGGCAGCGGCTCGACCCCATGGATCATCGTCCAGGGTGGAGGAACGTGGCCGAGTTGGAGATAAACGCGCAAGGCCTGAGGATTGATGCGCGGCTTGATCAAACCGGAAGCGAGCAGGGCCTTCACTTCCGACGCAAAGATCAAGCGATTGTTCTGACGTGCGTAATAGAGCGGCTTGATGCCCAGGGCGTCGCGCGCCAGCAGAAGTTTCTGCCGGCGCGCATCCCAAATTGCAAAAGCAAACATTCCCTGCATCTTCTGGACACACAGATCGCCGTACTCCTCATAAAGATGCAGAACCACTTCCGTATCCGTCGCGGAGCGGAAGGAATATCCTCTCTCGATTAAATCCCGGCGCAGTTCGCTTGCATTGTAGGTCTCCCCGTTATAGGTGATCCACACGGTCCCGCCAGGATTGGACATCGGCTGGCGGCCCCGCTCACTCAGATCCAAAATCGCGAGCCGAGTATTCGCCAGCAGGCATCCGGGCGAAGAGATCACGCCACAGCTATCAGGACCGCGATGCCGAAGGGCCGCGACCATTTTCTGTGCCGCTGGAAGCAGCGTCTCCGCCGAAGCATCGTCAATCAGACCGGCGATGCCGCACATCTTCTTACAATTCTCCGGCGAAGACAGTAGCGTTGGGGACATTGACAAGGTTCGCGGCGCGCGGCGTTCTTTGTGCATTGCTGGCCAAGTAGGGCAGACGGAAAAGTACACCAATGAGCAGCCAAAGATACGCGTTCATCACGTAATTTTGATAAGGCGCAATACCGTTATAGGAAAACGGCACCAGCAGAAGGACGGCATACCAGAAAATTGACAGCGCCACGGGAAAATAAACGGTCTCGCGCAACTGCCTCACTACTTTCCAGGAGAAGTAGAGCAGTGACGAAGTCCATGCAATCCAAAGAATAGGACCGAGAATTCCCATCTCCAAGATGAGCGTCCCCCAGCCGTTTTCCACCCAGAAATCGATGGGTGGTTGGCCCAAAACTTTAGCCACGTACTGCATTCCCAGGGACGCCGTACCCGTGCCATCGCCGTACAGCCATCGTGGATGGTGCACCGCGATCATCAGGTTGGTGAGAGGATAATCCCAGGTTCGACTTCGCAGCTCGGAAGCCGAGCTCGTCGGAGAAAGCGTTTCTGAATAGAAGGCCCAACTCGCTCCAATCGATTTAGGGAAAAACTGTATCATTATGAAAAGACCCGCAGCGGCAATTAGAAATGCCCGGCGCATAGCCTTGATCAGATGCCGGCCTTGGCCCCAGCGCCAGGGCGCGCCCCAAAGGAAACCTGCCGACAGCACCAGAAGGCTCATCGTTGTGTAAATGAGCGATCCTCGCGACCCACTTTGCATGGCCGCTACCACCGCAATGCCGACTCCCAAAGACCCGTAAGCCGCCCTCCGCCGCCGCGTCAGGAGGAAGTAAGCCTGCAGACCCAGCGCCAATATGACCAAAAGAATCATGTAGGAAGCGAACCGGCCGCCGCTGACGAATACCGAAGTGGGTGCGGGAACGGCTCTGTGGGTAAGCGGTGAGTAGCGAGTGAGGTTTCCCAATTCTTCGAGCTCTGGCGCGAGTACTGACGGGTTCAAAAAGGTGAGACCCACCACCGATTGCACGATACCGATAACGGCAATGATCAGCCCCAATGCGATGTTGTAAAGGAGCAAATGCTCCAAATCCGAAGCGGTCCGGAGGAACGCATATCCCGCATAGATCAGCGGAACGTAATAGAAGTAGAGCTTAAGGCCAAGAAATCCATAGAGCACGCTCGGCGTCCACGTATTGAACACCTGAATGAATGCCAGGGAAAAGAAAATCGCCAACGGCACTGCGAAGCGGGGAGTGAACCATGCAACTTCGCCGCGCACCTTTGATCGCCAGAGCGACACATACGTGATCGCGGCCAAGACGTCCTTACCGAAAAATAGAATAAGTCCGTTACCTAAATACTTGCGCGCCAGGTCTTCAAACAGCAGCCACAGAATGAAAAAGAAGACCCCTTTCCGCCAATCATTCAGCGTGGTCACCACAATGATGACCAAGGCAAGGCTCATGCCGCCCATGACCAGTACGGTGTCCGATCCGGCCACGATCCAATTCGACAGTCCCCAAACGATTCCCAGCAGGGCAACAAACACCACCAACCCCTGCATTTGCCTCCATTGCTGAGCGGCAATCAGATCGCGTGTACTCACTTATGTTTGGCGGCTCGTCCTGCTACCGAGCGTTCCTGTTCTTTTGTTATCTGTTCCATGCTGGCAAGGCGCACTGTCTTCAGATGATTGCGCCATTCTGATTTGCAGCCAGAACGATCACGTGGTTATCGCCGTAAAGGCACTCTCCGCGAAGAAAAACTGAGAAAAGCCGCAACGAGCGAGCCAGCGCGGGCCGCGTCAATTGGTAACCGCGCACGGGATAGACTTGGTGCTCCGCAACACGCAGTTCGGCGCGGGGCAAATACTGCCGCGTAAAGAGATCCCAAAAAATAGGCGTAATGTGCTCCTTTTCGCTCTGGGCGTCCATCATGCGGATCGTCCCGCGCAGAAGGAATTTGATTCGCGCCGGAGTGTTATCTACGTTGGGTGTGGTCAAGACGGCCACTCCCCCAGGCTTTAGCAGGCGCTTTATATTCCGCAAGAAGCCAATAGGATTTTCCACGTGCTCGACGACTTCGACAGCAGTCACCAAGCCGAAGCTGCCTGGGCCCAGCTGTGAGGCGAAGTCCTGCTGGTTAAAGTCGATTTGCACGAAAGGAACGGCGGAGCGATGTCCGTCGCAATTAATATCAGCCGCGACCGCCCTCCAGCCCGCGTCTTGTAATTGGAGCGCCATCGCGCCGCTGCCCGCTCCCAAATCCACGGCGCTCTCACCGCGCCGGAAATAGCGTGGCAGAACCGTTTGGAGAAGGAACTCGTGCAGTCCGGGTGGCGTTGCGGTTCCCCTTCCCAAATCCGAATTCAACTGAGCACCTCTCGATATAAATCCAGGTGCTCTTCAATAAAGCGCGGCTCGCTGAAAAGTCCTAGACTGCGCTGCCGCGCTCTTGCGCCTATCTCATTGACGATCCCAGGCTGGTCCAGAACACGCTGCATGCAGGAGGCTAGCTCTTCCGCGTTACCCGCCGAAAACTTCAACCCCGTTTCGCCTACAACTTCGCCTAACCCACCGATGTCGGAAGCGATCACCAGCCGGCCGCGCATCATCTGTTCGATGGCCGCGAGCCCTGCCGTCTCTTCCATGATCGAGGGCACGATCACCGCGGCAATATCGGCCGTCGCCCTGCTGAACGCCTCTCCGCTGAGCGAGCCCATAAAAATAACCTGAGAGCTCAAGCCGTTTTGCAAGACGAGTTCTTCCAATCGTGCCCGCTCCGGACCATCGCCGATGAACTTAAGCCGAAAATCACATCCCCGTTTGCGAACTTGCGAGGCTGCCTCGAGCAAAACGCCGAGCCCTTTTTCCTCCACCAGGCGCCCCACAAACCCAAAGCAGAAAGGCCCTGGCGAACTCGATCCGAATGAAATGGGTTCGTTGCGAAGATCCGGCACTCCGTAGTAAACCGTGTGCGAATGGGGAAGCTGCAGCCGCCGCTCTACATGCCGGCTGATAGCTGCGTTAGCGGCCACCCGCCGGCACATCCAGCGCCGCGGAAACATGATCGGCAACTGCCAAACGCCGCTCATCCACCCACCAGCTTTGGCGACGCACCGCACACATTCTCCGTATTGTCCGGCCAGGAAATGCCCTGGGCATGCCGTTTGGCGCGGAGCGTAGAGAAGCAAACCGTTCGGACACATCGCCTGGTAGCCATGATGCTCGATCACGATCGTTTTTCGTTGCAGCAGTCCTACGATCAAGGGAATGAAGGAAGGTCCGGCGAGGTGAACGACGTCCGCCTCGCCCATCAAGCGCCAAAGATCCCTGAAGCCCGGCTCTCGGACGACGTTGTAGGCAAGATCACGATCATTGAATGTGCCCGCAGGAGTTTTGGTGACGACCGTGGCCTGATTTCCCCTGATCACCAGTCCTTGAGCAAGTTGCGCCACAGCCTGCTGCACGCCGCCTACCAGCGGAAGAAAATCTGTCGAGTACAGAAGGACTTTGATCGGGCGAGAGCAATAAGCTTGCGCTTCCGAAACGCTCTTTGAAACCGGACGTGCGGTGATCGCGCTCATCTTCGTATTCAGCCGGCCACGACTCGATCCGCGCCGAGTGCCGCGATCCAGCGCTCGGCGATGCGGCTCCAGGAAAACCACTCGCGGAAAACAGCGCGGTTGCGCACGCCAAGGTCCAGCCGGCGCTCTCGATCGCGCAGCAGCGCGGAAAGCTGGTTCCCCAACGATACAAGATCATCTTGCCGGACGAAAACGATGCCTGCTTGCGTCAGGGGCCAAGCCGTTTCATTGCCCTCGTAGGCCACAATCGGCAATCCACACGCAATCCCCGCGAGGCCGCTGCCGCGCCGGCTGGAAAGCCCCCCGCGTACGAACAGCAGCACGTCGCTGGCAGCCAAGCTGGCGCTGATTTCTCGCTCGTTGCACAGGCCTTCGACTTTCAGGCGCACGCCGGTGCCGGCAAGTTGGTCGCCGAGCAAAGACTCCGCCTCCTTCGCTCCGCGGCCGAGCACCAGAAGTTGCAGTTCGCCCGCTGTCTCGCACGCGTACCGGACAGCGTGCGCAATCGCTTCTACCTCACGTTTTTGCGCAGCCGGCCACGTCGTAACCCCGAAGACGGCAACCGTGGGAATCCTATCCCGAATGGGAACGAACCCCTCGGCAGCCAGATCGTCCAACGAAGGAACGTTTGCTCCGATGGGAATGAATACGCTTTTCGCAGGAGCCGGCCGCCAGGATGCGGAATCGGGAGGCACCGGAAGTATCGCGCGCTCCGCACTTTTGCTCAGGTAAGTCATGATTCGTTCCTGAATGCGGATGCGAGCCCGGTCAATCCATCGGGGCCCCGCGATCGCATATACATCGTGAAATACGACGGCAGTGTGGCAACCCCGCAATTTGAGAATGCTCAGTAGGAGCGGAGTGGCGAACGGAAACCCTCGGCGCGACCACATGAGCGCCGTATAGTTCAGCACAACCCAGCGGCCTCTCCAAGCGCGACTTTCGTTCCACAGATTCCTCAGCGCGGAGAACCAGCCTTTCGTCTCCCAGGGGATTTCCCGTATTTCGCAGGAGATTCCGCGCCTGCGCAGTGCGTCGCCGAGGCAAAGCGTGTAGTCGCGAACGGCGTCGGTCGGTTCATCCCGCCGGCCGAGCAGCATGATTACGGAATAACTGCCGCCTGCTTCGATTGGTGATTCCCGGGCGGCGGGGCTTTTCTTCATTGCGCACGGAGTTGCGTTCAACGATCACCTGCCAGCGCGGTACTATCGCCCCGGTTCGGCGCGCCGATCGCAATGTCTCTGGCTACCGCCCGCGGCGTCTCCGTCAGCACTCTTAAAAGCTCATCTGTGCGGCGCTGCAGCGAAAATTGCTGAGCCCTGGATCGCGCTCCCGCCGCCAATCGCAGCCGCAAAGATTCGTTGCTGATCAATTCGCGTAATGCGCGGCTAAGTGCCGCGGCATCGGCTGGCGGAACGAGCAAACCACAACTCCCGTCGACGACAATCTCTTTCAAGCCGCCCACGGCCGAGGCGATCACGGGCACACCGCAGGCCAAAGCCTCTAACGCCACGAGACCGAACGGTTCGATCAACGATGGCACGACGCAAATGTCCACGGAGTTCCAGAATTGCGGCATCTTGGAATGCGGGATGATTCCTAACGAAGATACGATACCCTTGCGCTCCATTTCTCGAATAAGCACCGTGGATTCTCCGGTGCCGGGAGCTTCTTCATCGCGCTTCCAAAGCTCAGGGCCGCCTGCGAGATAAAGATGGGCCGTTGAAAATGCCGCTTTCACTTCGGCCCACGCATCGATTAGCTCTCGGATTCCTTTTCGCCGGCACCATTGGCCCGCGAAACCGACGCGGACCGAACCATTCCCATCTGCCGGTGGCGCGTCCTTGGCCGGCCGAAATAATTCAGAATCGACGGCGTTGGGCACAACAAACGCCTGCCGCGAAGGAATGCGCGCGTGCTGCTCGAGAAAAATCCGGCGTTCGCTTTCGCTAGGAAAAAGATAACGAGCCCGCTCGAATCGCGAAATCCATAGCGGCCAATTCCAACAACGGGGCAGCGGAGTGCTCCAGTCGAAACGCACCACGGTGCGGCCGGGTGCGCAGCCCGCCAAGGCCGGCTCGTTGTAGGCCAGGATCAGCGCCTCCGGCTCGTTGCGCAGGACTCCCCGAGCATATTCGATCGTGTGGAACTGGGCGCAGCTCGTGTGAAGCGGAAGTATTTTTACCGGGGCGCCATTGCGTGCCGCACGCGCGTAGACGCGAACAGGTATGCCGGCGCTCTCAAGAATACGAGCGTCCTCCCACAGCACGACCTCCGAACCGCCGCAAGGGTCGTCTCCCAATATGCAAAGCCGGCTGGCCAGGAGCGCCACGCCGGTCTTTCTGAGCTTTGCTGCCGCTATCATCGCCAACTCTGCGGCGCGCGGCGCCGTTTGATCAGGCCCGCCAGAGCCAAAGCCCGGGACAATTCGCCGATTCCGACAACCGCGCCACCCCAGCAGCCTCGGAATGCGGCGTGCCCAAAAGCCCTCAGTGAAGTTTGCAGCGAATGCCTTGTGAGAATGCGGCGCTCGCCGGCCGGAATCTTCACCCGTTCGCGAAGCCACCAGCCGCCTTCGTTGCCTCCGCGCCAGGCGCCAGCCAGGATTCGGCGCGGATTCGCTTCTTCCCTTGTCTTGTGGTGCCACACCCGCGCATCCGGAACAAATCCTGCCTTAACACCAGCTCGTTCCAGCCAGTCGTTCTCTTCGACAGGAGGCCGTACGGATTCGTCAAATCGTACGCAATCAAAAATGGACCGATAGGCGGCCATGTTGCATGCCACGGGGACGATCTCCCCTCTACGGCCGTGCGGCGGCGACAAAACTTCCGACAGGTAATTGCTGATCTCCTCGCGATGCCTGCCTACAATCGGCCCTTCGAGCGTCAGTTGAACGGGCCCCGAAGCCACCGGGCATTCTTTCGATAATCCAGCCAGGAGCTTGCACAGCCAGCCTTCTGTAACGAGCACGTCGTCATCAATGAAGACGATGGTCTCGCCGCGGGCAACGTCCAGAGCCGCATTTCGTGCCGCGTTTGCCCCCAGCGGACGCTCTTGCCGCAAATAAATCACCGTCCATCCACTCGCCTTGCGAAATTCTTCGACCATCTTTCGGGTGTCATCTGAAGAGCAATCATCGGCAACAATCACTTCGGGGGATGGAAGTTCGCGCGCGCCTGCGGGAAGCGCGTTTAGACACAAGGCCAGAATCGCGCAGCGATTGCGCGTCGGAATGATGATGGAAACGGAAGAAGCGGGAGAGTGCGTCTCCATCATGTTCGAGGTCAGCGGTTCGCCGTTCATCTTCGCGCCGCGGTGGTGGATGAACCAACGGGCTGCAGGAGTGGCCCACTCCTTAGAGGCATCTTCTTGCTGCTGCGTTTGATAGGCAGCAAACACGCGACCGGTAAAGCCAAATGTCTCCAATTGCAACAACGGCCGTTGGCGGCGAGGATCAGGGGGACGCAAACACCTGCCCATGCGCCTCCACAAATTTTCTTTCCGGTCCGGCTGGCAACATAAGCCTTCCTTTCGAGAATTTTGGCGCGCAACAGGTTCGCGTGCTGGCTGGACAAGAAGCTTCGAAACTTCGGATTCTTGAGCAGGAATTCCCACATGTGCATTGTCTCTTGGTTCGAGGCGACATTCCCGAAGCCTGCGTTGTTTCCATGGATGCGGTAGGCCGCAAGGGCGTCGGGAAGGTAGGTCATGCCATACCGGAGCGCACCGGCAAGCATCGCGCCATCCACCGCTCCACCCACCTCAGGCGGCAATGGAAACAAATCCTCGACGCAATTCCGGCGGACACAACAAGTATTCGGCACGCCGCGAAAACGCCCCCGCGTCTTCGGAAGACGATACAGAAAACCCGCGTCCTCACATTCGTCGAGCGTCAGAAGCAGAGCCTCGGCTGGGTACGGCTGGTCCCATGGGAAAGAAAGGGCACGACCGTAAGCGTCCACATAGCTGACTTCGTGAACGACGCCCCCAATTCTGGAATCTTCTCCCAGGCAATGCAGCACGCGCTCGAGCTTGTCGAGTTCCCAATAATCGTCAGCATCCAAATGACAGACGATCTCGCCACTCGACAACGAAAGCGCTCGACCGAAAGCCCCCGCCTTGCCCTCATTTTGCTGGTATACATAACGAACTTCCGGAAATTGCTTCATCAGTTCCGGGGTGCCGTCGACGGAGCCGTCGTCGACGACGACAATCTCGGCGGGCGGACGGGTCTGGTTCAACACGCTTCCTAGGCACTGAGGCAAATAGCGGGCGTAGTTGTAGGTAGAAATCAGGACTGAAACGCGCTCGCTCACCAACTATCCTCCACGAGCATGCCTTCGCTCAGCCCACAAGACGCGGTCGAAAAATAGTAAGCATTTTCCTTCAACGTAAACGGCGCAAATTCACGCCCCGAGAGTCAACGGATACCCTAAGTCACGCGTCGCCGGAGCGCGGCCATCTTTTCCGGCCACGGCTTAAGCGCAAATCGGCAAAGCCGCGCCACTTGATTCCACGTTTTCCCGACGGCGCTGATCCAAGGGTCCTCCGGCGTGATGGGTTCCGCCATCTTTGCCAGATAAGCCTCACTTAACGGCGTGGCCGAGGCTGCCAACATGGTGCGCACCCGACGCTTTCCCCACCTCGCCGAGAAGTCCGGATGTTCGGGCAGCTTCAAAAAGCGATAAACGAAGGGGAATCCCGCGCTATACAGCATCTTGGCCAGGCAGGCTTCGGAAGGATAAAAAGCGACGTAGCGAAGGCCCTGGTCGCCGCCATGCCCTTCATCGCGCAAGCAAAGGACTGGGTTGGGATCGTCTATGCACATGCTCTCGATGACCAGCAACTTCCCGGTAATGTCCCGGAGTTGGCGAATCACCCGGAAGGGATTTTCCAGGTGATAGAGCAAGCCCAGAGCAAGCACCAGGTCAAAGGAACCAGTTCCGAAGCTTCCCATCTCCTCGGCTTCGCCGACATAGACCTTCAGTCCAGTGACACGGCGCTCCGCCTCTTCCGCGTTCTCCGCGCGGCCCTCGAATGCGCTAACTTCGAAGCCGAGTTCTTGAAGCATGCCGGCGAAATGACCCACTCCGCAGCCTACATCCAGAGCGCTGTTCAGCTGCAGCTTGCGCTTCCATTCCGGCAAGACGGTGCGCAGGAATTCGATGCGCGCGTGGTCCAGAGCCCGGTAATGGGGCTCGTCAAACACAAATCGGTTAGGCAACCTCAACTCCTTCGCCTTCGGTGACCGCGGCTTCGCAAGGGAGATTCAGCACGCCATTCCAGTCGTCCCGAGCGTGTTGAAGATTAGGCGTGGCCACAATCATCTCCGGCAGGCAGTCCCAGGAATCGAGAAGTTCCCCTTCTTCCCACAAACTCACCTGCCAGAAATACGGCCCCGGACGCAGCGGCAGGCATGGAAATGCATAAGAAACCGTGTGCAGCCCAGGCGGCAACCGAAGGCCGTCCAGGGCCCTAGCCCAAACGAGTTCACGATTGGCGGTGAATAAGGCAATTCCGTGGTGGCCGCGGCGAACCGCGCTGGCCAGCCGAAGTTCAAAACGTACCGTAACCTCTCCCAGGGACTCCAGCCGGTTCGGGTGTTCGTCCTCTCTTGCGTCCGCAAAATACCACTTCATAAATCGAGTTTCTCCCTCGCTCCCCCTTGCCCGCCTCGGCTCCTCCGACTCGCCTCGCGACATGGCGCTTTCATAGGCGCTCACGACCTCAGCCACCGCTCCATCCATCACCAGCTTTCCGGAATCGATCCACAGGACGCGAGAGCACAGCCGGCGAACTTGATTCATCTGATGGCTCACAAAGAAAATGGTGCGGCCGGCGTGCGCCACTTCGTCCATCTTGCCCAGACACTTCTTTTGAAAGGCGAGATCGCCCACGGCCAGCACTTCGTCCACCAGCAGGATTTCCGGTTCCAAATGGGCCGCCACGGCAAAGGCCAGCCGTGTCTGCATCCCGCTGCTGTAATGCTTTAGCGGCGTATCGAGAAATTCGGGCACCTCCGCGAAGGCCACGATCTCATCGAATTTGCGCTGGATCTCCCTTCGCTTCATGCCCAGGATTGCGCCGTTCAGGAAGATGTTCTCGCGCCCGGTCAGTTCCGGGTGGAATCCCGTGCCAACCTCGAGCAGGCTGCGCACGGCCCCCCAAATCTCCGCCGAGCCCGCGGAAGGCTCCGTTACCCGCGAAAGAATCTTAAGCAGCGTTGTCTTGCCCGCCCCGTTACGTCCGATCACGCCTATAACTTCGCCCCGTTGTACTTGGAAAGCGACTTCGCGCAGCGCCCAGATCTCTCCGCGTTTCTCGGAGACGCCGCTCCGTTCGTTTTTCCAAAGCCGCGCAGGCACGCGCAGGGCCGCCTCTAGGCGGTCGCGCAATGCCAAATACGGCTGATGCGGCGCAATCCGGTAGCGCTTCCCGAGCCCGCTAACGCGTATAGCCGGGGTCAAATCAAAACCTCTTTGAATTGACACACCCGACGCCTCATGGACACAGCCTCACACGACATCGGCAATCCTGCCTTCCATTCGCCGAAAATACGAAAGCCCGCTCAGAAGCACCAGCATCACCGCGCCGGCAGACGCCGCCGTCAGCGGTCCGGGCGCCAAGCCTTGGCCGGTGAGCGCCCAGCGAAAGCCCTCGATCACTCCCGCCATCGGATTCACTCCATAAATCCACCGCCAGCGCTGCGGAACCAGCACCGTGGAGTAAGCTACCGGCGAAGCAAACATCCAAAACTGGATGAGAAAGGGAACGACGTAGCGCACGTCCCTGTAGATCGCGTTCAGAGCGGAAAGCCAGAGGCCGCAGCCCAGAGCCGTAACCATCGCCAGCAACAAGAATCCCGGCAGCAGAAGAGTGGCGCGTCCCGGAACGATTCGATAATAGGCCATCAGCCCAATCAGCACGCCGAAAGCGGCGCCAAAATCAACCAGACCGGAGAGCACGGCCGAGATGGGCAGCACCACACGCGGAAAATAGATCTTGGTGATCAGCCGCTGCTGCTCGACCATGATGTTCGTCGCGTTTTGTAAAGAAGTGGCAAAGTAGCCCCAGGGCACAAGGGCACAGTAGTAGAAAATGGGATAAGGCAATCCATCAGTCGGCAGCTTGGCCAGCCTTCCGAAAAACAGACTGAAGACGAGCATAGTCAAAAAGGGCTGCAGTACGGCCCAGGCCAACCCAATGATCGTTTGCTTGTAGCGAACCTTGATGTCGCGCCAGACGAAGAAGTAAAGCAGTTCGCGGTAGGTCCATAACTCGTTCAGCCGAATATGCAACGCCCCGTGCGACGGCCCGATCCGCACCGGCTCCGGAGCGACAAGCTCTGTTGGCATAGCGGTGGCCATTAGTGATTCGCTTGCTTCATCGCGACTGCGCTACCTCCACCCTCAAACTGCTCTTGCGCTGTGGATCTGCCCTGCTTCAGCGGACACCATCTCTTCCAAAATGGCCGGCAACTTCCGTGTTATTTCCCAATCGGGATAGTGAGACATGAACTTCTTCACATTCGATATGTAGCAGATGTGATCGGCCTTGCGCGGCTGCTCGCGATATTTCCGAGCTATCTTGCGTCCGGTGATCTCTTCGACTAGGGCAATCGCCTCGAGAACGGAGACGCTGTTCTCGCGCCCGCCTCCCAGGTTGTAAACTTCGCCAGGCCGCGGTTTCTGTGCGAACGCCTCGATGGCACGAACCGCGTCGTAACTATGAATGTTGTCGCGCACCTGTTTGCCCTTGAACCCGAAAATCGTATAGCTCTCGCCGCTCATCGCCACTTTCACCAGATAGGACAGAAAGCCGTGCTGTTCCACGCCGGAATGGTGCGGCCCCGTCATGCAGCCAGCGCGGAAGATACCCACGTTGAGCCCAAAATATCTTCCGTACTCCTGGGCGTAAATATCCGCGGCCGCTTTGGAAGCCCCGAAAAGCGAGTGCAGTGTGCAGTCGATCCGGCAGGATTCATCGATGCCGTCGAGATCTTCGGGATCCGCGTAATCGTAGCGCGTGGGCAACTCTTTCAGGCTCTTCTCGTTCGGCGCCTCGCCGTACACCTTGTTGGTGCTCAAAAAAATGAAAGCGGCTTCTGGACAATGCTGCCGGGTGGCTTCCAGCAGATAAATTGTCGCCATGGCATTCACTTCGAAATCGAGCAGCGGAATTTCGGCTGCCTTGTCGTGGGAAGGCTGAGCTGCGCAGTGCAGCACCGCGTCGAAACGCTCCCGGGCGAAAACCTCAAAAAGCCGCGCCCGATCGCGCAAGTCCATATCCATATGCGTGAACCGTTTGGTGCCTTCTTTGAGCCGGCGCAAGTTCCACTGCGTATCCGCCGAAGCGCCAAAAAAAACACGCCGCATATTGTTGTCGATCCCGGTCACGCGATGGCCCAGCCGGTCAAAATATTCCACGGCTTCAGAGCCGATCAGGCCATTGCTGCCCGTAACCAGGATGCTCCACGTTTTCATGCGAACTTCCCCACAAATGAAGCTGGCGCTCGCCGACCACGCTCGCCGTCGCTGCATTGCCGTTTGGCTAAGCGTTCAGTTTCAAATCGTCGCCGTTCTTCCTTGAATTCTCGCCACGCTGGCCGCCATTGGCACCATACGCATAGGGGTAATATCGGTATGAATAGTAGTAGTTCGGCGAGCTCGCATCCACGGCGTTCAGTACAACTCCGAGCACACGCGATTTAACGCTATTGAGCAAGTCGCGCGTGCGCATGAACGCTTCCTTGGGCGTCTCGCCGCTGCGCACCACCAAAAGCACACCGTCCACAAGCGCAGACAAAATGACCGCGTCGGTCGCGGCCATGATGGGGGGAGAATCGATGACAATGAATTTATAGCGCTTGCGCAGTTCGCGCATCATCTGCGCCAATCGGTGCGAGGAGAGCAGATCGGCGGAATTCGGCGGAACTGGCCCGGTGGGAATCGCGTGTAGGTTGCTAATAGCGGGATGGGGTACGGTGACCATGTCGATCGAGCTAGCCCCCGCCAGATAGGAACTCAAACCCACACGCCTGGCATCGTTCATATGCAAGGCGCGGCTGATGCCCGGCTTGCGAAGATCGCCGTCGATCAGCAGGGTCTTGTCGCCAAGCTGCGCCAGCGTCACACCGATGTTCACAGAAGCCGTCGTTTTGCCCTCATGAGGAAGGGCGCTGGTGACCAGAATAATCTGCGGCGGGTGATCGGCCTGAGAAAGCAAGAGCGAGGTGCGCAGGGCGCGGAAGGCCTCCGAAATCTGAGATTGTGGTTCCGAATGAGAGAGCAGCGCGAGCCCTTCGTGAAATCCGTTACCGGAGCCGCGCAGCAGCTTCTGCAGCCGGTTGCGGCCGGCCCCGTTCGTACTCGTAAACGTGGGCACAACAGCCAGAGAAGGCAGGCGCGACAACGTCTCCACATCGTCCGGGTTCTTGACCGTGTTGTCGAGATATTCGCGCAACAGAGCCAGCCCCACCCCGCCGACAAGCCCTACCAGAACTGCCAGCGTGATATTCCGTGACTTGTTCGGGCGAGAAGGGGCCGTGGGTACCAGCGCCGGATCGACGATACGAATGTTACTCGAACGCAATCCTGCCGTAATGCCGGCTTCCTTGAGCTTCTGCAGCAGGCCATCGTAAAGCTGCTTGTTGGCTTCTGCGTCGCGCTTCAAGATGTTGTACTGCACCATCTTGTCGGCCATTGCCGCAGTGTCGTTCTTCTGCTGAGCGAGCGCCTGCTGCAGCAGAACTTCTCGCTGGTGCGATCCGCGGTATTCCGCTTCGAGCTGATTGGCGATGTTCTTTTTCTCGTTTTCGATAAGAGCTTGTATATCCTTCAGCTGGGCTTCCAGCCGGACCACCTTGGGGAATTTCGGTCCGTATTGACTGAGGGCCTCGGTGTATTGCGAACTCAAGTCAGCCTGGCGCTTCAAACTATCTTGCAGAACCGGGCTCTCCCGCACGGCGGGAAGGGCATCGTAATTCCCCGCTTCGGCAAGCTGGTAGACGGCCTCTTTGCTGATGCGGTCTGCTTGCGCTTCCGTCAAGTCGCGGTTGAGGTCGGCGAGCTTCTGGGTGGTGACGTCCTGTTTTTCGTCCAGAGTCCAGATTTGGTTGTCCCGCTCGTATTTGATCCGCGCGTCTTCCGAAGCCTCGACTTTGGCCTTCAATTCATCGAGCTGGTTCGCCAGCCAATTGGAAGCCTGAGCTGTGGCTTCGTAGCGGCTGCGAAAATTCTGCTCGATAAAATTATTCACATGCGTATTGACGATGAGCGCCGCTAGCTTCGGGTCCGTGGTGGCAAACGTGACGTCGAGCAAACGGCTGTTCGGCACGCGTTTGACGGATAAACCTCCCAGAAACGCTCCCAAGGATGGGGGAGGCGGCACCAGTCCGTCGCTCGGCGCGGCGACGGGCAGGGTTCCGGGTTTGAGAGGCTGCCCCCCGAACCTCGGATCCTGATCCAGATTCAGAGACTTTACGGTCTGTATCCCCAGCGTTTCGCTGACTAAAATCTTGGATTGCGTTTCGATGTAATCTTCCAAATCCTGATACAAGTCGTAAGGATCATTCCCCGCAAAAGGCAGGAAATTATTGTTCTCTCGGTCGATCTCGATGCGCGTGGTGGCCTCGTAAACTGGCTGGATGCGGAAAGTGGCGATCGTCACGATGGTAACGAGAGCCAGAAGGAAGGAGATGATCAGCCACTGATGCTTCCGCAGAATCATCAGGTAGTCCAGCAGGTGCGATTCCCTCGGCGCCATCTCCAGTGTGATGAACGGCGCGCGCGGCGCCAGGCCATCGATGGCCGCTCCGTGATCCTTGGTGATCAGTTTGGTTTGTTCATCCATTCTCTCGGAACTCTTCCTCGCCAGGGACGGCTGCTTCATTGCACCCGAATGATCGCGGCTCCCGTAGCAATGGCGATGGCGATTTCGGCTGAACGGCGCAGCGCATGCTTTCCGGTGCTGTCCGGCACATAAAGGATGTCGTTCCTCTGGAGCGTAAGGTCCTCGCTCTTGAGCGTGAGTATTTTCTTGACGTCCACCGGCAACTGCTGCCTCTGCGCGCTTCCGGGAGGCTGCCGCAAAATCACGGCGCTGGTCGGCTTCGCCGTCGGCGCTAATCCCCCTGCCAGGGAAACGATCTTGAGAACGGTCAATTGCTGGCGATCCGTCTCCATCGCAAAACCCCCGGGCCGCTGCACTGCCCCGACGGCATAGATCACTCCCGAATGAGGCACAGTCACGACGTCCCCGCCGTACAGCGGGATGTTGTATTTCGGATCGCCACTATCGAGCAGATCGTTCAAATCGATCGAGATGGAATCCTTGCTCTCGGTGCTTTCGTAAGCTGCCTGCGGCTTCGCGGAATGATCGGATGTCGCGGGATCGTTCGAGGGATTGCCAGAATCGGGATCGCCGGAAACCGGCAAACGCCGTACTCGCGTGATCAGCAGTTTACTGCCGGCGTCATCGGTGATGCCGCCCGCCTGCGAGAGCACCTGAAGCAAGGTCATCTGATGCACCGCCTGAAGCGTAAGGGGCGTCCTCACGGCGCCAATGACGGTGATCGGTTCGCTATGCTGCTCCTTAACCGTCACCGTGATCTGCGGGTGGGTTACCAAACCATTCGCCTGCAACAATTCCGCCAGCTTGTCTTGCAATTGAAATGCGGTGAGGCCGGCAGCCTGTACCTTGACCGGAACCAGGGGGATGCTCACAAAGCCCGACTCGTTGACGCGCACGTCGCGCGAAAGTTCAGGTACATCAAAAACTTCGATCCCGAGCAGATCGCCTCCGCCAATTACGTAGTCACCCTGCTTCGCCGTTTCGGAGAGCGCGAGTTCAGTAATGCGGTCGTTGGTCTGCCGGGCCGTTTGCATCTTTTGTAGGTCTACAGTTTGGCCGGGGTCTGACGTTTTCTGTGAGAACGCTGTGCTAGGAGCAACCGAGAAAAAACAGATCGCAACCCACCGGCCAAATGCTGCGCTTCGCCAGCCGGATACACGAGTACATTTAGAAAGCATCGGACGAACTCGCCACGCGCTGAAAATTATACAGTCGACACTATACGGGTCACGTTCAATTTTGAGGTTTGTTTCTTATGTGCGCTGTAGGGACTTTCCTGTAACCTTGGCGTGGCGCAGGTCGCCATAGCCGCCAGGGTCAGAAATATGAGGGCATTGGCAGGGATGTGCAGATTGAAGTCCACAAGGCTATGGGCGAGCAGCGCGCAACAGGCGGCAAGCGCACCGAGGTGTAATGCCAGATTCACTGTATTGTCGGCCAAAGCAATGCGCCGCCACGCTCCCTGAAACAGGAGAGCCAGAAAACATGCGCCGATAATTCCTCCGACCATGCCGGTCTCCGCGAGGCCCTCGACGTAATCGTTGTGGCTATGGCTTACGATCGCCCCATCGTAGAGAGTCTCGTAATGAGGAAAGACCTCCCGGATCGTGCCGAGGCCCGTTCCCGCCACGGGGTGGTCCAGAAAAATTCGCCAGGAGTCCCTCAGCATCTCGGCGCGTCTGGCTTCGGTGACCTCCAGCTTGCGATAAGATTCAAATCGGTCCAGCGCACGGCCGGCGCCGAGCCAGACAACAAAACCGCCCGCCACCAGCAGGAGTACCGCGCCTGCCACAAGCTGCTTCCCGGCGTGGCCGCGCAAGACAACCAGAATGAAGAGCAGGCCGAGCTCCAAGAAAAATGCCGCAATCCCCCCGCGCGAAGCGGAGAGAAATAGCGCCCCAATGGGCATGAGGGTTAATACTCCCAGCAGGGGCAAGCGATCCCGCTCCTCCGCTCGCAGTAGAAGGAGGGAAACTCCTAAAGGAATGATCAATTCCACAAAGCCCGCGAAGTGATTGCGGTTCACGTACGGACCGAAAGGAATTCCGCCGTAGCGCATTTCGCGGAACCAATAAAGCTTTCCGTTAAAGGTGAAGTACTGCAGAATCCCAAAAACGGAGACGGCAAATCCCAAGGTCAGCAGGAACCAGGCGAACGCGCGCCAATGTCCCAGAGTTTCGAAGGCCTGTACAACCACGAAGAACAGGAGCACAAGCGCGGAAAGTTTTAGGATTTCGATCTTGGTCGGGAAGCCCACGGCAGTGATTCCTGCCTGGTATTGCACGACGGCCCATAGCCACAAGGCCGCCAGCGGCCAAAGCAGCGGATGCCAGCGCACGCGAGCCGCGCTTCCCAGGGCAAAAAGCAGTCCCCACCAGACAAACAGGACGGCAGCCCCGATCTCCAGAACCGCTTCCGACCAAGGCTCAACCACGCCATGGGCGAATACGCCGAATGCCAGCAAAGCGCAGACGCCGATGCGCACCGCCCTCATCGGACCTTCCCTGCGCCGCGGCTGACCGGCACGAGCACCACGTCATCGATCCAAGCCGTCCCCCGAATTTTGTTTCCGAACTTGTCGCTTGGGGTTCGCCTCAGCACAATTTGCAGCAGCCTTGTATCCGGGCTGGTAAGAATCTCGAGATTCTGCTCGGTCCAGTGTTGCGAGCCCGCGAGATTGGGAGTGGAACGCGCCGGAGCACCCGGTTGTGAAACGTCGCGGATCTCGAAACGTATCCCGCTGTCAGTGGTCAAGTCCTCGGTCCGGAAGAATGCGCTGAAGCGATAATTCGTGGAGGGCGATACCGGCACGTACTGCCACACGTTCTCGAAATTCACATTGACCTTGCCATCGAAATCTACGCGCAGCGATCGCCGCCCTGAGTGCAGAGATTCCTCATCCCACCTCATCTCCACGCCTTCGATGGGACGCAAGCGCCAGTCGAATCCCCCGTCCAGCGGATCGTTTTCGAATCCGCCATTCCAGACTACCGATCCGCTGGCGTCCGATTCGCGCGCAACCCCTCCGGCCTGTAGCGACTGATTCCAGACCAGGCCTGCCTCGTCCACGTGTCCGGTGGCGATAAGCAGATCGAGCAGGGGAAAGGCATCCGATGCCGGAAAGGAGTCGTGGTGAGCGGCAATCCGTTTCCACACAGCCATGGCGGGAAGCGGCTCTCTTACCTGCACGAAAAATTGGATGGCCCCCCAGTTCTCGTCCGGCGCGTCGGGCAAGACTGCTTTCAGAATTTGATCAATATCCTGAGTACTGTGCCAGCAGACGGAGATGGCCGGCTCGGTCAGCTTCGAATCGATAGCGACAGCCTCGTGAATCTGCTGAAAGGCCTCACGCGCCCTTCCCTGGCGCAAAAGGAAGTTGCCAAAACGCCATGCGGCGTCGGCAGAAATCGGATAGAGCTCTCGAGCCTTTCGAAAGGCCTGCTCCGCCTCCGCGATATCGCCCGCGCTTTCGTAGGCGCTGGCAAGATCCATCCAATAATAAGGAGAACCGGGATTGAGGGAAGTAGCGCGCCGGTAATAGGCAAGAGCCAAAGGCAAATCGGAGTGCTCGAAATCGAGCTGCCGGTAGCGAGCCAGGCTATACCACCGCTCTCCATTCGAGGATTCCGTCTCAGCCGCCCGCAGCCACTGCGCTGCGTCTGTGGATCCGGCCCAGTGCGCGGCGATCGCATGGCGAGCGCCCGAAAATACCAGGACACCTGCCGCGGTGACGATCGCGGCAAACGTCAGCCACCGCCAAATTGGACTAATTTCCGCAGTGCGCATCCGTGTTTCGTCGCCGTGCTGGGGGTGTATCACAGCTCAAACGGCTGCGCAAAGATTATGCCGCCTTCGTGAGAACATCCGATTAACGGATTTTCGGCCGGCAGAAGCATTCGCCAGCCGGAAACCATCCGAGAACCCCACTACTGGCGGGAAGCCTACCGAACTTCGATCAGCCCGACTTGTAGTAAGTCGCTCAGCAAGGAGTGCAGGTCACGTTGGCAGCGTTCGGGCTCAACATCGTACTCTCGCACCAGCACCGCCTGAATGTCAGCAATCTTGCGGGGCGTTTGCAGCAACTGCCAAATCTGCGCGCCAACCGGGTCGAGCCCGTAATAAATGCCCTCTTTTGTATTGAGGATGGCAGCCTCTTCACCCAGATTGCAGGACACTTGATCTTTGGTCGCCGCAACGATCGATTGGTCGGATAACTTCATTTCCCTGCGATCACCAGATTGAGGGCAAAAAACAAAGGCTCCGCGAAAAACCGCGGAGCCTTGACCCAAAGGAGGTCAATCTACAGTTCACTTCTTCTTCGCCGCCGGCGGCCGCTGGTTCAACTTCGTATCGATGCCTACCCCCATGGCCTGCAACGCCTCCAGGCCCTGCTTAGACTGCGCTCCCCACTGTCCGTTCGGGTCCAGCTGTATCGCCTTCTGGTAAGCCTCCTGGGTTCCCGGCTGCAATACGGGCACTAGTTTGTCGCCATCCTGCTTGAACTCCATGGTGTTCACCAGCGCCGCTCCCAGCAAATACCATGCTTGTGCGTTGTTGGGATCCGCCGCGGTGGCCTTCTTCAACGGGTCCACGGACTCCTTAATGCGTCCGCTGTTATAGAGGCCTATGGAGAAGTTCCGCCAGTACATGGCGGTATTCATGGGGTCGAGTTCGATGGCCTTCTGGTAGGCGGCGAGCGCATCGTCCACCTTCCCGGTTCGCGCCAGCGAATTCCCCAAGTTATTGTAGTAGCTCGGGTCCGGCTTCAGGGCGACAGCCTTGGCGTAAGTGTCCGCGGCGTCTGAGTACTTGTTATCCGTTTCATAAGCTTCCCCTAGCTTCGCAAGAACGATATTCCGATTCGTATCCGTATCGCCCATCGACGCCAGAGCCGCGTTGAACTCCGTGATCGCCGTTCCCGCCGACTGGTCGATTTGCCCCTGCGCACCGGCCTGTTGATCCTTGGGCATCTTGTCCACCTGAGCCCGCGCCTGTTTCGCTTGCTCTAAAGCCGCGGTGCCCGCATCGAAATGGGTTTTCATGGCGGCGAACTTAGCCTTGGCCTCGTCGTTCTTCTTTGCCGCGTCGGCCTGATCCTGTGTTTGCTGCTTCTGCAGTTCCTTGAAATTAAAATCCTGCTGCGTGTCTTGTCCGGAGGTAAGGTTTACGATTTGCGAATAAGCGACTTGGTTGTTTACTTTGATATCGACCGAGTAGCTTCCGGCCGGCAAGTTGCCGCTCCGGTACTGTCCTCTCGCGTCCGCTGGTAGGGTCACCGACTGGCTGGTCGTGCTATTCCGCAGCGTTACCTGGGCACCATTGAATGGGTTGCCGTTGCTATCAAGCACCGTTCCATGGATTTTCGCCGGCTTGTCTGGCTTGTCTTGTGCGACCGCTGCGATTGCAAACCCTGCCACCAGGGATAGCATGCAAACGAACACCATAGCCACCTGGGTCCTCTTCAGCTGGTTCATGGTCTACTTCCTCCTCCTGCCGGCGGTGCGCCGGATCCATGCCATTGATGTGACTCCCATTATCTCTTAACTGTATTATCTTGCAACCCGTGTCTGATAGGGTATCGGATCGGGAACGCCCGCTTCGGCAAACGCCTGCAGCCTCAGCCGGCAACTGTCGCAGACTCCGCAGGCCTCGTCTTCATACTGATAGCACGACCAGGTTAGGTCCAGCGGCGCTCGAAGCTCGATTCCCTTCTTAACGATGGCGCTTTTTCGCATTCCGATTACGGGCGTCGCTATCTCGATCTGCGTCTCCGGCCGCGTGCCCACGTTCGCCAATTGTTCGAAAACACGGTAATACTCGGGCCGGCAATCCGGATAACCCGAACTATCCTCCGCGACGGCGCCGATAACGATCGTGTCCGCCCCGATCACTTCGGCCCAGCTCACCGCCACCGAAAGAAAATGAGCATTGCGAAAAGGGACGTACGTAACCGGGATGGCGCTACCGCTTACCGGCGAATTCGGTTCGCCCTCCGGCACGCGGATGCTCTCCTCGGTCAGCGCCGAGCCGCCAATTCTCTTCAAATGATCGAGCTGCACAACGAGTCGCTCGCCGACCCCAAAGAATTCGGCAATCGCGTCGAACGCTTCGCGCTCCCGCCGCTGTGTGCGTTGTCCGTAACCGGCATGCAGAAAAGCGAGCCGATGCGAAGTTTGCGCGATTGCCGCGCTGACACACGAATCCATCCCTCCGCTTACCAGCACCACCGCTTTGGATCTTTCAGCCATCTCCCGGCTTAAACGCCGCGCTCGGAGGGATGCCAGATGAATTTGTGCAACTGCAAACCCAGTCGAACGGGCAATCCGTCGGCCAGCATCCATTCCGCAAGCAGCCGTGCCTCCAATCCCTTCCATGCGCCATTGGGATCCGGGAAGACCGGCGAAAATAGCACTTGTCGTACCCGCCGGGGCAGTTCGTGCCGAATGGAGAACTCCTTGGCGAATTCGTAGTCGCGCCGGCTGCCGATCACAAATTTGATCTCGTCCTTGCTGTCGACTACCTTGAGATTGTCCATCGCGAACGTGCCGCCTTCGCCCGAATCGGGGCACTTTACGTCCACGATCTTCACGACCTCCCGCGGCAACAGGCCTACGAATCGCTCGCCGCTCGTCTCCACGAGCACGGTGTAATGTTCGGCGGTCAGCCGCTCGGCAAGCGCAATCGCCTCGGGCTGAAGCAAGGGCTCGCCTCCGGTCAACTCCACAAGCGAAAGTTCACGCGCCCGTGAAGGGTCGGACGTCGAGCCATTCACGTCAGGGGCGCTTTTTCCGGAAAGGGCGTGCACCCGCCCGAGTACCTCGTCGATGCTCATCTTCGTTCCGCCGTAAAAGGCGTACGCCGTGTCGCACCAGGTGCACCGCAAGTTACATCCGGTGAAGCGCACGAAAATACACGGAAGCCCCGCATACGTGCTCTCGCCTTGAATCGACCGGAAGATTTCCGTGATCACCATCAGGAACTCCCGTGCCGCCTGGCCTTGCGTTTTTGAAAGTGGCGCACGATCAACACCGCGGCAATGAACGCGGCGGCCGCGCCCAGAAAAGGTCCCGCATGGAGGGGCACGCCCAGATAGCGCAGCAGAACCACATAAGCGATGCCCACCAAACCCGCGGGAATGGTAATCAAGAGATAGGCGCGGCGCATTTCACGACCCTGTCACGGCGAGTAGGTTGCCGAGGTCTCGTCGGTCTCCCACACGGTGACGCTCTTGATCCGAGGCGCGTGGGACATCTGCTGCATTTCCTTGGAAGTCTCGTCGTACAGAAATTTGGCGATATTTTCAGCGGAAGGGTTGATGGCGTCAAACGGCGCCTGGTCGTTCAGAAATTTGTGGTCCACGCCCGCGATGAGCTCGCGCAGAATTTTCTTCAGATGCGAGAAGTCGAAAAGCAGGCCGATCGAATCGAGGTGTTCGCCCTCGACGTTCACGCGCACGCGATAGTTATGGCCGTGCGGATTCTCGCACTTGCCCCGGTATCCTCTCAGGGCGTGCCCGGCCGAAAATGTCTCCTCCACGCTGACTTCGAACATTCGCTTTTTGGCTGATCGGCCGGCCCGGAGAGGTCTTTTCGCGCTAACTCGGCGCCTGCATGAAGCGTTGAACTTCAGCGATGTCCCGGGTGAGGCTATATTCCGGCAGCGATTCGATAAAAATTTTACCATACTGCATGCGCTGAATGCGGTTATCCAGGATCGCCAGCACGCCGCGATCCGTCCGAGTGCGAATCAGCCGGCCGAAGCCCTGTTTCAGCGCGAGTACAGCCTCCGGAATCTGATACTCCGCAAAAGCATTGCGGCCGTCCTCGGTGAGAGTACGCACGCGCGCCGCCACCACCGGGTCGGTCGGCACGGCAAACGGCAGCCGGTCGATGATCACGCACGATAGCTGTTCTCCGGGGACGTCCACGCCTTGCCAGAAGCTCGAAGTCGCGAAGAGCACAGCGCCCGGAGTCGTGCGGAAACGTTCCAGCAGCGCCATGCGCGGCGCCGTTCCTTGCAGCAGCAACGGGAATGGCACGCGGCCGCGTACCAACTCGAAAACCTGATTCATCTGGCCGTAGCTGGTGAACAGACAAAAGGCCCTGCCGGACGTCAACGTCAGCAGCCGTGTGATCTCCTCCGCCGCTTTGCGGGCAAATCCAGCGTCGCGCACATCCGGGAGACTCGGAGGAATGTAGAGCAGCGCTTGTCGCCCATAATCGAACTCGTGCGGCAGCACCGCCTCCTGCGCCACTTGAATTCCCAGCCGCTGCTTCAGAAAATCGAAGCGGCCGCTCACCGCCAGGGTTGCCGAGGTCATCACGATCGTATCGAACGCTTCGAAGAGGTTCGCGCGCAGAATGGAACTCACGTCGATCGGCGTCGCGGTCACAAAGACGCCCTTCCCCCGCCGCTCCAGCCAATACACGTAATTCTTTTCGTTCGATTCGAACAGAAACTCCGTTTCTCCCCGCAGTTCCGTGAGTCTGCGTGCGATCACCAACAACTCTTCCGGCTTGGAAGGCAGCGCCGCGATATCCGTTTCCAGCGCCTTCAAAGCGGCTTTGAGTTCCTCATAGGCGCTGCGGTGCCGCTCCAAAAAGGCCGCGCGCGCGCGCGGCTCGAACGCGGAGCGCCCTTCCTGCGGAGGCAACAATCCGAAAAAGTCGTGCGCCTTTTCCCGCAGCCGGTTGACCCGCCGCAGCAGAGGAGGCTTGCCCGTTTGCGTAAGCCGCATGGCCTGCTCGGCGTCGCGAGCCAACTCCTCGAAACGGTAATTCGAGATCTGCCGCCCGAAGTAGTCGCTGGCCACATCCTCGATCTCGTGCGCTTCGTCGAATATGACCGCCGCATATTCGGGCAAAATGCTGCCAAAGTCGTCCTGGCGCAGCGCTAAATCGGCGAAAAACAAGTGATGGTTGACGATGATCACATCCGCCTCGGCAGCGCGCCGGTGCATCGCCGTAACGAAACAGCGCTCGAAATCCACGCATTTCTGCCCCGTGCAGGCCTCGCGTCTCGCGTCCAGCCGCGTCCAAAGCTCAGCGTCGTCGGGCAGAAAACTCAGTTCCGCCCGGTCCCCGGTCTCGGTCAACCGCTCCCAGTCGCGAATCTGGGTAAACCAATCCAGCTCCTCCAGGCCTTTGAGAACCGGCTGGCCCTCCATCTGGTGGACCTTGTGCCGGCAGAGGAAATTGGCACGGCCTTTCATCACTGCGACTTTCAGATCAGGGGCAAAATGCCTCTGCACAAAAGGCACATCCTTGGTGTAGAGCTGCTCCTGCAGCGACTTGGTGGCTGTGGAGATCACCACGCGCCGCCCGCTGCGAATCGCTGGAATCAGGTAGGCGAGCGTCTTCCCCGTTCCCGTCCCCGCTTCCACCAGAAGGTGGCGCTTCTTGCGGAAGGCCTCCTCGACGAGTTCGGCCATGCATAACTGCGAGCGCCGGTGCTCGTAGCCCGCCGGCATGCATTTTTCGATCAGGCCGCCGGGCCCAAACACGTCCGCCATGCTGGGTGAAGGTGTCTCGAAAGCAGAGGTCTTAACGGAAGGAGTCATGCGCCAGAGCGTTGGTCTCCGGCTGCAACCTTAACACAACGTTTCCGCGAACGCCCGAGCGCGAGAATCGGGCGTTTCCCGGCAAATGTTGGACGAGAAGTAAAGCTCCAGCCGAAGATCGCGGCCCGTTTGCCTGAAACCGCTTACTGCTCGGCCACCACGATCACGTTGCTCGTTTCGTCGATATAAAATATCTTCGTGCCGTTTGTGATAGCCACGGTTTGCGATCCCACATTGCCGGTCCCGTTTGAATTGGCGATGGTCACAGTGGTATTGAACGGGACGTTGGGCGTCAGGCCAGCTGTTGTACTTGAGTCCAGCGTTGTGCTTGCCGATCCGCTGCTGGATACGGTTGCCGAACCGGCATCGTTGTAGACGGTGTTGTCTCCCGGATCCTCAGTGCCGAAGAAGAAGGTCCCGGCCACGGAAGCTGTGCTGTACGTCTGGCTCGGCTGGAACTCGATCACGCCCTCTTGGGCGTCTGCGTTGACTCCCACCACGAAAGCGGAAATCCCGTCGGTAGGAGTCGTCAAATAGAGCACCGGCAGGTTATCGGTTGAATTGCCCAGCGCCACACGGCCGGACGCGGGATCGACGTTATACGCGACGTTGCTTAAAGTCGTGGTCGCGGCGCTGCTTCCGCCGCCATCGGAATACACAGTTCCCGAAAGAGTTCCCGTTTGTGCGCCGCCCGCTATCGTGGTTAGCAAGTCCAGATTAACGCTGGCGCTGCTGTTTGAATTTCCAGAGGCGTGCAGTATGTAATTTCCCGAAAGAGCGCTCGCTGTGAACGAGTTTCCCGTAGCAATCGCCCGGCCGCCACTTGTCTGGGAGATAAAAGTTGTTTCGAGGCAATCGGTTCCGATCAAGAACAGCTCGGACGGGTTGATCACATACACGGCCCAATTGAAGATTTCGAAGTTCGCTGTAGCCCGTCCGGTTGTTGCGCTAACGGTGTTGATCTGGCCCGATCCACCGGTTTCATGCAGAGATACAAAACCATCGACGTTCTTATCCTCCACGCCGTTGCTCAGAGCGCCATTGTTGTTGCTGAATGATCCTCCGGCAGTCTGGTGCACAAAACTGTTGCCATTCGCGGTAAAGCCATCGAGCCCGAATGCGTACTTCGCCTGAAGCGCGCTGAGCACAAAGGAGCTCGGAGTTTGTAGCCGCAGGATTCCCGCGCCTCGGCTGCCCGCGCCGTTGCCTGAATTATCGTCGAACTCGATGATGCGGCCCTTGGAGGCGACCCCTGAATTGATTCCTCCCACAACGAAATGGAATACGGTCGTCGTTCCGGTTGCATTCGTCAGTTGCAAGCATCCGCGGTGATCGGATCCCACGGTGTAGAGGCTTCCGCTTGACGTGAGGGTCAAATGCTGCGCGGAGACGGTGTCGTTAACGTCTTCCTCTCCTTCCTCTCCTCCCGTGACGCCTCCACTGCCGTTTGCAGCAAAGCTGGCACCCATGAGAATCGGGGTGCCCGTTCCACTGCCCTCAAATCCCTGCATCAGAAGAGCGTAGTGGCCATTGAGCAAGGACTCCTGCCCGTGCGACGCGCCCGTGCAGCCATTCGCCACCGTCGAGGTGATGGTCAGAGTGTTCGACGCGGTTTTACTATTGTCCGCTATCGAAGTCGCTACGATTGTGGCCTGATTGTTCGGCGAAGCGGGAACCGTCAACGGCGGGCTATATGTGACCGACGTGGTCGTGTTGCCGGAAAGCGAACCGCACAATGGGGAACAGGCCAACGTCCAGGTCACCCCGCTCTGACTGGAATCGTTTTGGACCATGGCGTCGAAATTGGTGCCTGCCGTTCCTGCCAGCACGGAGCTTACTCTGTTGATCGTCACCTTAATCGCAGCGGCGGCCGTTATCGTGAATGTATCCGTGTCGGATCTTCTGTTATCCGAAACGGATATCGCCGTAAGAGTCGGCCTGTTGTACGGCGACGAAGGAACTGAGGTCGGAGGGATATAACCGGTGGAACTCTGTCCGAGTGTAGTGAGTGTGCCGCATGCGGGCTGACAATTCGTTCCATTGGCCGTCAGGGCCCAGGTCGTTCCGGGATTGGCAGAATCGTTGTAGACGTTAGCGCTGAAAACGATGCTGCTGTTGGCTGGAACGCTGCTGACTTTATCGGCGATGGATACGGAAATCGCCGCCTGCGATATCGTGAAGCTATCCGCATCCGACTTTGAGGTATCGTGCACAGAGGTCGCCGTAAGCGTGATATTTGGCGCTGCAGGGACCGTCGCCGGAGGTGCATAGGTGACGCTGGTTGCCGTGTCCCCGGTTAAGGTGCCGCACGCAGCGGTGCACGCACCGCCATTCGTCTTGAGCGTCCAGCTCACTCCGCTATTCGTCGAATCGTTTTGCACCGTTGCATTCAGCACAAACGGCACGTTTCCCGCATTCACGGTGCTGACTTTGTTCGTGATCGTGACAATAAGTGCGGCGGGACTGATCGTAAATGTGTCCGAGTCGGATTTGCTTGTGTTCGCCGCGGAAGTGGCCGTAAGCGTGGGCTGATTGTTCGGCGAAGCGCCCGCGGAAGCGGGCGGCGTGTACGTCACGCTCGTGGAGGTCGCTGCGGAAAGCGCGCCGCAAGTGGGAGCGCAGTTCGCGCCATTGGCCTTCAGGCTCCAAGTGACCCCGCTGTTGTGGGAATCGTGTTGTACCGTGGCGCTGAATATGATTGCTGCTGCGCCCGCTTGCACGGAGGACACTTTATTGCCGATCGCAACACTGATATTGCTTCCGCTGCCCGCTCCCGCGCTGCAGCCCGCCAGAGCCAGGACTGCCAGCGCGGTTATGGAAAATAGAGCAAATCCCGCGAGGCTTGCTGGCGCACGCCGAACGCCACGTTCTGTCATCAGGGGGCTCCTTGGGCTTGGGGTTGAGGTTAGCCCGAAGCGGAAGGCACCGCGAGAGTGCACTCCCACGATACTTAACTAACTAGGATATTCTAGGCGCGTAATTTTATTCTTTCATTAATATGCCACGTTTGTCTTTACAATCACTGATAACCTTTAAGTAAGTTTATGCGCGGGCCGGGCCCCGAGCCATAGAACGAAAGTTTGTTTTTGATACGGCATCTCCCCTATGCTACTTTCGTGGACGGCCTCCCGAACGGCGCGCCCTTGCGAACTCGCTCAATGTCCAAGCTTTATCGTCCGTCGCCTTGGGCATCGGCGGTTTACCGTTACGCGGCATACGGTGTCTCGATTCGCAGCGACGCACCGCTCCCTCTTCCGCAACCGGCCGCCTTGGACCTTCAGGAAGTTGAGATCCACACTAAAAACGGGCCTATGGATTCTTCCATCCGGCGAAAGATCAGATTCGACCAGAATCCGTCCACCGCGTTTGATGTCGGTGCACTACCGGACGGGTCGAATTATGTAGGCTGGCGAGGCCTGGGCGAAATTCTGGTTTCTCCAAACGGGCGATCTCTCGCCTCCTATCCAGACGGCCAACCGAGTACCGATTCCTTCAACGTCTACCTTTTGACCCAGGCCCTTTCCTTTGCGCTTGTGAAACGCGGATTCGAGCCCTGGCACGCCACAGCGATGGCCATCGACAACAAAGCTGCCATTTTCCTCGGCGATTGCGGATTCGGAAAATCTACCCTGGCGGCTGCGTTTTTACAGGAGGGACACAGACTGCTTACGGACGATCTCCTGGTCCTCCGCAAGATTCAGGGAACTTTGCTGGCATATCCTGGCTCACCGCGCATCAAACTGCTTCCGGAGATGGCTACTAAGTTCTTGGGCGATTCGGTCCGCGGTGTTCCCATGAACCCGCACACGCATAAGTTGATTATTCCGCTGGACCAGTCGCAGCACTGCAGTGATGCGCTCCCCGTCGGCGCCATCTATGCGCTCGCGCCTCCCTCTGAGATCCAGGGCACCGAAGTCCATCTTTCCTCCTTAAGTCAAAGACAGGCTTTCCTCGCCCTCCTGGGAAGCACCTTTAATCGAACCATCTTGGATTCCACTCGCCTGCGGCGACAATTTGAAACGGCCCAAGCCCTTGCAAATACTCTGCCGATTAAGAACCTCTCCTACCCGCGATCATTCGACGATCTGCCTGCCGTCCTGAAGTTAGTGGTTTCAGAAATTTGCGGCGAGAAGTGCGAGGTGGCATGGACCGCCTGAAGCGGTTTCGCCGGCTTGCACGGGCGGAGCGCGCCCTGCTACTGCAAGCCGCACTCGCGATCGTGGCCGTCCGTTTTGCGCTTCGGTTCCTTTCCTTTGAGCGCGTCCGGGCGCTGGCCTGCCGTGCGGCGGGAAGTGCTACATGCCCCCTTAGTTCCCAATGCATCGTTTGGGCCATCGAGGCAGCCTCTCGTCAACTTCCGTCATCGAGTTGCCTGACCAAGGCTCTGGCGGCTCAAGCCCTTCTGAACAGGCATGGATATGCTTCGCAACTCATGATTGGCGTCGCGAGAAATGAAGCGTGGGGGTTCGAGGCGCACGCGTGGATCACCTGCCAGAACCAGGTCTTGATCGGCGGGCCTGAAACCGAGCGCTATGCTCCGCTTCTGAATTTAGGAGTCCGATCCTGAATCCAGACTCTTCTCGTCGGCGAAAACCTTATTCCACCCCCTTGAGTTCTCCAGGCTCATGAGCGGTATCGCCGGTGTCGTGAATTTCGACCGATCTTCTCTTGA
>Ga0335077_10001189_pt1 | contig 30657 bp, 24 predicted proteins | sample Lox_Sample_31_FD_207151 | JGI IMG/M metagenome (GOLD analysis project Ga0335077, IMG submission 207151) | Soil microbial communities from Loxahatchee National Wildlife Refuge, Florida, United States - Lox_Sample_3.1 | ecosystem: Environmental > Terrestrial > Soil > Wetlands | place: USA... | reverse complement strand
CCGAAGGTTTTCGCGTTCCGGCGGGCGAGGTGTACCAGTGCATCGAATCGCCGCGCGGGGAAATTGGGTATTACATCGTGAGCGATGGAACGTCGAAGCCGTATCGAGTGCACATGCGCACGCCGAGCTTCGGAAATTTGCAGGCATTGGGAATTATGCTCAAAGACACGCTGATCGCCGATTCGATCGCGTCGCTGGGCAGCATGGATTTTGTCTTGGGAGATACCGACCGTTGACGTTTTCGTCCGAGCTCGAACAGAGATTCGCCAAGATGCTGGCCTGTTACCCGCCGGGAAAACAGCGCTCGGCCGTCGTGCCGATGCTGATCTATGCGCAGGACGAGGTGGGCGCGGTGACGCCCGAGTTGATCGATGAAGTCGCCAAAAGGTGCGGCGTCGAGCCGCTGCAGGTGGACGAGGTGGTGGGCTACTACTCGATGCTGCATCGGGAGAAGCTCGGAACATATCACGTGCAGGTGTGCACCAATATCAGCTGCATGCTGGTGGGCGGCGAGGAACTGTACGAGCACGCCAGGAAGAAGCTGGGGATCGGCAACAAGGAAGTGAGCGCCGACGGCCAGTTTTCACTCGAAGAGGTGGAATGCATGGGCGCGTGCTCCTGGGCGCCGGCGGTGGAAATTAACTACGATTTTCATCATTTCGTCACGCCGGAAAAGCTGGACAAGCTGATCGAGGACCTGAGAAAGAAACAATGATTTGGCCGCGAATGCACGCAAATAAACACAAATTTATGAGCGTTCATCCGAGTTTATTTGCGACCATTTAACCCGATGCTCTATAACGAACCCAGCCCGCTTGAAACCCGAATCCTGAGCCGGCGATTCGGGATGGAAGATTCCGCGTCGCTTGAGACCTACCTCACCACGGACGGCTATAAAGCATTTCTGAAGGCGCGCGAGATGAAGCCCGAGCAGATCGTGGATGAGGTGAAAGCGTCGGCGCTGCGCGGGCGCGGCGGCGCCGGATTTCCCACCGGCCTCAAGTGGAGCTTCGTTCCGCGTACCTCGCCGAAGCCGAAGTACATCATCGTCAACGCGGATGAAAGCGAGCCCGGCACGTGCAAGGACCGGCTGCTGATGGAATACGATCCGCACCAGATGATCGAAGGTATTCTCATCGCCAGCCTGGCGGTGGACGCACACGCCGGCTACATTTACATTCGCGGCGAGTATCGCTATCTGATCGAACACATGAATCGCGCCATCGCCGACGCGTACGCGAAAGGCTACCTGGGCAAGAACGTCGCGGGAACGGGATGGAATTTCGATCTGCACACGCACTCCGGGGCGGGGGCGTACGAGTGCGGGGAGGAGACCGCGCTGCTCGATTCGCTCGAAGGCAAGCGTGGCGTGCCGAGAATGAAGCCGCCGTTTCCGGCGGTCGCGGGCGCGTGGGCGTGTCCCACCTTATTAAACAATGTCGAGACCTATAGCGCGATTCCGTTCATCATTCGCGAAGGCGCCAAGGCGTTCGCCGAGCTGGGCACTCCCAAGAATGGCGGCACGCGCCTGGTGTGCATCTCGGGGCATGTGAACAAGCCGGGAGTGTACGAGCTCCCGCTCGGGTTCAACATGATCAAAGCGATCGAGGAAGTCGCGGGGGGAATTCCGCATGGACGGAAACTCAAAGCTGTGGTGCCCGGCGGCTCCTCGTGCCCCCTCCTGCGCGCTGAAGAATGCGACATCCCTATGGATTACGACACGCTCTCCAAGCTCGGCAGCATGCTCGGGTCGGGAGGGATGGTGGTGATGGATGAAACCACCGATATGGTGAAGGTCGCGCTGCGGATCATGCGGTTCTATGCGCACGAAAGCTGCGGGTGGTGCATTCCGTGCCGCGAGGGCACGACGTGGCTCCGGAAAATTTTGCAGCGGATGGTGGAAGGCAACGGACGGCGCGAAGACGTCGCGCTGCTGGGAGAGCTTTCGAAGAATATGCTGGGGCGCACGTTTTGTGCGCTGGGCGACGCGGCCGCGATGCCCACCATTTCCATCGTCGACAAGTTCGCCGAGGATTTCGAAAAATACATTGTTCCCGAGGCGGTCCTGGTATAACGCATGTCCGAACTGGTCAAGCTCACCATTGACGGAAGAACGGTCGAAGCCGAAAAAGGCACGCTGCTGATCGAGGCGGCGAGGCAGAACGGCATTGAGATTCCGGCGTTCTGCTATTACGAAGGTTTCACGCTGCAGGCCGCCTGCCGCATGTGCCTGGTGGAAGTGGAAAAGACGCCCAAATTGCAGGTCGGCTGCACGCTGCCGGTGGCCGACGGCATGGTGGTGCACACGGATTCGGCCATCGTGAAGCAGGCGCGCAAGGGGACGCTCGAATTCCTGCTGACCAATCACCCGCTGGATTGCCCGGTATGCGACAAGGGCGGGGAATGCGAGCTCCAGGACATGGCGTTTCGCTACGGCGCCGGCGAGAGCCGCTTTCTCGAGCGCAAAGTGCACGTCGACGAGCAACAATGGTCGCCGGTGGTGTTCTTCGACGCGCCGCGCTGCATCCTGTGCTACCGCTGCGTGCGCATGTGCAATGAGGGCATGGGCGTGAACGCGCTGGGCGTGGCCAATCGCGGCGTGATTTCCGAAATCGTTCCCAATCATCACGATCATCTGGAATGCGACGAGTGCGGCGCCTGCATCGATATCTGTCCAGTGGGCGCGCTCACCAGCGGAATTTACCGCTACCAGACGCGGCCCTGGGAGATGCAGCACGTGGGCACCATTTGCACGCACTGCGCGGACGGCTGCCGCACCACGCTCGGGGTTCGCAACGAGAAGATTATCCGCGGCAACAATCGCGACCGGAGCGGGGTCAACGGCGAGTTCCTGTGCATCAAAGGCCGTTACGCGTTCGATTTCGTGGAGCACCCGGAGCGCCTGCAATCGCCCATGCTGCGGACCGAGGGCGGCTTCGAGCCGATATCCTGGGCCAAGGCGATCGAGACCATCAGCACGCGTTTCGAACAGGTGAAGGCGCGCGGCGGAAAGTTCGGCGTGATCGGCTCGAATCACACCACCAATGAGGAAAATTTCTTCCTGGCGAAGCTGGCGCGCCAGGGGCTGGGAACCAAAAACATCGATCATCACCGCACCGGCGACCTGGCCGCGTTTTTCGATGCGCTCGCCGGGCGGCACGACGTGCTCGCGAGCACCAGCGATCTGTATTCGGCCAGGGCCGTGCTGGTGGTCGGGAGCGACCTTTCGCAGCAGCATCCGCTGCTCGCGTACCAGGCGCGCGCCAACGTGCGCCATCACAACGCGCACATTTATACGGTGGCGCCGGGGCCGCTGCGGGAAGACAAGTACTCGGTTGCGCGCGCCTCCGACGTCGAATCGCTGCGCGATCAGTTGAAAGCCGAGCCGGAACTGGTGATCGTGTTCGGCGATTCGGTGCAGGGCGGCGCGATTCGCAAGCTGGTCGCTTTCGGCGATTCTCTCCCCATTCCGGTCAAGTACGTTTGCCTGGTGGACTATTCCAACTCGCGCGGCGCTTTCGATATGGGCGTGGTTCCGCGCGACGGCGGCATGAGCGTCGACCAGATGCTGGCGGCGCCGGATCTCGCTGCGCTGTGGGTGGTGGGCGCCAATCCGCTCGAAAACGCGGCGCTCGCTTCATCGAACGCATTTGTTGTCGTGCAGGATCTGTTCATGACCGAAACCGCGCAAGGGGCGAACGTCGTGCTGCCGGCGGCCTCGGCGTATGAAAAGAGCGGCACGGTCACCAACGTTTGCGGTGAGGTGCAGCGGCTGAAGGCGGCGGTGAAGGTGATGGGCGCCAAGACCGATCTGGAAATCTTCGGCCTGATCGCCAAAGAAATGGGCCTGCATCTGGGGATCTGGCTGCCGAATAAAGTTTTCGAAGAGATTCGGCAGACCGTGCACGGGTACAACGTCCCGCTGCCGCTGGTCGAGAGCGGTGGCGCGGCGGCGACCATGCCGCTGAATGGTCGTGTGGCGGCATTGCCGGGGGTGATTCAGTCGGCGGGGGACACGCTGTTTACGTCGGGTTCGCTTTCACGGTATTCGAAAATTTTGAATTCGATCATGGAAGCGCCCGGGGGGCTTTACAGGAGCCAGGATCCAGGAGCCAGGAACCAGTGATCAAGTCCTATAAAGATCTGCTGGCATGGCAGAAGGCAATGGAGTTGGTCGAGTTGGTCTATACGTTAACTCGGGCGTTCCCGAGAGAAGAGGTTTTTGGCCTCTCAACATCCTTGCGGCGAGCGAGTGTCTCGATCGCGTCAAAGATCGCGGCCGGCCATGAGATCGGTGAAACTCGCGAATACCTCCGCCATCTGGCGGCGGCGCAAGCGACCCTCAGTGAGGTAGAGACGCAAATGGAGGTCGCCGTGCGCTTGGGCTACGTCAGCGAGACACAAAATGCGCAATTCGCCGCGCTTGCCTCCGAAACCGGAAAAATCATGAACGGTCTAATGAACTCGATGGAGAGACATGCAATCGCACGCTAAATCGCCGGCTCCTGGCGCCTGGTTCCTGGTTGCTGGAATATGAATTTTCTGATCCTCTCCCTCATCAAAGCCGCGATCGTCGCGTTCGTGCTCATGACCACGCTCGCCTACCTACAATGGATCGAGCGCAAAGTCATTGCCCATATTCAATTGAGAGTGGGACCAAGACGCGTGGGCCCACACGGACTCCTTCAACCGCTCGCCGACGTGATCAAGCTGCTCACCAAAGAGGATCTCCTGCCGTCGCACGTCAACAAGGTGTTTTACTTTCTGGCGCCGTTCATCGCCGTGTTCTTCGCCCTCATCGCGATTTCCGTGATTCCCTTCGGCACCGAAATCAACATCGGCTCGTTCCACACCGAGATGCAGCTCACCGATCTCAATATCGGCGTGCTGTTTATCCTGGGACTCTCCGGGATGGGCGTTTACGGAGTCGCGCTCGCCGGATGGGCGTCCAACAACAAGTACGCCCTGCTCGGCGGACTGCGCAGCTCCGCGCAGATGATCAGCTACGAGCTTCCCATGGCCATGGCCATCGCCGCGCCGCTGCTGATGCTCAACACGCTCAGCTTCCGGCAGCTCGTCGACGCGCAAGGCGGGTACTCGTTCGGCTTTATCCCCCACTGGACCATTTTTCAGGGGCCGTTCCCGCAGATCATCAGCTTTTTGCTGTTTCTGGTGGCCGCTTTCGCTGAAACCAATCGCGTGCCGTTCGATCTTCCGGAAGCTGAAAACGAGCTGGTCGCCGGCTTCCACACCGAATATTCCAGCATGAAGTTCGCCAGCTTCTTCATGGCCGAGTACGCCAACATGGTGACGGTGTCCTGCGTGGCGACGCTGCTGTTTCTGGGCGGATGGCAGCCGCTCTGGCCTGCGCAATACGGTTCGAACTTCGTCCCCACGGCCGTGTTTATCGCGGGCGGGCTGCTGTGCCTGTATCACGGCATGAATCCCGCGCGGCCGTTCGACCGCATCACGCTGCCCATCGCCGGAATCGTGTTTATCGCGGTGGGCGCGGCGTTTCTCGCTCCCATCATCGGGCCGATTCTGCTTCCGCTGTTCTGGTTCGCCTCCAAAGCGGGCGTGATTCTGTTCCTTTATATATGGGTCCGTGGAACCCTGCCGCGCTTCCGCTACGATCAGCTGATGCGCTTCGCCTGGACGTTCATGTTCCCCGTCGCCGTCGCCAATCTGTTCCTCACCGGACTGCTGGTGGCGCTCACATAACCTATGGACGCGATTCTGTTTCTCATCTTCGCCGGCATCGCCGTGATTTGCGGCCTCAATCTGGTTTTGCAAAAACACCCGATTTCGAGCGCGCTGTCGCTGGTGGGGGTCATGGGATCGCTGGCCGTGCTGTATCTGCTGCTCGGCGGGGAATTCATCTCCATGGCGCAGCTGATCGTCTACGCCGGCGCGATCATGGTCCTGTTCATCTTCGTCATCATGCTGCTGAACGCCGGAACCGAGCGCCCCAGCCGGCGCCGGCTGTGGGCGCAGTACGCCGGCGTGCCGCTGCTGGCCGCGATGCTTGCGATCGCCTTTTACATCATCCAGCGCGCGCTTCCGCCGAGCCCCGGCGTCCACTTCGGCGCCTTCCAGCACGGCAATCCATTCGACATCGGCATCAAGCTGTTCGAAAATTATGTGCTGCCGTTCGAGGTCACCAGCCTACTGATCCTGATCGCCATCATCGGCGCGATTGTTCTCGCGCGCAAGGAGATCAACTGATGCCCCAGCTTCCCAGCGCGGCGCCGCTTTCCTGGTACCTGATCCTGAGCGCGATCCTGTTCGTGCTGGGCGTCGCCGGATTCCTGTTCCGCCGCAACATCATTACTGTGTTCATGTCGATCGAGCTGATGCTCAATGCGGTGAATCTGAGCTTTATCGCGTTCTCTTACCAGCTCGGCCAGAACGATGGGCACATTTTCAGTTTCTTCGTGATGGTGGTGGCGGCGGCCGAAGCCGCGGTGGGGCTGGCCATTATCTTGACGGTTTTTAAGAATCGCCAGACGCTCGAAATTGACGAGATCAGTTCGTTAAAGAATTAACGATGCAAACCTCTACTGAAACGCTGCTGGCGAGCCAGCAGCTTTGGCTCATTCCCATTCTCCCGTTCCTCGGATTTTTGTTGAACGGAATTTTCGGTAAGCGGCTGCCGAAGGCGGCCATCAATGTGATCGCGTGCGGATCGGTGCTGCTGTCGTTTCTGTGGGTGCTCAAGACGTTGAACGCGCTTGGCTCGCTCGAAACGCCGTACGTCGAGCACTACTACACCTGGATTCAATCGGGCACGCTGAACATCTCGGTCGATTTCGCGGTCGACCGGCTCACCGAAGTGATGCTGCTGATCGTCACCGGCGTCGGATTCCTGATTCACGTTTACGCGGTCGGCTACATGGCGCATGAGGGCGGCTATTACCGCTTCTTCGCGTATTTCAACCTGTTCATGTTCTTCATGCTGATCCTGGTGCTGGGCGCGAATTTCCTGGTGCTGTTCGTGGGCTGGGAAGGCGTGGGGTTGTGCAGCTACCTGCTGATCGGCTTTTATTTCCTGGAAAAATTCGCCACCGACGCAGGCAACAAAGCGTTCATCGTGAACCGCATCGGCGACTACGGATTTTCGCTCGCGGTGTTTCTCATCGCGATTCATTTTGGCTCGCTCGATTTCGGCCGCGTCTTTTCGCAGGTCAAAGACATGCCCGTCGAATCGAGTCCCGGATGGATCACCGCGATCAGCCTGCTTCTGCTGGTCGGCGCGGCGGGAAAATCGGCGCAGATTCCGTTGTACGTCTGGCTGCCGGACGCGATGGCCGGCCCTACTCCCGTTTCCGCGCTCATCCATGCCGCGACCATGGTGACCGCGGGCGTGTACATGATCGCGCGCAGCTCGCAGCTTTATCTGCACTCGGCGTTCGCGCTGAATCTTGTCGCGATCATCGGCGTCGCCACCGCGTTCTTCGCCGCGACCATCGGCCTGCTTCAGAACGACATCAAGAAGGTGTTCGCGTATTCGACCGTTTCGCAGTTGGGCTACATGTTTCTGGGGCTCGGCGCGGGCGCGTTTTCGGCCGGGATCTTCCATCTGATGACGCACGCGTTTTTCAAGGCGCTTCTGTTCCTGGGCGCGGGCAGCGTGATCCACGCGCTCGGAGGCGAGCAGGATATGCGCAAGATGGGCGGCCTCGCCCGAAAAATTCCCATCACGTGCGTGGTTCTGTTCTGCGCGGGCGTGGCCATCGCTGGTGTGCCCTTCACTTCGGGCCATTACAGTAAGGATGCGATCCTCGACGCCGCCTACACGCTGTCGCCGTGGATGTTCTGGCTGGGTACGTTCACCGCGTTCCTGACCGCGTTCTACGTCTTCCGCGCGCTGTTTCTGACTTTCTTCGGCGAATATCGCGGAACCTACGGCCGTGAGCCGGTGCACGAGCATTCCGGTCATGGTGACGGTCACGGCCATGGCGCCATCCACGAATCGCCGCCCATCATGTGGATCCCTCTGGCGATCCTCGCCGTGCTGAGCCTGGTGGGAGGATTCATCAACGTCCCCAAGTTTCTGGAACCGATGTTCAAGCTCTCCGAAGGCGAGCTGCCCAGTTTTGTCTCGCTGGGGCCCATGATCGCTGGACTCACGGGCATCGGCCTTGCTTACGTGTTTTATGTGCTCGCGCCGAAGGTGCCCGAACAGCTCGCTTCCGCGTTCAGCGGCTTGTACGTGCTGATTTACAACAAATATTTTGTGGATGAGCTTTACGACGCGACCGTGGTGCGGCCCGTGGTCGACGGCTCGCGCACGCTGCTGTGGCGCACCGCGGATGCCGAGTTGATCGACGGCACGGTGAACGGCATCGGCCGCACCGCTAGCGGCATCGGCGGAGTGTTGAGACTTTTGCAATCCGGCTTCATACGCAGCTATGCGGCCTGGGTGGTCGCCGGATCGATCACAGTGGTCCTCGTCATGGCGCTGTGGGGAGGGTCACGATGACGCTTTTGGACGTCGTTCTGTTCCTGCCGCTCGCCGGATTTCTGCTCCTGCTGTTTGTGCCGAAGACGGCGTCGCGCGCCGGCGCCCTGATCGTTTCATTGCTGATCTTCGCCGTCTCGTTGGGCCTGGTCGGGCCGTACTGGTTTGCGAACCCGCAAGGCTACGCTTTCTCGACGAATATCTCCTGGATTGAGTCGCCCGCGATCCGTTATCACGTCGGTATCGACGGATTGAGCCTGTGGCTGGTGCTGCTCACCACGCTGCTTACGCCCATCGCCGTACTGGTGTCGTGGAAATACATCGACCATCGCGCCAAGGAATTCTACGCTTTCCTGATCCTGCTCGAATTCGGCCTGATCGGCGTGTTCGTCTCCATCGATCTTTTTCTGTTTTACGTATTCTGGGAAATTTCGCTGGTTCCGATGTACTTCCTCATCGGCATCTGGGGACACGAGCGGCGCATCTACGCGGCCGTGAAATTTTTCCTGTACACCATGGCCGGGTCGATGCTGATGCTGGCCGGCATCATTTATCTGTATAACCGCGCCGGATCGTTCGATTACGTCGACATTCTCAGTCAGATCCAGAGCGGACGGCTGGTGCTCGACGCGCGCGCCGAGCTTCTCCTTTTCCTCGCCTTCTTCGCATCGTTCGCCATCAAGGTCCCTTTGTTTCCGCTGCACACCTGGCTGCCCGACGCGCACGTCGAGGCGCCCACCGCGGGTTCGGTCATGCTGGCTTCCGTAATGCTCAAAATGGGCACCTACGGACTGCTGCGCTACTGCCTGCCGCTGTTTCCCAATGCCGCGCACCAGTCCGCGCCGTGGGTCGCCGCGCTGGCCATTACTGGAATCATCTACGGCGCGCTGGTCGCGATGGTCCAGCCCAATATGAAGAAACTGGTGGCGTACTCCTCGGTGAGCCATCTGGGATTCGTGGTGCTGGGGATTTTTTCCTTCACGCAGCAAGGACTCGATGGCGCGGTGTATCAGATGCTGAACCACGGCGTGTCCACCGGCGCGCTGTTCATGCTGGTCGGATATATGTATGAGCGGCGGCATTCGCTCGAAATCGCGGCGTACGGAGGCGTGGCGACGCCCGCGCCGCAACTCGCCACCGTGTTCCTGATCACCACGCTCGCCTCCGTCGGACTGCCCATGCTCAACAATTTCGTGGGCGAATACCTGGTGCTGCAAGGCACCGCCGCGACGAATTTCACCTGGACCGCTTTCGCCGCGCTCGGCGTGATTTTATCCGCGTGCTACATGCTGTGGCTGTACCAGCGCGCGTTTTTTGGGAAAGCTTCGGAATCCGTTACGCATCACATGTACGACCTCACGCCGCGCGAATGGGCCGCGATTGTCCCGCTGCTTGCGCTGATGGTGTGGATGGGCACCTTCACGCAAACCTTCATCCCGGCGATCAGCACTCAGAACGCGCGCATCCTTCAGGTTTCGCGGGAGTCCCGGATCGAGCGCGCGTCGATTCCCGCACCCGTGGAGGTTTCGCGTGCCCGATAGCTTCATGCCCACCTCCGCCGAGTATTTCCGCATCCTGCCGGAAATCGTCTTGACCATCGCCGGAACGCTGATCATGTTTCTGGCGGCCCTTCTCAAGGAGCGCCAGAAGGGCATTCTCGCGCCCATAACGCTGGTCGGATTTGCGGCCGCAATGGCCGCCTCGGTCGCCGCTTACACCGATCCCGGAACCGCGTTTCACGACATGATCGTGGTTGACGGGTTCACCACCTTCTTTCGCGTGCTGGTGATGTCGGTGGGATTTCTCGCCGTGCTCGCCTCGTCGGCCTACCTGCGCCGGGAGAACGCCGAGGCCGGCGAATTTTTCGCGCTGCTGCTGTTCAGCGTCACCGGACAATCGCTCATGGCGGCTTCGAATGAGCTGATCATGATCTTCATCGGCCTGGAGATTTCCTCCATCGCGTCCTATATTCTGGCCGGCTACCTGCGCGACGACAAGCGCAACAACGAAGCGGCGCTCAAATATTTTCTGCTGGGATCGTTCGCTACCGCGTTTCTGCTGTACGGAATTGCGTGGATTTACGGCACCACCGGCTCGGCCAACCTGACCGAGATCCGCCGCGTGCTCGCCGGCGGCGGCGCTCCTTCGCTCACACTGGTCGGCGGCGCCGCGGCGCTGATGTTTGTCGGATTCGGATTCAAAATCTCCGCCGCGCCTTTCCAGGTCTGGGCGCCCGACGTATACCAGGGCGCGCCGGCTCCGGTTTCCGCGTTCCTCTCGGTAGGGCCGAAAGCGGCCGCCTTCGCGGCGTTGCTTCGCACTTACCTCATCGCGTTCGGGCCGGTGGCAAAGGATTGGGCTCCGTTCCTGTGGGCCTGCGCGCTCGCCACCATGATCATCGGAAATTTCGCGGCGATCCAGCAATCCAACATCAAGCGCCTGCTGGCCTACAGTTCCATTGCACACGCGGGCTACATATTGGTCGCCGTCACGGCTGATTCCGAAATCGGATCCGCCGCTGCGATGTTCTATTTGGCGGCATACGCCTTCACCAATTTCGGTGCGTTCGCGGTGGTGACCTACGTTGCACGCAAGCGCGAACAGTACACCAGCATCGACGATTTCGCCGGACTGGCCGAGCGCCAGCCCGCGATGGCGGCGATGCTCACCATCTTTCTGCTGTCGTTGATCGGGGTTCCGCTCACCGGCGGATTTTTCGGGAAGTTCTACATCTTCAAAGCCGCTCTCGATTCGAACCTGGTGTGGCTCACGGTTCTGGGCCTGCTGAACAGCGCGGTCGCGGCGTATTATTACCTGCGCGTGCTGGTGGTCATGTACATGAAACCGGCCGAGGCGTCGGCTGAAACTCTTCCACCCGCGGGAGCGGCGCTGACGGTCGCGGTCTACGGCTCGGCGATCGCGACGCTGTTCCTGGGAATTTTCCCGTCGTTCGTGCTGAACTTCGCGAGCAAAGCTGCTCTGAAGTAGCCGGTCAGCTTCGTCTCTGGATCGCCAGTACGATCCACGCGGCGATGAAGGCGACTCCTCCGAACGGCGTGATGGCGCCGAGCGTCCGGATTCCCGTGATCGCCAGCACGTACAGGCTGCCGCAGAACAACACGATTCCAGCCACCAGCAGCCACGCCGGCCAGTTCACGCCCGCCGGCTTCGGCATGATCGAGACGATCAGCAGTCCGAGCGCGTGGATGAAGTGGTACAGCACCGCGCGCTCGTAGACGCTCATCGAATAGTCATCGATTTTTCCGCGCAAGCCATGCGCGCCGAAAGCGCCGAGGGCGACTCCCAGCGCCAGCAGCACAGCGGCGACAGCGGTCCAATTCGACATTCAGTCAGATTGTACCGTTTTCGCTGCGCGAAAAACCGCGATCCGGACGATCCGGCTGGGTTATTCGCCGCCGGTCGGAATCGGGGTTTTCTCAAACACGATGCGCTGATTGGTCCCGCCGATTTCGATCTCCTCAACCTGCGACCTGTTTCCTACCGGCGTCACCACGATGGCGCTGGTTGCATATTTATGGTCCACCGTCTCCATCCTGCCCGGCACTTCGATCACAGTCTTTCCCGACTTGAGCGTCACTTTTCCGTCTTCGACCGTGACCTTGTAGTCGCCCGCCTTCACCTGCGTTGCGCCAATCCACGCATCGTTCTGGAACGTCACATGGTAAGTTTTCGACGCCGCAAATGCTGCAAACGCGAACAAGATCGCGACAAGCATCAGTTTCTTCATCATTTTAGGTTCTCCTCGCTTGAATTATTCAAAAAGCCAGGCCGCCAAATCCGCGTCCCTATATAGCAATACGTTTGCCTTCCGCCGCCTGTTACGCGCATACAATATGGACATGAGGACCCTGGCGCTGATTCCTTTTGTTACGATTTGCGTCTTCGCGGCGGAGCTGCCGGCTCCGTCGACCGATCTTCCGGAATCGAAATCGATCGCGAGCGCGGTTTTCGCGGGCGGATGCTTCTGGGGCGTCGAAGGCGTATTCGATCACGTGAAGGGAGTGAAGTTCGCGGTGTCGGGATACGCCGGCGGAGCGCCGGACGCGGCGCACTACGAGATGGTCGAGACAGGCCGCACGGGACACGCGGAATCAGTCAAAGTGACCTACGATCCGGCGCAGATCTCGTATGGAAAATTGCTGCGGATCTTTTTCGCCGTGGCTCACGATCCCACCGAGCTGAATTATCAGGGACCCGACGTGGGCACGCAGTATCGCTCCGTGATCTTTTATTCGAGCGGGGAGGAGAAGCGCGTCGCGGAAAGCTACATTCAGCAATTAAACGACGCGAAGCTTTTCAAGCACAGGATCGTGACCGAGGTCGCACCGCTTGAAGGCTTTTATCCGGCCGAAGGCTATCACCAGCATTTCCTGGAGCACAATCCAGACAATCCGTACATTGTGTATAACGATCTGCCCAAGCTGCGGAAATTGAAGAAGGATTTTCCGGACGTGTGGAAGTGAGGCAGGCGCGCGTCTATTTGGAGTCGTTCTTCTTGGTGAGCCACTCGGCGATGCGGTGCGGAGGGAAAGCCACAAAAGCAACCGCGATCACCACGATAAAGAGTACCAGCAGCAGGAAAAAAAGCGCCACCGTTACATCTTAGCGGAAAGTTGCTGGTTGGCAATGACCGCCTGGCCCAGCGCCAGGCCTCCGTCGTTGGCGGGAACAGCGGCGTGCAGGAGGACCTCGAAACCGGCTCCGCGCAGCAGCGCGACGGAGCGCGAAAGCAGGCGAACGTTCTGAAACGTTCCGCCGCTCAGCGCGACCCGATTCAAATGCTCGCTCGCGCGAATCCGGAGGCACACATCAAGGATGATCGCGGCAATCGTGTTGTGGAATTTTGCGGCGATCCGCTCCACGGGCGCGCGCGCGACTACGTCCCCGACCACAGCGCGGATCAGCGGGCGAGTGTCGATCTCGCCGGCTTCGATTTCGAAGGGATATTCGTCTTCAATGCCCTCGGCGCACTTCATCTCCAGCTCGATCGCGGCCTGGCCTTCGTAATTCACGTCCCGGCGCACGCCGGCGATGGCGCTCACCGCGTCGAACAGCCGGCCGCAGGAGGAGGTATCCACGGTGTTGATGCGCTTTTCGATCGCGGCGCGAACCAGGCGCACCGCCGACTCCGGAATCGACGGGAAAAGATCGGGGATCTGGTTGCCGAAGGCTTCGTGCAAATAGCCCAGCGCGGTGCGCCAGGGATGGCGAATGGCGGCGTCGCCGCCGGCGAGCGGGACGTATTTGAAATGCGCGTGGCGCTCGAAGCCCGCGTAGTCGCAGACCAGAAACTCGCCGCCCCAGATCTTTCCGTCGGAACCGTAGCCTGTTCCGTCAAAGGCCACGCCGATCACTTTCTCGTGAACGAAATTTTCCGCCATGCAGCTTGCGATGTGCCCGTGATGATGCTGCACGCCGATTTTCTCGATCTCCGGCATTTCGAGCGCGAAGCGCGTGCTCAAGTAGCCGGGATGCAGATCGTAGGCGACGGCGCGCGGATGGACGCGAAAGAAGCGCTTCATGTGATCCAGCGTTTCCTCGAAAAACGTGAGCGTTTCCAGATTTTCCAGATCGCCGATGTGCTGGCTGAGGATCGCGTAGGTGCCCTTGGTGAGGCAGAGCGTGTTCTTCAGTTCGCCGCCGACGGCGAGCAGCTCGTGGATCTCGCGGCCCAGCTCCACGGGCTGCGGCGCGTAGCCGCGCGAACGGCGAATCAGGCGCTCCCGGCCTTCGAACGTGCGCAGAACGGAATCGTCAACGCGTGTCTGAATGTCGCGATTGTGGAGAACGAAATGATCGGCGAGCGTATTGAGTCTCGGCGCCTCCTGGTTGCGGCTGACGATGGGTTCCTCGGCGAGATTGCCGCTGGTCATCACCAGGGCGAGGAACTCGGGATCGGCCTCGCGCGAGTCGCCGAACAAGAGATAATGCAGCGGCGTATAGGGAAGCATCACGCCGAGCGTATTGTTGCCCGGCGCGACCGCGGCCGGGATGGGCGCAGCGGCGCGCCGCGGCAGCAGCACGATCGGACGGCGCGGCGATTGAAGTACGCGGCAATCGGTCTCGCTGATCACAGCGATTTTGGCGATGGATTCGAGGTCGCGCGCCATTAGGGCGAAGGCTTTGTCGCTGCGGCGCTTGCGCTCGCGCAGGCGGCGGACCGCGGAATCGTTGGTGGCGTCGCACGCGAGGTGAAATCCGCCGAGACCCTTGATGGCGAGGATTTCCCCCGCGTGCAGGCGCCGGCGAATTTCAGAAAGCGGCTCGCTCAACTGCGGACCGCACACCGGACACGCGTTGGGCTGCGCGTGAAAGCGGCGATCGCCGGGGTTATCGTACTCGCGCTGGCAATCGGCGCACATCGGGAAAACTTTCATCGTCGTTTTCGGACGATCGTAGGGGATGTCCTGAATGATCGAGTAGCGCGGGCCGCAGTTGGTGCAGTTGGTGAACGGATAAAGATAACGGCGATTCGAGGCATCGGTGAAATCCGACCAGCATTCTTCGCAGGTGCCGACGTCTGGGGGAACCATGGCGAATGCTTCGGCTGCGGCGACGCTTTCATGAACGGCAAACGCGGTGTCGCCGCGCAGCGGCTGGTCTTGGATCTCGACGTGCTCGATCGAGGAAAGCGGCGGCGCTTCAGCGCGCAGCCGTTTGATGAAGGCCTGCAGCGCGGATTCCGATCCTTCGATCTCGGCGATCACGCCGCCGGAGATGTTGAGCACGTGGCCTGTCAGTTCAAGCTGGGTGGCGAGCCGGTAGACGAAGGGCCGGAATCCGACGCCCTGAACCGTTCCGCGAATGTGGAGGCGCTTGCGTCCGGTCATTGCGCGGTCGACAGGGACGAGCTTGTAATCTTGCGGATGAAATCGACCTCTTCCTGACGGTACGGCCGGCCGTCCTTGTAAAAAACATCGTGATGCCACACCGGAGGGTCATGATCGACGTAGGGTTTTTTCCAGGAGTCCCACGGAAGCCAGGTCTGGGTCTTGCCGGCGACCAGTCCCCAGTTGTACGCGGCGATGTGCAACTTCCGGGCGATGGGCAAAATGTTCTGGAACGTCGAATTCAGATCGCGGGCCATGTATTCGGTACAGAAAAGCGGGCGATGATAAGCCTCGAGCGTCACAGCGCGCGTGCGGAAACTGTCGGGCGGGCCGTAATTGTGGAATGAGACGATGTCGGAATTTTCGAGCTGGATTTTCGCCATGCGCGACAGCTTGCCTGGTGTCCACCGTCCAGTCCACACGCCGCTGGTGAGCGGCTGCGTGGGATGCGCTTGGCGCGCCCACTCGAAAACCTGGGGCAAAAGATAAACGACGGCCCCGGTTTTGCGATGCGGCTCCAGCTTTATATACGCCGGCCGGTTTTCGTTGTCCGGCTCATTCCACAGATCCCAGGCGAGCACGCGCGGGTCGTTTGCAAACGCGCCGATCACGCCTTTGACATATGCTTCCAGACGCGGGTATTCGCGCCGATCCATCAACGCTTCGCGGCCGGGACTTTGCATCCATCCGGAATTGTGCACGCCCTTGCGCGGCTCGCGCTGCTTGCCGAGTTGCGGGTCGGGGTCCCAGCACGAATCGAACAGCACGAACAGGATGAGCATGTGATGCCGGTCCGCAATCTGAAGAAATCTGTCGATGCGCTGTTTGAACCCGTGGGCGTCTTGCTTCCAGAGAAGATCGTGAAGGAACACGCGCATGGTGTTCATGCCGATATTTTGCGCCCATCCTAGCTCACGGTCGATAGTTTCCGGGTCGAATGTATCGGCCTGCCACATTTCGAGCTGATTGATGGCGGTTGAGGGAATAAAATCGGCGCCGACCAGCCACGGTTGGCGCGCGTACCAGCGTTCCGCTTGCTCTTGGCTCCAGCGGGCGGGTTGGGCGAAGGCGAATGCGGCCGCGAAGAAAAAGCAAAGAAGCGGCTGATGCGCGCGGATGCACACGGGTAAATGATAGCGCCTATTTCCGTCCACAGACGCGCAAATGGTAGTTGTAGATCATCACGGTAAGGATGCCGAAGATCATTCCCGCGACGCCGACCACCGCGCCGTAGGGATGACCGGCGGTGAGCGCGGAGCGGATCAGAATTGTCGAGATGACGAAGGCGGCGTTGCGGAAGACCAGCTCGAAATGATCGGAGACCAGCAGCGAAAGCAGCAGAATCAGAACGTCGGTGAAGATCATCACCAGGAATACGTCGGCGTAGAAACCGGTGCGATGGTGGAAGGCGTCCTGCGATCCGCGCGCCAGCTCGAGGGCAAACTGCCAGATGCTGCGCCCGGCGAGCCCCAGGAACAGGATCGTCAGCGCGACCGAGACCGTTTTCTTGCGCGCGATGAATTTTTTCAACCGGGGCGAAAATTCCTGGGGCAGGCCGGCGTTGCGCTTCTGCGTGATGTGCCGGAATATGGTCACCAGCAGGAACATGGTGATGCCGGCCGCGACGTCCAGCAGGGCCGGCGCAAGATCGGTGGACGGCGTTTTGAGCTGATCCAGATCGATTCCGGCGATGTCCTGAAAAAATCCGCGCACGAAAATCAGGGACACGATCTCGAATTGTGTCGCGATGGAATCGGTGGTGGATTGCGGGATCGCCGAGATCAGGATCAGGACTTCATAGAACAGGATGAAGCTGAACGGAGTCGCGATGGCGGAAAGATAGTTGCGGCCCGCCGTGGCGACCAGCGGCGGCGAGGCATGCAGGTTTCGCGCGAGAAAGATGAGCGCAAGATGCGCGAAAAAACCCAGCACGCTCAGCGCGACCATCGCACGCTCGAGCCTTTCGCGATGCTTTTCCGTGTACAGCCGGTCGTATACGGCTGGAACCAGGCCTGTGGCGAATCCCACCTGGGAGCGTAGGCACTTCTCGGTCCAAAGCCACGAAGGCGATCAACGGATCACTTCTACCGAACACGCTGCGTGGGTCGCGACAGCTTCCGACACGCTGCCGAGCAGCAGCCGGTCGATCCCGTGATGTCCGTGCGACCCGAGCACGATGATATCGGCGCCCCACTCCGCGGCTTCGTTCACAATGACCGTCTTGGGAGGGTCGAGCAGGACCGAAACCGATTCGGAGGAATTCAGTCCGGCGGCTGATAGCATTTCCCGTGCGCGCGCGATGGCGCTTTGCGCTCGTTTCATGGCTTCCGCGCGCGCGGTCTCCAGGACCTCGGTGTCGATGTACGGCGGCTCGAACAACGCGTAACCGGTGGGCACGATCAGCTCCACCGCGCTCAACACGCGAACTTCGGTACCCACGGGCCAGGGACGGTCCGCAATGGATCGCGCGGCGCGCTCGGAAGATTCGGAACCGTCGGTGGCCAGCAGGATTTTTCGCTGCGGCCGCGCCGAGGCGCGCCTCCGGACGATTTCTACCGAGCACGGAGCGCGTCGCAACACCGCGACCGCGGTGCTGCCGAGCGGGCCCAGCGATCCCGCCACGAGCAAATTTGCGCCGGCGCTTTTCGCCCGCTCCGCGATCAATCTTTTGGGATCGCCGAACAGAACTTCACCTTTCGCAGCCCGCTTCTTCGCCGCCAGCCGCGCGACCGCGCCATCCACCGCCGCGCGCGCCTCGCGCGCCGATTCCTGCACGTGCTGGGAGGTTTTCCACAGATGCGAGGGCTCGACCACACCGAGCACATCGAACAGCGCATCTTCAGGCCAGGGGCGGTCGGCCATTTCTTCGAGAGCGATACTGCTCGCCTCTGAGGAATCCATCGCCAGCAGAATCTTCAGCGCCATGATTTCTCCTTTGGTCTGTATGAAGGGTAGCATTCCAGCCTCCCGGTGCCCGGATGCCGGCTTGCCCTCCTTGTTAAAATAACGTTTCCTGATGATATTTGAATTTGAGCCGTTCTCTTCCCGCCATATCGGCCCCGACGCGCGCGAGCGCGATGAGATGTTGCACATCGCCGGCGCTTCTTCTCTCGATCAGCTCATGGATGAGACCATTCCGGACCGCATCCGCCTGCGCCGTCCGCTGAATCTCGCGGAGGGCTTGAGCGAGTACGAATATCTTCGCGGCCTGCGCGAGATCGCCGCGCGCAACCGGATTTTCAAATCCTACATCGGCTTGGGCTACTCGGATTGCTTCACGCCCAGCGTGATCCTGCGCAATGTTTTCGAAAATCCGGGATGGTACACGCCTTACACGCCGTATCAGGCGGAGGTCGCGCAGGGGCGGCTGGAAGCGCTGCTGGTCTTTCAGACGATGGTCGAGGATCTGACGGGAATGCAGGTGGCCAATGCCTCGCTGCTCGATGAAGCCACCGCGGCGGCAGAGGCGATGACCATGCTGCATCGCGTGTCGAAATCGGAGGCGATGAAATTCTTCGTCGCTGATTCGTGTTTCCCGCAAACCATCGATGTGCTTCGGGCGCGCGCCGAGCCGCTGGGAATCGAGCTGGTGATCGGGGACTGGCGCAAGGTTGAATTCAGCCCCGAAATGTTCGGAGCGCTGATGCAGTCGCCGGACGAATCGGGCGCGGTGCACGATCTGCGCGATTTTATCGCGGCGGCAAAAAGGCATGGCGTGCTGGTCGCGGTCGCGACGGATCTGTTGAGCCTGACTTTGCTGATGCCGCCGGGCGAGATGGGCGCGGACGTGGTGGTCGGCAATTCGCAGCGCTTCGGAGTTCCGCTGGGCTACGGCGGCCCGCACGCTGCGTTTTTCGCGACGCTCGAAAAGCATGTCCGTCAGGTTCCGGGACGAATCATCGGAGTTTCGGTGGACGCGCACGGCAATGCGGCGTATCGCATGGCGCTGCAAACGCGCGAGCAGCACATCCGCCGCGAAAAAGCGACCTCGAATATCTGCACCGCCCAAGCGCTTCTCGCCAACATGGCGGGGTTTTATGCCGTGTGGCACGGGCCGAAGGGATTGACCGCGATCGCAAGGCGGGTGCACGGCCTGGCAAAGCTGCTGGAACGCGAGTTGGCAAAGGTCGGCGTGGCGCAGCGCAATGAGACTTTCTTCGACACGCTGTGCCTGGAGCCGCCGGCGGGAGCGCTCGGCCGCATTCGCGCCGCCGCTCTCGAAGCTGGCATGAACTTCCGCTATCGCGCCGACGGGTGCATCAACGTCGCGCTGGATGAGACGACCACGCTTTCCGATGTCGAAGCGATCGTCAAGGTGTTCGGCGCGACGCCGCGCTTTGACGCGTCCACCAGGGGCCTGGAGCTGGGTTTCGCGCTGGCGCGCAAATCGGAATTCCTCACGCACCCGGTGTTCAACACGCATCATTCCGAATCGCAGATGATGCGCTACATCCGCTCGCTCGAACGCAAGGACGTGGGCCTGGACACGTCGATGATCCCGCTCGGTTCCTGCACCATGAAGCTGAACGCGGCGTCCGAGATGCTGCCGGTGAGCTGGCCGGAGTTTTCCAAGCTTCACCCCTTCGCGCCGGTGGAGCAGGCGGCGGGTTATCAGCAGATTTTCCGGGAGCTTGAAGCAGCGCTGTGCGAGATCACCGGATTCAGCGCGGTTTCGCTTCAACCGAATGCAGGTTCGCAGGGCGAGTTCACGGGATTGATGGTGATTCGAGCCTATCACCACGACCGAGGCGAGTCACATCGGGATGTAGTTCTGATTCCCGCGTCGGCGCACGGAACCAATCCGGCGAGCGGAGTGATGGCCGGCATGCGGGTGGTGGTGGTGGCATCGACGGGCGAGGGGAACATCGACGTGGCCGATCTCAAGGCTAAAGCCGCGGAGCATCGTGATCGCCTCGGCGCGCTGATGGTGACGTATCCGTCGACGCACGGGGTTTTCGAAGAGAGCATCCAGGACATCTGCGCGATTGTTCACGCCAATGGCGGGCAGGTGTACATGGACGGCGCGAACATGAACGCGCAGGTGGGGTTGACCAGCCCGGCGGCGATCGGCGCTGACGTTTGTCACTTAAATCTGCATAAAACATTTTCGATCCCGCATGGCGGGGGTGGTCCGGGCATGGGACCCATCGCGGTCGCTGCGCATCTTGCGCCGTATCTGCCGGGGCATCCACTGGTGAAGACCGGGGGCGCGAAGGCGATTCCGGCGGTCGCCGCCGCGCCCTGGTCGAGCGCGAGCATTCTGCTGATTTCTTACGGCTATATAAAGATGTTGGGCCGTGATGGCATGACCGACGCGACGCGCTACGCGATCCTGAACGCCAACTATTTGAAATCGCGCCTGGAAAAATACTTTCCTGTTTTGTATACGCGGTCGAGCGGCCGCGTCGCGCATGAGTTGATCTTCGATCTGCGCCCGCTCAAGGCCGCGACGGGGATCGATGAAACGGATGTCGCAAAACGCCTGATGGATTATGGCTTCCACGCGCCGACGGTTTCGTTCCCGGTCGCCGGGACGCTGATGGTCGAGCCGACGGAAAGCGAGCCGAAAGAAGAACTGGACCGCTTCTGCGAGGCGATGATCGCGATTCGCGCGGAGATCGATTCGGCCGACCCAAATGACAACGTCCTCAAGAACGCTCCGCACACCGCGGCGGCGGTTTCGGCGGACGAATGGAAGCACGTCTACTCACGCGAGCGCGCGGCGTATCCATTGCCATTTGTGCGCGCGCGGAAATTCTGGCCGAGCGTGGGACGGATCGACAATCCCTATGGTGATCGACATCTGATGTGCTCGTGCCCGCCCGTCGAGGCGTTTGCGGAAAAGAATTAGCCGCGAATAAACGCAAAATGAACGCGAATTTATGATTTGTGTCTATTCGCGGCCATGATTAAGCGGTGCGCGTGAGTTCTGATTTGTCGCCGCTGATCGCCGCCTGCGCCGCGGCCAGCCTCGCGATCGGAACGCGGTACGGCGAGCACGAAACGTAATTCATCCCCACGCGATAACAGAACTCGACCGACGCCGGATCGCCGCCGTGTTCGCCGCAGATTCCGATGTCGAGATCGCGGCGCGTCTTGCGGCCGAGTTGGATCGCCATCTGGATCAGCTTGCCAACGCCTTCCTGATCAATGGTGGCGAACGGGTCGGCGTTAAAAATTTTCAGATTCTCGTATTCCTTCGAGAATTTCGTGTAATCGTCGCGCGACAGGCCCATGGTGGTCTGCGTGAGATCGTTGGTACCAAAGCTGAAAAATTCGGCCGGACCGGCGATTTTATCGGCGGTGAGCGCCGCGCGCGGAATCTCGATCATGGTGCCGATCAGGTAATGCAAATCCGGCATGGCGGCACGTTCGAGAACTTCTTCCGCCACGCGGTCGACGATCGCCTTCTGATTCTCGACTTCCGTCACGCTTCCGGCGAGCGGAATCATGACTTCCGGAATCACTTTGATTCCCTTTTTCGCCACCTGCGCCGCCGCTTCGAAGATCGCGCGCGCCTGCATTTCGGTGATTTCGGGATAAAGGATACCGAGGCGGCAGCCACGAAGGCCGAGCATGGGGTTGAACTCGTGCAGCTCCTCCACGCGATGCAGCAGCTCGGGCAGGCGCTTCTTCAGCTCGCCAACCGGAATATTGTATTTCGCGGAAAGTTCCTTTTTCGCCTTGGCATTCAGGTGCGGCAAGCGCGCGATATCGACCATTAACTCTTCGCGCTTGGGCAAAAATTCGTGCAGCGGCGGATCGAGCGTGCGGATGATCACCGGCAGGCCCTCCATCGCCTCGAACAGTCCCGCGAAATCCTTGCGCTGCATAGGCAGCAGCTTGTCGAGAGCTTTGCGCCGCGATTTCTCGTCGCGCGCCAAAATCATCGCCTGCATGTGCCCGATGCGATCCTCGGCGAAAAACATGTGCTCGGTGCGGCACAACCCGATGCCTTCAGCGCCGTACAGCCGCGCGACTTTCGCGTCGCGGGGAATATCGGCATTGGCGCGCACGCCGAATTTTCCGCGAAATTCGTCGGCCCACACCATCAATTTCGCGAAATAGCCGGATTTCGGATCGGGCAGAACGGTTTTCGCCTGGCCCAGGTAAACTTGTGCGCTGGCGCCGTCCATCGAGATCCAGTCGCCCTGCTTTACGGTGACGATCTTATTGCCCACCGAAACGGTGAACTGGCGGGCCTTTTCGTTGATCGAGATCGCGCCCGCGCCGACAATGCACGGCCGTCCCATGCCGCGCGCCACCACGGCCGCGTGGCTCGATTTTCCGCCGACCGCGGTCAAGATTCCCTTGGCGACGTCCATGCCGTGAATGTCGTCGGGCGTGGTTTCCTTGCGCACCAGGATCACGGGACCCGATTTCCCCAGCTCCACCGCTTCGTCAGCCGTGAACACGGCACGGCCTACCGCCGCTCCCGGGGATGCGTCAATGCCCGTTGCCAGCAGCGTGAGCTCCTTGATCGATTTCGGATCGAAGACCGGGTGCAGAAGCTGATCGAGCTGCTGCGGCTGGACGCGCAGCACGGCGTCGCGCTTGTTGATGAGACCTTCCTCCACCATCTCGACCGCGACGCGAACCGCGGCCGGCCCGGTGCGCTTGCCGTTGCGCGTTTGCAGCATGTACAGCTTTCTCTCTTCGATGGTGAACTCGAAATCCTGCACATCACGATAGTGCTGCTCCAGCCGCGTGGTGATGTCGCGAAGCTGCGCGTAGGCTTCGGGCATGACTTTTTCGAGCTCCGAAATCGGCTGCGGCGTGCGAATTCCCGCCACCACGTCTTCGCCCTGCGCGTTGATGAGAAATTCGCCGTAGAAATTCTTCTCGCCCGTTGCGGGATCGCGAGTGAAGCCGACTCCCGTCGCCGAAGTGTCGCCCATGTTGCCGAATACCATCGCCTGAACGCTGGCCGCGGTGCCGATATCGTCCGGAATTTTTTCCATCTTGCGATAATAGGCTGCCTTCGGATTCCACCAGGAGCGGAACACCGCGTCGCGCGCCATGGCAAGCTGCTCCCGCGCGTCCTGCGGAAATTCTTTCTTGGTTTCCTTGGAAACCAGCTTTTTGTATTGGTCGATGATGGCTTCGAGATCGCCGGCGCTGAGGTCGGTATCGAGCCTCACCTTCGATTTCCGTTTGCGCTCATCGAAAATGTGATCGAATTTCGCCATGTCGATATTCAACGCGACCTCGCCGAACATCTGGATGAACCGGCGATACGAGTCGTAAGCGAAGCGCGGGTTGTTGCTGCGCTTGCGCAGGCCCTCCACGCTTTTATCGTTCAAGCCGAGATTGAGAATCGTATTCATCATTCCCGGCATCGAAAACTTCGCGCCGGAGCGCACGCTTACCAGCAGCGGATTTTCGGCATCGCCGAGCTTTTTTCCGATCTGCGCTTCGAGCTTATCCAGCGCTTCGAGGATCTGTCCGTTGATCTCGTTCGGAACCTGGTTGTGATTTTGGAAATAAATATTGCACACTTCGGTGGAGATGGTGAAACCGGGCGGAACGGGAATTCCGGCGCGGGACATTTCAGCCAGGCCCGCACCCTTTCCGCCCAACACGTCTTTCATGGAGCCGTCGCCATCGGCGTGGCCGGCTCCGAAGCTATAAACATATTTGTTCATTTCTGTTCTCCTGCGGTGACGATTTCTGAAAAATCGGCGATGGTGGAAAACTCGGTGAGCAGATCCGAAAGCAGCGTCAGGCGGTTCACGCGCACCTGCGGGTCTTTCGCGTTCACCAGGACCTTGTCGAAAAATGTGTCGACCACCGGGCGCAGTGACGCGATGCGCTCGAGCGCGGTGCGATAGCCCGCATCCTGGATCCCGGTTCGCACTTTTTGGTACGCATCAAAAAGATTACGCTCCGGGCCTGCTTCGAGCAGCGATTCGTCGAAGCGTCCGTCAGCTTCGAATTCGGCCTGCTTCAGAATATTGCGGATGCGCTTGAAGCTGGCGGCGAGCGGCTCGAAATTCTCCGTGGGCCGCACCTCGGCGAGCGCGGTCAGGCGCGCCTCGACGTCGGCGAGCGTGCCGCGACTCGTGGCGAGCACCGCGTTCACCTCGTCGTACTTAAATCCGCGGACTTCGCGGAAATAATGCTGGACCCGCTCCAGCATGAAATCGGAAAGCTCGGCCTGGAACAGCCCGTGGAAATTATATTCGAGCTTCGCTTCAGCCAGGATCTTGACCACCCCCTGCGCGGCGCGGCGCAGCGCGAAGGGATCCTTCGACCCCGTCGGCACCATGCCGATGCGGAAGCACTCGCGCAACGTGTCGAGCTTGTCGGCGAGCGAAACAGTTTGCCCTTCCCGCGTTTCGGGGATGGAATCCTCCATGCTGACAGGACGATAGTGTTCGTAGATCGCGCGCGCCACCGGGTCCGGCTCGCCCTGCGCGCGGGCGTAGAGTCCACCGACCACGCCTTCGAGCTCCGTAAACTCTTTCACCATTTCGGTGGTTAGATCGGTCTTTGAGAGCAGCGCGGCACGGAGCGCATAATCGTTCCCGCCGAGTTCTTTCACCAGCGCGAGCACGCGCTCAGTTTTTTCGTAATAAGATCCCAGGCGCGCGTGGAAGGTGACTTTTCGTAAATCCTCGACGCGGTCGGCAAGTTTCTTTGTCTGGTCGACATCCCAGAAGAAGCGGGCGTCGTTGAAGCGGGCCCGTAGGACTCGCTCGTTACCTCGCTTAACCAATCCCTCAGGGTCAGATTCGGTGTTCATCACAGCGACGAACGCGGGAGCGAGGACTCCGGGCGCCGATTCGACCGAAAAATATTTCTGGTGATGCCGCATCACGGTGGTGAGCACCTCGGCCGGAAGTTCCAGGAATTTCGGATCGAATTCGCCGCGAATCGCGGTGGGATATTCGGTAATGAACGTCAGGGTTTCCAGAAGCTCGGCATCGATTTTCGCCCCGAGGTCGGCGGCTTCTTTTTCGATTTTGTGGCGGCGCTCGTGCGAGGAAACAATGACGAAATTGCGGCGCAGTTCTTCGGTGTGATGTTGGACCGTGACGGGAATCGAAGCCGCTCCGAGCTGCCGATGCCCGCGCGTCATACTGCCGCTGCGCACGCCGGCGATTTCGAAGGGGATCACCTGGGTGTCGAGTAGCGCCACGATCCAGCGAATGGGGCGGATGAAGCGCGGGCCGTTTTTCGTGGTCCAATACATAGTCTTCGGCCATTGGATCGCGAGAATCGCGGCGGGCAAAGTCTCCGAGAGAATATCCAGGCTCCTGCGTCCGGGAACCAGGACCCTGGCTTCAAAATATTCGCCGGATTTCGTCAGCGCGGAAGGATCGACGCCTTGTTTCTTTGCAAATCCCGCCGCAGCCTTCTCGCCCGCAGAAACCGGCGGGCCTTTCACGACGCGGTGCTCATCCGGAGTCCGCTCCGGCACGCCTCCGGCTTTAACGACCAAACGGCGCGGAGTCGCGTCCACCAGCGGCGCCGCGCCCAGCAGATCGAGCTTTGAAAGCTGGTCGAGGGCGCCGGGAATCATCCAGTGCGGAATCTCTTCCGTGCCGATTTCAAGCAGGAAGTTCACGCCTGCTGCTCCGCCCAGAGCTTCGCCGTACCGACCGCCAGATCGCGCACGCGCTTGATCACGCCCACCCGCTCGGTCACCGAGATCGCCCCGCGCGCATCGAGCAGATTGAACAAGTGCGAGCACTTGAGCACCTGCTCATAGGCCGGAATCGCCGGGAAGCGGCATTTGTCCGGATACTTGGGCCACATCGCCAGCAGCCGTTTGCACTCGGCCTCGTATTCATCGAAAAGGCGGCGCAGGCGGTCGACGTCGGCCAGTTCGAAATTGTAGACCGACGATTGCAGCTCATCGGCGAATCGCACCTGCGCGTATTTCACTCCCGGCGCCCAGTCGATGTCGTACACGCTTTCGACGTTTTGCAAGAACGCGCTGATACGCTCCAAGCCATAGGTCAGCTCGGCCGGAACCAGGTCGAGATCGAAGCCGCCGCACTGCTGAAAATACGTGAACTGCGTAATCTCCAGCCCGTCGAGCATCACCTGCCACCCGATCCCCCAGGCCCCCAGCGTGGGCGCTTCCCAGTTGTCCTCCTCGAATTTCAGGTCGTGCTTGGTCAGATCGATGCCGATCGCTTCAATGCTGCCCAGGTATTCGTCGATCACGTCCTCGGGCGAGGGCTTCAGAATCACCTGAAGCTGCTGGTGCTTGTACAGGCGGTTGGGATTCTCGCCGTAGCGGCCGTCCGCGGGGCGCCGGCTGGGCTGAACATAAGCTACCCGATATGGTTTATCGCCAAGCACGCGCAAAAATGTTTCGGGGGACATGGTGCCCGCGCCGACCTCGACATCGTACGGCTCCTGAATCACGCAGCCGCGGTCGGCCCAGTAGCGCTGCAGCTTGAAAACGGTGTCTTGAAACGTGTCCATATGCTTCAAAAAAGGGGACAGACCTCTCTGTCCACCGTTGGCTCGCTGGTCACGCTCGCGGTCGTGGGGGTTGGGGACAGAGTGGCCAGTCCCCTTTTTTGAAATCTCACAGCGCCTCCAGAAGAGGAATGGTGAGGAACTTTCGTTCGACGTGCTGCTCCATCACGCGGACCAGCGCGCGCCGCAGGTCGGCCGCGGTGGCTTTCGACCAGGCGCGCGGCGTGAGCCCGGTCAACGGGCGTCCCAGCATCTCCCCCGCGATCTGGGCCGATTCGTCGCGCACGCGGATTTCCGGGAAAATGCCGCTGAGCCGCACCGCCCACAGCGAAAAATACAGGACCGCGGCCCACATCTCACCGCCGCCGCGCAGGTACTCGAGGACCGCGAGCATCAGACGAAAAAATTTTTCGTTGGGTTCGTGCGGAGGCAACAGGTGCTCGGACGCCTCAGTGAAAAAATCCAGCGCGATGCCGCGCGCGTAATCCGCACCCAGGTCGAATTGCGAATCGATCAGCTCGCAACCGTTGAGACTCGCCAGCTCGGCGTGCTCCTTCTGGTAATACGACATGCGTACATGGGAAAGCCGCTCGAGCCCCGAGCCGAAGGCGCTTTTGGGTTTCCGGGCGCGCCGCGCGACACCGCGAAGCTTGCCCTCATCACGTGTGAAGAAGCTCACGATCAAATCTGCTTCCCGAAACGGGTACGTGCGCAGGACCAAAGTTTCGCTGACCCGCGCGGGCATAGGATTGGCCGAAACAAAGTTCGGGACAAAACACTAGATTAACATGCGTTTACCCATGCCGATTCGAGCGACCAATCCGCGAGCACGCGAGTCTATGCTAATATGAGAAGTCCCATCGAATACAAAGGAGGCAGCCCGTGTCGATCGATTTTCCCGCAAACGCGTTACCACCTGAGAGCTGCACCTTTGTAGGCGCCGCTCTCCTTTAGAAACCCGCAACAGTCTCAGAAAAAGTGCCGGCATCCGGAGGTGCCTATGAACTATTTTTCTATCGACCTCGAAGCGGCCCGGGCTGAGGAGCAAATCCCCTCGATGAGCTATCGCGAGCTGCTCGAAAATCTGACCCGGCTCACCGAGCTCGGCGTGCTCACGCCCGAAAATCCGGCGAGCATGCTGGTGGTCGCCCGGCTGGCCGATCGCGCGCGCTTTCGCCGCTCCGGCCTCACGCTCGACGAGCTGCGCGATGCGCTGGAGCGTTACCGCGCGTGCGCCGATCCTGCGCGCGCCGTGGTGAAGGCCATCGAGCAGGCGATCGCCAACTTCGGCCGCTTGTGACTTGCACAGATGCACACAGATTCACACGGATCCGAGTGGATCTGGGTGCATCAGTGCAGCCAAATTGTAGTGACCGCGATCCCACCGCCGACTGCCGCGCTCACCAGCGACGCGATCCAGATGGTGTTGCGCTTGGCCAGAATTGCCAGGGACGCGAAGACGATCCCGATTTCCAGAAAAATTTCGCCGATGTGCATGCGTAGCGCCTGGCGTCCCCGGAATTCGCTTTCCCGCTCCAGGCCGCGCGCCTCGTTCTGGACTTCTTCGCTCTCCTTTTGATAGCGCTCCATGTTGGTCGCGTACTTCGCGGCGCCCTTCGCGGCCGCCGCGCCGCTCAGGTTCCCGAATAGATCCCTGGCGATATCGGATTCGTAGCGCCGGATCGACTTGGCCTGATAATAGGCCCACTGGTCGGACGCCTTGGCCTGCTTCAACAGCTCCTCGTTCGCAAAGAGTTGCCCAAAAACAGAGACCACGGCCAATGCCGCGGCGATGATCGCCATCGACGCCGCTACTTTCTTGTCGAAGGGCGCCCTGGCATGCTCGGTATTTTCGGTAAGTTCCTCGGTTACGGACATTCGAACAACATATCATGGGAATGGAGTGACCCGCCCGCGCTTTCATCTGCTACTAATGTTCGGCGCGGCGATCTTTTTGAGCGCGTTTCTCCTGTTCCTGATCCAGCCGATTCTCGCCAAGCTGATCCTGCCGTGGTTCGGCGGGTCGGCCGCGGTCTGGACCACGTGCCTGGTGTTTTACCAGACCGCTCTGGTTGCCGGATATTACTACGCGAACCTGATCGTCACGCGACTTCCCGGGCGGCCGCAGTCCGTCATACACACCGCTCTGCTCGCCGCCGCGCTGGCGTTTCTGCCCGCGATTCCGGGCGACCGCTGGAAGCTCGCCGTCGATCATCCCGCCGCGCGGATTCTGCTCCTGCTGGTTGCGGTGGTGGGGCTGCCCTATTTTCTGCTTTCCTCCACCGGTCCGCTGCTACAGGCCTGGTATGCGCAGCGCTGGCCCGGTTCGCAGCCCTACCGGATGTTCGCTTTGTCCAATGCGGGCGCGCTGATCGCGTTGCTGGCTTATCCCAGCCTGATCGAGCCGCGCATCGCCACGCACACCCAGGACCTGCTTTGGTCCGGCGGATTCGGCGTGTTCGCCGTGCTGTGCGCCGCGGTCTCCCTCAGCGGTTCTTGGAAAACGACTGGGCGGGATGTGTCGAGCGCAAATTCCGCCGCCGCGACACCCGTCCCAGCGCGCGACCGCTGGACGTGGATCATTCTCGCCGCGGCCGGCTCCATGCTCCTGCTTTCCACCACGAACCAGCTCACCGAAAACGTCGCCGCCGTTCCGCTGTTGTGGATCGTGCCGCTGGCGCTGTACCTGGTCACGTTCATCCTGTGTTTTGAAAGCTCGCGCTGGTACCCGCGGCCGCTGTTCCAGCGCCTCCTGGCGATCGCGCTCGGCGCGGTGGGCTACGCGAGCTACGACATCCGCGTGGGCGAGACCCTGCCCGTCTCCATTCCCCTGTTCGCCGGAGCGCTGTTCATCGGATGCATGTTCTGCCACGGCGAGCTCGCCGCGCGCAAGCCTTCGGGCGAGCACCTCACGTCTTTCTATCTGATGATCGCGCTCGGCGGCGCTCTCGGCGGGATTTTTGTCGGCCTCGTCGCGCCGGTCATCTTTTCCGGAGTCTACGAGCTGTCCGTCACGCTGCTGCTGATCGCAATCCTCGCGTCGGTTTTGAACTGGGACCAGGGATGGTCGCAGCGGCTTCTGTGGGGCGTTGCGAGCGTCGCCATGGCGCTGGTGCTCGTGGCCCAGATCGGTGCGTACCATCGGAACACCATCGTTCTGGAGCGCGATTTCTATGGATCGCTGCGCGTGGTGGAAACCGGCGGAACGCGCACGCTCTATCACGGCACCGTCATGCACGGCTCGCAATTTCTTTCGCCCACGCTCCGCGATTGGCCGACCACCTATTACGGACCCCCATCGGGAATCGGCCTGGCCTTGCGCAACTGCTGCGCCGGCTCGAAACGCGTCGGCGTGGTCGGCCTGGGAACCGGCACGCTGGCGATCTACGGCACGCCCGGCGACGAAATCCGCTTCTACGAGATCAACCCCGAAGTGACCGCGATCGCCGAATCGCGCTTCACGTTCCTGCGCGATTCCCGCGCGAAAATATCCATCGCGCCGGGCGATGCGCGCTTGTCGCTCGAGCGCGAAGCGCCGCAGCGCTTCGACGTGCTGGCGATCGACGCGTTTTCAGGCGACGCGATCCCGGTCCACCTGCTCACGCGCGAAGCCGTCGAGCTGTACCAGCGCCATCTCGCACCGGGCGGGGTGATCGCGTTCCACGTCTCCAACCGCTTTCTCGACCTGGCGCCCGCGGTGAGCCGCGTGGCCCAGGCGTGCGGCCTGCGCGCGGTTCAAGTGGAGAGTCCCCGGGACGATGATCTCGGTCTGTCCTCGGCAACATGGGTGCTGGTGACCCGCAACGTCGATTTCCTCTCGCGCCCTGCCATCGCCAAGGCCGCTGAAGCCATCCCGCCCCGCAACATCCGGATCTGGACCGACGATTACAACAATCTCCTACAACTGCA
>Ga0335077_10001187_pt1 | contig 30665 bp, 29 predicted proteins | sample Lox_Sample_31_FD_207151 | JGI IMG/M metagenome (GOLD analysis project Ga0335077, IMG submission 207151) | Soil microbial communities from Loxahatchee National Wildlife Refuge, Florida, United States - Lox_Sample_3.1 | ecosystem: Environmental > Terrestrial > Soil > Wetlands | place: USA... | reverse complement strand
ACGGGCGAGCATTGCAACCGGACGCACGCGCTGTCGCTCGAGCTCGGCAGGGCGGCGGCACTGTCGTCGGCGGGCCTCGCGAGCCTTGGACTGGCCGCGCAGCTGCACGACATCGGCAAGATCGGGATTCCGGACCGCGTTCTCCTGAAACCGGGGCGGCTGGCGCCGAACGAACTTGCCGTGATGAAGACGCACCCGCAACGGGGTCACGACATCCTCGCGGTGGTCCCCGACGAGTCGCTCGCCGCGGTCGCCGAGGCGGTGCTTCGGCACCACGAGGGGTTCGACGGCAGCGGTTATCCGGGCGGACTGAAGGGCGAAGAGATCCCGGCCACCGCGCGCATCATCGCGATCGTCGACGGTTACGATGCCCTGGCAACGGATCGTCCCTACCATCGCGGCAAGGACCATCGGGCCATCATGCGCATCCTGTTCGAGGACAACAGCGGCAAGTACGACCCTTACTTCGTCGGCAAGTTTGCCGCGTTCATCGAGTGGAGCGGGTACCGGTCGAACGGCCCACGGCGCAGGTGAACCGGTATCGTGCGGATATGAAGATCACTGTCGGTCGCACGCTGCACAGGGACCCATCCATCGAGCGCGCCCTGCTCGCGGCGGTCCTGCTGGTCGCGCCGGCGGCGCCGGTCGCCGCCGCCGGTCAGCCGTCGCTGGTCGGGGAATGGAGTTGGACCCGCAAGGCGAACAACTGCGCGGAGACGTACGCCTTTCGCAACAACGGGACAGTTTCGATCAAGACCGGCGACGAAACGATCGAGAGGAGCTACCTGATGGCCTGGGCGCCGGAGCCGAACGGCCGCTACACGGTGACGATGACGACGGTCAAGGATTCGGGCGGGCAAGGCTGCGCCGATACGGTCGACGGCAACACGGCGCGCAGCCCCACGGTGCACATCCTGTTCGGCGGCTCCGGTGCGTCCATGCTGATCTGCAACTCGCCGGCGGGCGCGGACTGCATCGGCCCTCTCAAGCGCAACGGCCAGTGACGGCGCGTACCGGAACCGGAATCGCGTGATGCTCGCCGCCCTCCTGTCCGTCGCGGTGCTCCACTGGCTCGTGCTCGTCGTGCCCGGCGCCAACGTGCTCGTGGTCTCGCAACTCGGCGCGAGCGGCCACCGCAGAGCGGCCCGTTTTGCGGCGCTTGGGGTCGCATTGGTCGCCGGCCTGTGGGCGTTGCTGGCGATCCTCGGCGTGAGCGCGGTCTTCGCGGTCGTGCCGAAACTGCGCTTCGTCTTGCAGCTCGCCGGGGGGATGTATCTCTGCTGGATCGCCGTGCGCCTCTGGCGCTCCGGCCCAGCCGGCTCGCTACCGGACGGTGTTCCGCCGACACCGGCGGGAGCGTTCCGGCTTGGCGTCCTGACGAACATCACGAACCCGAAATCGGCGCTGTTCTTCGGCAGCGTCTTCGCGACGGCGCTGCCGCACGAACCCGGTTGGGAGTTGCTCGTCGCTGCCGTCGCCCTGGTGATGATCAACGCATTCGTCTGGCACACGTTCCTCGCATTCGCGTTCTCGAATCCGCGCGTGCAGGCCGGCTACCTGCGCCAGCGCCGCGTGCTCAACCGGGCGGCCGGCGCCCTCGTGGGTGCGTTCGGCGTGCGTTTGCTCGCGGTCACCGCGAGCGAGATGAGCGCGCGCTGAAGCGCCGTCCGCGCGCCACGTCGAGGCTACCCCGCTGCTGGAGCCACCGTGCTGCTGACACCGGACGCCCGCGGCGTCTTCCCGATTGCGCCGACACCGTTCTTCGACGACGGCCGCATCGACACGACGTCGATCGACCGCCTGACCGACTTCTACGTGGCCTGCGGTGCCACCGGCGTGACCGTGCTCGGACAACTCGGCGAGGCGCCCAAGCTTTCGCATGAGGAAAGCGTCGCGGTGGCGACGCAGATGATCCGCCGCGCCGGCCCCCTGCCGGTCGTGGTGGGCGTTTCGGCGCCGGGATTCGCGGCCATGCGCGCGCTCGCGCAGGACGTCATGGAACGCGGCGCGGCCGGCGTGATGATCGCTCCGCCCAACACCTTGCGCACCGACGACCAGATCGCCGGCTACTACGCGCAGGCGGCGCAGGCGATCGGTTCCGACGTCCCGTTCGTGATCCAGGACTATCCGCTGACGTTCTCGGTGCAGATGGCGCCCGCCGTCATTCGCCGCATCGTCGCGGACAATCCCTCCTGCGTGATGCTCAAGCACGAGGACTGGCCCGGCCTGGAAAAGATCTCCACGCTGCGTGGCTACGAGCGCGATGGCTCGATGCGTCACGTCGCGATTCTTTGCGGCAACGGCGGGCTGTTCCTCGACTTCGAAGTCGAACGCGGTGCCGACGGGGCGAACACCGGGTACTGCTTCCCGGACATGCTGTGCGACGTGGTGCGTCTCGCGGCAGCCGGCGAGCGCGCGAAAGCGCACGATCTCTTCGATGCGCACCTGCCGCTGCTGCGCTACGAACAGCAGCCCGGCATAGGCCTCGCCGTGCGCAAGCACGTGCTCAAGCGGCGCGGCCTGCTCGTTTCCGATGCGCAACGCAAGCCAGGCGGTGCGCTGACGGCGGCCGCGTGCCAGGAGGTCGACTATCTGCTCGAGCGCCTCGCGAGGCATGATCCACGCGCGCACCTTTGACGCGGACGGACGCGGAAAAGACAATCACTTCGATCCGCGCAATCCGCGTCGTGCGCACACCAGGCATGTGTCGTTCCGAGCTGGCAGGAATCTCGGCCGTCGAAGAGAAGCGGCCGTCGACGCGGATGAACGCGGACTAGCGCGGATAAGACGATCACTTTTCATCTGCAAAACGAATCGTCGCCGCGCGCCCTGGAAGAAAACCGGACATGTGTGTCATCCCGAGCCGCGGGCGAGGAATCTCCATCTTGGAACAGGGGCCTGCCTCCGGCGATGCGACGGATTCGCCCGCGCGAGCGCCGCGGGCTGCAAATGGCGTGGCGCGGCAGCGGTTGCACCAATGGATGCGCAAAAACGTCGCAGGTCACGACAGGGAGGACCCGAATCCAAACGCAACACTTCGAAAGCAAAACCGATACGGCGGCAGTGGCGGCGGCGCGAACGCGCTAATACGAAGCCGGGAATTGCTGGCCAATGGGACCTCCCGTCCAATACGAGCTGCTAGCGTGGGCTGTACTCCCGCGCCGCTTGTGACGAATCCCCGATGACAAAAATTTCCCGCCGGAGCGCCCTTAAGCTCACGCTCTTCAGTTCCGCAGCGCTCCTGGTTGGTTGCGGTGGCGGAGGCCAGTCGACCTCCGAAAGCCCGCCACCCGCGCCCGGCCCGGGGTCGACGGCCTGGAATCCGAGCGTGCCCCTGTTCCTCGCGGGCACCGGGCAGACGTTCGACCTGACTCAAACGCTGCCAGGCACCGTCGCAAAGGGCGGGACATTTGGAGTCTCCGCGAACGGGGCGCCACTTCCCGCGGGAATGACGTTGTCGCCCGCGGGAATCATCACCGTGGGCAGCGCGACGATCGGCCAGACCACGGGCGTCACCTTCACCTACACCGAACCTGGGGCTTGAGTTCCGACATCGGTCGTTCTCTCGTAGCCCGAGTCGCACCACCAACGATTCTCCACGCAAGGCCTTTGAGGTAAAGCTTGAGATGACAACGATCACTTCGACGCCAACCACCATAACGGTCGCCCTCTACAGCCCGGCGACTGACTGGACCGCTCGCTCCACGGCACCGGGCGTGACCTACGCGGAGAACTGGTCCGGCTACAACGCCGCAACCGACTACTACAACGCCCTAAACAAGGGAAAGCTCAACGGCTATGTCGCGAACAAGAGCCCGAGCCAGGGGGCAACCTTCACGAATGCATTCGAGATCGTCTCCGACGCCACCAAGGCGGCCACGGGCAAGGCGTTCCGGGTCTACATGGGCAAGAACAACTATGGCAGCGCCGGCACGATAGACAACCAGCAGTTCACGATCCCGTTCAGCGGCGACGCAACCAGGATCACGGGCGCGTACCCGACGGGCGCGTACCTCACCAGCTTCTACATCCAGATCCAGGTCTGGATGGACACGTACATCGATTACTACTGGCGCCTGGGCGATGGAACGACCGCCACGGATCCAAAGATCTTTCGCCTGGACACGTGGTACCAGACGAACAACGGCGAGATCGTGCCGAGCAACCACGGAAACCTGGGCTTCGTCACCTGCTATCGCAGGCTTGGCGCTTCGGACGGCCAGGGCAATGGGGTCGGCAGCAATCCGCTTTACGCGAAAGCGCGCAACACGGCGAGCTATACGCCCAACTTCCAGTACCAGCCCGCGATCGACAACGGCACGCCGGCCAATCCTACAACCGAGGCCCAGTACAAGGACCGCTACGGTCCGATGAACTACGGCATGGTGAGCGGCACGAGTCAGGCATCGCTCCTGCACACGCAGCCGAACACACCCGATCCGGACGCGGTGATCGGCGGCAACCCGTGGGCGCGCGCCCAGATCAACGTGATCGAGATCTGGGTGGACTTGCCGACGCAGAGTCTGAAACTGTGGCACGCGGCACGCGGCGCCGCGCCGCGCCTGCTCATCAACTCGCAGGGCGATTCTTTCTTCGGCAACCGGGTGATGCTGGACAACGTGGGCAATGTCGACGGCACGGGCTGGTCGATCATCCAGCTCACTCCTCTCGTCTACACGGCCGACGGAAACAACAACCCCGGCTATCCGATCTCCTGGATCGACTATTCGGAACTCATCGTGAGCACGAATCCCATCAACTTCCCGGGCGGGTTCGCGTTGCCGTAAGTCGCGACACGTCGTGCCTGGCGGTCGCCAGGCGGAGCGATCAGGCTCCCTGTCGCACCAGTCGGAGGAAACTGATTTCGGAAGGCGCCCCGAGCCGCTTCGGCGGCCCCCAGTAGCCGGTGCCGCGGCTCGTGTAGACCCACAAGTCCTGCAGGCGATGCAGCCCGGCCGCGAACGGCTCGAACCGCTTGATGAGCAGGTTCCAGGGGAAGAACTGTCCGCCGTGCGTGTGTCCCGAGAGCTGTAGATGGAAACCCGCACGCGCAGCCGCCGCGGCGCTGCGCGGCTGATGCGCGAGCAGCAGACGCACTGGTGCATCGGACGGTGCACCGGCCATCGCACCCGCCGGGTCGCTGCGATGCGACGGATCGAAGTAATGCGCACTCGGATCGGCGACGCCCGCGACGACGAGCAGCGCGTCTTCGTGCTGCAGGACCACGTGCTCGTTCAGCAGCACGCGTACATCGAGCCGCTCCAGTTCGCGCAGCCATGCGTGCACGCCGGAGTAGTACTCGTGGTTGCCGGTGACGAAATACGTGCCGTGGCGCGACTTCAGCTGCGCGAGCGGTGCGACGTCGTGCGCGAGGTCGGCGACGGTTCCATCGACCAGGTCGCCGGTGACGGCGATCATGTCGGCATCGAGGCGATTGACCGCCTCGACGATCGCCGCGACATAGGCGCGCTTGATGGTCGGGCCCACATGCACGTCGCTGATCTGGGCGATGGTGAAGCCGTGCAAGGCAGCGGGCAGGTTCTTGATTGGAATGTCGACCTCGACCACGGCGGCGGTGCGGCGCGCATTGCGCAGGCCGAGCGCCGTGATGACAAGGGCGGCGAGCGGAACCGCCGCCGCCGAGATCTGGTCCAGTTCGCCGAGGCCGGTCGAAGTCGCGTCGAACCAGCCTGCTCCATGCCCGAGGCGCGCGAGCGCAAGCACGACGTCACGCAGCAACGTCAGCACGAACAGGGAAGAGAACAGCCCCATCAGCAGCAGGCCAGCCCACGCGAGCGACTCTGCAAATGGGCGCGACCGCAGGCGTCGCGCGAAGAACCCCACCGGCATCAGGACCGCCGAGGCTGCGAGAACGAGCGCCAGCGCCACGACGCTCCAAGGCCAGGCTGTCAGGGCGGGCAGGAGGCGGAGCGCGACGTACGCATGAACCAGCGCGGAGAAGACGAACAGTCCCACGGTCCGCCTGATATGCGTGCAAGACGGGCCGTTTCAACGCCCGCCGCTGGGAAGGCCGCCTCAGTCCTCCAGCGAGAAGCCGATCTTGACCGTGACCTGCCAGTGGGCGACCGCGCCATTTTCGACGTGGCCGCGCGTCTCCATCACCTGGAACCAGCGGATCGCACGGATCGTCTTCGCCGCCTTCGCAATGGCGGTGCGGATCGCATCGTCGCTGCTCTTGCTCGACGAGCCGGTGATCTCGAGCTGCTTGTAGACATGGTCGGTCATGGCGAATCCTCGGCACGGGCGGGCGGCTAAGGTAGCAGACTCGGCGTCCGCGGGTGGGCCCGAGCCGCCGCTCGGCTTTGCCAGTCCGAGCCGCGGGCATGGCATCCCGGCGTGTGCAGGCCAAGAACTTCCCTCGCTTCCTTCGCTCCGACGCCTGTGATCGGTCGCGCAAGTTCCTGATCCATCGAACTGCTGAACAGCGCGTATCGCGACAGCCGCACCGATCTCGCCAACCGCCACTGCTTCCAGGAGGGCCTGGACGTCGAGGGCCTGAACCGCTGGGCCATCGAAGCGGCGGTGCGCAACCTCGCCGGCTGGCGGCGCCAAGCACCGCATCTGAGCGAGCAGATGATGCACGTCAACGTTTCCGGCGAGAACCAGTCGCGCAGCGAGCTGGTGCCCCACGTGCGCGATGTCCTGCAGCGCTCTTGGCTGCCGGCCCGTCTGCCGACCCTCGAGATCACCGAAACCACGCTGAAGCAGGCGACGTTCGTCGAGTGCGCCGTGCAGCTCTGAGTGCGGGCACCCTCGAGTCAGGCGTGTACGACGTTCGGCGGGGAATCTTTTCCCGCGCGATCGCCATCGCGTCGCGCGTCGACGTTCACCGATGAAGCACGGGCGCGACGCCCGATCGCGGTAATGCCAAAGAAGGCGCGTTGTTACCTCGTGCAAGCGATACGCGCGCGATCGACTCCGCTGAGATGCGCGCAGAACATGCGCCTCACGACGGGCGCGTCGCCGCGCGCGTCAATGGTCGGCACGACGAAGTGGGACTTTGGCCCGCACCCTGAGGAGGGGTCGTCATGAACAAGAGACCGAAGTGGAAAGGCTCGCTTGCGCTTCTGACAATGATTGCAGCCGGCTCCACGCTGGTTGCTCTCGAGGCGCTCAATTCGGAGTCGGCGGACGCGCAGACGCGCCGCACGCACCCCAGGCGCCAGACGCCGCCTCCTCCGCCTTCGCCCGCACCGGCACCGACACCACCGCCGGGTAGCGCCGCAGTCGATCCGGGCGTGCGCGCCGGCACCGTCGACGCGGGCAAGATCCTCACGCCGGTCGTCCCGGGGCAGGGCTACGACGAACTGTTCGAGGCAGGGGCCGACGCCTTCGCCGACATCGATTCGGTGCAGGGAACCATCCCCGGGGAGGACGATGCCGGCCTTGGTCCGCGCTTCAATTCGAACGGTTGCGGCTCGTGCCACGCACAACCCGCCCTCGGCGGCAGCAGCCCCAGTACCAGCGCCTTTCCGAACATCGGACCCAATCCGCAGGTCGCGGTGGCGACGCTGCACGGTGCGACCAACCAGGTTCCGTTCTTCATCACGGCCAACGGGCCGGTGCGCGAGGCGCGCTTCATATTCGCGATGAACAGCAACGGCACCCTTTCGTCGACTGCCGATGGCGGCGTGCATCAGATCTTCACGATCCAGGGCCGTTCCGATGCGACCAATACGGTCGGAGTGACCGGCACCTCACAGACCTGCAAGCTCGCGCAGCCCGACTTCAATACGGCACGGCGGCTCAACAACATCTCGTTCCGCATTCCCACGCCGATGTTCGGGCTTGGACTGGTCGAGACGATCTCCGACGAGACCATCCTCGCGAACATGCAGGCGAACTCGACGGCGAAGGCCGCGCTGGGCATCAGCGGGAAGCCGAATCGCAGCGGCAACGACGGCAGCATCACGCGCTTCGGCTGGAAGGCGCAGAACCCGTCGCTGGTCGTGTTCGCCGGCGAGGCCTACAACGTCGAACAGGGCGTCACCAACGAAGCGTTCCCGATGGAACGCACGAACCCCGGCGACGGTCCGTTGCCCGCGCAGTGCCTGTTCAATTCGCTGACCGAGGACCACGGCACCCTCACACAGCCGAGCGACGTGGTGCTGTTCGCCGCCTTCATCCGCCTGCTCGCGCCACCGACGCCGTCGACCACCTCGCCCGGCGGGGGGGCTTCGATCCAGCGCGGTTCCGACCTGTTCCAGTCGGTCGGCTGTTCGTTGTGCCATACCCCGTCGATGACGACCAAGCCGTCGACGTTCGCCGGGGCGGCGGTCGAAGCGAACTTGTTCTCCGACCTGCTGTTGCACGACATGGGTTCGGCGCTGGCAGACGGCATCAGCCAGGGTGCCGCATCGGGAAGCGAGTTCCGCACCGCGCCCCTATGGGGGCTGGGTCAACGTGTGTTCTTCCTGCACGACGGCCGCACCAGCGATCTCGTCCAGGCCATCCAATGGCACGGTGGTCCAGGATCCGAAGCGCGCGTGGTCGCGAGCCGCTTCTTCGGCCTTTCGTCGACCGATCAGCAGAACGTCCTGAACTTCCTGCGTTCGCTGTAGGCGGTCCCGCTGAAGTCCGAGTTTCCTCCCCCGCGTCGCGGGGGAGGTGTGCGCCAGAGCATCGACGATTTGGGCAGCGGCCATTCGTCGCTCGCCTATCTGAGCACGCTGGATGGCACGTCCGCTTCGCGGTGCATCCAAGGCTAAAAGGCAATCCGCGCAAATCCGCGTCCGGTCTCTTGGTCTTTCTCTCGCCCCGAGCAAAGCGAGGGATCTCGCCCTCTCGATAGGTCGCGATCCCTCGCCTGGCGACAAAGTTCGCCCTCGATCCGAATAAGCCAGAAGAGATCCGCGCAAAGCCGCGTCTTCTTCTCAGTCCGCGCAATCCGCGTCGGAGAGCGCACGCCGCGCATCCCGGCCCTATGATCGCGCTGCGCCTTCGCGCCGGACCTGAATCGCATGGCCAACTTTGTCGTGAACGGGAGCGCGGTCGAGCTCGACGTCGACCCGGCGACGCCGCTGCTCTGGGCGCTGCGGGACCATCTCGGGTTGACCGGGACCAAGTTCGGCTGCGGGGTCGCGGCCTGCGGCGCGTGCACGGTGCACCTGGATGACCGGCCGGTGCGCTCGTGTGTGACGCCCGTGTCGGCGTGCGCCGGCAGGAAGGTCGTCACCATCGAAGGTTTGCGCCAGGGCGACCGCCTGCATCCGGTGCAGCAGGCCTGGATCGACGCGCAGGCGCCGCAGTGCGGCTACTGCCAGTCGGGAATGATCATGGCGGCCGCGGCGCTGCTGCGGATCAACGCCGCGCCGAGCGACGCCGACATCGACGCCGCGGTCACGAACATCTGCCGCTGCGGCACGTATCCGCGCGTGCGCGCAGCGATCCACGCGGCCGCGGCCGGAACGAAGAAATGACGCCGATCGACACGCCACCGGCCGCGCCCTCCAGCCGGCGGCGGCGGGTGTTCCTGATCGGAACAGGCATCGTTGGCGCAGCGCTAACCGTCGGCGTGTATCGCTTCTATCGGCCGCGCGACCACCTGAGTCCTCCGTCTGCGCTGCGCCCGACGCCGGACGAAACCGTCCTCACCGGATGGATCAAGCTCGCCAGCGATGGGCAGGTGACGGTGCAGGTGCCGCGCCAGGAGATGGGCCAGGGTGTCGTCTCGACGCTGGCGCTGCTCGTTGCGGAGGAGCTGGATGCCGATCCGGCGCAGGTTCGCTTCGAGGAAGCCCCGATCGACGCCATCTATGTCAATGCAACGATGATCGGCGACTCGGTGCCGTTCCGCCCCGACGACCGCAGCGTCATGGCACGTTTCAATCGCTTCAGCCAGTTCAAGCTGGGCGAACTGCTCGGCGTCCAGGCGACCGGCGGCTCGACCAGCGTGCGCGATGCGTGGCGCCCGATGCGGCAGGCCGGTGCGGTGGCACGGGCGATGCTGGTGCAGGCGGCGGCAGGTCGCTTCGCGGTGCCGCCGGATTCGCTGTCGGTGGCCGGCGGCGTCGTCGAGCACAAGGCCTCCGGCCGGCGCGCGACGTTCGGCGAACTCGCCGTCGAGGCAGGCAGGCAGCCGATGCCGCGCGATGTGCCGCTCAAGGATCCCGAGCGGTTCACGCTGCTCGGCAAGCCGCAGCGACGCCTGGACATTCCGGCCAAGGTCGACGGCAGCGCGCGCTTCGGCATCGACACGCGCATCGTCGGCATGGCCTACGCAGCGATTGCCCAGTGCCCCGTGTTCGGCGGCGCGCTCGAATCGTTCGATGCGAGCAAGGTCAAGGGCCGGCGCGGCGTGGTCGACGTCTTCGACATTCCGGCGACCAGCACGTCCGCGGCGGCGGTGGTCGTGGTCGCCGATCACTACTGGCTCGCGCGTTCGGCGCTCGCCGACGTGACCATGCGCTGGAACGAGGGGCCGAACGCGGGATTCGACACGGCGAGCCAGCGCAAGCGCTACGAGCAGTTGCTGGAGCAGGGCGACGCGCGGGTCTACGACCACGCCGGCGATCTCGCCGCTGCGGAGGCAGGCGCCGCCACACGGGTGACGGCCGACTATTTCGTGCCGTATCTGGCGCACGCGACGATGGAGCCGATCAACTGCACGGCTGTCGTGCGCCAGGCGGGCAGTTGCGAAGTGTGGGTGGGCAGCCAGGCGCCCACGCTCGTCAGGTGGTTTGCGGCGCGGGCGGCCGGCGTCGACAGCGAGAAGGTGACGGTGCACACGCCCTACCTCGGCGGCGGGTTCGGGCGCCGTTTCGAGGTCGACGTCGTCGTGCAGGCGGTGACGATCGCCCGGCGCGTGACCGATACGCCGGTGCAACTCATCTGGTCGCGCGAAGAGGACATGACGCACGACGTGTACCGCCCGATGGCCGCCGCGCGCATGCGCGCGGCGCTCGATGCCAAGGGCAACGTCGCGAGCTGGTACCACCGCATCGTCGGCCAGTCCTGCACGGGCAGCCTCACCGCCCGCCTGCTTCCCGCGGCGGCATCGGACCTGATGAAGGACAAGACGACGACCGAAGGCGCGTTCGACCTGCCCTATGCACTGCCGAACCGAGTCGTCGAGCATGTGCTAACGCACGAACCGGTTCCCGTCGGCTACTGGCGCAGCGTTGGTCACTCCTATAACGCGTTCTTCGCAGAGTCGTTCGTCGACGAGTGCGCGGCCGCGGCCGGCCAGGACCCGGTCGCGTTCCGTCTCGCGCTGCTCGCCGATGCACCACGGTTTCGCAAGGTTCTCGAGGTGGCGGCTGAGAAGGCGGGCTGGGACACGCCGCCGCCGGCGGGCAGGGCGCGTGGCGTGGCGCTCGCCGAGAGCTTCCAATCGATCGTGGCGCAGGTGGCCGAAGTGGAGATCGTCGACGGCGCGCCGCGCGTGCGTCGTGTCGTCTGTGCCGTCGACTGCGGCTTCGCCGTCAACCCGGACGTCGTCGCGGCGCAGATGGAGAGCGCAATCATCTTCGGTCTCACTGCGGCCCTGTTTGGCGAAATCACGCTGAAGGCCGGCCGCGTCGAGCAATCCAACTTCCCCGCGTACGACATGGTGCGCCTTGCCAGCGCGCCCGCGATCGAGGTACACATCGTGAACTCCGGCGTCGAGCACTTGGGCGGGATCGGCGAGCCGGGCACGCCGCCGATCGCGCCGGCAGTCTGCAATGCGCTCTTCAAGCTGACCGGCAAGCGCATCCGCTCGCTGCCGATCAGGCTGTGAGCGACGAGTCGATCGACGGAGGGAGGCTCGCATGAGCGACGCGGCGACGGGACCGGGCGCAACGGGAGCGGACGGGGCCGCCCCGCGCTGGCGCGCCCGGCCACCGGGATCGACGTGGGGCGACTTCGGTCCCGACGACCAGCTCGGCCGGCTCAATCTCCTGACGGCGGAGAAGGTGCGCCAGGGCGCGGCCGAAGTGCGCGAGGGCCGCACGTTCTGCCTCGGCCTTCCGCTCGACCTGCCCGGCGGCAACGTGCTCAATCCGCGCCGCCATCCGCCCGTCCTGCGCCCGACGGTGCGCAATGGAAAGCCGAACCTCAACTACCGCCTGAGCCTGGACAACCCGCTGCACTCGGACGTCGTCAGCGACGACCTTGCGATCATCTACCTGCAGTACTCGACGCAGTGGGACAGCCTCGCGCACATCGGACAGATGTTCGATGCGGACGGCGACGGGATGCCGGAGCCGGTCTTCTACAACGGCTATCGACCCGGCGTGCACATCTTCGGACCGACCGAGGCCTCCGATGCCGGCGTGCCCGACCGGGCGGCGAGCGCACGCTCGACCTCCCGGGCGCGCGCCCTGGGCATCGAGAACATGGCGCTGCACGGCCTGCAGGGACGCGGCGTGCTGATCGACCTGCACGCGCACTTCGGCCGCAAGCACGAGGTGGTCGGCTACGAGACGCTGATGCAGGTCATCGAACGCGATGGTGTCACCGTCGAGCGCGGCGACATGGTCTGCCTCCATACGGGCTTTGCGCAGTTGCTGGTCGAGATGGGCGGCGTGCCGGACCGGGAGCGGGTGGAGAACTCCTGCGCCGTGCTCGACGGCCGCGACGCGCGGCTGCTGCAGTGGATCACGGACAGCGAACTCGCGGTGCTGATCGCCGACAACTACGCCGTCGAGGCATACCCGGCAACCTCGCACGTGGGCTGCTGCGCGACGCTGCCTCTGCACGAGCACTGCCTGTTCAAGCTCGGCGTGAATCTCGGCGAGCTGTGGCACCTGACGCCGCTCGCGCAATGGCTGCGATCACATGGGCGCTATCGCTTCATGCTCACCGCGCCGCCGTTGCGGCTGCCCGGCGCGGTCGGTTCTCCCGCGACGCCGATCGCAACCGTCTGAGCAGCCCGGTTCCGGCGGTGCAACAATCCTCCTCCGCGGCCGCGGCTCTCATCGCAGCGAGCACAACGCTGCAGACATTGCGTCGCGGTAGCGCGAGTTGAGTGCGTGAAAGAACCTATGCACCGAGTTCGGAGCGATCGCCGGGCATTGCACCGCCACACATGCTGCTCGGGGGAACTCCGTTTGTCCGGCCCGACTCGAACGACGGCGGTGGCCGCCCATACCAAGGCGGGGCGCGAGGACCGCCGCAATGGACGGAGGCCACCGGACCACCGGCGGCGTGTGCACCGATCGCGGCGCTGTCGCGTTTTTTATCCCTTCGATCCGGAGGACGAGGAGATCCAGATGAGACTCGGGTCCAGCAGCAGCGTCGCGACATGGGCCGCCATCGCCTGCGCGTTTTCGACATCGACCGCCTGGGCGCAAGGCGCAGACACCGTCACGCTCGGCGCGGCGATCTCTATGACGGGCAAGTATTCGACCAACGGCAAGAACACGCTCGACGGCTACAACCTCGCCGTCGAGCGCATCAACGAAATGGGCGGCATCAAGGTCGGCGGCAAGACCTACATGCTGAAGATCGCCCACTACGACGACGAATCGACGTCGGCGCGCGGCGCGCAGCTGATCGAGCGCCTGATCGCGCAGGACCACGTCAAGTTCGTGCTCGGGCCGTACAGCTCGGGTCTGACCAAGGCGATCGCACCCGTGACGGAGAAATACCGGATGCCGATGGTCGAGGGCAATGGCGCCGACCGCGATCTGTTCGTCAACGGCTACCGGTATCTCTTCGCCGTGCTCAACACGTCCGACTACTACCTGCGCGAGGCGGTGAATCTGCTGGCGGAGCAGGCGAAGCAGCACGGCAGGAAGCCGTCGGACATGCGCATCGCGATCGCCATCGAGAACGACAACTTCTCTCAGGACGTGCGCAACGGCGTCATGGAGGACGCCAGGAAGTACGGCATGAAGGTCGTGGTCGACGACAAGCTGCCGCCGGAGATCAACGACATGTCGGCGACGCTCACCAAGGTCAAGGCACTGAAACCCGACATGCTGGTGGTCTCGGGGCACGACAAGGGCGCGACGCTCGCCGTGCGCCAGGTCATGGACCAGAAGGTGTACGTACCGATGCTCGCGCTGACGCACTGCGATTCGGCTCAGATCGCCGAAAAGCTGGGGCCCGCCGCCGAATACGCGGTGTGTGCTTCCCAGTGGGACCGCGAGCTCAGCTACAAGGACAAGTGGTTCGGCAGCGCAAAGGATTACGCGACCCGTTTCGAGAAGGAGTTCAAGTACGCGCCGCCATATCAGGCGGCCGAGTCGACCGCCTCGGTGCTGGTCTTCGCCGATGCGATCGCGCGCGCCGGGTCCCTCGACACCGAAAAGGTGCGCGACGCGCTCGCCAGGACCGATCTGATGACGTTCTACGGGCCGATCAAGTTCGACTCGACCGGCAAGAACATCGCCAAGTCGATGGTCCTGTACCAGGTCCAGGGCGGCGAGTACAAGGTCGTCGCGCCGTCGCGCTGGGCGCGGGCCAAGCTCATCTACCCGGCGCCGCCATGGCCGCAACGCGAGGCGATGCAGGCCAGGCACAACTGACGCGCGGAAACCGCGACGCGGGCGGCGGCTGATCGACCAGGACCGACCTGCACCGCCGGCGTGCGCTCATGGAAAACCTGGCGATCCTCGCGACCGCGCCGGTCTTCAACCTGCAGCTGCTGCTCGACGGCGCCCTGATCGGCGCCCTGTTCGCGCTCGCCGCGTACGGCATGGCGCTGGTCTGGGGCGTGATGCGGATCATCAACATCGCGCAGGGCGACCTCGTGATGCTCGGCGGCTACGTCGCGCTGTACGCGACCTCGGCCGGCGTGCCGCCCCTTGCCGCCGTTCCGCTGGCGGCCGCGGCGCTGTACGTGCTCGGATGGCTGCTCTATCGCGTCGTGATCTTCCGCATCGTCGACCGCGACCTTTTCTTCTCGATCCTGGCGACGTTCGGCCTGTCGATCCTGCTGCAGCAGCTCGCCAACCAGCTGTTCGGCGCCAACGTGCGCAGCGTCGAATCCGGCCTCGGCACGTTGTTGCTCGCGGGCGGGGACGTCACGGTGCCGGAGGTCAAGCTCGTCGCGTTCGTCGCCGCCGTGATCGTCGGCCTCGCGCTGATGCTGTTCCTGCGCTTCACGCGTCTCGGCCGGGCATTGCGCGCGACCGCGCAAAATGCGCGCGCCGCGCGCATCCTCGGCGTCGACACCGACCGTGTCTACGCGGTCTCCTTCGCACTCAATGCGGCCATCTGCGGCGCCGCGGGCGCGCTGGTGGCGATGACGTGGGTGATCCACCCGTATCTCGGTCTCACCTACACGGTGCGCGCATTCATGATCGTGGTGGTGGCGGGCCTCGGCAACGTGCTCGGCATCGTCGCTTCGAGCGCGGTGCTCGGCGTCGCCGAGCAGTACGCGGGTTTCCTGCTCGGCGCCGAGTTCCAGACCGCGTTCCTGTCCGTCCTGCTGGTCGTGATCCTGGTGGCGCGGCAGCTGGCGCTGCAACGGCGCCGCCTGTATCTCAGATGAGCGTCGACGCCTCCGGTGCAGGCGGTCAGCTCGGCCCATGGCACCTGGCTTCGAGGCGCCAGCGCGTACCGCTGTACGTCCTCGGCGGCGCGCTCGTGTTCGCGGCGCCGTACCTGTTTCCGGGCTGGGTGACGCAGCTCGCGTTCCTCTGGCTGATGGTCGTCTTCGCCCTGACCTGGGACATCCTCGGCGGCCAGATGGGCTACAACTCGTTCGGCAACGTGCTCTTCTTCGGACTCGGCTGCTACGTCACCGCCGTGCTCCAGCGCGACGCGCATCTCGGATACTTCACTTCCCTCGCAATCGGCATGATCGCGTCCGCGCTGGTGGCGGTCGCGGTGGCAGCGGTGCTCGGTCCGCTGATCCTCGGCATGCGCGGCCAGTACTTCGCGATCTGCACGCTCGCGCTCGGCCTGGCGATGGCGGATCTCTTCGCCGGATGGGAGTTCGTCGGCGCGGGCTCCGGCATCGTTCCCGCGCTGTATCCCGGCCCGATCGAGGCACGCAATCGCTTCTTCTGCTACGTGCTCCTCGCGCTCGCGCTGGCGACCTTCTTCACCCTGCGCTGGCTGTACACGACCCGTTTCGGCGCGGCGATCAACGCGATCCGTGACGACGAGGACAAGGCCGAATCGATGGGCATGCACACGCGCCGGTACAAGGTCGCGGCCTGGATGATCGCGGCGTTTTTCCTCGGACTCGCCGGTGGGCCGGTCGCGGGGCTGGTCGGGTTCGTCGATCCGCGCGACCTGGCCTTCGCCGGTGCGACGTTCGGCGTCTGGATGGTGTTGATGGCGATGCTCGGGGGCAAGGGGACGCTGTGGGGCCCGGTCATCGGCGCGGCCGTGTTCCACGCGACGCAGGAGTTCTTCTGGACCTACCTGTTCGGCTGGCAGCGCGTCGCGCTCGGTGCGCTGATCGTGCTCATCGTGCTGTTCTTCCCGACGGGCATCATGGGCTGGTTGCGTGCACGGCGGCCGCAGTGGTTCGGCGAAATCGTCGACACCGGCGCCGCACGCGGGGCGGCGCTGGAGAAAACCGGCGATGAGCGCGCTGCTTGAAGTGCGCAACGTCACGAAGCGGTTCGGCGGCGTGGTCGCCAATCGCGACATCTCGCTGGCGGTGCCGGCCGGGAGCGTCGTCGGCCTGATCGGCCCGAACGGTTCAGGCAAGACGACGCTGTTCTCGTCGATCGTCGGGTCGCATCCGGTCGATGGCGGCACGATCGCCTTCGACGGCCACGACATCACGCGCCTGCGCGTGGACGCGATCGCAAGGCGCGGCCTGATCCGCACGTTCCAGCAGACGCGCGTGTACGGCCGGATGGACTGCGTGCGCAATTTGCAGGTCTCCGCGCCGCTGGCGCACGACTCGCTGCGTGCGATGTTCGGGCGCTTCGCGACACCGGTCACCGAGCGTGCGGAGGTGCTGCTGGATTTCGTCGGCCTCTACGGCAAGCGCCACCTGCCCGCCGGCAGCCTTTCGTTCGGGCAGCAGAAGCTGCTCGAGCTGGCGATGGCGCTGATGCGCGAACCGAAGCTGCTCCTGCTCGACGAGCCGACCGCCGGCATCAATCCGACGCTGATCAACGCTCTCGTCGAGCGCCTGCGCCGCGCCAACGCGGAACTCGGCATCACGCTGCTGGTGATCGAGCACAACATGCGGGTGCTCATGAATCTCGCGCAACACGTGTACTGCCTGGCGTTGGGCCAGGTGCTGGCGTCGGGCTCGCCGCAGGAAGTGCAGCGCGACCCGCGCGTGCTCGACGCGTACCTGGGGGTGCGCTGAACGTGCCGGACGTGACGATCGGTTCCGCGCCGGGCCGCCAGGCGCCCGGGCCCACCGGGCCGCAGCTCGAAGCGCTGGCGGCCGGCGCGCCGCTAGTCGCGCTCGACGGCCTGGTTGCCGGCTATGGCAAGCTGGAGGTGCTGCATCGGTTCGACCTGCGCGTGGCGCGCGGCCAGTCACTCTGCCTCATCGGGCCCAACGGGGCGGGCAAATCGACCGTGCTGCATTCGATCTACGGCCTCGCCGACATCACGCACGGCAGCGTGCGGGTCGGCGGCGTCGACGTGACACGCATGCCGGCGAACCGGAAGTTGAAGGAGGCGGGAATCGCCTACCTCCTGCAGGACAACTCGGTGTTCCCGGACATGAGCGTCGAGGAAAATCTCTGGCTCGGCGGCTATCTCCTCGAGCGGTCCGATGCGGCGCGGCAACGGGCCGAGCAGGTCTTCGCGCGCTACGAACCGCTCCGGCGTCGGCGCAAGCAGCGTGCCGCCGTGCTTTCCGGCGGCGAGCGGCGGCTGCTCGAAATCGGGCGCGCACTCGTCATGGATCCCGCGGTGCTGCTCGTCGACGAGCCCTCGATCGGCCTCGAACCGCGCTACGTCGAGATGGTGTTCGACATCCTGCGCGACCTGCAGCGCACCGAGTCGAAGACCATCGTGATGGTCGAACAGAATGCGCGCAAGGGGCTCGAGTTCGCCGACATCGGTTACGTCGTCGTGGCGGGGCGGCTCGTGGTCGCCGGCCGGGCCGCCGACCTGCTCGGTCATCCCGAAGTCGGCCGACTCTTCCTTGGCGGCTGAGGCCGCCGCGCTCTTTTCGCCGCTTGTGTTGTAGCCACGCGCCGCCTGCGCCGCCGGTCCAACCGGTTCCGGCCCGCTCCCGGCACAATCGTGCGCGCCATGAAAATCGTCATCCTTGGCAGCGGTGTGATCGGCACGACGGCCGCGTATTACCTCGCCAAGGCCGGCAACGAGGTCACGGTGCTCGAGCGCCAGTCCGGACCGGGACGCGAAACGAGTTACGCCAACGCCGGCGAAGTTTCGCCCGGTTATTCGGCACCGTGGGCGGGACCCGGAATTCCGGTCAAGGCCATCAAGTGGCTTCTGATGCACCATCGGCCGCTCGTCATCAAGCCGATGCTCGATGCGGCGATGTGGCGGTGGGGCGCGCAGATGCTGCGCAACTGCACCGCGGCGCGCTACGCGCTCAACAAGGGTCGCATGGTGCGATTGGCGGAATACAGCCGCGACTGCCTGAAGCAGCTGCGCACCGCCACCGGGATCCCCTACGACGAGCGCGCGCAGGGCACGCTGCAGCTGTTTCGCACCCGCAAGCAGCTCGATGGCACGGCCAAGGACGTCGCCGTCCTGCAGGAGTATGGCGTCCCTTATCAAGTGCTCGATGGCGCAGGCTGCATCCGGTACGAGCCGGCGTTGGCGGACGTCGGACACAAGTTCGTGGGTGGATTGCGGCTGCCCGGCGACGAGACCGGCGACTGTTTCCTGTTCACGCAGCGGATCGCGTCGCTCGCGCAGCAAGCCGGGGCGACGTTCCGCTTCGGCGTGAACATCCGCGCGCTGGCCGCCGCCGGAGACGGCGTTGCCGGCGTGGAAACCGATGCCGGTCCGGTGACCGCCGATCGTTATCTCGTCGCGCTCGGCAGCTACTCGACCCGCCTGCTTGCACCGCGTGGGATCCGCATCCCGGTCTATCCGGTCAAGGGCTTCTCGATCACCGTGCCGATCAGCAACGCGTCGAAGTCACCGCAGTCGACGATCATGGACGAGACGCACAAGGTCGCGGTGACACGCCTCGGCGATCGGGTCCGCGTCGGCGGCACCGCGCAGCTGTCGGGATTCGATCTCAGCCTGAACGAGCGCCGCCGGCGCACGCTCGAGTTCGTCGTCACCGATCTTTTCCCCCAGGCAGGCGACGTCGGCAGGGCGGAGTTCTGGACCGGCCTGCGGCCGATGACGCCGGACGGCACGCCGATCGTCGGCCCGACGCGCATTCGCAACCTCTGGCTCGCGACCGGTCACGGCACGTTGGGGTGGACGATGGCCGCGGGCACCGGCCGCTTGCTCGCCGACTGGATGGCCGGTCGCCCCACGGAGATCGACGTCGAGGGGTTGTCCGTTGCGCGCTACGCGACTTGAGTTCCCTCGCCCGCGTGCGGGGGAGGGAGAGGGTGGGGGCGGAATGGTTCCAGATCCCGCCTACCGCAACATCTCGCGCAGCTTCGCGAATCCCTCCGCATCGTTGCGCTTCAGCCACTCGAGTTCGCGCCGGATCTCCTCCACGCGCCGCGGCGCCGCTTGCTTCTTGATCCGTTCCACCGCGGCCGCCAACTTGCGGAACTCCTTGATCCGCTCGTCGTTCGCCACGCCCGGCACCGCCTCGCACAACGTTTCGACCGCATCCATCAGGCGGCCGATCTGCCGGCCATAGCTATGCCGGGTGACGACTTCGCGCTCGACGTCGGGTGCGCTCGAGTTCTCGTTGTTGACGATCACGTTGCCGAACGACCAGCCGGGGTTGATCGGCTGGGTAAGCGACTGTGGCGCGACGCCGAACCACGGCGCACGGCCGGAGGCCGCGGCCGACCAGGGCAGTGCCCACGCCCACCACGGTGCCTGATCCTGATCCGAAGTCGCATCCGCCATCGCCGCCTCCACGCAAGCGGTTGGATCGTAACCGGATCCCGCGCCTGCCACGGAACGCGCGGCGCCGGTGCCTGCTGCTCAGGCTTGCCGCGCGTGCTCGGCCATCTTCGCGAGCGCGATCGTCAAGGCCGCGCTGCCGAGCGTCTTGATGAGGGTCGGATGTTCGCCGTAGAACGCGCTCACCTTGTCGATGATCGACGGATTCGCCGCGCGCGCTTGCTCGAGCGCGGACTGCACGGCGGCGGGCGATGTGTTCGCTGCGGTGCCCAGCGCCGCCCCGCCCGGTCCGAGCACGCTCTGCAGCTTCTCGAGCAGAGCCTGTTTCTGCTCCGGCGTGGCTTGCGCGAACATGGCCGCCGCCATCTGAGCGAAGTCGGGCGTCTGGTCCGAGCGGAACGCCGCCGCCAGGCCCTTGCCAAGCAGATCGGGGCTTGCCTGCTGCGCGACCTGATCGAAATGCTGAGCGGCCGCCGGATTGGGCTGTCCGGACGCGGCAGTGCTCAAGTACTGCTGCAGCAGGCCCCCGGCCATGTCGAGCAATCCCACTTTCACGACTCCTTCAGGCGCTCTTCTTGCGCACCAGGTGAACGATGGCGAGCAGGACGATGGCGCCCAGCAGGGAGGCAATGAATCCCGCTCCCTGGCCGGCCGTGTACCAGCCGATCGCCTGCCCCACGTAGGTCGCCACGAGCGAGCCGCCGATTCCCAGCGCCGCGGTCAGGATCAGACCCATCTTGTCCTCGCCCGGCGTGAGGAAGCGCGCGAGAAGCCCGACGACGAGCCCGATCAGAATCGTCCAGACAATGTGCATAACCCGCCTCCTTCTTGTCGTTGTGAGTCCCGTGGCCGGTTTCCTGGCGGGCCAGCCTACTCCCCGCTTCGGCGGGGCGGCAACCGCATGACCCCGACACTGACATCGTTGCAAGGTTGGCATACGACAATCGCGGCGCCGCCGCCCTGGCGCACGCCAATCCCGCAGTTGCGGGGGTCGTCGGGCCGGCCGCCTGACTTCGATCAACGTCGGAGTCAACCGGTCTTGATCCAATACGTTGGCGGCGTGCGCACTTTTCTGTGTGCGCACAACCTTTTTTGAATGTTGGGGAGAAAGAATGAGAACGCTGCTTTCGCCCGCGCTGGCCGCGGGATTGCTGGTTTCTTTCAGTTGTTTTGCGGCCGCTCCGGCGGATGCGCCCGCCGGTTCGACCGGACTTTGCAAGGATGGGACGTACTACTCGGGCGCGGAGAAGAAGGGCGCGTGCAGCGGTCACAAAGGTGTCAAGGAGTGGTGGGGTGCGGCTTCGACCGCCGCAACGGATACGAAGGCCGCGCCTGGTGCGGCGGCGCCCGTAGCGCCGGCACCGGCGGCGGCCGCACCCGCCGCGCCCGCCAAGACGACGACCGCGAGCACAGCCAAGCCTGCAGGGACCGCGGCGCCAGGGGGCGGTCCGGGTCTCGTGTGGGCAAACACCTCGTCGAAGGTCTATCACTGCCAGGGCGACAAGTGGTACGGCAAGACCAAGGCGGGCGAATACATGAGCGAAGCGGACGCGAAGACGAAGGGATTCAAGCCCGATCACGGCAAGGCCTGCAGCAGCTAGGCGACAAGAGCTGATCTCTTGCGCGCGCGGCGCCCGCTCCGGCGCCGCGTTGCAGCGCGTTCCTCGCAGCGCACGATGGAAATGAGTTGCGCACCTCATTTTTGCTCACTAGCATCGATCGATGGACCTCGCGATCCGTGCCAGCCTGCAGGATGTCGCGCGCGCGGCGGGGGTCAGCCTCGCCACGGTGGATCGCGTGCTGCACGGCCGTGCCGGTGTGCATGCGCGCACCGCCGAGCGCGTCAACGAGGTCGTGCGGCAGCTCGGCTACCGGCCCGATCCGGCCGCGGCGCGGCTCGCGCGCCAGCGCAGCCTCAAGCTGGTTTTCATTCTGCCGAGCGGCACCAACACGTTCGTCGCGATGCTAAACCAGCAGGTGCAGGCGATCGCACCCTGGGTGGCGGAGCAGCGCGCCTCGGTGCAGGTACAGACGGTCGATGTCTTTTCGCCGGTCGCGCTGGCGCGCCATCTCGCCGGGCTGCAGGGTCGGTTTGACGGGGCGGTCGTGATGGCGCTCGACCATCCGCAGGTGCGCGCCGCCATCGACGACCTGGTTGCGCACGGCACGATCGTCGTGACGCTGGTCTCCGACGTGCCCGGCTCGCGCCGCGAACACTTCGTCGGCATCGACAACGTCGCCGCCGGCCGCACCGCCGCGACGCTGCTCGGCCGCTTCGTCCGGCCGCCCGCCGGCGGCGAAACGCGCATCGGCATCGTGCTCGGCAGCCGTTCGTTGCGCGATCACGCCGAGCGGCTGTTCGGTTTCGAGCAGGTGATGGCGGCCGAATATCCGCAGGTCCGCCTGCTCGCGCCGATCGAAGGCCACGATCGTTCCGCGCGCACCGAGCCGTTGGTGGTCAAGCTGTTGCGGCGCGAACCAAAGCTCGCCGGCCTGTACAGCATCGGCGCGGGCAACCGCGGCATCCAGGCGGCGCTGGTCGCAAGCCAGCGCGCGCAGCAGATCACCTGGGTCTGTCACGAACTGACGCCGCACGCACGCCGCGCCTTGCTGGACGGCGTCGCCGACGCTGTCATCAACCAGGACGCCGGCCATGAGGTGCGCTCCGCATGTCGCCTCGCGCTCGCGCGCCTGTCGGGCGACCGGGTGCTGGCGGAGCAGGAGCGCATCCGCATCGACATCTTCGTCAAGGACAACCTGCCGTGATCACGCTCGGCATCGACGTGGGCACGTCCGCCGTCAAGGTGGCGCTGGTCGGTGACGACGACCAGGTGGTGGCGCACGCGAGCCGGCCGCTCACGGTGAGCCGCCCCCAACCGGGCTTCAGCGAGCAGGATCCCGAGCAGTGGTGGCAGGCCACCTGCGCGGCACTCGACGAACTGCACGCGCGGCAGCGCGACGACCTCGCGCAAACCGCCGCGATCGGTCTTTCGGGCCAGATGCACGGTGCCACGCTGATCGATGCACGGGGCAGCGTGCTGCGCCCGTGCATCCTCTGGAACGACGGCCGCAGCGACGTCGAGTGCGCCGAACTCGAGCGCGACTGGCCCGCCCTGCGCACGGTCACCGGCAACCGCGCGATGCCGGGCTTCACCGCGCCCAAGCTGCGCTGGGTGCGCAAGCACGAGCCCGAGATCTTTGCGCGTACCGCGAAGGTGCTGCTGCCGAAGGCCTGGCTGCGCTGGAAACTGTGCGGCGAGTTCTTCGAAGACATGTCGGATGCATCCGGCACGCTATGGCTCGATGTAGGGCGGCGGCGCTGGTCGGAGGATGCGCTCGCCGCGTGCGGGCTCACGCTCGAGCACATGCCGCGCGCGGTCGAAGGCAGTGCCGTCGCAGGCGAGCTTGCCCCGTCGCTGGCGGCGCGCTGGGGCATGCCGCGCGCGCCGCTGATCGCCGGTGGCGGCGGCGACAACGCCGCGGGCGCGGTCGCGGTCGGCGCGGTTCGCCCCGGCGACGCGTTCGTATCGCTCGGCACGTCGGGCGTGTTGTGGGCGACGACCGCGCGTTTCGCGCCGAATCCGGACCACGGCGTGCACGCGTTCTGCCACGCCGTGCCGGAGACGTGGCACCAGATGGGCGTGCTGCTGTCGGCCGCGGCGTGCCTCGCATGGTGGGCCGGCGTGACGGGCCACGGCGAAGCCGAACTGCTCGCCGAGATCGACGCGCGCGCCGATGCACCGAACCCGGTCTGGTTCGCGCCTTATCTGTCGGGCGAGCGCACGCCGCACAACGACGCGCACGTGCGCGCCGGCTTTCTGGGTCTCGCGGCCGACACAACGCGTGCCGCGCTTACGCAGGCGGTGCTCGAAGGTGTCGCGTACGCCTTGCGCGACGCGCAGGACGCGCTCGCGGGCGCCGGCACGACGTTGCACGAGGCCGCGTTGATAGGCGGCGGTGCGCGTTCGCCGCTGTGGGCGCAGATCATCGCCGACGTGCTCGGCATCACCCTGCACCAGGTCGCGGAAAGCGAAATCGGTTGCGCCCTTGGCGCGGCGCGGCTCGCGCGCATGGCGGCCGGCGCGGGGCTGTCGGTCGCACGCGCCGCGACGCGGCTGCGCTCCTTCGAGCCGCGGCGCGCGGCGCACGCGATGCACGTCGAGCGGCATCGCCACTGGCGACGGCTATATCCAATCGCGCGCGATTTCGCGCACTAGAACGGGGGACGGAACCGAGCGATGGCCAGGAAAAGGAATCGAAGTCGGAAAACCGACAGCTACTTCACATTGCGCGAGCCCTTGCGCTACGAGGGCGCGAGATGGAAGCCGAGCCACAAACGCCCGCTCGGCTACCGCTGGTACGACCCGGACCGCAGGGTGCTCGGCAAGCGCATGGAGGACCAGCTGCGCTTCGCGGTGTGCTACTGGCACAGCTTCGTCTGGCCGGGCACCGATATCTTCGGTGCCGAGACGTTCCGCCGCCCGTGGCACGCCGCCGGCGGCGACCCGATGGCGCAGGCGCTGCAGAAGGCGGATGTCGCCTTCGAACTGTTCCGCCTGCTGCGGGTGCCGTTTTTCACGTTCCACGACCGCGACATCGCCCCCGAGGGCGCGACGCTCGCGGAGAGCAACGCCAACGTGCGCCGCATAGGCGAGGTATTCGCCCACAAGATGCGCGACTCCGGCGTGAAACTCTTGTGGGGCACCGCGAATCTCTTCTCCAACCGGCGCTACATGGCCGGCGCCGCCACCAACCCGGATCCCGAGGTCTTCGCGTACGCCGCGGCGCAGGTGAAGAACGTGCTCGAGCTGACGCACGAGTTGCGCGGCGCGAACTATGTGCTCTGGGGCGGGCGCGAAGGCTACGAAACGCTTCTCAACACCGACCTGAAGCGCGAGCTCGATCAGCTCGGGCGCTTCATGACCATGGTGGTCGAGCACAAGCACAGGATCGGCTTCAAGGGCACCATCCTGATCGAGCCCAAGCCGGCGGAGCCGACCAAGCACCAGTACGACTATGACGTTGCCACGGTGCACGGCTTCCTGCGCACCTATGGGCTGGAACGCGAGATCAAGGTCAACATCGAGCAGAACCATGCGCTGCTCGCCGGCCACACGTTCGAGCATGAGATCGCCCTGGCGCAGGCGCTCGGTGTGTTCGGCTCGATCGACATGAACCGCGGCGATGAAATGCTCGGCTGGGACACCGACCAGTTCCCGAACAACCTGCCGCAGGTGGCGCTCGCTCTGTATTACATCCTGGGCGGCGGCGGGTTCACGACCGGCGGCCTGAACTTCGACGCCAAGATCCGCCGCCAGTCGATCGATCCTGACGACCTGGTGATCGCTCACGCGGGCGCGATGGACCTGTGCGCGCGTGCCCTGCTCGTGGCCGAGGAGATGATCGCAGACGGCGCGCTCGCCGATCAGCTGCGGCAGCGTTACTATGGCTGGCAGGAGGAGCTGGGAAAGAAGATCCTCGCGGGCAAGAGTTCGCTCGACGAGCTGGCCGCCCTGGTCGACAAGAAAGCGTTGGAGCCGCAGCCGCGCTCGGGCCGCCAGGAGGCGCTCGAAGCGCTGGTGAACAGCTACCTTTGAGGGGCGGCACTCAAACCGACATCACTCGATTAACGCCGGCATCGTTCGCCCTCGCGGCGAGTCGCGTCCCGCAGATGCCCGGCGGGAACGATCGATAGATCGTTCGACCACTTCGGCGGGCGCGAGCAAACGGGAGATAGGCATGATGTACAAGAAGATAGTCGCGGCTGTCCTGGTCGCCACCGGCGCCCTGATCGCCTCCGAAGCCGCGCAGGCGGCGGGCGAGACCGTCGGCGTTTCATGGTCGAACTTCCAGGAAGAGCGCTGGAAGACGGACGAGGCGGCGATCAAGGCCGCACTCGAGAAGGCCGGCCTGAAGTACGTGAGCGCCGACGCGTCCGGTTCGGCCGAGAAGCAGGCGGCCGATATCGAAAGCCTGATCACCAAGGGCGCCAAGGTGCTGATCATCCTCGCCTGGGACCAGGATGCCATCCTGCCCTCGGTCGAGAAGGCGAAGCAGCGCGGCATCCCGGTCATCGCGTATGACCGTCTGATCCAGGACAAGGACGTTTTTTACATCACCTTCAACAACGTCGAAGTCGGCCGCATGCAGGCACGCGAGGTGTTCAAGGTCCGGCCCAAGGGCAATTACGTCTTCATCAAGGGCGCGGCCACCGATCCGAACGCGGACTTCCTGCGCGGCGGCCAGCAGGAGGTGCTCGACGCGGCGATGAAGAAGGGCGACATCAAGAACGTCGGCGAGCAGTACACCGACGGCTGGGCGCCGGAGAACGCGCAGAAGAACATGGAGCAGATCCTCACCAAGACCGGCGGCAAGGTCGACGCCGTGGTCGCTTCCAACGACGGCACCGCGGGTGGCGTCGTTGCGGCGCTGCGTGCGCACAACATGGTCGGCATCCCGGTGTCGGGCCAGGACGGCGACAAGGCCGCGCTGAACCGCGTCGCGCTCGGCGAGCAGACGGTGTCGGTGTGGAAGGATTCGCGTGCCCTGGGCAAGGTCGCCGGTGAGGTCGCCGCGGACCTGATCGCCAAGAAGAAGCCGCCCCACACGGTGATCTTCAAGGATGGCAGCAAGCACATCCCGCAACAGGCGATCCTGCTCGCGCCGATTCCGATCACCAAGGCCAACCTGAACCTGGTGATCGATGCCAAGTGGATCACCAAGGCCGAGGTGTGCGCCGGGGTCGACCCCGCCAAGGCGCCGCCCGCCTGCAAGTAGCCGGACGACGCGGCGGTACGGGGCGGCACGCGCATGCAACGCGCGGCGCCGCCTCTGGCTTGACCCGACGGCCGGGCGACGGGATGCACGCTCGCGCAAGGTGCGCACCCCCGGCTGCAACCTCTGAGGAGTGGAGATGCTGTCGGCTTTGCTTGCGCGGTTGCACCTCGATCCTCGGCTGTCGTCGATGGTGGCGGCGCTGGTCGTCATCGCGATCGCGCTGAACCTGCTGACGCACGGCCTGTTCCTTTCGCCGGAGAACCTCTACAACCTGTCGATCCAGACCTGCGTGATCGCGGTGATGGCCTGCGGCATGGTCTACGTCATCGTCGCGCGCCAGATCGATCTTTCGGTCGGATCGTTGCTCGCGTTCACCGGCATGGCCGCCGCGTGGACGCAGGTGCGTGGATTTCCGCCGGGCTCGACGGCCGGCTGGATCACCAGCATCTTCGTGGCGCTCGTGATCGGCGCCCTGGTCGGCCTGATGCAGGGGGCGCTGGTCGCCAGGCTGCGCATCCCCGCTTTCATCGTCACGCTCGCGGGCTACCTGATGTTCCGCGGCGCGGCATTCCTGGTCGCCGACGGGCAGACGCTTGCACCGCTGCACCAGACCTACCAGGCGCTGGGCGGTGGCGTAAACGGCGCGATCGGCGTGGGACCGAGCATCGTCCTGGGTCTGCTCGCCGCGGCATGGGTAGCCTGGCACAGCTGGACCTCGCGGCGCGACCAGCGCCGCTACGGCATCGACCCGGCGCCGGTGTGGGTCGATGTCTTCAAGGCGGCGTTGATGTGCGCCGCGATCGCGGGCTTCGTCTGGACCATGTGCGTCGCGCCCGATTTCACCAACGTCGACGAAGCCGGCAACCCGCACGGCCGCGGTATCGGGGTGCCGGTGCTGATCCTCATCGTCATCGTGGTGCTGATGACCTTCGTCGCGCAGCGCACCCGCTACGGTCGTTACGTGTTCGCGTACGGCGGCAACCCGGAAGCCGCGTTGCTGTCGGGCCTGTCCACCACGAAGCTGGTCTGGTCGCTGTTCATGCTCACCGGCGCGCTGGCTGCCGTCGCGGCGGTGATCACCACCGCGCGGCTCGGCTCGGGAGCCAATTCGATCGGGCAACTGGCGGAGCTGTACGTGATCTCCGCCGCGGTGATCGGCGGGACTTCCTTTGCCGGCGGGATCGGGTCGGTGCCGGGCGCGGTGCTCGGCGCCCTCTTGATTCAGACCCTCGACAACGGCATGGTATTGCTCGACGTATCGAGTCCGATGCGGCAGATCTTCATCGGCATCGTGCTGATCGTGTCGGTGTACTTCGACGTCGTCTACCAGAAGAAGGCCTAGCGATGACTGAGACGGAACAATCCCCGGCCCGGGCGGCGGCTCCGAGCGGCATGCCGCTGGTCGAGATGCGGCAGATCGTCAAGCGCTTCGGCGGGCTGGTTGCGGTCGATCACGTCGACGTCGATCTCTATCCCGGCGAGGTCGTCGGCCTGCTCGGGCACAACGGCGCCGGCAAGACCGTGCTGATCAAGGTGCTGTCGGGCGTGTACGAGCCCGACGAAGGCACGATCAAGGTCAAGGGCCAAGAGGTGCATTTCCGCACGCCGCACGACGCGCAGGCCGCCGGCATCGAGACGATTCACCAGACGTTGGCGCTGGCCGACAACCTCGACGGGCCCGGCAACCTGTTCCTCGGCCGCGAACTGCTGACCAACTGGCGCACGCTGGACAGCCGGCGCATGGAATACGAAGCGCGCAACGTGATCAAGCGGCTGAATCCGAATTTCAAGAACATCCTCGATCCGGTGCTGCGCATGTCGGGCGGGCAGCGGCAGTCGGTCGCGATCGCACGCGCGCTGTACTTCAACGCGCGCATCCTGATCATGGACGAACCCTGCGCGGCGCTCGGCCCGGCCGAGACGCGCATGGTGCTCGACACCATCAAGCGCCTGAAGGACGAGGGCATCGGCATCTTCCTCATCAGTCACGAGATGCACGATGTCTTCGAAGTGTGCGAGCGCGCGACCGTCATGAAAAACGGCCGCGTGGTCGGCATGGTGTACATGAAAGACGTCACGCAGGACGACGTCCTGCAGATGATCATCCAGGGCAAGAAGCCGGCGCACGCCCTTGCCGCGTAGCGGCGGGTCCCTGATCGGGGCTCCGGATCACCGCAGCGGTTTGGTGCGGAGCGGCGGAAATGGGCTGTCATCCCGAGCGCAGCGAGGGATCCCGGCCGTTCGCGCCGGCGCCGAATAGCCGAGTCGGCGCGAATTGCGATCGAATCGTGAATCCTCCCTTGACGATCGCTTCGCCCTGCGCGTCAACTCATGGTCCCGGGCCTGAGCGCGGTGCACTCAGATCGGCCGGCCGCGCAGGCACCGGCATTCAGATCGATTCACGGGAGGATCCGGCTCATGCCAGCACTCAGAGCGTATGCACAATCGAAGATCAAGCGCCGCTACGACTACCGTCCGGATCTTCCGGACAAGCGCGATCACTACTTCAAGCCCGCGGCGGCCGCGCTCCCCGATAGCGTGGACATGCGCGCCGAAATGAGCCGGGTCGAGGACCAGGGCGATCTCGGCTCGTGCACCGCCAACGCATGGGTCGGCGCGATCGAGCACATCGACAAGGCGAAGGACGGCCAGTACCGCAACTGGTCGCGCCTGTTCCTCTATTACAACGAGCGCGCCTTGCACGGCAACCAGCGCCGCGACTCGGGCGCGGAGATTCGCGACGGCGCGAAGGCGCTCGCGAAGCAGGGCATCTGCCTCGAGAAACACTGGAAGTACGACGTGAAGAAGTTCGCGACCAAGCCCACCGATGCATGCTTCACCGAGGGCCTGAAGCACCAGGCGCTCGAGTACTCGCGCGTCGACCAGAACGAGCAGGCGATGCTCGCCGCGCTGGCACAGGGCAACCCCATCGTGCTCGGCTTCACCGTCTACGAGAGCTTCGAATCGGACGCCGTCGCCAAGACCGGCATGGTGCCGATGCCCGGCGGCACCGAAAAAGTGCTCGGAGGGCACGCGGTGCTTGCAGTCGGCTACGACCGGCCGAAGCGGCTCTTCACCATCCGCAACTCGTGGGGCAGCAAGTGGGGCGACCGCGGGTACTGCCACTTCCCGTTCGCCTACCTGCTCGACGGCGACCTGGCCGAGGACTTCTGGATCATCCAGGCGCTCGAGAACCTCACCGTCGCGCAGCACGCCACGCAGTAGGGCGCCTCGCTCAGTCGAACACCTCGTCGCCGTTCGGCTCGTAGTGCGGCACGGCGTTCATGTCGTGCCGCAGCTTGGAGAGTTCGTAGTACATGCGCCGGCGCGCGCGGCTCTGGTTGCCGAGCGGGCGGTGCTCGCCGATGCAGTGCCAGGGGTTGTAGGAAAGCCGGCGTGCGAAATCGAGCTGCGCCGGCGAGTCGAACTTCTGGCGCGGAATGTGCACCGTCGCGACCGGGACGCGCGGCGACAGCCGCTCGGGCCAGAGCACCCCGGCGTTCTCGATCGGCATCAGGTACGGGTCGGTCTGCAGCTGCACCCGGAAATCGAGGTCCACGTCGCCCGCGTCGAGCGCCGTCACCATCGCATCGCGCAGGTAGTTGTCCTGGGGGCGCAAGGGCACGCGCGGGATCGGCGTGCGCTGGCTCGTCTTCGGCCACACCGAGTACTGCATCGCCTGGCCTTCGCCCATCAGGTAGGGCACGCAGCTGAAATACGGTGCCTCGAACGGGCTGGTCTGCGCCTTGGTCCACAGGCCCTGCATGATCAGGTCGAGCAGGTGCGAGTCGCGCGGGTTGATGAAGTAGAGGATCTGGGCGTTCTGCAGGCTGCGCAGCTGCAGCCTGGCATTGGCGCTCACGTCCGGTGTCACGAAGGTCGGCGTAGACACGCCGAACATGTCCTGCGTGAACTTCTCCTCCTCCATCAGCTTCGGCCCTTCGACCCCCATCAGCTTGATGCTGATGCTCATGAAGCCGACGTCGTCGATGTCC
>Ga0335077_10001186_pt1 | contig 30674 bp, 23 predicted proteins | sample Lox_Sample_31_FD_207151 | JGI IMG/M metagenome (GOLD analysis project Ga0335077, IMG submission 207151) | Soil microbial communities from Loxahatchee National Wildlife Refuge, Florida, United States - Lox_Sample_3.1 | ecosystem: Environmental > Terrestrial > Soil > Wetlands | place: USA... | reverse complement strand
GCGGCGCATCCTGGATCCGATCGCCAGGGGCTCCGGCGCGCTGCTGCACGCGCAGACCTTCAGCCACCACCCCGTGCTGGCGGCGGCCGGACTGGCCGCCGTGCGTCTCATCAAGCGGCGGAACCTGGTCGGGCGATGCCGCAGCATGGGCGAGGTGTTCCACCGGAAGCTCCGCGAGCTGCTCGTGCTTCCCTGCGTGGGAGATGTCCGGGGGCGGGGTCTCCTGGCCGGGGTGGAGTTCGTGGAGAACAAGGGAACCAGGGCGCCGTTTGCGAGGAAGCTCAAGTTCGCCGAGACATTTGCGGAGCAGGCCCTGGCCGCCGGGCTGATGACCTGGCCCAATGTGGGCCAGGCGGACGGCACCAACGGAGACTTGGCCTGTCTGGCGCCGGCGTACATCATCGAAGAAGCGGAGCTTGACGAGCTGGTCGTGCGGTTCCGCGCCGCGCTCGAACAGACCATCGCCGCGCTCCGGTTGAGCTGAAGACCCGAGGAATCAGGAGCCAGTTATGACCACGACCGCCCGACAGAAGATCACCTACACCTCCGCGAACGTGGACATGGAGGCCTTTCACAAGGCCTTCGACGCCGCCTTGGGCGAGGTCCGCGCCTCGGCGGGCAAGAGCTATCCTCTCTTCATCAACGGCCAGGGGGTGGAAGTCCCCGGCCACCCGCCGATCGTCGACACCTCGCCGATCGATACCAGTCTGGTGCTCGGCCGGTTTGCCGCGGCCACGCCGGCCGAGGTCGATCGCGCGCTCCGCGCGGCCCGGGCGGCGCAGAAGGGGTGGGCCGCTCTCTCCTGGCAGGAGCGGGTACGGGTGCTGCGGAAGGCCGCGGAGCTCATCCGGGACCGGAAGTTCCTGCTGGCGGCGATTATGAGTTACGAGGTGGGGAAGAACCGCTTCGAATCGATGGGCGATACCGAGGAGTCCGCCGACCTGATCGACTACTACTGCCAGCAGGTCGAGGACAACCACGGCTTTGTCCAGACGATGGCGAAGATGACCCCGGTCGAGCGAAACACCGAGACGCTTCGTCCATTCGGGGTGTTCGTGTGCATCGCGCCATTCAACTTTCCCCTGGCGCTCTCGACCGGCATGTCGTCGGCGGCCCTGATGACGGGCAACGCGGTCGTCTACAAGCCGGCGGAGGACACGCCGTGGACGGGGCTCAAGCTGTACGAGGTGTATCGGGACGCCGGGGTTCCGGCCGGCGTGTTCAACTTCGTCACCGGCCATGGCAGGGAGATCGGGGATCCGCTCTGGCAGCACCCGCTCACCGACGGCGTAGTGTTCACCGGGTCAAAGACCGTGGGGATGCGCATCTTCCATGGTCTGTCCAAGGATTGGGTGAAGCCCTGCCTGATGGAGCTGGGTGGCAAGAACGCGGCGATCGTTATGGACAGCGCCGATCTCGAAGCGGCTGCCGAAGGAGTGATGCGCTCCGCGTTCGGGCTGCAGAACCAGAAGTGCAGCGCCACCAGCAGGGCCTACGTGCAGCGCGCGGTCTACCCCGCATTTGTGGAGAAGCTGATCGCAAAGACCCGGGCCATCACCATGGGGGATGTGACGCGACGCGATGTCTGGTTCGGGCCGGTGATCAACGCCCGCGCCGTGGAGCGGTGGGAGCAGGCGGTGGCGCAGGCGCGGCGCGAGGGCAAGCTGCTTCTGGGCGGCGGCCGTCTCAGCGGGGATTCGTTCGACAAGGGCCACTTCGTGGCCCCCACGATTGCGGAGCTGCCGCTCGACAGCACGATCTTCCGGGAGGAGCTCTTTGTGCCGCTGCTGGCGGTCGCGCCGATCGAAAGCCTCGACCAGGCGATCGCCGAGGCGAACAAGGTGGAATATGGCCTCACCGCCGGCTTCTTCTCGACGCGCCAACAGGAGATCGACCGCTTCTTTGATGAGATCGAGGCGGGGGTGTGCTACGTCAACAAACGCACCGGCGCCACGACCGGTGCCTGGCCCGGAGCCCAGCCATTCTGCGGGTGGAAGGGAAGCGGCTCGACCGGGAAGGGCGGCTGCGGACCGTGGTACGTTCAACAGTTCATGCGGGAACAGAGCAGGACGGTGGTGGAGGAGAAGGGTGAGAGGTGAGAAGTGAGAGGTGAGAAGGGGTGGAGCGAGCCTTGCCAAGCTACCGGGTTCGGGAGCCTTCGGCCCGCTCACCGCTCACCGCTCACCGCTCACTTCTCACCTCTCACTTCTCACTTCTCACTTCTCACTTCAATCCTCCTCCTTCAAGCACTCCTCCAGGATCCCCATCCCGGTATCGACATCGTATTCGTCGAGCACGAGGGGAGGTGCGAGGCGGAAGGTGCTCTTGCCGCAGCCGAGGAGCAGCAGCCCCTTTCGGAATGCGCGCTCGGTGATGCGGTCGACGATGTCGGAGTCCGGCTCGCGGGTCTGACGGTCTTTGACGAACTCGACGCCCAGCATGAGCCCGCGGCCACGCACGTCACCGATGGCGGCGTACCTGTCCTGGATGCGGCGTGCGTGGCCCAGCATCCGGTCTCCCATCTGCAGGACGCGCGGAAGCAACCCTTCGACGATATCGAGCGTGGCCAAGGCGGCGGCGACGGCGGTTGGACTGCCGCCGTAGGTGGAGCCATGGGCGCCGGCTTCCCAGGTCATCACTTCGTCCTTGGCGATGAACGCACCGATCGGCATACCGCTCCCCAGCCCCTTTGCACTCACCAAGATGTCCGGCTCCACGCCCTCCCACTCGCAGGCCCACATCTTTCCGGTTCGGCCCACGCCGCTCTGGACCTCATCGGCAACCAGCAGGATGCCGTGTTGGCTGCAGAGCTGGCGCAGCGCCTTCAGGAAGCCGAGGGGCGGGATGACGTAGCCGCCTTCTCCCTGGATCGGCTCGACGAAGATCGCCGCCACGTCGGTCGGGTCCACCTGCCGCGTAAAGAGGTCGTGGATCGCCGAGAGGGAGTGATCGATCGAGTCTCCGAAGCGATACGGGTTGGCGTAGGGCACGTGGTAGACCTCGGGCAGCATCGGTCCGAAATGCTTATGCTGGCCCGCCTTGCTCGACGTGAGGGAAAGGGCGCCATAGCTCCGGCCGTGGAACGAGCCCTGGAAGGAAACCAGGGCAGGGCGCCGGGTGTAATACCGCGCCAGCTTGATCGCCCCTTCGATGGCCTCGGTTCCCGAGTTCGACAAGAACACCCGCTTGCGGCTCGGCCCCGGAGCGAGGCGCGCCAGCCGCTCCGCTAGTTTTGCAAAGCCCTCGAAGTAAAAATCGGTGCCGCAGATATGCAGGAACTTGTCTGCCTGTTCCTTGATTGCGGCGACCACCCTCGGGTGGTTGTAGCCGGTCGAAGAGACGGCGATTCCGGCCATGAAATCGATGTAGCGGTTGCCGTCCACGTCTTCGACCATGGCCCCCTGCCCGCCCCCAATCACCAGGGGGTACTCCTTGATGTAGGACGTGGAGGTCCACGCCCGGTCGCGCTCGATGATCGCCCTGCCCCTGGGGCCCGGTGGGGCAGTGACGATGCGGGGATAGTCGCGGGATTTCGTCATCGGTTCTGATCTCAGAAGATTCGTGAGCGGTGAGCGGGGCTTTCGATCATAGCTCGTCGCTTCTTACCCCCTACCGCCCTACCGCCCGTCACGCATGCACCGCGTGGGTCGCCGACGAGCGCGCCTCGGTCGCGGTCGCTTCCCGCCGCCACCAGGCTTGGCCGTCGGGCGGCAGGGTGTGGATCGGATCGTAGTACTCATACTTCTGGTGCAGCCTGGCGGTATCTCCCCACTCGAGGCTGGTGAGATAATTCTTGGTCCAGTAGGAGATGCCGCGCTCCCGATCGTATTCCGTCACCTGGTGGACCCAGCGCTTGCCCACGAAGGGCACGTCGCAGACGATCCGCGGGGTGGCGAAGCCGGGCAGGTAGCCCATGATGTCATGCTGCAGCTGCTGGGCTTCCCACAGCGCCACGCGCCAGTGTTCCGAGTTGGGGATCATGTCGCACATATAGAAGTAGTACGGCAGGATCTTGGCGTGGTCGAGCAGCATGAAGCAGAGATCGAGCAGCTCCCGTGGGGTCGCGTTCACGCCGCGTAGCAGCACACCTTGGTTGCGAACATCCCGGAACCCGATCTCGAGAAGCTTATGGGTCGCCTTGGCCACCAGCGGTGTCACCTGCTGGGCGTTGTTGGCGTGGGTGTGCAGGGCGAGATCGACCCCTCGCTCGAAGGCCTTGGTGGCCAGGCGCTCGAGGCCGGCGATGACATCGTCCTGCAGGTAATGCTGCGGCAGGCCGATCAGCCCCTTCGAGGCGAGCCGGATGTCCCGGACGTGGGGAATGTCGAGCAGTGCGCTCACGAAGGGCTCGAGCTGCGTGATGTGCAGGTTGGCGATATCGCCACCCGAGACCACGACGTCGCGGACCGTGGGCGTCTTGCGCAGGTACTCGAGGATCTGCTGGTGCCGGTCCTTCTGGGGCGCGTGGAACTTGAGCTTCTGCACCTGCGGGACATCGTTCCCCACCAGGTCCATGCGGGTACAGTGCCCGCAATACTGGGGGCAGGTGGACAGCATCTCGGCCAGCACCTTGGTGGGGTAGCGGTGGGTCAGCCCCTCGACCACCCACATCTCCTGTTCATGCAGGCTGTCGCGCGAGGCCCGAGGATGATTGGCCCACTCGGTCAGGCGGTCGGCAAGCGCGGGAAGCATGTAGCGGCGGACCGGGTCTTCCCACAGTTGCTCCAGGTTCATCGTGTTGAGCATGTGGGGCGGGAGGAGCATGGACATCGTGGCGCGCTGCTCCTGGTCTCTTGCGATGCTCTCGGCGAGATCGTCCGGAAGGAAGGCGCCCAGCGCCTCCTTTAGCTCGCGGAGGTTCTTGATGGTGTGGCGGCGCTGCCAGGTGGCACTCTCCCACTCCTCAGGGCTCACGCCGCGATAGCCGGGCACCCGCGTCCAGTCCGGCTCGACGAACTCGCGAGCCGGCGGATAGGGGATAGGCTGTCCGGCCTTGAGGGGCTCTTTGGCGGAACGGGAGGGGGTCATATTGCCCTCATCCTGTGGCTAGCAATACTTTGTGCCGCTTGACGTTAATCAAGCTAATATATAATATATTCGTGCGCAAGACGCGCACCCCCGCAGCCGCTGGGCCTGCGAGGTATCAATCCCCCACGGACCGAGACACTCGTACGGCGATTCCGCTCCAACTCGACCAGCTGCTCGAGCGCCTGCCGCGCCGCCGCAAGCTGGCTACCCATGAGATGGTCGCTGAGGTCCTGCGTGAAGCGATCACCAGCGGGCACCTGCGCGCCAATCAGCCGCTGCCCCAGGACGAGATCGCGGCTCAGCTCCGGGTCAGTCATATCCCGGTCCGTGAGGCGCTGCGGCAGCTCCAGTCCGAGGGACTTGTCGCGTATCAACCCAACCGAGGCGCCACAGTCAGCGCGCTGAGCCCGGAGGAGATCCGCGAGATCTATGAAATCCGGGCCATCCTGGAGACCGCGGCGCTCCGCCGCGCCACGCCCCGACTGTCGAATGCGGCGCTGGACCGAGCGGCGCTCATCCTCGGGGCGTCGGAGGCGGCGAATGACGGGGTGTCCTGGGGTTCGCTCGACGTGGACTTCCACCAGTTGATCTACGACCTCGACGACCGGCCTCGGCTGCACGAGTTGATCGCCGGGTTGCTGCGCCGAGTGGATCGCTACTGGCTCACCCATGGGCTGATGCTCACCCATCGCCGCCAGTTCGAGCAGGAGCATCGGGGCCTGCTCGAGGCGATGGTCCGGCGAGATGCGGACCAAGCGGCCGCGCTGCTCGAGGCCCATCTGGCGGGGGCGGCTGCTCATCTGGCGGCGGCAGTCGAGTCCGGCCCCCCAGCCGCGGCCTGACTTCCCTTCTCGCCACGGCCGACCTCGGGGTCTGAGAGCGCGAGGTATAGAGGTTGGGCGAGACGCCACTGGCCCACCGCTCCGTCGCACGCTAGAATGGGCTGGGGTACACCCTTGTTAGGGCCTCTTCTGAACCGGCTTCCTCCATCGGGGATTTCCATTCATGCCGGCCCATAGCGCGATGCTCCGTGCAGTCGTCACACCCGGAACGGTGGTCCTCTTCGCCGCGTGCGGTGGTGGCGACACCGGCGGCAATGGTCTGACCAACCCGCCGCCTCCCGTTCCCGTAGCGACGGTGAGCATCACCGCTCCTGGCGATACTTTCATCGTCGGTGCCTCCCCCCAGCTGGCCGCTACACCGAAGGACTCTGGCGGCCACGCGTTGACGGGGCGGACGGTCAGTTGGTCGGTCCTGGATCCTGGTCTGGGGTCGGTCTCGGATCTCGGAAAACTGACCACCATGGCGATTGGGGTGCTCCGCGTGGTCGCGACGGTCGAAGGGGTGAGCGACACGGCGTCTCTGACGTTGATACCGCTGGCCTCGACCGGTCCCCACTTTCCGAGCCTATTCGTCGGAGACACGGTCCTCCTGACGGTTGCTTTCACTACGCTGGCCGGCCAGTCGATCACGGTCCCTACGCGGACCTGGACGACCCGGGATGCCTCAATAGCAACTGTGAGTAGTACGGGAGTTGTGCAGGGGACGGGGGCAGGGACCGTCGCCATTGTTGCCAATGGCGGAGGGGGCAGCGACTCGCAGATCGTCGCCGTGCTCTCTCCGCGAATCGGTATCAATCGAGAGGTGATCTTCTCTCACGATACAGGTTCGCAGACGGCGAATTCGTTTTCCGAACTCTGGATATCGCAAGCCGACGGCAGCGCAGCCCATCGGCTTACACCGGCGGATTACACGGCACTCATGGCCACTTGGTCGCCGGACGGGGAGAAAATCAGCTTCGTTGGAGGGCAGTCCGTCGGGTCATCGACGCCGCTGACTCTCTTCACTATGGCGTTCGATGGCAGCTCCCTGCTGCCGCTTGCGGCGCCGGGGGGGACCCAACGGTTGCTACCCGCGTGGTCCCCTAACAGTGCCCGGCTGGCCGTCTACGATGGAGCCACGGCCAACATTGCGGTGTTGAACGCTGATGGGAGCAACTTCATCTCACTCAACACGGGTAGCGGGGTCGATACCTACCCGGGATGGTCGCCAGACGGGCGGCAGATCGCATGGCGGAAGGATGTCTCGTCGTGCAACGAGGTGTGGGTGATGGATGCGGATGGGACGCATCAGCGCAAGCTGGTGCTTCCTGCCGGATTCCTGCCCTGCGAAATTGCTTGGTCTCCGGACGGGAAGGAGCTGGCGCTCGCCGCGAATGGTGGGATCTGGCTGGCCAGTGTAAACGGCACGGGACTGCGTCCTCTGAGCCCAAACTGCACGAGTGGGGGCGGGTGTGCTCCCCCGGACTACTCGAGCCCAAGATGGAATCCTGCCGGTACCAAGGTGACTTTCAGTGGGGCCGAATCCGGCTCGCAGGCGTCGGTCAACGTCATCAACCGAGATGGAACCGGGTTCCTCACGATGACCGTCACCACGAACGGCAACTCAACGTACCCCCAATGGTCCCCTGACGGACGGCGCATTGCTTTTCAGCTCCTCGACCCTGCCGACTCCGTGAACGTCTTTCCCCTTATCTTTGCGACGGTCGATACCAACCTCCAGAACCCGGTCTATGGCCGTCCGGGTGTACGGGTTGCTGCGCCTCGCTGGCGGCCCTAGGGCTTGAGGGTCACACCCCATTTCCGCTTTCCATGCACAATAAAGTCCTGTCGATGAGGGACGCGATCGCCTACCACGTCGAAGATGGCGATACGGTAGTGATCGAAGGATTCACCCATCTGATCTGCTTCGCGGCGGGACACGAGATCATCCGGCAGCGGAAGAAGGATCTCACCATCGCCCGCCTCACGCCCGATCTCATCTACGACCAGATGATCGCGGCCGGTTGCGCCCGCAAGCTGATCTTCTCCTGGGCCGGCAATCCTGGTGCCGGATCGCTGCACGCCTTCCGGCGTGCGGTCGAGAAAGGAACCCCGCCGCTCGAGATCGAGGAGTACAGCCACTTCGGCATGGTGGCCCGCATGTCTGCCGGCGCCGCCCGCCTGCCCTTCTGGGTGATGCGGAACTACATGGGCACCGACCTCCCGGTGGCGAACCCTCGCATCCGCACAGTGACCTGTCCGTACACGGGGGAAGTCCTCGCCACCGTCCCCGCGCTCAACCCGGATGTCACCATCATTCATGCCCAGCGTGCCGATCAGTCCGGCAACGCCCAGGTGTGGGGCCTCCTCGGTGTGCAGAAGGAGGCGGCGTTCGCCTCCCGCCGTGTCATCGTCGTCGTCGAGGAGCTGGTGGACGAGGCAGTGATCCGGGCCGACCCCAACCGCACCCTGATCCCGGGCATGATCGTGGACGCCGTCGTGGTGGAGCCGTGGGGCTGCCACCCCTCATACGCGCAGGGGTACTACGACCGCGACAACGATTTCTATGTCGCGTGGGAGGATATCTCGCGCGACGCCGCGAAGCTCGAGGCCTACCTCGACGAGTTCGTCTACGGGGTACAGGATCGTACCGAGTATCTCGCCAGGCAGCCTGAGATCCGGGCGCGTCTCGCGGCCAAGCCGCAGTTCTCGGAAGGGGTGAACTATGGCTTCTGACTACACCCCATCGGAGATGATGGCCGCCGTCGCCGCGCGCGAGCTCAGCAACGGTGAAGTGGTCTTCGTGGGGATCGGTCTGCCGAACCTGGCCTGCAACCTCGCGCGGGCGCTGCAGGCCCCGGACCTGGTCCTGATCTACGAGTCGGGGGCGGTCGGCGCCGTTCCCGAGCGGCTCCCGGTGTCGATCGGCGATCCCTCGCTGGTGACCGGCTCGCTCATGGTGTGCTCCATGGCCGACGTGTTCCAGCTCTTTCTCCAGAACGGCAAGATCGAGGTCGGCTTCCTCGGCGGCGCACAGGTCGATCGGTGGGGGAACATCAATACCACCGTCATCGGAAGCTACGACAAGCCCAAGGTGCGGCTGCCCGGATCGGGCGGCGCGGCGGAGATCGCTGTTCATGCCAGGCGGGTCCTCATCATAAGCCGCGCCAATCCCCGGTCCTTCCCTGCCGAAGTGGACTTTCTCACCAGCCCGGGTCAGCGGTGCCGCGGCCGCACCCGGAAGGAACTCGGCATGCCGGGCGCGGGCCCGATCAAGGTGATCACCGACAAGGGCATCCTGGAGTCCGATCCCGGAAGCGGCGAGATGATCCTGACCGCTCTCTACCCCGGGGTCGAGCTGGACGACATGAAGGCCAGCGTGGGGTGGCCGCTCGCCGTCCGCGAGCCGGTGGGTCGGGTCAGGCCTCCCGCCGCCGAGGAACTTCGCCTGCTACGCGAAGTCCTCGACCCGAAGAACCTCTTTCTCGGCTGACCCTTCCCTCTCGCAAGGGGAAGGTGCATCATAGTCCGGCGCCGTCCGGACGTGGCCGGCCGCGCATCCCTTTTCGCTCACCCCAGGTTTCCGTGGCCGACGACGTGCGCGCACCCGAGCTGGCTCGCCGGCTCGGCCTTCGCGATCTCACGCTCTTCAACATCGTCGCCGTCCTGAGCATCCGGTGGATCGCCACCTCGGCGGCCGCCGGGCCCTCGAGCCTCCTCTTCTGGGCCCTCGCCGCACTGTTGTTCCTGATTCCGCAGGGGCTCGCCGTGAGCGAGCTGGCGGCACGCTATCCGGAACCCGGGGGGATCTATCCCTGGGCCAAGCGGGCGTTCGGCGAAGGGCACGGATTCCTGTGCGGCTGGTGCTACTGGGTCAACAACGTGCTGTACTACCCCAACCTGCTGATCAGCACGGCGGCCATCGCCACCTATGTCATCGGGAAGGGCAGCTCCGGGCTGGGCAGCGACTGGCACTACGTCCTTGCCATGACGCTGGCGATGCTCTGGGGCGCGGTCTGGGTCAACGTGATCGGGGTGGGCACCGGGCGCTGGTTGCAGAACGCCGGTGCCATTGGGGCCGCGCTGCCGGGGTTGGGGCTCGTCATCCTGGCGATCCACGCCGCTTTCACGCGGCCCTGGGCCAACCCCATCACGGCCGCGTCCCTCGTGCCCGATTTCGCCAACCTCTCCGCGCTCAACCTCTGGGCGACGATCGCGTTCGCATTCGCGGGGCTCGAACTGTCGGCAGTCATGGCGGGCGAGGTGCGCGATCCAGTTCGCACGCTTCCTCGCGCCATCCTGCTGGCCGCCCCGGTGATCCTGGCCCTCTATATCATCGGGACCTGGGCCATGCTCGTCCTGGTTCCCGTGGGCCAGATCAATGTCGTTTCCGGGTTCATTCAGGCCGTAGAGGCGGGAGCCGCCGCCGCGGGGGCCCAACTCGTCTGGGTGGCTCCTGTCACGGCCCTGTTGTATGTGGTGGGGAATCTGGGCGGCGTGGGAGCGTGGCTCACCGGCCCCGCGCGCGTGGCGTTCGTGATCGGCCTGGACCGATACTTCCCGAAGGGGTTCGGGCGCATCCATCCGAAGTGGCGGACGCCCTACGTGGCGATCCTGGTTCAGGCGGGGTTGGCGACGGTGTTCCTGTTCGTCTCGGTCCTCGGCAAGGGGACGACGGTAGAGCGGGCCTACCTCGTCATTCTCGACACCATGCTCCTGGTCTACTTCATCCCGTACCTGTACCTGTTCACCGCGTACCTGATCTTCACCGGCCGGGAACCCACGCCCAGCGCGCGCGGGGTGAAGCGAGTCGCGGTCGGAGTTTCAGGGCTGCTCCTGGTGCTCTTCGCGATGGCCATGGCGGTCACCCCGCCATCGGACACGCCAAGCGTGGCCATCTTCGAGCTCAAGGTGGTGGGCGGGGCGCTGGCGTTCCTGGTCCTGGGCGGCGCTCTCTACTGGCGCGCGGTCCGGAAGGCGACGCCTCGGTGACGACTGAGGTTCAGCGCGGGAGCGGTTCCGGGAGGTCGGCCACGATGTAGGCCATGACCGCCATCACCGCCACGCACCGGGCCAGCTCCGCGGGGTCGAGCTTGTCGAGCGTGTCGCCATTGCTGTGGTGATACCAGAAGTACCGGTCCCCAACGGTGACCAGGTCCATTCCCGGGACACCCTTCTCCATGAGCGGGCCGATGTCGGCCTCGCTGCCGTCAGGGAAGACCGAGTCAGCGGTGATCGGTGCCAGCAGGGCGGCGATCTGCCGCACAACGCCGCGAGCCGAGTCGCTTCCGGTGAAACCGATGCCGAGCGGCCGGAAGGTGCCGTTGTCGGACTCGAAGGCGAGAACATGGTGGGCGAGCTCGCCGGCGGAGAGAGCGTCCCGATACCCGCGGCCACCCCGGAGGCCGTTCTCTTCGTTGGTCCAGCCGATGACACGGATGGTCCGCCGCGGCCTCAGGCCGAGCCGCTTGAGAAGGGTCACTGCCTGCCAGGCAGCGACCACGCCGCCGCCGTCGTCCATCGCACCCTGCCCGACATCCCAGGAGTCGAGATGCCCTCCGATGAGTACAACCTCTTCGGGGTGCTCGGTGCCCCGGAGATCGGCCATGACATTGCGGCTGTCGGCATCGGGAAGCTGATGGGCCTCCATTGTGAGGGTCACCACGATCTTCTCTCCCCGGTCCTGCATCCGATGGAGCATGATGGCGTCCTCGACGCTGAGCGCCGCGATCGGGATACGGTTCACGGTGCTGTCGTAGGCCATGTTGCCGGTATGGGGGGAGCGGATGCTGAATGGCGCGACCGAGCGGATCAGCGCCGCGACGGCACCGGCCCGTGCTGCCGCCACGGCCCCGTCACGGCGATAGACTACGGTCTCGCGGTAGGTCGTAAATGGCGCGTCGAAGAGCACGATCTTCCCCTGTGCCTCCGTCGCCCGGGCGGCGAGGTCCGCGAAGCTCGATACGACCAGGACCGGGGCAGTGATCCCGCCCCGCGGTGTGGCGATGCTTCCGCCGAGGCCGAGCATGGGCAGCGCGGCGAGGCGCGGGCTCACCAACTCTACGGATTCCTGGCCGCGAACCCAGTGGGGAACCTTGATGGGCTGGGTGCGCGGATTGTCGAGTCCGTCCCGGGTCATCTCCGATCGGACCCAGTCGATGGCGCGTTCGAGCGCGGGAGACCCGCTGAGGCGCGGTCCGAAGGTATCGACCAGCGTTCCGAGCCTGGTGTAGGCGCTGCTGTCCGACAGCGCGGCCGCGATGATGCGCGCGGCGGTCTCACGGTACTGCGAGATGCTGGATGTCTGCGAGGTGTCTTGTGCGGCAAGCGGGGCGCTGGCGAAGATGACGGCTGACGCGCAAACTACGACAGGAAGGATTCTCATCATGCTCCCGTTACCCATGAAGGTGATCGTCCGGTCCAATCGAGGGCGGCCATGAAGGGCGTCACGCGCACTGGGCGTCGCGTGATCGCCTCCTGCATCCCGGTTCTGCTTCTTGGCGGGTGGGCCAGCCTCGCGGCCCAGCGGGAGCCTGTGCTCCAGCAGATCAAGCTCCCGCACAGCTACTACTACCGCGAAATGTACCTTCCCCAGGTCACCTCGGGGCCATCGTCCGCCACCTGGTCGCCCGATGGAAAGACTCTCATCTACTCAATGCAGGGGGACCTGTGGCGCCAGCGCGTGGGAGACTCGGTCGCGGAGCAGCTGACCACAGGGCCTGGGTACTCCTATCAGCCCGACTGGTCGCCTGATGGCACGCGGGTAGTCTACTCCTCGTATCACCATGACATGGTGGAGCTCCGGGTACTGGATCTTCGTACCCTGGTCTCCGGGTCGCTGGTGAACGATGGCGCGGTCAACGTGGATCCGCGCTGGTCTCCCGATGGCGGTCGGATTGCCTACGTATCCACCGCCTACCAGGGGCGCTTTCACGTCTGGATCGCCGAAGTCCAGCCAGATGGGGACTCGGCTAGGTCAGGGGTGCGGCTGGTTCGGAGCTTCCGCCTCACCGAGGATCACGACTCCGGACTGCCCCGGTACTACTACAGCGTCTACGATCACTATCTCTCGCCAACCTGGTCGCCCGATGGGCGGGACCTCATCCTGGTGAGCAATCACGGCAGGATCTGGGGCTCGGGCGGGCTGTGGCGAATGGCTGCCGCCCCGGGGGCGCCGATGCGCTCCATTCGTGATGAGGAATCGACCTGGAGAATGCGGCCCGACTGGTCGCTGGATGGCCAGCGGGTCGTGTATGCCAGCTACATCGGCCGGCCTTGGCATCAGCTCTGGCTCACCACCGCCGATGGCGGGGAGCCGATCCCGCTCACCTTCGGCGCCTTCGACGCCACCAATCCCCGCTGGGCCCCGGATGGCCGCCACATCGCCTACATCAGCAACGAATTCGGCAATACGGCCCTGTACGTGCTCGAGATACCCGGTGGCGCCCGGACCCTGATCGTGCCGGGACGCAGGGTCTACCGAGCACCGGTGGGCAGGCTCCGAATCAACGTCATCGACGCGACGACCGGGAAACCGCTGCCAAGCCGCGTCTCCGTCACGCTGCCAGATGGGCGCGGTGCTGCCCCGGATGATGCCTGGCGCCACGCGGACGATGGCTTCGACCGTCAAGAGCGACCCTTTGAACTGAGCTACTTCCACACCCCAGGCAGCAGCGTTCTGACCGTGCCGGCGGGAACGGCAAGCCTCGAGGTATCCCATGGGCTGGAGTACGGAGTAGCCCGTGAGTCGCTTGCGGTGCCGGCGGGAGCCCTCACGGAACACACCGTACGCCTCCACCGCCTCGTCACGCTGCCGGGATGGACTTCCGGAGACCTGCACGTCCACATGAACTATGCAGGCCACTACCGCGCGACGCCGGCCACGCTCGCCTTTCAGGCCCGGGCGGAGGATCTGAACGTGGTCGAGAACCTGATCGTGAACAAGGAAGTCCGGATGCCGGACATCGCCTATTTCACGGGGCATTCCGATCCGATCTCCACCTCGAGTCTCCTCCTGGTCCATGACCAGGAATTCCACACCAGCTGGTGGGGCCACACCGGAGCGCTGGGCCTTACCGATCACATTCTGCTGCCGGGCTTCGCCGGGTATGCGGGGACGGCGGCCCAGAGCCTCTACCCGGATAACGCTACCATCGCCGACCTGGTGCATCGGCAGCATGGACTCTTCGGGTATGTCCATCCGTTCGACACATATCCGGATCCCTTCGACACGACGGTGGCGCTCACCGACGAGCTGCCGGTCGACGTGGCCCTGGGCAAGGTGGACTACTACGAGGTCGTCGGATTCAGCGACCACCTGGCCTCCTCCAGGGTCTGGTTCCAGCTGCTCAACTGCGGTTTCAGGATCCCAGCGGGTGCCGGGACGGATGCGATGACCAACTTCGCCTCCCTGCGCGGCCCGGTCGGGACCAACCGGGTCTACGTGCAGTCTGGCACTCCGCTCGACCGTGCGCGGTGGTACTCCGCACTCCGAGCGGGGAAGAGCTTCGCGACCAACGGCCCCATCCTCCAGCTCTCGGTTTCCGGTCAGGGCATCGGGGGAGAGGTCGCGCTCGACGCAGGCCGACGCCGCCTGCCCGTCAGGGTCTTCATGCGGTCCATCGTCCCTATCGACCATCTCGAGCTCATCCGCAATGGTGAGGTGGCCGCCCGCATCCCTCTCCGCGGCGACCGAACCGCCGCCGACACGAGCTTCACGGTGGAGGTGGAGCATAGCGGATGGTTCGTGCTGCGCGCGTATAGTGATCGGGCCATTGAGCCGGTTCTCGATATCTACCCTTACGGAAGCACCAGCCCGGTGTATGTGACCATCGCTGGCGCTCCGATGCGGAGCGCCGTGGATGCTGCCTATTTCGTGAGGTGGCTGGACCGGCTGACGAGCGCGGCTGGCTCGCATCAGGGTTGGAATACCCCCGAGGAGAAGCGCGAGGTACTGACCCGCATCCAGGCCGCGCGCGAAGAGTTCGAGCGCCGCGGCGCCCACTGACATCCTGGAGGACCATCATGACGTTCCGGCTGTTCCTCGCCTTCCTCGCCATCGTTGATGCCACGCCGGCGGTCGCCCAGGGGGTCACGGCAATCCGGGCCGGGCGCCTGATCGATGTGGAACGGGGCACCGTCATCTCCAACCAGGTGATCCTGGTGCAAGGCGACACGGTGGTGGCGGTCCAGCCCGCCTCGACTCCGCTGCCGCGGGGCGCTGCCGTGATCGATCTCTCGACCTACACGGTGGCGCCGGGGCTCATCGACTGCCACACCCATATCTCCGAGCCCATCGAAACCGCGAGTGCCACGGACCCGCTGACGACTTCGGCGGCGCAGGACGCCTTCTTCGGGGTGCGGAACGCGCGGGCGACGCTGCTGGCGGGCTTCACCACCGTGCGCGACGTGGGAACGTATCGCGCCTTCGTGGACGCCGCGCTTCGGGACGCGATCAACGATGGCACCGTTATCGGCCCCCGGATGAAGGTGGCGGGTGCCTACATCACGGTTTCGACCGGCGGGGGCGAGGTGACGGGCCTGGCCCCCGACGTCATTCCGCCACCGGAGATGCGGCGCGGGGTAGCCAACTCGGTGCCGGAGATCCGCCAGCGCGTGCGGGAGATCCTGAACGGCGGAGCGGACTTCATCAAGGTCATTGCAACCGGCGCGGTGCTCACGCCGGGCACCAAGCCGGGCGCGCCGGAGTACACCGAGGAGGAGCTCCGCGCGGCGGTAGACGAGGCGGCCAACTACGGCACCTTCGTGGCGGCGCACGCCCACGGTGCGGAGGGGATCAAGCGGGCCGTGCGGGCCGGAGTCCGGTCAATCGAACATGGTTCGCTTGCCGATGACGAGGCGCTGCGGCTGATGAAACAGCACGGGACCTGGCTGGTCGCCGATATCTACAACGGAGACTACATCGACTCGGTGGGGACCCGCGATCACTGGTCGGAGGAGATCCTGCGCAAGAACCGTGAGACCACGGAGGCCCAGCGCGAGATGTTTCTAAAGGCCGTGGCCCTCGGCGTGAAGATCGCCTACGGAACCGACAGCGGGGTGTACCCGCATGGACTCAACGCGGCGCAGCTCCCCTACATGGTGCGGTATGGCATGACGCCCATGCAGGCCCTGCAGTCCGCGACCATCGACGCGGCCAAGCTTCTCGAGTGGGATGCCAAGGTCGGGTCGCTCGCGCCCGGCAAGTACGCGGATCTTATCGCCGTCCGGGGAGACGCAACGAGCGACCTGAGTCGGTACCGGTCGGTGGACTTCGTCATGAAGGGCGGGGTCGTTGTGAAGCAGGAGGGCAAAGCGGTCCGATAGGTGGAGGAGCTATGCCGCGAGCAGCGATAACGACGCTTACCCTGATGCTCACCGCTGGGCTTGCGGCGGGCTGCCATCACCGCCCCCCGCCGCAAATGGAGGCAAACCCGCAAGGCGGTGAGGTCGGAATCCAGATCGTGAATCACAACTTCAGCGATATGGACGTCTTTGCCTTGGAAAACGGTGGGTACCGGGTGCGGCTGGGGCAGGCAACCGGGAAGGCCACATCGGTCTTCGTCGTCCCCTGGCGCCACCTTTCCACCAGTGGGACGATCCGGCTGCTTGCCGTCCCCATCGGTGGTACAGGCCGCTACACCACGGGCCTGCTAAGTGTGCGGCCCGGTTCCATCGTGATCCTGACCCTCGAGGACATTCTGGATCAATCAAGCGTTTCGATCTTCTGACCTCCTCAGGGAGTATCCGGGTTGCACTTGCTCCGGTCGAAGTTTGGGTTCTGGTCCTCCGACGCCGGCACCGGGAACGACACTCTGGTTCCGTAGACCCCCCCGCGAAGGTAGTCACCGGTTGGGTAGACCTGATCCACCGTCCGGCCATACTGCCGGACGAGTCGCCGCAGGTCGCTGAGGCGGTGCCCCGTGGCATACATCCAGAAGGCTCGCTCGCTGAACAGTTGATCTTGGGCGTCGGTGGCCGTTGCAGGCAAAGGAAGATTACCGAGGCCGATCGTCGAGCGGAGGTCGTTCAGAATCGTATTCATTCCCGAGAAGCTACCTGCCTGCAGCTGCGCCTCGGCCTCGATCAGGCGGGCCTCCACGCCGTCAGCTAGAACCACCGAGGAGGAAATGGACGGGTATTTCAGGACGTCGAACTGAGGCGTCGTCTGGTCCAGTCCAAGGTGGCCGGTATCCATGTAGGGAACACGCGGATCGTTCGCCGACCGGAAGGGCAAGCCAACTCCACCCTCGCTGTCCGCAACCGAGATGGACCCGCCGGAGGGCCCGGAAACGCCGTAGACGAAGATGGCGTTAGCAAGCGTAAGGGGACTCCCGCTATGCTCGGTGAAATACTGGAAGTCGGTGGGCACGCCGGCGACGGCGGTGGCGGCAGAGTCCGCCTTACCTAGGTCGAGCAGGGCACGCCCCTTGCCAACCTGCGCCAGGTACTGAATGCGGGGATCCACGGTTACTGCCGGAGCGGCCAGCGCCGAGTCAAAGCGGGCGATGGCAATCCGGAGGGAGCCGACCGTGGAGTCGGTTGATCCCGGCACTACCTTGCCGTTCTGCACGGTGCTGTAGGGGACGCCAGAACAGAAGTCTTCCGCGAAGAAAACGTAGATATATCCCGCCAGACTGAGGGTCTCGGGAATGCCGCTATTGGTCGTCGGGTCCGTCGCATATTGGTTGAGAGCCTGGACGGCCGCCTCGGCGGCGGCGCGTGCCTTGTGGAGCCGAAAGAAGATCTCCTCGAGGCTGCCATTGTTGACGGCTACCAGGCGCTGGTCGAACTCCACAGTGGATGGGATGAATCCGGAGTGCTGGAACTCGTCGGACATGTCGCCCGTGAGTACCAGCAACCCCTCCGTCCCGACCTGACTCCCGTCACCGTCCTTGGCGAGCACGAAGTCGCGAAGCGCTCCGATGTGCAGCGCTTCCGCCCCTTCCGGAGTGTCAAGCTGCCCCTGTTGCACGATGTCCGGTTGGTTCGTGTCCAGGAGCCCACAGGCTGAAAGGAGGCATGTACCGAGCAGTGCAATCACCGTCCAGCCGCCATGTCGTGAGGTAGGCATCGTCGTCCTCGTCAGAATCCGATGTTGACCCGAGCGAGCCAGTAGGTCACTTGGGGCTGGGACTCGAAGTCGCTGCTGGAGAAGTTGTCCTGTCCGAAGGCGTTGACCTCGGGGTCCACGCCGGAGTAATCAGTGATGGTCCAGAGGTTCCTCCCGGACAGCGTTAGGCTGAGGCTACCGGCGCCCATGAGTCTCGCCCAGCGATCGGGCGCGTAGAACGTCAAGGACAACTCCCTGAGTTTGATGAACCAGCCAGGCTCATCAAACATGATGAGACCCGAGTACCCGGTGTAGGCGGCCTGGGCCAGAGCCTGTTCCCGAAGAGGAGCCGTGGGATCCACCAGGCCCCGGCAGTTTCCGACGTAGCACCGGTAGTTCTCGATCGAATTGTCGACCCGATGGCCGCCACGATAGTCGAACTGCGTTCCCAAACGGACTCGCCCGCGGAACAGCATTATGCTGCTGTTCAGGGACGCCTCTTTGGTCGGAAGGGCAGGCCCGAGGTAGCGGAGGGTGGTATCGACCGTTATCTCGTTCGCTTCGATGATGTGGTCATGGTTGGCATCGTTATAGGTCACGGTGCCGCCCCAGAAGCCTCCGGCGGGGTAGCCCTGCACCTGACGCTGGTAGAAGCTTCCGGGGACATAGAACGGTGCCACGCCAAGCTGCTCGATCTTGTTGTGCGTGATCGATCCGCTTAGCTGCATGTCCCAGGTGAACGCCGGGTTGTTGACGACCCGCATGTTGAGCGCGAGCTCCGCTCCGTGATTGCCCACACGGCCGAGATTTTCGAACTGACTCTGCACCTGACCCGCCGAGGAAACGACCGGCTTGAGGACCAGTGCATCGAAGGTCTTCTTGTCGAAGTAGGTGAGCTCAACCGACAGGCGGCTGTCGAAGAAGTCCGCGTCCAGCCCGACTTCCAGTTCACGGGAGCGCTCCGGCTTGAGGTCCGGGTTGCCTAGGCCACCGAGGGTGACTCCGACTACGCCCTGCCCGTCCTTCCTTGCGCTGACCGGCGAGAAGAAGCGGAGCGCATCGGTAGCGCCCGGTCGCCGCCCCGAGGCGCCGAGCGCCGCCCGGAGTCGAAGGGTATTGATGGCCGGAATGTGAAAGAACGGCTCGTTGGACAGGAGCCAGGACAGGCTGGCCTTCGGATAGGTCGTGGTCTTGAAGTTGCTGCCAAAGGCGCTGCTTCCGTCAAAGCGAAGCGCGCCATCCACGAACAACCTGTCCTTGACCCCCACCTCTTCATCGACGTAGAGACCCAGAGAACGCCCCTCGATTGTCTGACTGCCGGCATCGACGGTCGCGGCGCCCGTCAGCGTCGACGACCCAACCGCGAGTCCGCGCCCTGTTGTCAGGGTCCCGGCCGTGAGGTCGCGGAAAAATTGGCCTCCAACGGAAGTCTTGGACGAAAGGGCGGAGCTGAGCTTTGCCTGCCCTGTCGCCCCGATGTCCACGCTGGTTTGCGAGATCTGAAAGCGATTGTCGCTCAGGACGCCGAGGTTGTTCTGGTCCTGAGGGGCCACTTGGCCGGTAGGGAAGAACTGGAAGTCGCGGCGGTTGGTGATATCGTAGCCCAGCGTGGCATGTGTCGAGAGCCACGCCTGGGGACGGAGAGTGTAGGTCAAGCCTCCCGTGAAGCGTTCGATATCCTGGGAGGCAACCTCCGCGAACAACTGAGCTGGCGTGTAGTACCACCCGTCCATCACGTCGGGGAGATTGGTAGATGTTTCCGCGCTTCCGGTGATGGTGAGGGCGCTGTTGTCGTTCTCCACAAAACGGGAGTTGCTGGACACATAGCCGACCGACGCGTTGAGCTCTGAGTTGCGGCTCACGTTGGCCCCGACATTCGCGCGCAGGCTGGTGCGCTCGAGTGCATTAGGGCGGATTTGAGTCTGCGGCACACTCCCGTTAACGCGCTGGATTGAGTCCTGCTCGGCCTGCGGCAGACGAAAGACGCCGTTCTCGTTCTCCCAGGTTCCGGAGAGGAAGTAGGTGACGAGATCGGTCCCGCCGGACACGCTGGCACCGTACTGTTGCCGAAGGCCGGTCTTGAGCGGGCGGGTCCGTGGGTTCTCCAGCGGGGAATACTTGAGAATTCCGGTCTGTGTGCAGTCACCGTCCGCCTGGGCCTGGAGGGTACAGAAGCCGTTCCAGTCAGCCCCTGTCGCGGCTGTGCTATCGAGGCCGAAATAGTTGAGCGGATAGCTGTTGCCGTCGTGGACCGCTCCATCCTCGGCAAAGAAGTTCCACTTGGCCCGCCCGGCATGTCCCCGCTTGGTCGTGATTCGGACGACCCCGTTGGAGGCCTGAATTCCGTAAAGCGTCGCGGCCGCGGGACCCTTCACAATCTCGATCGACTCGATGTCGTCCGGGTTGAGGTCGTCCAGCCGTGATGGCCCTGCGGTGCGGGGATCGCCGGCTCCGAAGCCGCCGATGTCAAGGGTGCTTGATGAGCTGGAGCTCTCGAGGCGGACCCCGTCGATGTAGTAGATCGGCTCGTTGGAAAGCGAGATACTATTCGACCCGCGAATGCGGATTCGCGCGCCTTCGCCCGTGGTTCCGGAGCTCTTGAGAACCTCCACACCAGGGGCGCGGCCCGAAATGAGATCCGTCATCTGCGTGATCGGCTGCTCCGAAGCGACCGAGCTGGCATCAATCGTGGATACAGCGTTACCCACTTCGAGCTTCCGTTGCTCGCCAGTGGCGGTCGTGACGATCTCATCCAACTGAACCGGAGCTACCTCGAGCGCGAGGTTGAGAGCCGCGGTCTCATTCGGCCCTACAGTGACGGAATCGAACGTCGGTTTGTACCCGATCCGAAGTGCCCGAACCTGATACGTCCCCGGAGAGATACTCCGGATCGTGTAGTGGCCGTCTCGGTCCGTTGTTTCGATGATCGCGGTCCCACTGACCAGGACCCGAGCCCCCTCGAGGCCGGCGCCGCTCGATCGATCGGTAACCTGCCCGCTGATGCGCCCTGCCTGTGCATTGACGCGGCCGACTGACCCGACGATGGCCCCCAGCGTCAGGCAGAGGGAAAGTCGTCTCGACATTAGGTGGAGCATGGCCAGGACCTCTCCAAAGAGGTGACAATGCGGCATCTCCCGGCTCGGCGGAGCAGGAGGCAACGTTGGATTGAGAACCAGGACAAGAAGCCGGAGCCGCGGCAGACGGCCCCGCGCCAATGTGCACTATGGGGCGTTCGGCGTCAAACGCGAGGGGCGCTAACGGAGCTGTTTCGTAAAGATCACCTGGTCATCACCGGGCGCGTAGAAGTCAGGCACCCGGGCCACGGCGATGTAGCCCCGGGCTTCGTAGAAGCGACGCGTCGGCTCGTAGTCGGGTCGGCCGGAGGTGTCGATCGAGACGAGCCGGGCCTTGCCGACCAGGCGCCGCTCCATCTCGGCGACCAGAGCCGTCGCCACGCCCGTCCGATAGGAGCCAGGGTCGACAGCGAGCCAGTAAAGGTCCCAGGTTCCTTCGGTGCAGGGCGTCGCGCCCCAGCAGATCCAGCCCGCCAGCTCACCGCCGACCTCCGCACCGAGGGCGTAGTACGCCCGGGGCTCGCTCTCCGGCACGCCGCCGCCCGATGGTCCCGGGGCCCCGACGCAGTCGCGGAACACCTCTTCGGCGATCGCCAGCTCTTCCTCGCGGAAGACGCCGGTGGCCCTGGTGATTTGGAGGATTCGCACCGCATCGCCGCTCGTCAGGTCCCGGAGACGAGGCGCGACGCGATGGTTCATGGACTGGTGGTGGTCGTCGTGTCGACGGTGAGCGCCGCGGCCGCCTGGCGCGAAGAAGACCGGGAGAGGGCCTCATCGACGATGCGGCAGATGAGCTCGTTGTAGTCCCAGCCGAAGGCTTTGGCCATCCGCGACAGGCCGGCCGAATCGGAGATGTCCGGGTTGGGATTGACCTCGAGAACGTAGGGCTGGCCGCCGGCGTCGACCCGCAGGTCGACCCGACCGTAACCCTCCGAGCCGCAGAGCTGCTGCCAGGCCTCCCGCGCGACTGCGACTACCCGCTTCTGAGTCTCGGTGGGAAGCTCCGCTGGACAGACGGGAACGGAGCCCAGGTCTTCAGGGCTTCCAACGTCCCACTTGGCCGAATAGGTGAGAATCGGCCAACTCCCCTCGGGCATGTTGTCGAAGCACAGTTCCGCGATCGGCAGGGCCTGTTCGCCCACGAAGCCGACGTTGAATTCCCGGCCGGCCACATATTCCTGAACCAGGACCTCGTCCCACTGCTCGACCATTTCAGCCAGCCGCTTCTTCAAGGCCTTTCTGCTGGTGCAGACTGACCCGGAGTCGATGCCGACGCTTGCGTCCTCGGCGGCCGGCTTCACGATGACCGGCAGGGTGAGCTCGGAGGGCACCTTGTTGCCCGTGGACAGGGCAAAGCGCGGGACGGGGGTGCCGGCGCGGCACAACAGAGTGTTGGCGACATGCTTGCGATGCGCGACCGACACCGCCCAGGGCCGGCATCCGGTGTACGGGACGCCCGTGAGCTCGAGCGTGGCGACCACGAAATCCTCAAAGCGCGAGTGTCCGCCGATTCCCTCGCACAGATTGAACACCGCCTCGGCGCGGCGCACTCGGGGAAGCCAGCTGAAATCGTTGGGGGCGCGGACCGGGATAGTCGTCGTCTCGTGGCCCCTGCTCCGCAGGGCCGCCTGCACTTCCTTCACGCTTTCCCAGACGGAGGCTACATCCTTGGCGTCCCAGGTATCCCAGCCACCATCGTATAAGACGGCAACTTTCACGCGGCGGCCTCCGCGAGGAGGGAGCGCCCGCTGATCCGGCGCCAGGCGATATCGGCGACGGTCCGGATCAGCTCGTCGTAGCTCATCCCCGCCGCGCGGGCCGCCTTGGGGAAGCAGGAATTGTCCCGGGGGTCAGGCAGAATCCCAGGGAGCGGGTTCAGCTCCACCACGTTCGGTGTGCCCTCCGCGTCGCAACGGATGTCGATCCGACTCCAGTCCCGGCACTCGAGGGCCTGATAGGCCCCGAGCGCCACTCCGCGGATCTGGGTGGCGAGTCGGGCTGGAATCCGCGCCGGGCACTCGAAGATGTCCAAAGGATCCTCAGGTCGGTCCCAGATCCACTTGGCCTCGTAACCGTAGATCGGCGGAGCGCCGGTCGGCAGCTCGTCGAACCGCATCCCGACGATGGGGAGGCACCGGGTGTCCTTCCCGTTCCCCAGAATGGCAACAGTGAATTCGGTGCCCGGCAGGTACGATTCGACCAGGGCCGGCTCTTTGTAGGTCGACAGCAGGTAATCCACCTGCTTCAGAAGCTCCTTGCGATTGGTGCAGAGGCTCTTGATGCTGACGCCCTTGCCAGAGCCCTCGAACGCCGGCTTCACGAACAACGGAAAGGGCAGATTGCAGTTTCGGGCGTCGCCGAGTGTCCGGGCCAGGAGGAACGGGGCGGTGGGGACGCCGCGCAGCTGGAGGATTTCCTTTGCCCGCCCTTTGTGCAGGGCCAGGGAGAGGGTCAGCGGGTCGGACGCGGAGTAGGGAATGCCGAGGAATTCGCAGATTGCGGGGACGTGACCCTCGCGATTCGCGCCATACAGTCCCTCGGCGATGTTGAACACGAAATCCGGCCGGACCTTCGCGAGGCGCGTCGGGAAGCTCTCGATCGCCTCGAGGCGGATGACTTCCCCAAGCGGACGCAGCGCGCGCTCGACGGCGTCGATCGTCTCTGGTTCATCCCATTCGGCGTAGAGATCAGGCTGAGGAAGGTCGTACCGCAGATCTCGGGTGGAACCGTGGGAGGGCGGGGTGACGAGAGCAGCCCCGGCACGCTTGGCCGGTGCTTCGGGTCTCAGGTTGAAGGCAAGTCCTATGCGAACTGCCAAACGGGCCCTCTCTGCGTCTGGTCATCGCGACTGGGTCTCGACTGGCTGCGCCTCCTGGAGCGCGCCGACGCGATGTCTAGCAGATACCGAATGAAAAGTAAGAAAGTAGTTGAAAACGCACAATAGTTTTTTGGCGCTTTCTTTCCGATTCTGCGCGCGAACCCGCCGTCCGAACGGCGCGCGTGCCCCTCATACCTTGTGGAACGCGACGCGACCGGCCTCGGTGCCGTCCCCGGCCTGATAGACCTCGAAGTCCGAGAAGAATGCGGGCGCCTCCTTCTTCAGGATCCGGAGGCAGCCCAGTGCCATGCGCCGGATCTCGAGTTCCGCTCCCTCGCCGAGTCGCAGCTCGAGCATGGTCCGCCAGGCGCGAATGTTGGCGCTCACCACGATCTTCACCTCGGTCGCGTTCGGCAGAATGCTGCGCGCCGCCTCCCGCGCCAGCTTCCGCCGATGGACTCGGTCGGTTACCCAGGAATACTTCTCCATCAGCTGCTCCACGGCCCGGACATAGGCCTGTTGCGCGGCCTCCACCTGAGCGGTCCACTCGCGTTCCAGGGCCTCATCTCCCACGATGGCGGGAGGCATCACGAAGGCGGCGTGGGACTCGTCGACGTAGCGCTGGGACAGTTGAGAGTAACCGAACCCGGCCCGGTGCCGAACCAGTTCGTGGCTGCAGGAACGGCTGATCCCTTCGATCAGTACGACGTAGACCGCGTGCTCGAACACCGAGCCGTGGCCTTGGCGAAGAATGTTCTCCAGATACTCCGGCGTGGTCCGCCCGGCCGGGTTTCCCTGGCTCATGTAGCAGATTCGCCCCGCGAACTCGGCCAGCCGCTCCCCTCCCGAGGCTTCCCCCTTCCACTGGACGGGGAGATGCGCCGGCTCGATGAATTCCGGGCGGGCGATCAGCGTAATACGCGGAGCTCTCAGAATGTCCATGGGGTTTTGGGAAAGGCGTTGGCGTCGGAGTTGCATGGCCGTAGCGGCGTCAGCCCGATCCTGCGATGTCCAGGCGGCTTCGGGCATAGCCGCCGGTCTGTTCGATCTCCCGCAAGGCCGCGGCAATATCCTCGGGGATCGAGGCCGCGTCCGGCCCCACCTTGAGCTGGGCGAGCTCGGAGCTTCCCACAGGAAGCTTCACTCCGGGGTTGAAGATACCATCGGGATCAAAGGCCGTCTTGAGGCGCCGGAAGAGATCCACGATCTCCGCTCCGTACAAGGCCTCGAGCAGCGGCGGTCGAAGCCTGCCATCGCCATGCTCTCCGCTCACCGTTCCGCCCAGGCGCAGAGCGGCTCCGTTCACCGCGTCATAGAGGCGCCGCACCCGCGCCAGCCACCCAGGCTCCCGTACATCCACCAGGGCGTTGACGTGGACATTGCCGTCTCCCGCATGACCGAAGATGACCACGGTCACGTCTTCCGCGCGGGCAGCCGCGCGAATAGCCCGGACGTATTCACCCAGCCGCGGCAGGGGGACGCATCCGTCCTCGATTACCTGGAGGGAGCGCCGGTTGGCGGGGAGGCCGGCCAGAATCGGGCTTGCGGCATGGCGCAGGGCCCAGAGCCGCTGCTCCTCCTCGCGAGTCAGGGCCGTGGCGACGTCGCTGGCGAGTTCTCTCACCGCACGCACCGCGTCTCCCACCGCTCCGCGGCATTGCTGAGCGGCGTCGCGCTCGAACTCGACCAAGAGCATCGCATCGGTATCGTCTGGCACCACGGGCTGGTTGGGGCCCAGGTCCCGCTGGCCTACCAGGTCGAGGAAGGTCCGATCCAGAAGCTCTACCGCCGATGGATCCAGCGCCACGATGGCCCGGACCGCTTGTTCCAGATCGTCCAGCGACCGAAGAGCCACCCGGAGACCGGCTCGGCTCTTCGCGATGGGGTGAAGGCGCCAGCGGATCGTGGTCACGAGTCCCAGCGTTCCCTCGGCGCCGATCAGCAGATCCAGGTCATCACCGGACGCGAGCCACTGGTCCAGCGCGTAGCCAGCCGTGTTCTTCCGCACCTCAGGGTAACGGGTCCGGATCAGCTGGCTGTGGGCGCGGATGGCGGGGGCCACCTTGGCATGGAACCGGGTGATGGCGGTGGGGACCCCCGGACTCACGGCCCCCTGCCGGATGAGCGGCCCCTGTGCCTCCCCCCGGCTCAACCACCCGACCTCCGCATCGCCGGTGACGACTTCCATCCCCATGACCCAGGGTCGCACCGGGCCATACCGGATGGAGCGGGCCCCGGCGGCGTTGGTGGCCGTCATCCCGCCGAGTGTGGCCCATGCGCTGCTCGATGGATCGGGCGGTAGCCGGAGACCGTGCGGCAGCGCCGAATGATTCAACTCCCCGTGGGTGATGTTGGCGCTGGTGACCGCGGTCGCACTCACCGGATCGACTTCCAGAACCCGCGGCATTCGCTCGCGCAGGTCGACGATGATGCCGTCTCCCACCGCATTGCCGGGGATGCCGCTCCCCGCGCCGCGGGCGATCAGCGGCGTTTCCGACTCCCGGGCCCAGGCCACGAGTTCCTGCAGCTCCCGGACGCTGCCCGGAAGCGCCACTCCGGCCGGAACGATCCGGTAGATCCCGGCCCCCTCGGAATACGCGGCCCGGATCCTCGAGTCGGTCTGGATCAGAGGATGAGACTCCGCGAGATTCGGCACCCCCGAAACGTAGGCCGCCTTCCCTTGACAAGGAATGGCGCAGGGGAAAGGCTTAGCGTCAATGTCGGATATCTCCAGGGCTGAACTCATTCACATCGACGTTGACCGCCGGCTCGGCCACGAATGGGACGAGTGGGACGGCAAGCCATTGCCCAATGCCGGGAACTTCGACAGCCGGCCGGCCCTGTTCTTTGTCTGGTCTGCCGGCGCGCTGGCCGCCGCGCTCGGCCTGACGGCGCTGGCTCTCTACCTCCTCGCGCCACGGCTGGCGCTGATCTGGTCGCCGCTGCCTGCCGGTCTCTGGTTGACGCTGGACCTCGGCGCCCTCGTGGTGTGGGCCTGGTGGGCGCTTCTCGCCCTGTCCCAGAGGCTGGGGCGATGCCTGCTCCCGGAACGCCTGGCGGAGCGCGGACCGCTGCTCCGTCTCATGCGCTGGACCTCGAAGGTGGCGGACTGGTTCGGCCGCCGGGACTGGGTGGAGAATGCAGCGGTGAAGGTCTACGACACTTTCGCCGAGGCGCGCGGACGGAAGGTCAACAAGGGAGAGCTGCTGCTCCTCATTCCCCGGTGCCTGTCAAAAGCGGCGCTCGATGGCGTCCTAGCCGTTGCCGGCAAGTACGAGGTGCCCGTCTTCGTCGCAACGCGGGGTCAGCTTGCGCGCCGCGTAATCCGCGAGCGGCGGCCCCGCGCGGTCGTGGCTGTTGCGTGCGAGCGGGACATGGTGACCGGCCTCCACGACGTTGCCGGGAAGGTCCCCGTCCTCGGGCTCACCATGACCCTCCCGGCCGGTCCGTGCAAGGATGCCGGGCTCGATCTCGCCAAGCTCGAGGGTTGGGTGAAATCCTACGTCACGCGGTAGGCCCTGCCTGCGACTCCCCTACGGCCCGGTGCTCTTGGTCGTCACCGAATCCGGCGCGTAGAGCTTGACGAGCTCGGTCACGATCTGCTCCATGCGCTTCCCCACGGGGTGGTCAGCCGGCACCTGACGATCCAGCTCCCGCGGGGCGAGGCTGGGATCGGCAAGCGGCCGGTAGACCGTCTCCACTGTTAGCCGGCTGTACCCGGGGCGTGTCCCGTCCACCCAGGCGCGCACCCGGACGACATCCGGGCCGAGGATTCGCCGGTCGGCGGGCTTCCTGGTGACCGCATCGAACCACGCGGTCTCGACGTATCCGTCGCGCGGTTCAACCTTCGTCACCGGGAGCGAGTCCGATTTGAGCACGTCCGCCAGCGCCGAAGTGGCGCTCCTCGGCGGGAGCTGGATCTCGGCCTGGGCCGCTCCGGTGACCGGCGGGAAGTAGGGCCGCGCCGTGGTGGGTTTGCACATCACGCCTGAGGTCGCGGCCGCGGCCAGAAGCACCCCGATTGCAAGCCTTCGCGCCATCACCACTCCTCAGGGTCGGTGAGCCACACCAGCTACCTAAGGTATCGTTCCCGCTCTGCCTGCGGAATGCGCCGGCCGAGCCCTGACGTCTTGGACCAGGACGCCACCCAGGAGGACCATCAGGAGCATGCCGGAGGTCCAACCAAACCAATCTCCAAGCCGGACGTAGAGCGTGCTGTGATCGCCGAGGGGGACAGCCTGAGCGGTGAGCAGCACTTCGGGCGCGCTGGCACTTGCCGCCTCGACCAGGATCCGGCCCCGGTCGTCGCTCACCGTGGCGAGGCCATCCTGCGCCGAACGGACGATCGGGAGGCCGTCTTCTACCCCGCGCACGATAGCCATTCTGGAATGGAGGCGACGATCCCGGCCGAAGTCCCACGCGGGCACGAGCAGGATGTTGCTTCCAACCTCGGCATACAGACGGGTCCATTCGGGGAAGTCCAGGTCCTTGCAGATGGCGATGCCGGCCCTTCCCCCGGGCAGGTCCAGAATGGCCGGCGCGGGGCCGACCCGATATCCGGCCTCGAACCCAGGGAGCATGTGACGCTTGTCATACTCGAACATCAAGTTGCCGTCCGGATCGATGACCGCCGCGATGTTTCTCTTCTCCGGGCCTCCCAGCAGGTTGAAACCGGCCACGACGCTGACGTGGCCTGCTCTCGCCGCGTCGCCGAGGATGGCGACCGCGCTGTCGAGGTAACGCGCCGTCACGCCGACAAACTTCTCCGGAAGGACCACTATCCGCGCGCCGCGCTGACCGAGCAGCCGTACCCGGTTCGCGTAGGCGGCGACCACCGGTTGCGCCGTGCTCCAGTTCGTCGTGTTGAAGCGGTCGATGCTGGCGTCGGTCGTCGCGAGGCCCACTGAGACGGTCCCGCCGGTCTCGGGGGTCGCCAGGCGGAGCGATCCGAAAACCAGCGTGACGGTCAGGGCCAGGGCGGGGAGGATCAGCGCGGCGCCTGCCTGGGTGGGACGCGCCCGGAGCGTCCACGCCGCCGCAATGCCGGCCGGCACCAGGCAAAGGAGGAAGGTGACTCCCCAGATGCCTGTCACCGAGGCGAGCTGCAGCACCGGAAGGAAATCGACCTGGGTGTAGGCGAGGCTCCCGAATGTGCCGTTCGGTGAGAGCCGCGCCAGCAGGAACTCGTAGGTCGTCCATGCCGCGGGGAAGGCGAGCGCGGCGGCCCAGGCCGGGAGCACGCCTACTGCGCGTCGGCCCAGGAGCACGGCTCCGGCGAGGACCACCGCCGGCACGATCAGGGCCGCGGCCACGAGCGGCAGCGGAGCCAGGCTGTACAGGTATGAGGCGAGATTGAGCCCACCCAGCAGGTACGCCGCAAAGGCCGCGCACGCGGCGCCGACGGCTGAGAGGCGGGGAGCGAGGACCAGTACCGGAACGGGAGCCAGCCAGACCAGGGCGCCGACGCCACTCAGACCGGTCCCAGCAAAGAACAACGCCGCCGAAGCCAGAATCAGAACGACAGCGGGCCAGCCCGGACTCCTCGGTGCCTGCAGCTCACAGCCCCAGGGTTGAGGGCACGGGAGGATCGTGCCGGTAATCGTAGAAGCCACGACCCGACTTACGGCCGAGGTATCCCGCTGCGACCATCCGCTTGAGGAGGGGCGGCGCGGCGTACCGGCTCTCGCGGTACTCCTGGAACATGATCTCGCCGGAGCGGGCGAGTGTATCGAGCCCAACGAAGTCCGCCAGGGTAAGCGGACCCATCGGATGGCCCGCGCCCAGACGCATCGCGAGGTCGAGATCGGGAATGGAGGCGACGCCGTTCTCCAGGGCGCGGATTCCGTCGAGGATGTACGGGACGAGCAACAGGTTTACGATGAAGCCCGAGGTATCCCGCGAGGCGACCGGTTCCTTGCCGATGCCGCGCACGAACCGCATGCCGAACTCGAAGCTGGCATCGCTCGTGGCCACGCTGCGCACCACCTCGACGAGTGGCATGAGCGGCACCGGGTTGAAGAAATGCAGGCCCAGAAACCGGTCTGGGCGGCTCGTCGCCGAGGCCATGTCGATGATGCTGAGCGAAGAAGTGTTGCTGGCGAAGATCACTTCCGACCGGGCGCCACGGTCCAGCTCGCCCCAGAAGGTGTTCTTGAGGGCCAGATCCTCGGGGATCGCCTCGATGACCAGGTCAGCGTCGAACAGCGCTCCCAACTCGGTCGTGAGCTCGATCCGTCCCTGCGCCGCCTCGGCGGCCTCCCCTATCAGCTTGCCTTTCTCCACCAGCTTCGCGAGCGACTTCCTGATGGCCGCGTGCGCCTTGTCGAGTTGCGCGGGGGCCGTATCGCGCAGGAGCGTCCGGTGTCCCGCCACAGCCGTTGCCTGCGCGATGCCGCTTCCCATGAGCCCCGATCCGGCCACTCCCACGATCATCGCATGGCCCTCCGGACCTCATCCAGCACAGCACTGAGGAGGCCGGCGCGAGGCGGCAAGGTGTGGGCGGCCCTGGTGCCGCCTTCCAGCTGATCGAGCGCTCGCTCCAGACCCAGCTGCGTCCGTTCCGCAATCGGCCGGTACAGGCGCCCCACCGCCAGACTCAGCCCGAGAAAGACGGGTACGGGAATGGCCGCGACGAGCCAGAACGGTGTCATCACTCCCAGGACGGCCGCGGCGATGAACCCCGAAGCCGCCAGTGCGCCGCTTCCCGCTACCTGGCCGTTGCGCCGATGGGTGAGGTCCGCCGTGAGGGCCACGTGACAGTACCCTGGCTCGAGGTCGGTGATCGTCGCGGTGACACTCTGGGCGTTGGAGAGCATGATGCTGCGGTTTCCGGCCAGGGCCGCCGACGATTTTCTGAGAACCGCGCCCACGCCGCGGGCCGG
>Ga0335077_10001185_pt1 | contig 30680 bp, 24 predicted proteins | sample Lox_Sample_31_FD_207151 | JGI IMG/M metagenome (GOLD analysis project Ga0335077, IMG submission 207151) | Soil microbial communities from Loxahatchee National Wildlife Refuge, Florida, United States - Lox_Sample_3.1 | ecosystem: Environmental > Terrestrial > Soil > Wetlands | place: USA... | reverse complement strand
AACCGCCAGATCTGCCCCGAAAGCGCAGGCCGAGACGGCCAGGAAGGCCACTCCAAACGCGAATTTGGTGAGGACGCGCATACTCTACGTCGTTAACCACGACGGTACATAAAAGCCCGGCTGGATTGCCTTTGTGTGCCGTTGTGTCCTTTGTGGTTCATGATTTTGCTGGTAACTAAACCTGCACTCGCGCCCGCCCCAGAACCTGCTCAATCGCTGCCGCCACGCCGCTTTCGGCGTTCGAACCCGTCACCGCCCAGCCCTTCCCGCGCAATTCTTCGGATGCATTTCCCATGATAAAGGGCGATCCCGCGTATGCAAGCATCTCGATATCGTTATAGTTATCACCAATGGCCATGACCTGTCCGCGGGGGATACCGCGGAAATTGGCCCAGCGCTCCAGCGCCCGCCCCTTGGTGCACCCTCGATTAAGCACGTCCACAATCGACAGATCGCGCACCGGATACTCCGTACGCGACACCGTGATTTGTCCTTCCACTCCGCTGGCTGCCAGTCTTTCTAGCACCTGATGCATGCGCGCGATCGGCCCGCAAAACATCGCCTGCACCGGGTCCCTGGTCAATGAGTCCTCGATCGGAATCACAAAATCGATGTACTCCAGGTTCTTCTCCAGCCAGCGCTGAATACTGGCATTCAGGTCCTGCATGTGCTCCAACACAATCGCGCCCTTGCCCTCGATGTCAAACGTCAGCACCAGGTTCCCACGAAATTCGCGTGTCTCCCCGCAAAGCCTGCGGCACGCTTCCACCGGCAGCAGATCACGATGAAAAGTCTCGCCCCCAAGCGACCGCGTGACCGCGCCATTCGAACTGATCAGCCACAGATCAAACCCCAGAAGCTCTGCAATCGGCAAGGCAAACTTGTGCCGCCGCCCTGTTACCAGAACGATCTCCACTCCATCGGCTTGCGCCCGGCGCAATGCCGCCAAATCAGCCTCGGAAATCTGAAACTGGGGATTGAGCAGGGTGCCGTCAATGTCGGCGGCCAGCAGGCGGATGGAAGGTGTCACCACACATGATTTTAACATCGCTCCCTTAGGCAAGCGATGCAGGGAGTCGTGCTCAGTTGGAAACTTCCACTCCCCAGCAGCGTCATCCCGAAGGGCTGCGTTTTTACCAGCGGCCCGAGGGATCTCATGCCGAACTAGCTAGTGAGCCGACTGCCAAGCTCATGGCCAAAGGCCAATCGCCACCGGCTCCCATGCTATAGTCCCCTCAAACCATGGGATCGCTACTCTTTTTGTTTTTTCCCTGGGGACTCATCCTCCAGGCCATCGCCATCGTCCACTTCATCCGCCGCCGCCCCGACGGCTATTGGCTCTGGATCATCATTTTCTTCGGCGGACTCGGCGCGCTCATCTACATTGCCGCCGAAGTCATTCCCGACGCCGGCCTGCTCGGCCAGTCCTTCAAAGTCTTTCCCCGCCGCCGCCGCATTCATGAACTTGAAGCCGCAATCCTCGACAATCCTTCGCCCGGAAATTATGAAGAGTTGGGAGACTTGTATCTGGAGGAAGGGAACTACGCTCGCGCCCGCCAATGCTTTGACAAATCCATTTCCGCCCGCACCGATTCGCCCGATCCCTTTTACCGCCGCGCCATCGCCGAACTCGAAATGGGAGACTTCGCCGCTGCCCTGCCCGACCTGGAGCGCGTCGTCTCCAAAGATCCCAGCTACGATTTCCAGCGTGCCCCGGCGCTTTTGGCCCACGCCTATGCCAATACCCGCCAGCCCGAAAAAGCCGAAGCTTTGTTCCGCGAAGTCACAAAAACCTCTACCTCGTCGGAGACCTATTACAACTACGCTACCTTCCTGGCTTCACAGCAGCGCAATGCCGAAGCCCGCGAGTGGGCGCAGCGCATCCTGAATAAAAAGCCCACCATGCCTGCCTACCAACGCCGCCGCGAACGGCCCTGGTTCCGCAAGGCTACTGCGCTGCTTCTGCGACTGAAGGCATAGCAACCTTACTTCCCCACCGTAGTTCTGATGTAGGGTCGATCCGTGTAGATCCGTGGCTGATTTCTCTCGGTGTACTCTGCGATCGTTGCGGCGGAACTGTTGGTGTTTGATCAGCGAAAATCTGCGATGTGAATCAGATCCCCTGGGTCGCGGGAGTCACTTTGACCGGGCTCAGCCCTTTTGCAGAATCCCGTCGTGCCGGACCGGGCGTTCTCACCGTCCGCGCCGAAAGTTGTTCCGCCAGACGGTCGTGTTTGCCTCCACGGCTGTCCTGTGTGCCGGATGCCGGCTCTTTGCAAGTGGGCAACAGTCCTACTGCCTGGTTTCTTCCCGCCTTCTTGGCCTGGTAGAGCGCTTCGTCAGCCAAGCGCAGCACCTCAGCGCAAGGGATGCTTTCAGCATCCTCCTCATACCACGGAAACACCGCCCAGCCGATCGAACAGGTGCAGGGAATGCTCACGCACCCTTCGATCTCAAAAGGTTCCTGGCCCACAAAACTCAAGACCCGGTTTGCCAGCGTGGCAGAATCCTCGCGGTTGGTGTAACGGGATGCCACCAGAAATTCGTCCCCACCCCAGCGAATCAGCGCATCCGAGTGCCGGATTGCAGAACTGATCCGGCGCGCCATTTCCACCAGTAGCTTGTCTCCGGCGTCGTGCCCATAACGGTCGTTTACTTCTTTGAAGTAATCGGTATCAATGATGTAGAAGACCAGATCGCGATTCCGTTTCCCCTGCGATGGGGCCGTCGGAGAATAGGAGCGCACCACTTGGCGCACGTCGCCATCGATAATGGCGTTCAGAAAACGGCGGTTTCTTGCCCCGGTGAGTACGTCGGTGAGCGCATCTTCTCGCAGTTCCCGGTTGACCCGCGCCAGTTTCTTGTCCAGTCGATGCTGCTTGATCCAGGCCAGCGTGCCCAGGATCATCATCGTGATCAAGGTCAGCAGCAGGCGGAAACTGCGCACCGCTGCCGGCGCCTGGCTGTAGTACAAGGCCCAGCCGGCCATGGCCGGCAAGGAAAGGATCGTCACGACCGCCAGTCCTGACATCCAAAGGTCACGTTTGTCCTGGTCGGCCTTCGCAGGCTCGGCGCGCAGTGTCTGTGTTCGCGCCACCAGCCCCACCCGCGCGAAACAGGCCATGGCCACCATTAGCGGCGGGTCGTACACGCTTCCGGTGTAATACTTCCCGAAGTCGATCGCCAGGCTGGAGGCGACCGAAGCCAACGCATACACCAATCCTGCCACGAACAGCATTCGGTAAACCACTCTCCAACTCCCGCTGCTACGCAGCCAGATCGCTCCCGCACACACCACAAAGACGAAATGCTCCAGAAAGAACACAACATCGAAGCTGTGGCCATAAACGGCCTCGTTGGGCCACACAAACTGCCACGGGATCACCACGAAAAGATAGAGATACAGCCACCACGTCACCAGCAACGCAAAATCGAGCGCCCCCGGTTGCGTCGTTTGTCCATCGCGTTCCACGTGGGGCTGCACCGCCAGTGCGCCCATGAAGGGCACAAGGTGCAGGATGAGAATCACATCTCCGATAAACGGGTTGGGGACTTCCTGGCGCAACACCACTTCAAAGTACGTCCATAGCCCCTGTGCCACGAACCAGAGTGCGCAGCCAAGCCACATCAGCCGCCAAAAAAGCCGGGTGCGAGGGTCCGGTCCGCGGGTGTTGGCCAGCAAGCAGACCAGCACTACTGCCAGCAGTAAACACTGGGTGATGTTGCCGGTGGTCGTGAGTAGATAACCGCGTGGGATGGTGAAACACAGACCTGCATTAAACACGACCAGGGCGCAGATCAGCCACCAACTCTTGTCCCGTGTCATGAGACGGACATCCACGCTGTAATTTTAGGCCTGCCCTCGGCGTCGGGAAGGTTACCGAGGTCATATCCGCCTGCCCCAATTGGCAATGCACCCGGGTCCCGGGACGCGGCTGGCGTCCTCTGCATTCCCTGCGGCTGTGCTCTGCCATGGAATTGCTCTTCCGCGCCAGGACAGCGCCAGTTTGTGTGAAGAGCGAGCTCTATGCGGAACGAACCTTGGAAAAGGACGCGGTTCCAAACTGTCGTTGTGATGCGGGCGGAACTTTGCTGATTTCTGGGCCCATCTCGCGGCTCAACCGTGTGGTCCAGATCAAACCTGCGCTTACCGCTACAACTCCGAACACTATCCATCCTTCCACCAATAACCTGAGCCAATGCATGAATCCCCCGGGGTCGTTGAAACGCCTACCGGCGCATGATTATAGGGCAAATCCCCGCTCCTGGGAACCATGCAAAGTTTTTCCGTTTAGTTGCAATTCGAGGAACCAGCCAACCTATCCTTTTCGAGGATGCCGGCGTCTATCGTGAGTATGTGTCTTGGGAGCTTGGCAGCAGACTTCGCCAAAGTCAGCGTTCGTTGGGTCGCATTGAGTCTCATGCCCTGCGGACTTTGCCGACGCTTGGCGCCCTTTGCGGTTAGCGGCTTTTTGACCACTCGCAAGTTTATGGCAAACCCTGAGGCCTCTACCCCTTGCAAGAGGCGGAACTCAACTCGTTCCCCTCACGTATCATAGTGTTAGAAGCAGAGTTAGAACCATGCGGGTGCTCTTCGAAATCTTCGCTCAGACCCTCCGCACCTTGTGGGCTCACAAGCTGCGTTCTTTTCTTACCATGTTCGGAATCGCCTGGGGAGTGGGCTCGCTGCTCTTGCTGGTGGGGTTGGGCGAAGGCTTCCGCTCCGGCAACCGCAAACAGTTCGACCAGATCGGGGAGAACGTATTGTTCATCTGGGGCGGCCGCGCCCCTGCCATGAATGGCAGCTTCACCAGCCTGCGCCAGTATTACCTCACCTACAAGGACTACCAGGATATTCGCGCCGAATGTCCCGACGTTGGCTTGGTCGTCCCCATCATCGCCCGTGACGACATTCGCGCCGTCAGCGACTTCTATCAAAGCAGCGGGCGGCTCATGGGCGTGCCCGCCGAGTTCAACCGCGTGCGCTACATGCCCATCAACGAAGGTAGATGGATCAACGACCTGGATGACTCTCAGAGGCGATTAGTCGTGGTGTTGGGAGACGAAGCCCGCAAGAATCTCTTTCCCGGACGCCCCGCCCTTGGCAACACTATTCTGCTCGGTGGACTTCGCTTTCAAGTCATCGGCACCGCGAAACGCATTGGCCATGGCGACAACAACACCATGAACCTGCGCATCTTTGTCCCCTTTCACACCGCCCAAAGCAACTTTCCACCGCTCAATGTCGGCGAAATCGATAATGCCGTCTCCTTTCTTAATTATCAGCCGACCGTACGGGAATTGAACGACGTCGCCAAATTGGAAGTCCACAAGATCATCGCCCGCAATCACGGCTTCGACTACCGCAACCTCGATTCTTTCGACGAATGGGACACCGTCCGAACTTCCGATCAAGTCGGTAAGATTTTCGATGCCATGAACATGTTTCTCGGCAGCGTCGGACTGGTCACGCTGGCCTTGGGCGCCATCGGAATCATCAACATCATGCTGGTCGCGGTCGCCGATCGCACTCGCGAAATCGGTCTGCGCAAGGCCCTGGGGGCCACCAACCGCAGCATCATGTTCCAATTCTTCGTTGAAGGCGCTTTCCTCACCTTGCTCAGCGGCGGTATCGGCATGGGAGGAGCCGCGGCTCTGATGGCGGCGCTCTCCACCTTGCCTTCGCCTCCCGGCTGGGACACCCCCAAGATCGTCCCCGTTACAGCGGCTCTGGCCATTGGGTCGCTGGCCTTTGCCGGGGTCGTAGCCGGCCTCTACCCGGCGCGCAAGGCCGCGCTTCTGCAGCCCGTCGAAGCCCTGAGGAGGGAATAAGTGAAGCGCGATTTGCTCGAACAAGCCTACGGCGCCATGCGCCACGACCTCCGCAAGACCTTGCTCACCATGCTGGGTATGGCCTGGGGAATTGCCACCGTCGTCCTGTTGCTCGCCTATGGCGAAGGTTTCGGCCGCGCCATTGAGAACATCTTCCACAGCTTTGGCGCCACCGCCGTCGGCGTATTTCCCAACCGCACTTCCGAACAGGCCGGGGGCAACAAGGCCGGCGTGCAAATTCGTTTCACCAACACCGACGTCGAACTGCTGCGCAACGTCGTCCCACTCGTCCGCCACATCGCCCGGGAATCTGATAAGCAAGGCAAGGTCCAGTATGGCTCCCGCACCTTCAGCTTTCCCGTCATGGGCACCGATCCCGACATTTTCGACATTTGGAACCTGCACGTGGAAGACGGTCGCTTCCTCAACGATCAGGACAATATGACCCACGGCCTCTACGCCGTCATCGGCTCCGAAGCCAAAGACAAATTATTTTCCGGTTTGCCCGCGGTCGGAGAATCCATCCGCGTGGAAGGCGTCAGTTTCCAGGTTGTCGGCGTATTGCAGCCCCGCATGCAAGAGGGCGATGACGACGACAACCGCTACATCTACATCCCCTACAACTCCATGGATGTTTTGCAAGACAATCACTACCTCGGCGGGATCTGGCTTTCCTCCGAGGGCGTCGATCACGACAAGCTCACCAAGACCATCCGTGACTCGCTCGCTCTCGCCCACAACTACAAACCTACCGACGAGCGCGCCGTCTTCCTCTTCGATGCTGCCAAACAACTCGACCAGTTCAACATCATCAGCATGGGCCTCAAGATTCTGCTCGGATTCATCGGCACCATCACCCTCGGCATCGGCGGCATCGGCCTCATGAATATCATGCTTGTATCGGTGACCCAGCGCACCCGCGAAATCGGCGTGGAAAAAGCTCTGGGCGCTCGCAAGCGCGACATTCTCTTTCAATTTCTCGCCGAAGCCCTGGTCATTACCGCCGTGGGCGGCGTATTCGGCATTCTGCTTTCCTATGCGATTTCGATGTCGGTAGGAACTCTGACTCTGTATAGCGCGCTCGCTTCACACGCCTCAGCCGGGGATATTACGCTGCTGGTCGCGCCCAGGACTCTGCTCACTGCAACCGTGATTCTCGCACTGGTCGGCATCGCCAGCGGCATGTTCCCAGCCATGCGTGCCGCCAACCTCGATCCGATTGAGGCGTTGCGGTACGAATAAGACTCGCTCCACTATTCCGTGATGATGTGGTCCGCCCATTCAATCAGCGAAACAAAAATCGGCGGGCTTCCAAACTTGGCGCCATAGTTGGCCAGGTCGGCTTCGGTAACACCTCGGGCGCGGGCGCATGCGCCGCACGCATAAATCTGCACGTGCTTCGCTGAAAGCTTGGTCAAAACCTCGCCGACCGGCGCCCAGCCTACAGGCGTGACGGCATCGGCGACGACTTTACGCATCAGCACGACCGCCTCGCCCAGCAAGTAGATTTGCACCTCATGTCCAGCCTCGGTTAGGGCCAAACCATGCGAAAACGGGAATGCGGCCTTGGTGGGATCGTCGGACCCCCAGGCGCTTTTCATGAGAATTTTGAGCCGTTTGTGGTCCGATTGGCCTTGCAGGGTGGCGGCGGCCATCAGAAAGGGAAATCCCGCCAACCGGGCCATTTGCGAAAGGAACGCACGACGAGCCATCAGATGCCTCCAAGGTCAAAGACTGGAATCGGCGGACACTCTACCGTTAGAGCTTTACCGTCGTCAAGTATTGTGGCCCTTTTCTCACCTTCGTCAGCTGCTCGAACCCATAAGCAATCTTCAGCAACGTTCCTTCACTCCACGCCCTCCCAAAAAACGAAACCCCCACCGGCAAGCCAAATATGAATCCCGCCGGCACCGTAATGTCCGGATACCCCGCCACCGCCGCCGCATTCGAACTGCCGCCATTCGAGCAGTCTCCATTCACCCAATCCGTAAACCACGCCGGCCCCGCCGTCGGCGCCATAATCGCGTCGAGTTTGTGCTCGTCCATCACGGCGTCAATGCCTTCCGCCCGCGAAAGCCGCTGATCTTTCTCCAGGGCGTCGGTGTATTCCTTCGTCGTGAGTGGCCCCTTGGCTTCCGCCTTGACAAAAATATCCTGATCAAAATACGGCATCTCCTTGCTCCTGTTCCGGATATTGAAATCAATAATCTCCTTCAAGGACCCTGGCGCTCCCGGTCGCGCCGCCAGGTAGGCATTGAGATCGGCTTTCAGTTCGTATTGCAGCACCAGAAACTCCGACTCGCCAAACTTCCCATGCGACGGCAGGTCGGCCGGATCCACCACCTCGGCTCCCGCCCGCTTGATCTCCTCGACCAGTTCATTCATCAGCCCATCCACCGCATCACTAAAGCCAAAATATTTGCGCGCCACCCCAATCCGCGCGCCCTTCAATCCATTAGGATCAAGAAAGCTGGTGTAATCGGTCGCTGCTTTCCCCGCGCTCGCCGCGGTCGCGCTGTCCCGCGCATCCACTCCCGCCATCGCTCCCAACAGAATTGCCGCGTCCCGCACCGTCCGCGCCATCGGCCCAGCCGTATCCTGGCTATGCGCAATCGGAATGATTCCCGAGCGGCTCACCAGCCCCAGCGTCGGTTTAATACCGACCAATCCATTCGCCGACGCCGGACACACCACCGAGCCATCCGTCTCCGTGCCCACCGCGACCGTGCACAGATTCGCTGCCGTCGCTGCTCCCGACCCCGAACTCGATCCACAGGGATTGCGATCCAGCGCATACGGATTCTTCGTCTGTCCGCCGCGCCCGCTCCATCCGCTGCTCGAATGCGACGAGCGAATATTCGCCCACTCGCTCAAATTCGTTTTCCCCAGAATGACCGCTCCCGCCTCCCGCAGTCGCTGCGCCACGAACGCGTCCCGCACCGGCTTCGATCCCACGAGCGCCAGCGATCCCGCCGTCGTCTGCATGCGGTCCGCGGTATCAATATTGTCTTTGATGAGCACCGGAATTCCGTGCATGGGCCCGCGCACATGCTTCTGCGCCCGCTCCTTGTCCAGCCCATCGGCAATCGCCAGCGCATCCGGATTCACCTCGATCACACTCGCCAGCCCCGGCCCGTTCTTATCGATCTCCTCGATCCGTTGCAGATATTTCTGAGTGATCGCGTGCGCCGTATACTTTCCCGACGCCATTCCAGTCTGCAAGTCGGCAATCGTGGTTTCGTCCAGCTCAAAGGCCTTCGGCCGAAGCGACTCCGCCGGTGATGGCGCTATTTCTCGTGCAGCCGCAAGCGCAGCGGCGCCAGTCATTAAACTCGTTTGTAAAAAACGCCGTCGGGGAGGTGAAAGAGGATTGTTCAAGAGATGTCTCCTGGCTGGAATTGTTCCCGCAAGAAACGGCATTATAGGCGATTCCGCCCAACCAAATGTTAAGTGGGAGTTGATGCAGGAACTGGGAACTGAGATCTGAGAACTGGTCCTGGTCAGCCGAAAGCCTCTATCCAACGACGAAGCGCACGGAACAACCCGCGCCGAGCAGGATCAAACCACCGCCCGGCCAGTGGCGTTGAGGGCTGCTCGATCGACTTGTCGACCTCAGGACTGCTTCGCTTCCAATTTCTTTCGAATCCGGCGGAGTTCCATGAAATTCAGGGCAGTCATCGTACAAAGCACGCTGCCGAACATAATCATCACAATACTATCCATTGAGGCGGGCTCCTCCCCCGCTTGGCTGCTGGCACTGCTTCCTTGCCTAAGGGTCACTTCTCAGAGAAATATAACCTAGAGCCGGTCCTCCGGCTGTTGCCATTCTAGCTACGGAACTGGCCTTGCTTTCCCGCTCTTCTCTGCGTCCTCAGCGGCTGGTCTCCGCGAACTCTCCGATTAGAGCTCTTCTGGCGAGCAACGAACCACACAGGTTATGCTTCAAATTACGTATCTGGCGGGTATAATTAAGCATTCATGCCCAAGTATTCCATCGTGGTTCCCCTGCACGATGAGCAGGAGAACGTGACCGACCTCTACGACCGCCTGAAGGCGGTCATGGAGGTGAGCGGCGAGACCTTCGAACTGGTCTTCGTGGATGACGGTTCCCGCGACCGCACCTTCGATTTGCTGCGCGAGATTGCGGCCATCGACAGCCGCGTTACCGTCGTCCGTCTGCGCCGCAACTTTGGCCAAACTTCCGCCTTGGCTGCTGGCTTCGACCACACCCGCGGCGAGTACATCATCGCCATGGACGGCGATCTGCAGCACGACCCCGCCGACATTCCCTTGTTCCTGGAAAAAATCGCCGAGGGTTATGACATCGTCAGCGGCTGGCGCAAGGTTCGCATTGACAATCTCTGGATGCGCCGCATTCCTTCGCGCTGTGCCAATTGGCTGATGGCCAAACTCAGCGGCGTCGCCATCCACGACTTCGGCACCACGTTCAAAGCCTATCGCCGCACCATTCTCGAGCAGGTCCCGCTTTACGGAGAACTGCACCGCTTCATTCCCGCGCTGGCTTCCTCCTACGGCGCTTCCATCTGCGAGGTGCCCATCCGCAACGTGGTTCGGGAGCGGGGCAATTCTCACTACGGACTTTCCCGCACTTTCCGCGTGTTCTTCGATCTCATCACCATCCGCTTCCTGTTGCGCTACCTCTCTCGGCCGTTGCATTTCTTCGGCACGGTGGGCATGCTCAGCATCTTTTCCGGCGGCGTCGTCGCCCTCTGGCTGATGCTCGACAAGCTCCTCAATCACCTCGATATCATGGCTCAGCACGGCCCGCTCATGATCTTTGCCGCTGTTCTCTTGCTGGCCGGACTGAATATGCTGGCCGTCGGCCTTCTGGGCGAGATGCAGGTGCGCCACTACCACGAACCCACCCGCCGCGCCCCCTATTTTGTGGACCGCGTCCTCCGCGCTCAAAGCAGCGAAGAACACACCGTCTCCGAATAGCTGCGCCCGTGTGCAGACTGGCTTATGTAGGCGCGGGCGTCCTCGCCCGTGCAGCCGACGAAACTCGGCAGGCTTTTGCGCGGAGACGGGCTCGTGTCGCTTCGGGACGGCAGCCGCGGAGCGGCGTAAGAATAAAGCCCACGGCGTAAGCCGTGGGCTACAAACGGAAGAATACCAAGCTCCGGAGGAGCGAAAGAATATCGAGGCACTGAGGCGTGCCCGCCATCCTACTCAGAACCTATTTTCCGAACGCTTCCTTATTCACCACGTACGGCATCTTGCTCACATCGCCGCCATAATTGCCCTCAAGCACATCAATCAGCCCCTGCGCCGCCCGTCCCGCCATGCCTTTATTCGGATCGGTCGACAGCCGTGTAATCCGCGCCGCGCTGGCAAAGTGCGGCAGCAGCCGGCAACGGTCTTCAATCGCCGGATCGCGCAAGGGCGAGTCGGCCGGCAGCGGCTCGGTTTCATACACGTCCAACGCCGCCCCCGCAATCCAGTTTTCCCGCAGCGCCTTGGCCAGCGCCGCTTCTTCCACCACCGGCCCGCGCGAGGTGTTTACCAGATACGCCGTCGGCTTCATCATGCGCAGCGTCTTTTCGTTGAACAGGTGGTAAGTCGGCGTCGTACTCTCGCCTTCACGCAGCAACGGCACATGCACACTCACAAAATCCGCCGTGCGCAGCGCCTCCTCCAATGAAACGTACCTGATCCAGGTTTTTTCCTTCTGGATGCCCCGCGCCTGTCGCAGGTCTTTCATCTCCTGAATCGCTTTCACATATTCGTGATTCTGGTATGCCGGGTCGTAGCACAGGATGTTCATATCGAACCCGGTGCTTTTCTTGATCACCGCCAGCCCGATGCGCCCCGTGCCGATCACCGCGATCGTCTTGCCCGTGACTTCATCCCCAAGGAAGGGAAGATACGGATGCCAGTAGCCCCACTTGTTCTCGCGCGTAAGGTGCTCTGCCGACCACATCTTCCGCGCCAGCGCGCCCAGCAAAAAAAACGCAAACTCCGCCGTCGCCTCGGTCAGCACGTCGGCGGTGTGGGTAAACGGAACCTTGTAGCGATTGGCGTCGGCCCGGTTGATATTGTCAAAGCCCACCGCAATTTGCGCCACCACCTTCAGCGTGCCCTTGCCCGCCTCGAAAATCTCCGCGTCAATCGGATCGCGCAACGTGGTAATCAGCCCATCAATCCCCGACTTCACTTTCTCAATAATCACGCTCTTCGGCGGCGCTTCGGGGCTGGCATAGACCTCAACCTCGTACCCTCGTTTGCTCAGCAGTGCGATCGATTCTCCAATGTCACAGGTCGCAAACACCCGGAATTTCTTCGTCATTGCTCTGGGTTCTCTCTCTGGTGGATGCCGCAGATCCTGAACTCGCATCCCCACGGAAGCGATTCAGGCGCACATCATCTTACTCTACCGGCTCCGGGATTGGCGACGGGGACGCCGCGTGAAGTTATCCTCTTCCTCCCAGAACCGGATCGCCCCACACATCCTGCATCGTTCCCACTTCGTTCACCGCTTCGGCCACAATCGGTCGCGGGATCGCGAAGTTCTCTTCAATTGCGGCGATGAGTTCCTCTCGATCCGCCAGTGCGTAGGTTTGAGATCGGGCTCCTTGCGACTGAATCAAGGCCAGATTGTGAATGACCGTGGACCGCTCCGGCCAGAAGCGGGCGAGCAGTACCGAATGCAGAAAGGTGGCGCTGCCGGCGAACGAATCCGCGATCACTCTGCCGAAGTCCTCCAAGCCTCTCGGCTCCGGTTTCATCACGTACCCGTGCTTGAGCGCTCCGTTTCTATACAGCTCCAGGCGGGAACAACCCGCCGGGTCTTGCGGCTTCAGGACGTAACGGTCCCGGCCCAGAGTGACTACATGGTCCGTCTTCAGATCACGCGGCAGGGGCGAAAGCAAAGGCGCGGCATAGCCGGTATCCAACAGATATTCCCGCCGGTCCACGGTCACCATGCTCACCATGTGAACATCCGGCGTGGCCATGTCGGCCGCGCACAACCTCACCGCATATCCCAGGCTCGCCAGCAGGGAATAGAAATGGAAATTGTTGGAGTAGCACGTTCCTCCAAAGTGGTATTTCTCAATCCCGTCAAGAAACCACTCAATGGGCGGCAGGCCGCTCAATCCCAGATGTTTCCGGTAATACAGCTTGGAGATATTTTCGAAAGGCACGCGCATGAGGTGCGCTTTGACTAACTCACGCAGAGTCGCCAGATCTGGCTCCCGCCATGCAACCCCTAAGAGCCCCAGGTATCTTCGGACCGTCTTTGAATCAAGTCGCCCCACAGCCCTCGCTCCGTAGCCCCAAACCCGTCGGACCTCGTATCCGGCACAGACTCGCTCATGTTTTCACTGTCTGACCAGGACCTCCCGTAAGGGCGCTGCCTCCTACGCCGCTGCGTTCCGCACCTGCTCCGTGTACTCTGCGTCCGCCCCTGCCGGTAGCAGGACCCACAGCGTGTAAATTCCCAGCGCCGTTCCAAACGGGATGTGCAACAACGCAATGAATGCCAGAATGATGGTCAGCATTCGCGCCCAGGACTCGCGTTGCAATAAGCCCCATCCCGCGACGAACCCAGCAGCCGCCTTCAACAGGATCAGCGTGCCGATGGTGCCAAACAGCGAATGCAGGAAACCAGCCGGCACATCCGGTGGCGCTCCCATCTCGTGCAGGTGAGCGAAAATGACATTTGCGAGAATAAGCAAACCCACCCCCACCAAGCCATTCAGCGCCGAGAATGCCAGCCACAGAATCCCTACCATCCGGATGTGGTCCCCAACTCGGGTGTGTCGGGGAAAAGGCACAACTGCTCCTGCCGCAAATTCTTTCCCGCAGCGGCCACAAAAGCGCTGGTCCGTTTGCGCCGGTGCTCCACACTTATCGCAGAACATGTCCCCTCCTTACCCTGCCTGGACCTATGATTTTTGTACTACCCTGAGCTATGCCGCCCGCTTCAACGGTCGCCCCACAACGCTTCTTGCGCCAATCCGATCCAATTCCTTGCATAGCCAGCCGATCTTCTCGAAGCGGCAGTGGAACTCCTGAAGTTGAGAAGGTGTTAAGGGCGCCGTCTGTCCGAACATTTCGATTTGAATATCAATGAGCTCGTGGACTTCTTCTTTGATCGTGTTGCCTAACGCTGTCATCATCGGAGTCTCCAACTTCATTCCCGGCGATGGGGAGGAGACGGTCCCCTCCACGACGAGAGCAACTATGAGCCGCTGATCTGTAGTTCTTCCTTTTCCTCCACCGTCTCGGCTTTCTTGACCTGCATCAACTCCACTGCTTTCTGCGCGATGTGCTCCGCGCTGACCCCGAATTCCTTGATCAATTCCCAGGGAGCGCCCGAATCGCCGAAACGGTCCTTCACTCCCACCGCGCCCGTAATCACCGGCACTCCATACAGCCGAGGCGATTCCGTGATCACACTGCTCACGCGCCACGCCAGCGCGCCGATCTGGTGCTCTTCCGCGGTCACGATCACGCCGGTCTCTCGCGCCGCCCGCACAATGGCATCTTCGTCTACCGGCTTGAGCGTGTGCAGGTTCACCACTCGGGTCTCGTAGCCGAACTCGCTCTTCAGGATCCAGGCCGCCCGCATCGCCTCCGGCACCATCGGCCCGCAAGCGATGATGGTCAAATCCTCATCCTCGTTCTCGCATTCTGCGGCCAGAACCGTCTCAAACGCGTCCGCAAAATTGGCGTCCCCTCCGCGCAAACGAATCACATTCGCCTGACCGAATTCAAACGGCGTGTTCTTGCCGGTGACGATCGGCGTCGCTTCTCGCGCAAAACGAATATATTTTGGCCCCCGATGCTGCAGCAGCAAATAGTCAGTGGCTTTCTTCGTCTCGTTCACATCGCAGGGCACCACCACCGACATGTTGGGCAGTCCGCACATGGCAAACAAATCCTCCAGCGCCTGATGCGTCGCCCCGTCCGGCCCCACCGACACTCCGCCGTGGGCGCCCGCAATCAGCACGTTGAAGTTTCCATAGCAAACCGAAGTCCGGATCTGGTCCAAATTCCGCGCCGCCGCAAACGTCGCATACGTTCCCAGCACCGGCAGCTTGCCTTCCTTCGCCAGTCCCGCCGCGGCCGACGTCGCCGACTGCTCCGCGATTCCCATGCTGATCCACCGCCGTTTCCGCTCCGGCTTCGCAGTGTAGAAATCGCTGATCGTAATCGACCCCGAAATGTCCAGCCCCAGGCACACCACGCGCTCGTCGTCGCCGTTTTCGGCCAGCGACTGGCCAAAGCCTTTGCGCGTCGGCTCCATCTTCACTTTCATGTTCAAATTCTCCGGCGCATTCCACCAATAATTGCGGTCGAACTTCGGCATTTTCGCTTCCAGCTTCCGGTCTACATCCGCCTGGTATCGCTTCGCCTTCTCGAGCAGCCTCGGGTAGGGAATTGCTTCCTGCAACTTGAGTTCCGTCAGGCCCTTCACCATTTCCTCGTAATTCGGCGATTTGCCGTGCCATCCCGCAATGTCTTCCATGAAACTCACGCCTTTGCCCTTCACCGTCTCCGCCAGAATGACGGTTGGCTTCCCGGTCGAAGCCGCTTTCGCCTTCTCCAGTGCTTCGACTACTTGCGTCATGTCATGCCCGTTGATGTGCATGACGTCCCATCCAAAGCTGCGGTACTTTTCGTCCAGCGGTTCGACACTCATCACATCGGATACCCGGCCATCGATCTGCAAACGGTTGCAATCCACAATGCCCACCAGGTTGTCGAGCTTGTAATGCCCGGCTTCCATCGCCGCTTCCCAGATCTGGCCCTCCTGTTGTTCGCCATCGCCCATAATGCAAAATGTCTGGTACTTTTTCCCGTCCAGTTTCCCCGCCAACGCAATCCCCACGGCCACGCTCAATCCTTGTCCCAGTGATCCCGTCGAAACCTCCACTCCCGGCAGCTTCAGCCAATGCGGATGCCCCTGGAACGGCGACCACAGCTTGCGCAGCAACATCACGTCATCCACTGCGCAGAAACCGGCAAACGCGAGACCAAGATACAGACTGGGTGCTTTATGTCCCGTGGACCAGATAATCCGGTCACGCTCCGCCCACGACGGATCCCAGGGATCATGGTCCGCCACTCGCAGATACAACGCCGCCGTAATGTCCATAATCGACAGCGTCCCGCCCGCGTGCCCCGACCCCGCCGCGCACAGCGCCACCAGGTCATAGCCCCGCATCAGGTTGGCTGCATCTTGAAGCTGTTCAATGGAATAATCGCGAATGGTCTTGCCGGTGGTGGAATCCTTGATCGCCATAGTCTCATCCTCCCGCGCCGCCCTCGGGCAGAAGAGCGCCTGCGCTGGTCCTTACGAGGCGAGTCTATGAGGGAATGTCCATCCGCTCAGTGCGGCAGGTCACAGGCAAGTGTGACGCGGAATGTGACTTTGGTTTGTTCGTCTTCGCTCGATCGGCCTCAATCAGCGGCGGGTTTTCAACTTGGTTGTTCCAGGATCCGTGTAAATCCGTGGCCCAGCTTTTCTCTGCGTCCTCTGCGATGAAGGGCTTTTTACAAATTCTTCTTAGTCCACTCATCTACCCGCGCCAACGCCTTGTTCAGATTTTCCAGTGAATTCGCCACGCTAAAGCGCAGATAGCCTTCGCCATAATCTCCGAATGCCGTCCCCGACAAGCAAGCCACCCCGGCCTGCTCCAGCAGCGCATCCGCCAGTTTCTTCGACTTCCATCCCGTCTTCGTGATATTGGGGAACACGTAAAACGCGCCTTTCGGCAACCGGCACGAAAATCCCTTGATCTTGTTCAACCCCGCCACAAACGCATCCCGCCGGCGCTGAAATTCCTTCCGCATCGTCTCCACTGACGACTGATCTCCCTTAATCGCCTCCACTCCCGCAATCTGCGTAAAGCTTGCCGTGCACGAATTAGAGTTAGTGTTCAGCCGTGCGATGTGCGCCGCCAGGTCCGCCCGCATCACTCCGTATCCCATGCGCCATCCCGTCATCGCCCAGGTCTTGGAGAATCCATCTAGCAGAATCGTCCGTTCTTTGAATCCTGGCACCGACATGATCGAATGGTGCTCGCCGTCGAAAATCAGCCGGCTGTAAATCTCATCCGAAAGCACCATGATGTTACGGTCGCCAATCGCCTCTGCAATCCCCTCAACGTCCTGCTTGCTCAACACGCCGCCCGTCGGATTCTGCGGCGAATTAATAATGACCAGCTTGGTTCGATCCGTAATCAGCGCCTTCAATTCCCTCACATCCAGACTGAAATCGCGCTCCTCATGCAACCGGATCGGCACCGCCTTCGCTCCCGCGTAGTTGATCATCGATTCATAAATCGGGAAGCCGGGGTTGGGATAAATAACTTCATCTCCAGCATCCGCCAACGCCAGTATCGAAAAGAAAATAATAGGCTTGCCGCCGGGCACCACTACCACCTCATCGCTCGTGACCTTCACCCCCCGCGACCGCGTAACCTCTTCGGCAATCGCTTGCCGCAATTCCGGCAGCCCCGCCGACGGCCCGTAGTGCGTCCAGCCCTTGCGCAGGGCATCAATCCCGGCGTCGACCACATTCTTCGGCGTATCGAAATCCGGCTCGCCAATTTCCAGGTGGACGATGTCCTTCCCTTGGCGCTCCAGCGCGCGCGCCTTGTTTAGGACTTCAAAAGCCGTTTCCGTTCCCAGCCGCGACATGCGCTGGGCCAGTTTCAGTTCGTATTGTGTCGAGGTTTCCATCGTGGTCGGCGACATAATTATATCCTCCGTCCGACTGCTGTGTGGCGCGCCAGGGTTTCCTTCGTGAACCTTCGTGCCCTCTGTGGTTCAAGCTTTTGCAAATGCAAAACTGACCTCGCCTCACTCTCGCGTATCATTGTCCCACATGTTTTCCCGCCGCACCGACTGGAAGCTCACGCCCAACCGCTTCACTCAGGCGCAACAGGAGATGCACGCCGCCGGCAGGGAAGTCCTCGACCTCACCCTTTCCAATCCTACTCGCGTCGGCTTCGACTATGACCGCCAGGCCATACTCCGCGCCTTCAGCAACCCGGCCGCGCTCCACTACGATCCCCAACCCGAAGGCCTACTCAGCGCCCGCCAGGCGGTCGCCGAATACTACCGGCACCGCGGCAAGGTCAATCCCCAATCCCTCGTGCTCACCGCCAGCACCAGCGAAGGCTACTCTTTCCTTTTCCGCTTGCTGTGTGATCCCGACGACGAAGTCCTCGTTCCGAAGCCCAGCTACCCGCTGTTCGAGTTTCTCGCCGGCTTGCAGGACGTCAAACTCGTCCCTTACCCGCTGCTCTACGACCATGGCTGGCAAATCGACCTCGACTCGCTCGAAAAAGCCGTGACCCCGCGCACCCGCGCCGTGGTGCTCGTCCATCCCAACAATCCCACCGGCTCCTACGTCAAAAATGAAGAACGCGGCACACTCAACCAACTCTGCCGCCAACACAATCTCGCCCTCATCGTTGACGAGGTCTTCCTCGACTACGCTCACGACGGCTCTCTACCGGCATCCTTCGCCAGCAACACCGAGGTCCTGACCTTCACCCTCAGCGGCATCTCCAAAATCTCCGCCCTGCCGCAAATGAAACTGGCCTGGATCGCCGCCAGCGGCCCGGCCGATCAACTCCAACCCGCCCTGTCGCGCCTCGAAATCATCGCCGACACTTTTCTCTCCCTGAATGCTCCCGTGCAACTTGCCGCGTCAGTCTTGATCGATCAGCGCCACAGTATCCAACCCCAACTTCTTGATCGCGTCCGCGGCAATCTGGCCGAACTCGACCACCAACTCGCCCATCAGAAAACCTGCCAGCGTCTCGCCGTCGAAGGCGGATGGTACGCCGTCCTCCGCGTCCCCGCCACGCAATCCGACGAAGACCTGGCCATCGATCTCCTGCGCAAAGCCGGAGTCCTCGTCCACCCCGGCCACTTCTATGACTTCCCCCAGGATGGCTATCTGATCCTGAGCCTGATCACCCCACTCGCCGAATTTCACCAAGGCATCGACCGCCTGATAAAACTGCTCGCAGCCTAAACGGCCAAGGTTGGGTAGGCGGATGCTCTCGTCCGCCGCTTTTCTCCGCGTTCTCTGCCCGCCCCAGCTCCGCTTCGCACCTACATCCCCGGTCCCTCAGGGTAAGGCGGAAGATCCGGTGGCCGCGGCGGAAGCGTCATGGGGTTGGCTTCAATCTTCTTCATCACTTCCTGGATCGCCCGCTCCAGCTGCGCATCCTTGCCACGGACCACATCGTCGGGACGGTTATCCACCTCAATGTCCGGCGCAACTCCGCGGTTTTCCACCACCCATTTGCTCTCCAGGTTGTATTCCGAGAATTCGGGGCGCGTAATATAGCCGCCGTCGATGAGCGCATTAAAGCCGCGGATGCCGCGAACTCCGCCCCAGGTACGTTCGCCGATGAGTGGCCCCAGTTTGTAGATCTTGAAAAACTCGCTGAAAATGTCCCCATCCGAAGCTGCGTACTGGTTGGTGATGCAAGCCATGTATCCGTGAAACACAATCGGCGGCGTGGTGCTGCTTTCCCAGTTGCGTGCCGAGCCCATGCCCACCAGGATGCGGCGCAGCCGCTCGAAAATCAACTGGTCCACGAAGCCTCCTCCGTTATAGCGAACATCGATAATCATGCCTTGCTTGCGAATCTGCGGAAAGAATTGCTTCATAAACGCATTCAGCCCGGCGTCCTCCATGTCGGGAAGATAGATATAGCCCACCCGGCCGTTCGTGGCCGCGTCCACTTTCTTGCGGTTGTTTTCCACCATGTTGTATTCACGCAGCGGATACTCGTCAGCAATCGGCTTCACCGGAACCGTCCGCGCGCCATCCGCGCTCGGCTTTGAATTCACCGTGAGGGCGGTAGTTTCGTTGGCCGTGTTGACAAGCAGTTCCTCTGGAGTCTCAGGCGCTTTCAACGCTCGGCCATTGATCGCGATCAAGTAGTCGCCTTCCTTCACGTTGACTCCCGGTTCGGTCACAGGCGAACGGGTTTGCGGATTCCAGTTCTCGCCGGCATAAATCTTCTTGAAGCGGTACAGACCGCTGGCCGCGTCCAGTTCATAGTCCACCCCCAGCAGGCCCACGTTGAGCGGATGCAGGTCCGGCTGGTCGCCCCCACCAACGTAAGTATGAGAGTTGGAGAGCTCGCCGATCATCTCTCCCATGATGTAAGTCAGGTCGTAACGGTTAGCGGCGTAAGCAACAAGCGGGGCATATTTCTCGCGGACTGCCTCCCAGTTCACGCCGTTCATGCTGGCTTCGAAGAAATAGTCACGCTGCTGCCGCCAGACTTCGTTGAACATCTGCTTCCACTCCGCCGGCGGATCAATTTCCGCCCGCACTCCGGAAAGATTGAGCGCTCCTTCGCCCGCTTTCTTGGCCGCGTCTCCCGGCTTGGCGTCGATAATGCCATAGTGGTTGCCCTCCGGGCCGCCCTTGGTTTCGTACAGCACCTTCGTTCCGTCGAAGGAAAGCCACCAGCGCTCAATCCCCTCGATGAGCGTCTTTTCCTTGCGCTCTTTGAGATCGTAGGCGTGAAGGGCAGACACCTCACCCGGGAGCGGGCCGGACAGTCCTTGCACCGCTTGCGTAGAGTAGTACACGAACCCCTTGGCCGCGCCCAGACCGGTCATGCTGGCGGGCGCGGCAGGTAGCACTACGATGCGGTCCTGCAGGCCCTCGACATCAACCCGGAAGTTCTTGAGCACATCTTTGTTATCCGCGGGCTTTTCTTCTTTCTTCTTTTCATCCGCTTTCTTGCTCTTGTCCGCTGCGGACGCGGCCGCCTCCGGCGCCGGCCCTTCGCGCTTGATGGCGGTTTCATCGCTCAGCGCGGGAAACGGCGAAGCCAGGTCCGCGCGCAAGGTAAGCAGATAAACCCGCGTGGTCTTGGGATTGGCAAACTCGAAATCGATGTTACCCAGCACTTCGTTGAAGTCGCGATCCGAGAAGAAATACAAATACTTGCCTTCCGGGTCCCAGACGGCTCCGAAGCTGTTCACCAGCTCACTGGTGACAGCCGTCGCTTTCTTGTCGGCAGTCGAATAGACATACACGACGCTATAGTTGTTGACCCCTTGCTTGTCGTACGCGATCCATTTGCTGTCCGGCGACCAGGAGTAATTCGTGATCTCCGCGTACTTGCCGCGGTCGACTTCGATGGCCTTCTTGTCGTTGATGTCCGCGTACCAGAAGTGGAGGTCCTTGTCGGCCCATGCCAGTTTCTTGCTGTCCGCCGACCACACCGGTGCAAACTTGAAGCCCTTGTAACCGCTGGTAATCTGCTCCTCTTGATCTTTGCCCCGCTCCTTTTCCGCCGCCGCCTCTTTGGCCGCAGCTTCCTTGTCCTTCTCCTTGTCCTTGTCCACGGCCTCTTTGCCCAGTTCAACGTTGCCCATGCCGTCCTGCGGCGTGATGTAGATCTCGTCCTCCCCGGTTCGATCAGACACGAAGGCGATCCAGCGGCCATCGGGCGACCAGGCCACTTCTTTTTCTCGTATCCCGGGTGTGCGCGTGAGGTTACGCGTCGCTCCCTCTTTGACCGGAACTGTGAAGATGTCGCCCCGCGCCGCCATAACCGCACGCTTGCCGTCCGGCGCAATGTCAAGGTCAGTAATGTTCTTGCTCACGCTCTCCCAATGTTTCATGGTCAGCTCGCGCTCGCCGGGGAGCGGAATCGTCAGCTTGGTGGCCTGGCGCGTGCCCAGGTCCAACGTATAAAGATAACCGCCATTCTCGAAAATAATGGCCGCATCCCCCAGGCTCGGCCACATCACATCGAAATCCGTGAAGTGAGTGATTGCTTCCACCTGCTTCGATCCCAGATCGTACGCAAAGATGTTCAGCCGGTGTTCCGGCCCCCGGTCGGAAGTGAAATAAATCGTGTTGCCGTGCCACATGGGAAACGTGTCGGTGTAGTCGGTGTGGGGTATCTGCTGCTCCAAGACATTGTTCTTGATGTCGTAAATGTAGATGTCTTGCGCCAGGCCGCCGGTATAGCGCTTCCACGTCCGGAAGTTGCGGAAGATGCGGTTATAGGCAATCTTGCTGCCGTCGGCATTGAATGAAGTCAGCCCACCCTGGTCCAGGGGCAGCGGCTGGGGCAGCCCGCCGTCGATCGAAACCGTAAAAGCGCGCTTCGTCCACCCGTTGGACGCGTCACGCCGCGAAAGAAAAAGAATGCGCTTGCTGTCCGGCGTCCAGGTAAGCACTTCGTTGTGAATTCCCATGCGGTCGTTCAGTGGCTCCGGGGCACCCTGGTAAAAGGTCAGTTGCCGGGGCTGTCCGCCCTCGGCGGGCATGACGTACACGTTGAAATTGCCGTCGAACTGCCCGGTGAACGCGATCCATTTGCCGTCAGGCGAGAATTTGGGAAACAGTTCGCGTCCGGGATGCGCCGTGACGCGGTGCGCCTCGCCGTCGCTCGATGAAGCCAGCCAAAGATCTCCGCCATAAACGAAAACAATCTTGTTGCCGCGGATATCGGGAAACCGCATCAAGCGGCCCTCTTGCAACTCCTGGGCGAGGGCGAACGTGGTGCACAACAGAAGAATGAAGACTGGTAACCGGCGAAGCAGCGACATTAGGATCCTCCTCACGGGCAATTTCTCAAGAATCAACCTGCGCCTTAGGCAGACCAACGATTCTATCAAGTTGGAAAGAGTCACGTGTCATGGCGAATCCTGCCGGTACTCTTCTGAGAAAGTGATAGGACACCACCAAGCCTGCCGGATTGAAGTCGAAAGGTTGCCTTTGTGATGGACGCGGTGCTTTGCACCTCCCACCCAAAGTCCTATACTTTCCTCCATGCCCAACATCGACAAACTCCAGCCCGGCTCTTTCTGTTGGATCGAACTCGCCACCACCGATCAAAATGCCGCCAAGATGTTCTATAGCGGCCTCTTCGGCTGGGAGATCAACGACATGCCCATGGGTCCGACCGAGGTCTACACCATCTTCCGCCTCGAGGGCCGCGACGCCGCTGCCGCATGCAGCCTGCGCCCTGACCAGCGCGCCCAGGGCATTCCCCCCCACTGGATGCTCTACATCACCGTCGACAACGCCGACGCCGCCGCGGCCCGCGCCACCAAAGCCGGCGGCAAAGTCTTCGCGCCCGCGTTCGATGTCATGGACGCTGGCCGCATGGCCGTCATCGCCGATCCCACCGGCGCAACTTTCTGTGTCTGGCAGCCCAAGAGGAACCCCGGCCTCGGCATCGCCGGAGTCGACGGCACGCTGTGCTGGGCCGACTTGAGCACGCCCGATTCCGATCGCGCCCGCAAGTTCTACACTGATATGTTTGCATGGAAAATGACCGACGACACTGATGACGATCCGCCGTCAGGCTACGTTCACATTCAGAATGGAGAGCAATTCATCGGCGGCATGCTGCCCCTCAGCTTCCGCCAGCCCGGCACCCCCGCCCACTGGATGCCCTACTTCTACGCTTCCAATTGCGATGCCACCGCGTCCAAAGCCAAACAACTAGGAGCAAAGTTCTGCGTGGAGCCCATGACCCTGGAAAACGTCGGCCGCTTCGGCATCCTGGCCGATCCTCAGGGCGCCGTGTTCTCGATCTTCCAGTCCATGCCGCGAAAGTAAAATGGTGTGGGTGCCGGGAGGCAAAGGAGGACAAACTTCGGGTTGAGGCACAGCCTCGTTCGCCGTGATAAAGAGGAGATCAACTCGCCGCACAACCGCGCGTCAGCTCACCAGCCGCGTGGCGCCGCGCTCGGCAGATTCCTCGGCGCGCACCGCTTTCTTGGCAAACTCCAGCGTAATCTGCTGCCGGATCGCGCTGGAAATATCCAGCAGTCGTTGGTCCGTGGTCTCCAACTGCCGTTTCAGGTCCGCGCTGGCCTTTAAGGCCTCATCGCGTGCGTCGCTGATCTGCTCCAGCTTGCCCGCCAGTTCGCCCACTAAATCGTTGAACTTCCGGACCGCCTCCACATAACGATCAATATCAAGATTCAAAGCTGCCCCCATCGTCCCTGCAACTTAGAGACGCAACAAAGTACCATACCCGGCCTATCCTATCAAGCCGCCCACAGGAGCATGAGCCTCCCGCTGGTGCCAAGCCCGTGCCAGGGTTTCCTCTGGGTCCTCTGTGGTTAAAGGGGTTTCGTCTTCTCCGCGGCCTCCGATCAACGCCTTTTCCCGCGCTATACTCGACCTTACCCCATGATTGACACCATCAACCACGGCTCCATCCGCGAACTCCGCCTCAATCGTCCGCCCGTCAACGCCCTCACCGCGGACCTCATCCTCGCCCTCCGCCAGGCCGTCGAATCCGCCCCCAAAGACGGTACCCGCGCCCTGGTGCTCTCCGGCGCTCCCGGCCGCTTCTCCGCCGGCCTCGATGTCCCCCTGCTCATAGGACTCGATCGCGACGCCATCACCACCCTGTGGCGGGAACTCTACGCCCTGATGAAGGCGCTCGCCTGCTCCCCCATCCCCATTGCCGCCGCCGTCAACGGACACGCCCCCGCCGGCGGCACCGTATTTCCTTTGTTCTGCGATTGGCGAGTCATGGCCGAAGGCGAGTTCAAAATCGGACTCAGTGAAGTGCAAGTCGGCATTCCCCTGCCCTCCGTGATCCTGGCCGCGCTTCGCCGCCAGGTCGGACCGCGCCACGCCGAGCGTCTCGCCACCGCCGGTCTCCTGATGTCTTCCGCGCAAGCCCTGGCCGTCGGCTTGGTCGACGAGTTAGCTCCCGCCGAGCAAGTCGTCGAGCGCGCCATCGCCTGGTGTCAGGGCCTGCTCGCTCTGCCCGCCGAAGCTATGCGGTCCACACGCCGCGAAGCCCGCGCCGACCTCATCGCCATCTTCCGCGACGACCTCAACGCCGAACTCAACAAAGTTTCCGCCAGTTGGTGGCACCCCGAGACTCAGGCCACCCTCCGCGCCGTAGTCGATCGCCTGAAAAAGAAGTAGGTTGGTTCGGCGAACCCTCAAAATTTGTTACGAGGTTCGTCTCCCACTGCCCTGTGACCCTCTGTGCTCCCCGTGGTGAAAAGTTCTTTCCGATCCGCGCCAATCCGCGGCGAAGCGTTTGACTTTTTCTGCGGCTCCTTGTCTCCGGGGTGAACCTGGTTCTCATTTGGAGAAAGTTCAGGTCGCCGGATGGCCCTGCAACCCCTCGCCCCATGTCCATCCGACCACCCCAAATCGCCTTCTGGGAAAGGCTTTTCAAGTGTACTACTGTGTTTGACCGCCGTTCTGACGCTTCCTATACTCGGCTTACACTCAGGGCACAATAGGTTCATGTTGGAGCCAGCCAGACGCTAGAGCTGCACCATTCTTACCCTCTCGTCGAGTTGGTTCCCGGCGCTCCCCTGGCAGCTGGTTTCTCGCCAAGCTGTCGCGCGAGACGTTGCCCGTGCGCCTCCCTGCTTGTATCCCCTAATTTGGAGTAGCAGTTGTGAAAAGCTGTATCGTAGTCGTTCTCCTGCTTGTCGCGGCCCACGCGGTTGCGGCGCAGATCTCACCCGAATTTTTCGCTCTGCACACGATTTCCACCCAGGATCCCTGGCCCTCGACCGTAGGTGTCCAATTCTCCTCCTGGCGATCGGTTTCCAGCAAAGTGACCTGGGCCGACATCAATACCTCGCCAGGCGTCTATGACTGGTCGCATTTGGACCAGTTGATCGCGATCGCGCGGCAAAACGGGCAGTCGATCATGTACACCTTTTATTACACCCCCACCTGGGCTTCGGCTTGTCCCACCTGCACCTGTAATGCCGGAAATCAGACCCCGGGGGGCTGCTACCCTCCCAACGATCTGAATTCCGACGGCACCGGCAGCGATCAGCACCTGATCGACTTCATCACCGCCCTCATGCTGCATGAAGGGCCGGGAACGCTCAAGTACATTGAAATCTGGAACGAACCCAACGTCCCCACGGAATGGGGAGGCTCCATGGCGCAGATCGTACGCATGACGGCGGACGTGCGCTCGGTCGCAAAATCCTTCGACCCCAATGTGCTGATCACCTCGCCTCCCGAAACCGGCGACGGCAAGAATTTTCTTAAGATGTTGTGGCTACCCGCCTACTTTGCCGCCGGCGGCGGCCAGTACGTCGACGTCATCGGTCTGCACGGTTACGTCAACAACCCCGAAGACATCATCACTCGCGTCAACAACACCACGGCCGCCATGGCGCAATACGGCCAGACCGGCAAACCCATCTTCATCACCGAAGGCAGCTGGTGCTGCGACCACAGCCCGATTCCGGTCGCTCAGCAGCCCGGTTTCAGCTTCCGCCACTATCTTTCCATGTTGTCCACTCCCGTAAGCCAGTATTACTTGTACGCCTTTGATTCTCCCAACGAAGGCAATCTGTGGGACTCGGAGCAAAGCAATATCACCGCAGACGGCGCCGCCTACCAGCTCTACTACGACTGGCTTACCGGCGCCACCATGACCCAGCCCTGCCAGCCCTACGTCGCCGGAAGTTCCATCTGGACTTGCACTTTCAGCCGGGCGCCCAACTATCAAGCCGCCGCTGTTTGGGATACCAACGCCACCATCACCGTCCCCGTGCCCAGCAAGTACGTGCAGTATCGCGACCTGGCCGGCAACGTTCATACTATTCAAAACCACCGTGTGCAGATTGGCTACACTCCCATCTGGTTAGAGAATTAGGTCGCCCCGCTCGTGGGGGGCGGATACTCTCGTCCGTCGCTCGCTCCTCAAAAATGGCTGTCGTTCTATCCCGTGTGGGCGGGGGTGTTCTAGAAACCAGAAACCAGAAACTGGAAACCTGACGCCCAAGAGCACCGTGGAAGGACACGGCTTCCAGCCGTGCCGTAAGCTCAACCACTTGTCATCCTGAGCGTAGCATCCCGATTCGCCTCGCGAATCGGGATGCGGAGTCGAAGGACCCCTGCACCCCTGACCTCTACTCTGTCGCTGCAAGGCGTTCTCCCCGTGCTCTTGTGGGGCGGACACTCTTCTCCGCCGCCGTTGCTGTTGACGTTGGTGTGGATAATCAGGACCATCCCAACCTACGGGTGCCCCATCCCTTCGCGCACTTTGCGAAGGGGTGGGAGGCAAGAGTGCGGGCAGCGAGTCTCGGGAGAGAAACCGCCCACCTTGTCATTCCGAGCAGCGCAGCGACGAGGAATCCGCTTTGGGCCGCGTAGCAGCCTGCCCTGAGGGCACTCCAAGTGACAATGAGGAGGAGCCGAACGGGAGGCGCAACTACCACGACCCTCGCCCCGGTCAGCGCCCCGAAACCAAAAGCGCTGCCGCGGGAGACTTTGAAACGGGAGCGCGGACCTGCGGCACCGGGCCTTCCGTCTTCCCGAACTTCCAAGCCACGAATTCCGGAAGCAAGCCTTCCAGCTTTCGTGACAGCCAGCCCTGTAGCTCCAATTTGTGCTCTGGCGGCAGCGACCCGAAGCGAATTCCGAGATGACCTGTCTTCCACCAGCAGATCGTCGCCTCTGCCAAAAATGCAACCTCGAGATCCGGCAAGGTGAACCGAACGCGTACCTTTTCTCCGGGATGGAGCGGCACGAAAGTGCTCAAAGCCATTCCGCCTTCGCTGAGGTTTACGCAGTGGCAACGGACTTCCGCGTTCGCTCGCCTTAGAATCACAACGGGAATGGAGATGGGACAGCGGAAATAACGCCGCCGCTCTCTCAGTATCAGCCCGTACGCCGGCCTGAGCGTGTCTCGGATCGACTGCGCCGAAAGCGGCCTCTCGAAGACAAACTCCGACCTCTTCTGGATCGCCCGCTCTTCCGCAGCACTGCCGCTGATGGCAAATGTCACCGCGGTTCGGTTCGACGGCGACAGCCGCACCTCGTCCAGAATCCGTCCTGACTGTTCTCCTAGCTGGAGATCAACAATCACGGCGTCGAACTTTCGCCGGTTCAATAGACCCACCGCCGCCGGCACCTCTCGACAAACATCAGGCGGAATCGACAACTCTTGTAAGGCCTGGCTGAACTGCTGAATTGTGACCGGATCATCGGAAACCAACAGCACATTGCCGATCGACATAATGGCGCTCTCCTTACCGCAGCCGGGGGAGGGCCAGCAGTATTCTGGCACCCCAGTTCCCGTACCCATGTGATTCAGATCACACCCTCCACTTACCGAGGTAACGTCGCACCCCGTACGATAGATAGTTTTGGCGAACGACACGTCCACTTTTCTGGATGAGGAACTGGCTCTCAGTCTATTTAGACGCTGGCTCAGGGTCCATTTTGATGTCCAGTGGCAGATCTTGGGCTGGCCCGACGTTGATTACGCCAGGATAGATCCAGGGCTTGTGTCCTTCGCACTGGACGATCAGTTTGATCTCAGTGTTCGAGGGAAGCAGGATGCGATAGGGATCGCGTGTCCGTATTCCCATGCGCTTCGACGGGTCGCCTGATGCCCATGCAAGATCAAATTGCGGATGCAGAGGTGTGCCAGTCACCGAGTCAATGACGTGGCCGGTTATCGCTCCTGCCTTGGGTCCGGCCTTTAGCTCGATGATCGCATCGCCCGACTCAGGAGTTAGCTCGACCGTCTGTGCGTGAGTGCTCGGGGTCGAGTAGAACGCCGACGACAAGTCCGGGTAGTATGCGTCATCCTGGTGCACATACACGAGCCAGTGCTGTCCGTAAAGAGTGCCATACGCCTCGCGACCGCTAACAACGGTCAAGACAAAATGACCGTGTTCATCAGTTTTCGCTTGTGGGATTCCTCCTGACCAGGCCATACCGACCGGCGACGCCTCAACAACTATGTTAGGCGTTAGCGTTCCACCTTGGTCCACGACTGTACCACTGATCTTCGCAGTACCGGCAGAGGCAAGAGACAACGGAGCCAATAGAGCGAGCATAAGCCAAGATTTCATTCCTACACCTCCAATGAGTCAGGTTACGCTAGGGCGTAAACACCGTCCCGACCGGTATCGAGCCCGGGCACCCCGGAGTGTTGGGGGGGCACGGGACGATGGCAACGGGCAGAACGTATTGCTTCGACCCCGCATTGATTCCTATCCGATTCGTGTCTACTAAACCTGTCAGGGTAGCAAACGTTAGACCGGCATTAACCGACCCGAGTGGGGCGGTCAATCCGCAAAGCTGCCAGTGGTCGTAGTTGGCCGCGAAACCGCAGCCAGCCGGAGTGTAGCCGTCTGCACCCATGGTCCATGAGTCTGTAAATTCCCCGTTTCCATCGGTGGCCCACATTCCGCCCGATTTATTGCTTGTCCCGCCGCTTGGATTCCCTATGCTTTGACCCTGCGCAACAGTGCAGCTGTTTATCGTGATGGACGGCCGCCCTTGGAAACAACCTGACGTGCCAAGATCCATAACCTCCCCAAGCGGGATGTTCGCAGCGACGGACCCATCAGAGTTGACCACCTCGTATGTTACCTTGCGCCTCACTGTAGTTGTGCAACCAACGCAGTGATCCCAGACATCCTGCTGAACCGCCATTTCGACCGGCCCAATGAGATTGAATCCTAGAGTGTTGCTCCAGTAATCCACACCAAAATTGTAATTGGATATCTGAAAAGGATTGCTGGTATTTCCGAATTGGGCGGAGACGTTGCCCAGGGGGTTAGCAATGCCTACCAACTGCCAGCCATATGTGTAGCCCGCGACATTATCAAATTGAACATAGTCTTGCCACCAAACTGGTCCCTGCGAACGTTGGGTTCCGCAAAAGTTCGTGCCGTAGACAACCATTTCATCCGGTTGCGGCGAGGACGGGCCTGACGCGAGCGTCGTCGTCGCCATCTGATCAAGGGTACATGGTTGTTGTGGGCTGCATGTAACCGTACACTGCCAGGTGCCTGGCGGGGCTGGACAAGAACACCCAGGGCCATTCGCGCAGTAGTTCGGCGGATAGACGGTTGCGCTGGCGGGAAGCGAACTGGTGATTGTCGGGGCATAGCTACATTGCTGAGCCCACGCCCGGGGCAGAGCAGATGCCACCAGAACCACAGTCACCGCTAGACGGAGATGGTCGAGAAGCATGGCGAGCGCCTCAGAAGGGAAGATAGGGCGACCTTACACCTAGACCTTGGGGGTGTCAACTAAAAGCCGTGACAGGTTGCCGCGACCGCCCTAATCCATTCTTAGTGTCACTCACATAGCCACTGTGAGGTACGCCGGGTGCCCCACACATCGCGCACTTTGCGATGTGTGGGTTTCGACGCCACCAGAGTGCGTCGAGATCACACTCAAACTACGCGGCTCGACGGAATGCGGGGACAGACGGGACATTCCCCAACTGACGGACGAAAGCCGCATGCCGAGTTCACTTCTTCTTCCGGCTTTTCTTCTCCAGGTCCTTGGTGCCCTTCGTGATCTCGCCAACCAGCCGCTCGAGGCGCTTGCGCTGTTTTTCCCAACGGGCTTCGGCAGCCATTCGCCGGGTGCCCCAGGTCTCGCCGCCGTTGCGAGACCTGGGCGGGGGAGCCACGGCCCAGTCAAGCCCGGTTTCGAATCCGTGTTGATCCGTGAGAATCCGTGGCCGCTCTTGGGGTTGATTTTCGAATCCGCGTCGATCCGCGCAAATCCGCGGCGAAAGATTACTTCTGCAGGAACGGGTTACTCTCCCGCTCCTCACCAATCGTCGTCAGCGGCCCGTGGCCGGGAACCACGACCGTCTCATCCGGCAGCGCCAGCACCTTTTCGTGTAACGATAAGATGATTTTCTCCATCGATCCGCCAGGCAGGTCGGTGCGGCCAATGCTTCCGGCAAACAGGGTGTCGCCGGCAATCAACTTTTTCTCGGCAGGGAAGTACAGGCACACGCTGCCCTCGGTATGCCCCGGCGTGGGAATCACGTCGCCGGCGAGTGACCCGGCTCTCACTAGGTCTCCGGCGCTAATGCTCTGGTCAA